>JGI24698J34947_10000596_pt1 | contig 17257 bp, 20 predicted proteins | sample TergutMp193P3_FD_34947 | JGI IMG/M metagenome (IMG submission 34947) | reverse complement strand
ACGACAGGCTGCCGCTGACCAAGGGTGCGGAGATTATCAACGCCAACGCCCACAGGATTGAATGGGAGAGCATAGTACCCAAGAATGAACTGAGCTATATCTTAGGGAACCCGCCATTTGTGGGGCATCAGTACCGCAACGCCGAACAGCGGGAAGACATGAAGATTGTCTATAAAGACAGCAAAAAGTTTGGCAAGTTAGACTACGTGTGCTGTTGGTATCAAAGGGCGCTTGAGTATATGGCCGGAACGGCTATCAAAGCCGCCTTTGTATCAACCAATTCTATTGTTCAGGGCGAATCGGTAGCGATTCTTTGGAAGCCATTATTTGAACAAGGGTTTGAAATCATTTTTGCGTATGCCCCCTTTGTCTGGACTAGCGAAGCAAGCGGCAAGGCGGCGGTTCACTGCGTCATTATAGGCTTTGCTCCAGGTAAAGACAAAAAGACAAAGACAAAGCGGATCTATGGATTGGATGAGGTAATCGAAACAGAAAACATCAACGGCTATCTGTTACCCGCGCCAAATGTGTTTATATACTCAAGGGGAAAGCCGCTGACGAAAGAGATGCCGGAAATGAGCAAGGGGAGCCAGCCGACCGATGGCGGGCATTTACTTTTATCTGTTGAAGAGCGGGATGAAATGATTGCCCATCATCCACAGACGTCAATCTGGATTAAGCGGTACATCAGCGCGGATGATTTTATTAACGGCAATTTGCGCTACTGCCTTTGGTTAAAAGGGGTAGCGCCTGAAGAATACCGCGCTATCAAGCCCATCATGCAGCGATTACATAAGGTTTCTGAAACCCGCAAGGCAAGCCCCACGCTTTCAGTCAGGCGGGACGCGGATACACCGGCTCTGTTTACGCAAATAAGGCAGCCGGAAACTCGGTATTTGGTTGTGCCGGAGGTTTCAAGCGAGCGGCGAAAGTATATACCAGTTGGGTATCTTGAACCGGAAGTGATTGCCAGCAATAAGCTGTACATTATTCCAGCCGCCAATCTATACATGTTTGGCATACTTACGTCAAGCGTCCACATGGCCTGGACGCGCGTTGTTTGCGGACGGCTGAAAAGCGACTACAGCTATTCGCCCGCTGTCTATAACAATTTCCCCTGGCCCGACACAACGGAAAGACATAGAAGTGAAATAGAAAAACTGGCCCAGGGGGTTCTCGGCGCGAGAGAGTTGTTCCAGAACAGTTCTCTCGCCGACCTCTACGACGGTTTTGCGATGGGCGCGTTTGACTTCCCTGTTCAGTTGTTTCTAAATAGCTCACTTGCCGACCTCTACGACCCTCTGACAATGCCGCCTGAGTTACTAATGGCCCATAGGGAGCTTGACAAGGCCGTGATGAAGTTGTACGGCTTTAGTAAAGATATGGCTGAAGCTGATGTCGTGACCGGGTTAATGAAGATGTATAGCTACAGAAACATAACAAAGCCAACTGACAGTGTCGCCAACGCTGACCGCCCCTGACTAAATGGAGAATCCGTGCCTGAATCCATACCGTTTCAAACCATCGCCGTGTCATACGTCGCCTTGCTGTTAAGCCTCAGCGTTCACGAGTGCGCCCACGCTGCAAGCGCGTACTGGCTGGAAGACGACACGGCCAGAAGACTGGGGCGCATGACGCTCAACCCGCTGGCCCACATTGATTTATTGGGAACGCTCCTGCTCCCGCTGCTTGGCATGGTTACCGGCTGGAGGGTGCTTGGCTGGGCAAAGCCGGTACCCGTTGACCCGCGCAACCTGACCCGCAAGTTTCCGCAGAGGATCGGCATGGCGATGGTGGCAGGCGCCGGCCCTGGGTCAAATATACTGCTTTCCTTTGTGTGCATGGCGCTTTTAGCCATAGCCGTCCGGGTTTTTGTTTCCGGGTTTGAGGGCGCGAGCGCGTCATACTTATCACATTTCAAACAAAATATATTTATGGGCGCGATGTACGCGCCCGTAGAAAAATTTTCTGACTTACCGGATATCAGCATGGGAATGATTTTCACGATCACGCTGTTGGGCAGGATGGTTAGCATAAACATCGGCCTCGCCATCTTTAACCTGCTGCCCTTCGGCCCCCTTGACGGCGCAAGTATTTTGCGCGGCTTTTTGCCCTGGCGGCTATTGCCGGCTTTCGACAAGGTTCAGCCCGTCCTCAGCATAGTCATACTGGTGATGTTTTTTGTGGGGTTGATAAAATACATACTAGGCCCGTTGTTTTGGCTTGCCGACGCGTTTTACATCAGGCCGCTGTCAAAGCTGTTCCTTGTGTAGCTTTATGGTCAATGTAATTGGAAGAGCTAATTGCAAAACCTCCGGCTTTGCCGGAAACGTGGGCATCAGACGCGCTTTTTCAGGAATTGCCGCATTGGCGCACAATGTTTTCAGGAGGTTTTGCAATTACCTCGGAAACCAAAATAAAACCACGTCAGCAAGCGCATCCGCGCGCTTAAAACGACTATAGGAGAATATCAAGATGACGACAATTTTGTCCGGCGTCCAGCCATCCGGCTCTCTCCACCTGGGCAACCTGGTTGGCGCCATAGAAAATTATGTCAGGCTCCAGCAGGAGGCCGACGACGCCCAAAATAACCATGAGGGGCTGCCTGACGCCAACCGCGCTCAAAACCAGGATTCTCATGGCAAAGGTAAATCAGGCGCGGATCTGTACTACATGATCGCTGACTGGCACGCTCTGACTTCAAGATTCGACAACACAGAATCAATAATGCCCGCCATTTTTGAGGTGACGGCCACATTCCTGGCAGCCGGGCTAAACCCAGATAAGTGCGCCCTCTTCGCCCAGAGCCAGATAAAAGAACACGCCGAATTACACCTGCTCTTCAGCATGGCGACGCCCCTGTCCTGGGTGGAGAGGGTGCCTACTTACAAGGAAAAGCTGAAAAACAGCAGCGCAGACCTTGGCAGTTACGGCTTTCTCGGATACCCCATACTTCAGGCCGCCGACATATTGGCCTACAAAGCCAGCAGCGTCCCTGTGGGAGAAGACCAGTTGTTCCACCTGGAGCTTACCAGGGAAATAGCCAGGCGCTTTAATTACTTGTATCAAAGAGAAGTCTTTTCAGACCCTCAGGCGGTGCTTACGCATGCCCCCAAGGTTCCGGGCCTTGACGGGCGCAAGATGTCCAAGACCTACGACAACGGGATATACCTGCGGGATACTCCAGACCAGATAATGCAAAAGTGTACGCGCCAAATGGCCTCTGACACGGCCCGCGTACGAAAATCAGACCCAGGTAATCCCAATATTTGCACAGCCCACGCATTTCACAAACTATTCAGCCCCGTCGAAACAGTTGACGAAATAGAAGAGCAGTGCAAAAGCGCCGGCATAGGCTGTTTTGACTGCAAAAAGAGACTGGCCGAAAGGCTGATAGAGCGCGTTGAACCGTTGCGTGAGCGCATAGAGGCCCGCATTGCGAATACTAAAGGTCTGGAAGCCGTATTGCGCGCAGGCTCTGAAAAGGCGCGCGCAAAGGCAAAGACCACGCTGGAAGAAGTTCGGGAAGTGATGCGTTTGCCTGTGTTTTAGACCAAATTCAACTTTGAAAAAGTTGAATCGCGCGGAGCCGCGCAGTCTGCGCAATTCGTTCCGCGAGCCGCCAAAGGCGGGGAGCGAAACGGACGCGGACGTCGCTTTGATGCTATAGGTTGCATCTCAAAGTTGAACCGCTCCAGGCTGTAGCCAACCTGTAAGAATCCCAGACGCCGCGAACAATCCGTATTGTCTGCGGCTTGATGCAATTCCTATTGATTCTAATTGTCAGGCATGTAAAATGATTGACGGTCCCTTAGCTCAGTTGGTTAGAGCAACTGACTCTTAATCAGTGGGTCCCGGGTTCGAGTCCCGGAGGGACCACCAAGTATTTACGCAGCTCTACATTCTCCAGCTCCGGCGGCTTTTTTGTTAAATCTCCCACGTATCTACCACGGGCGCATAATTGAGATATAAAAAAGCCTCCAAATAAGGGGGCTAAAATGTGGTTGGGCTTGCGTTCAGCTATTCACTTAGGTATGTGAGGCAGTGTCACAACCCTATTGCCTCGGCCAAATCCAAATCGTTTTTGACAGCCGTACGCGGCGCTGTTTCTACCTTGTGACTATCCAACCATGCGTAAAGGAGCTTGTGTACCTGACTTTTCACAAGTTGATTTCCACACAAAAACAAAAAACGGACAAACAGGAAGCCAATATCTATGTAGCAAGCAAGTTGCAGGAAATACAAGCGACCATAGCGGCTATGGCGGCAAAAATAGCGGCGAACAACGCAGACGAGGGAGGGATGAGGCCGATAGAGGTGCAGCATCATTATCACATTGACAAACGAGAGATTGAATCTGTGGTTTACAGAGCCTACAATAGAGCGGCGGCGCGAATTTAGGGCGGCTTTTTGTATTTTTTGAATCTTTCCATTGAACAAAAAAAATGCTTGACTGCGGCTTTGCGGCATGGTGAACTAACCCTCCGGAGCCTAATGGGTACAGTCATCAACTGTAGAACGCTAACGCCCCGCGCATTGCTACGGTTGACGCTGCCAGACTGCCTTAAAGCTGATAGTTGTTCGATGAACGGAGTGTGAATGCGGTTATTTCACGGAAGCAACTTAGTGGTTAAAGAGCCGCAACTGTTAGAGCAAACGAGGGGGCTCGATTTCGGCGCTGGGTTTTACCTGACCACAAATGAAACGCAAGCCGCACGATTTTCAGAGATTGTCACAAGGCGCAGAAACAGTGGGGTTGCTACGGTCAGCGTCTATCAATTCGACATGGAAGCAGCGGAAAGAGAACTTTCCATCCGCAGATTTGATAGCGCAAACGCCGATTGGCTTTGTTTTGTCACAGACAACAGACTTAAAACTTATCAAGGCGATATTTATGACATCGTTATAGGCGCTGTGGCAAACGATTTGGTCATGCCTACGATTCAAGCGTTTTTGGGCGGATTCATCAATGAGGAAGCCGCGCTTATTACATTGAAAGCGAGCAGGCTCGCGGACCAGGTTTGTTTGAAAAGCGAGAAAGCCCTGTCTTTGCTTCATTTTGTCAAGTCCTATCAAACGATGGGGGACAACGTCAATGACTAAGAGCATTTCCCCTATTATCGCAATGATAACGCCTGGCATCGTAAAACTGTTGATGGAAAACCGTGGGCTGAGTTTGTTGGACACCTCCAGCATTCTGTATAACTCTCAGCTATACAAGGCTTTGGAAGATGAGAAAACAAAAGTATGGCGTCTCGGCTATCCTCTCCTCTATGACCTATTGGACGAAGAGCTAACCACAGGCAAAATTACTTACCCAGAGGAACAAATATGACAAAGCCAAGCTGCGGAAACGGCATTATAAGCGTTCCAAAAGGCGAAGTCTGGTTTTTGGCCTCCTGCGTGGAACTATACAAAGACCATAGCGGTTTGAGCGGACAGGAAGCCTATAACTATCTGCGCAAGACTGGCGCGGTTGATTTCATAGTGAAGTGCTGGGACGGTTTGCACATGACAAGCCCGCAGTACATCATTGATAGCATTGACGAGTACATCAAGAACCACGCCCAAAGCCAAGTATAGGCGAAAGGAGGCGAAATAGTAGGATTGCTGCCCTGCGGAATCAAATTCCATATCTCAGCTTGCGTACACATTGATGAAAGTGTAGCCAGGGCGCGGTTAGCAGCATATAGGCCAGAGCCGTCTTTGTTCTTTTTTGCGCCATGCCAGCGTTTTATTGTTTCGCGGCTCAAGTCCTTGATTAAAACTTTTCCAAGGGCGGGCAGTATGTGAGTTTGGACGCATTCACTCGCCAGAGACCCTATACAAAACCCTGCAAGGATTACCTGCCGCAACCACATTATCTGATATATCCTTTGTAACCACGCTCCCCGCGCCTTTGAAAAAAATGAATCGCGCGCCGTAGGTGTAACGCGCCAATGGCGTATTCCCGCAAGCCTTCCAGGCGCGGACGTATTTAATACTGCAAGACGCTTCTCAAGTTGAATCACTATAGACGTCATCACTCGCCGATAATCTTTATCAGAACCCGCTTATCCCTGCGTCCGTCAAATTCGCCGTAAAAAATCTGCTCCCAGGGGCCAAAGTCCAGCTTTCCATCGGTTATGGCTATTACGACTTCCCTGCCCATGATTTGCCGTTTGTGGTGGGCGTCGCCGTTATCCTCTCCCGTGCGGTTGTGCAGGTAGCCGCCCCTGGCCGGGTCGCTCCCGGAGTTAAAGGGCGCAAGCTGCTCAAGCCATCTCTCGTAGTCGCTGTGCAAACCCCTTTCGTCGTCATTTATGAAGACGCTGGCTGTTATGTGCATTGCGTTGACAAGGCAAAGCCCCTCGGCAACGCCCGATTCTGACAGCGCCTTCTGAACCTGCCCTGTGATATTCACAAAACCCATTCGGGACGGGATATTCAGCGTTAGCGCTCGTCTGTAGGATTTCATTTTTTTATCTCCATAATCGTTAGAGGTAATTGCAAAACCTCCTGGAAACATCGCGCGCCAGTGCGCAATTCCTGAAAAATGCGGATCTGACGTCCACGTTTCCGGCAAAGCCGGAGGTTTTGCAACTAGCTCATTCATTCTACAGCTTTGATTTGGAAACGGAATAATGATATAGTCAATATGCTTGGAAAGAAGAGGCTCTCAATGGGTTTGGGTTGTAAGTATGGTTCCCACAGAGTAATCGAACCGCCAGGGGTGCTCCCCCAGCCTGCGGCGCGCCTGGATAACGACATGTCCAAGGTCTGTGACAACGAAATATTGGTAAACGTCACAGCCCTCAACATTGATTCGGCCAGCTTTACCCAGCTGGAAGAAGCCACGGGAGGCGACCTGAAAAAACTGGAGGCTGAAATCCTGAACATCGTCTCCCAGCGGGGAAAGATGCAAAACCCGGTAACGGGTTCGGGGGGTATGTTCATTGGCGCGGTGGCTGTGGTGGGCAGCGCCCTTGCGGGAAGAGGGCTTAAAACTGGCGACCGCATAGCCTCTCTGGTTTCCCTGAGCCTCACGCCCCTTAAAATCAACAAAATCAACTGCATACGCCCTGAAATTGACAGGGTTGAAATCGAAGGACAGGCTATCCTCTTTGAATCCGGCATTTACGCTAAATTGCCCGCCGACATGGACGAAGGGCTGGCCTTAGCCGCCCTGGACGTTGCCGGAGCGCCAGCCCAGGCCGCCAAACTGGTAAAACCAGGCCAGAGCGTTTTGATACTGGGGGCCGGGGGCAAGTCAGGCATGTTGGTGGCTTATGAAGCCATGAAGCGTGTCGGCCCGACTGGCAGGGTAGTAGGCAACGTCTATTTGCCCGAAGACGAAAAAATACTAAAGTCGCTGAATATCTGCCACGAAATAGTTGCAGAAGACGCAACTAAGCCCGTTGCCCTGCTGCACAAGGTTTTGGCCGCCAACCGGGGCCTTGAATACGACGTGGTCTTTAACTGCGTAAACGTGCCAAACACCGAAATGGCCACGATACTGCCCTGCCGTCAGGAGGGCGTCGTCTATTTTTTCAGCATGGCCACCCACTTCGGCAAGGCCGCCCTGGGGGCAGAGGGCGTGGGCAAAGACGTTACGATGATCGTAGGCAACGGATTCACAAAGGATCACGCCGAGATAACGCTTTGGGAACTTAGAGAAAACAAGGAGCTTCGCAAGTTGTTTGAAGAAAAATATGTCTGACGGTCAGTGGAGATTGGGGAGTGAAGAGTGGAGAGTTGGTTGACGCGCCGCGATGCAACGCAATAATCTTATTGTTGCGGTTCTAAGTATCATTGGCTAAACAGCGCCAAAAGTGTGTTATGCTCCACAAGTCTAACGGATATAGTAAGGAGGCCGGTCATGCCGCAGTCAGCGCCAAAGCTCAATCTTGCAAATTCAGCGCGGATGTATGAGGAATCCCAAAGGCTATCGCCCGGCGGGATGATGGGCATACGCCGTCCGTACAATTTTGTGCCGGGCGAATATCCTGTATTTTTAGAACGCGGGTACGCCGGACACATCGTTGACGTTGACGGCAACGATTACATTGACATGCTTTGCGCCTACGGCCCCATCATCATGGGCTACGATGAGGGCGAAATCAACGACGCCGTAAAGGCGCAAATGGAAAAGGGCTTTTGTTTTTCCTTAGTCCAGCCAATACAGAATGAACTGGAACAAAAGCTGATTGATATTATCCCCAGCGCCGAAAAAGTGATACTCGTCAAGACAGGGTCTGACGCCACTAGCGTTGCCGTGCGCATAGCCAGGGGCTATACGGACAAAAACGTAATCTTAAGGTGCGGCTATCACGGCTGGCACGACTGGGCCGTGGAGGTTCACGGCGGAGTGCCTCATTGCCTGCTGGACTTAACGGTTGAATTTGAATACGGCGATCTCCATGACCTGGAAGCAAAGCTAAAGGCACGCTCTAGTGATATTGCGGGAATCATCGTAACGCCTGTAGGACACCCCCTGGCCAAGCCCGTAATGGCGCCGCCCACGGGATATTTACAGGCCGTGCGCGAGTTGGCGGATAAATATGGGGCCGTGCTCATCTTTGATGAAATCCGCTCAGGTTTTCGCGTAGCGCTAGGCGGCGCCCAGGCCCACTATGGCGTGACGCCCGACGTGAGTACCTTTGGCAAGGCGATGGCAAATGGCTATCCAATCAGCGCCGTTGTGGGCAAAGCTAAGTTCATGGACGTGTGCGAAAAGAAAGTATTCATCAGTTCAACATTTTTTCCCAACAGCCTTGAAATGGCTGCCGCCCTAAAATGCATAGAAATACTGCAACGGGATAAAATCATAGACGTGGTTTGGGCCAAAGGCAAAACCTTCCTGACGGAATTAGAAAATATCGTCAAACAAACCAACGCCCCCGCCTTGGTAAGCGGCATTCCCCCTATGCCTTATCTGACATTCAACAAGGTTGACGGTTGCTACAAGGAGCGACGGGAGCGCTTTTACACAGAGACAATACGCCGGGGGCTATTCATCCAGCCCTACCACCACTGGTACATCAGCGCCAGGCACACGGACGCCGACTTAGAAAAAGCGCTTACCACAATACGGGAGGCTTTGCAGGTAGTGATGGGCGAGTATCCGCTGTAAGCAATAAACTTGAAAAACAGGAAAAGCATCTGTTTTTCAAGTTTATTGATAGTGTGGGGTGACGGATTAGTAGTAATTATAGCGTTTCCGCTTCAAAACCGCGTTTTGCTCCATGAGTGTTAGCGATGCCGTACTCGCGGTTTTGAAGCGGAAAGCAGCGCTGTATGTGTAACGCGCCAATGGCGCATTTCCCGCAGCTTGCCACTGTTTTTCCTTGCTACTTAAACCTTCGATGAAACTTCTCCAGCTTTTCAACCACCGCCTGAATTTTATCCGTCGGCGGCAGGATTGTGGTGCGGAAATGGGCCGTGCCGGGGATTTGCCCAAAGCCCGTGCCGGGGACGACGCAGACGCCCTCTTCTTCCAGCAGTGCCATGCAGTAGTCATCGTCCTTGCGGTTGACGGGCAGCGTCACCCTGGGAAAGGCGTACATAGCGCCTGCTACCGTGTTGCACTCTATTCCGGGGATTTTATTCAGTGATTCAGCCAATATTATTGCTCTCTTTTTGAGTTCATTCAAGATGCCGTCGCGCTCGGCTACGTACAGGGCGTGGCTCGGGCTGTCTGGCCTGGGCGGTCGCACCATGCAATAAACGGCCACCTGGCCCGTGAGGTTTGAGCACAACGAAACCGACTGTAGTTTAGTAATCTGGGCGACCACGTCGCTTGGGATATTGCGGACTTCCATATATCCGCCCCTCTGCCCGCACTCGCCCAAAAAACCCTTGGAGCAGCTATGGAAGCTGAACAGGCTGACGTCCTTCTCGTTCCTTTCAACCATCACCTTGGCAAATGAAACAAAGCTGTCGCCCGGATTATAGATATTTTCCTGATACACTTCATCGGCCAGTATCACCAGGCCGTACTCCCTGGCAAAGTCAATAATCATGGAGATATTGTCTTTGTCCAGCACTGCGCCGGTTGGATTGCCTGGGTTCAAAACGCAGATGGCCTTTACGTTGACGTCGAACCTCCTGGCCTCGTGCAAGCTCTCTTCAAGCATTGCCCTGCTTAACTTCCAATCGCGGTTTTCATCCAGGTAGTAGCTGACCTGCTTGCCCTCGTAAAGCGTCAGCGTGGCGCTGTAGAGGGGGTACTGGGGGATGGGTATCATTACTCCGTCCCGCAGGCCGCTGATAATAATGCGGAGCGCTGTCTGAACGCCCTTTGACGCGCCGTCTGTCAGATAAATAGCTTCCGGGTCAACAGGTATGCCGTCCCTCTCATAGATGAACTCGGCCACGGCTTCCCTGATGAACCTGACGCCCTTGCTCTCAGAATAAGCCCCAACGCCGTGCCTGGTGCCCTCCAGCACCTTTTTGGCCGTTTCAATCACGTCAGGCGGAAATTGCTCCGGGCATTTATCCATTAGCTCGGGATATTGGCAGATGGCGAGCATCTGTCTGATAAAAGTGAGGGGCTTTTGCTTGAGGGCCTGGGGGTTTCCGATGTTGCAATAAATGATCTCCCTGCCCTGTCGCTCCAGCTCCTGAGCGCGGGCCACTATGGGGCCGCGCACGGCGTAATCGGTTTCCAAAACCGCCTTGCCAAGGTCTTTTAGTTGAATTGTCATGCGGCGCTCCCGTGGATAAAAAAGAAATGCCCTGACCCATATAGTGACAAGACTGCTTTAGGGCTTCAATGACAAAGAGAGCTATAATGAAGACTTGTGGAATCTTTATCGCCCAGGGAGACCCGATGGAACCCGAACATGATCCGTTTTCAAACCTCGCAAGCCTTGAGGAGAGCTTGAAGATGCTGACAAAAACTGCCATTGCCAAGGGGATTGACCTGGAAAATGACGCGACGCTTAGAGCCTTGATGGCAACATTTGTAGAACTCAAGAACGATTTACAAAATTTTGTAGAGCAAGGGGAATCGCAAACAAATCGCGATGGCGATTAGTAATTCCCCGCGCAAACCCTCTTGCCGTCGCGAGATGAGAATATTCAAAAAAACGGATTATTTATGCAGCCTCTAAAACAGCCGGATGGCGATTCGTCATTTTTGAAACGCGCCCTTGAATTAGCCGAAACTGGCGCGAACAACGCCGATGGCGGACCTTTTGGCGCGCTCATAGCCAAAGACGGTCAAATTATTTCTGAGGCGTGGAATACGGTAACAACAGAACACGATCCGACAGCCCACGCGGAAATAAACGCTATTCGCTTTGCCTGTAAAAAGCTAACGACCTTTCATCTGAAGGGCTGCGTTCTCTACGCCTCCTCCGAGCCGTGCCCCATGTGTCTGTCTGCGGCGTACTGGGCGCGCGTTGACAGAATAGTTTTCGCAAACGACAGGAAGATTGCCGCCCTGGTTGGTTTTTTGGATGAAGACCTATACGCTGAATTAGCCCAGCCCCTATCCAAACGCAAAATCCCCACGCAACACGCGCCCATTGATGGAGCGCCAGGAGTTATGGAGAGGTGGGCCAGGGGCGGCGGGGCTGTTTTATACTGATTCGTTGCGGCGGCGACGCGCAAGCCTCAATCTGTCAGACTGGGAGATGAGATGTCATTTAGCGATGGAATCCAATATATACGCTAATGGATTAAAGCCTATCAAGGCCGCGCTTTTATAATCGGGCGCATCCCAAACCACCAGGCGATTGGCGTATTTTTTCCAGAAATCCGCTCTCTTATTTATTGAACATAATGGTATGTGCAACAACAGTGAATCCGGCAAGTCCAAAATTTCTTCTTCCGTCAGGGCGTTTGCTTCACCTGCTTCCCAAATAAAGCCGCACCTGGCGCGGGGACAAGCCGCCCAAAGCTGAAGAATCTCGCTATGCTCAAGACTGGAAAAAATTACGCGGCCAAGTGAATCAGACGCCTCTACGGCAGCCAAGGCGTTTTTCCAGCCAGGTTCGCCTTTTAGTTCGATATTTATTAGCTTTGCGGGAATATCCAGCGCGTCCGTCAGCCTTGGAATCGCTTCAAAGTTTTTGAGGGGCGGCGCCTCGCTATATTTCATACCCCGCAACGCGGCATCCCGTGATACAACGCAAACGGCGTCCCTGGTCGGCTGAACAACCAACTGAAACCCGTCCCCCTCAAGGGCCGCGCGAGAGGCGTCTGGTAAATTTTCAACGCGCTTTAGTATGAATGTCATTGAAACCTCTTAATTTTTAGTGAACGCCTTCCACGTTTGTCCGCAGCATGGCCTCCATATCTTCATCGGGGATTTCCCAGATTTTGTGAAGACCTGAAGCCAGCCCGGCGTTGGCCACTACAACGTGAAGCGCCCCAAGACGTCCCGCAGCGCTATCCACAAAGCGCTGTACGTTTGCGCTGTCCCTTGTATCAACCTCGCAGTCAAATACGCTTACGCCATATTTTTCAGAGAGTTCATCCGCAAGGCTCTTTAAACGATCCCCGCGCCTGGCCCCTAATGCCAAGTTGCAGCCATTGGCGGCAAGCAGACGGGCCGCAGCCTCGCCAATGCCGGACGAGACGCCTGTGATCAGGGCGATGGGTGAAGACGGGCGCATTTTTACCTCCGCTCATACAGTTTACAGGGGTCAGGGGTTTGGGGTTTGGGGCGAGGGAGTTAGGGCAGCGCCGCTTTGCAACGCGTCAATTTCGCGCCGCAAAGCGGCGCGCTCGACTTTGGCCTTTTGACTAGATTTTTTTTCGGGGTTAGTAATTTCACTTGACAATAAGCTTGTCAGCCTGGCTACAATCTGCAACGGTACCTCCTGTAACAATTGCTCTGACCGGCATACCATGCGCATCCACGGCCAGCAGACTCCTGGCATGGGCCTGGGCTTCCGGGCCATCGGGGTGTCCCGAAAGAAGGCGCGCAAGCTCCCTGACCTGCCCCTCGCCGCTTACCCAGGCAAGACTGGCGCGCGTTCTGCCCGATATTGTCTCCTTTTGCAGGACGCCGTGATGGTCAGCCCTTGCGGCCACCTGGGCCAGGTGCGTGACGGCCAGCACCTGACGCCCCCTGGCAAGCCGCTGTATTGATTCGCCTACGGCCAAAGCCGTTTCACCGCCAAGACCGGCGTCAACCTCATCAAGCACAAGAGTCAGCCCGTCGCCAATATTCTTGCCTGCGCTCATCATGGATAGCATCAGGCGGCTCAGCTCGCCCCCTGACGCTATTTTTGCCAGGGGACGAAAGCCCTCGCCCACGTTAGGCTCTATCCAAAAGGCCAGGGCGGTAAACCCCTTTGGGGATATTCTGAGCTTGCGCCCTTGCTTAACTACAGGACTTTGCGGGTCTTCACTATATCCGGCCCTGATTTGCAACCTGGCCCCGGCCATGCCAAGGCGCGTCAGGTGGGCGTGGACTTGTTTTTCTAAGGGGGCTATTTGTTCCTGGCGTTGCGCGTGCAGCTCCTCCGCTGCGGCGCGATAGGCTTCCAGGGCGGCGTCAAGGGCTTTTTCCAATTCGGCTATTGATTCATCGCTGTCTTGCAGGGCCGCTTGTTCCCTTCGCAACAGCGCGGCCTTGTCTGAAATTTCATCCGGTTCGCAATGAAGGCGTCTGGCAAAGCGCTCATATTTAGCAAGGCGGCTTTCTACATCTTCGAGGCGGTTTTCCCCCTTGGCGGCCCACCTTTTGTATTCGTCCTCTGATTTAGCCGAGAGGTCTTCCATTTCGAGCAAGGCGCTTCTCATGCGATCCTGCTCACGCTGTATGTCAGGGATAATGGCCGCCGCTCTCGACAGAGCGCGTGTGACGGATTCCAGAAAAGGCAATGCGTTTCTGAAACCTTCCAGCGCCTCCCCCCAGGCGGCCTCAAGGTGTGTGGCGTGGCGCAACGGCTCCCGCTCCGCTTTGAGACGACTCCATTCATTGGGTTTTGGCGCAAATTTATTGAGCGCGCCCAAGAGTTCGGCCAACTCCTCCAAGCGCCTCTCGCGGCTTTCTTCACTGCTTTTACGTGCCTTCAGGCGGGTATCGGCTTCTTTGAGGGCGTTGGCTTGCGCGCTCAAATCGGCGCGGAGGCCAATGATTTCATCAAACAGCCCAAGGTGCCTTTCTTCACTGAGCAAACTCTGATGGTCATGCTGGCTGGTGAGGCGTATCCACATCCTGCTGGCGTCGCGCAAATCAGAAAGCGTTACTGGCGAGCCGTTTATCCATGCCCGGCTGCGGCCATTGGCGCCCACCTCGCGCCGCAACACAACGGGCTGCTCAAGAGGCAATCCCTTTCCTTGGAGAAAGGCGTCCCAGCTTTCAAAGCGCCCGTCAACCACCGCTTCTACCGTTGCCCTGTCCGCGCCTATCCTCACAACGTCAGAGTCGCTCCTCGCTCCTAGAAGAAGGGACAAGGCGTCAACCAGAAGGCTTTTGCCAGCGCCGGTTTCGCCCGTCAGCACGGTGAAGGCGTCCTCAAAATCCAACGCGAGGTCCTCAACCAACGCCAGGTTTTTGATGCGCAGTGAGCAGAGCATCTTATAGCGGCAATTAAGCTACTGGCCCCTGGATTTGTTAAATTCCTGGACTATTTTGTAAATCCTCTCCTTTGCGCGGAGCTTGGCCTTTTTTAGCTCCACGGCTTCCATGGATTCTCCCGAAGTCAGGGAGCGCTTGCCTCTCAAGTGAGTGAGACGCTCATCGGCGGCCCTGTGCTCTTCCATCAAGCGCTTGAACTCGAAGTGTTCCTGCAACAAGTGTTCCTGGACGTCAGGCTTAATGAAATCCACGTACCCTCCAGAAAATCCCTCGGACAAGGGAGGCGTCACGCGCGCCTGCAAAACAGGATACAACCTTGTGCGAATTGTGTCAAATATCGTTGCGGGAGAGTTTGGAGTTATCGCAAGATTCGGCGCATGCGCCTCATCTGCGCGCTCCGCGCGATTCAACTTTTTCAAAGTTGAATTGGTCTATTTTGATTTAGAGACGAAATTTAATTGAGGAAATTTTTGCTGAGATGTCATATTCTCTATAGTGCCATTGACGGAGGAAGTTTTATGGCCCACAGAATTACCGATTCCTGCATCGCTTGCGGCGCCTGCGTATCAGAGTGCCCGACGGAAGCCATCAAAGAGGGCAGCCCCAACTACACCATTGACGCTGAAACATGCATTGACTGCGGCGCCTGCACAACAGCCTGCCCCTCGGAAGCCATCGTAGCTGACTAAAGGCTTTTTGAGAGGTTTGACTTTGCCCGGGTCAACCTCTCCAAAAAGGAATTTAAAATACACATCTGACGCCATCGCGCCGCAAGACGCTTGTGGCGGCGCTTTACTTAAATAATACAGCTTGAAAACAGAAACCCTCTGTTTTCAAGCTGATTGAAAGAGCCTTGGCCCGCTATGGTTCTTTGAGTAACGACTGGCGAAAAAAGGATGCATCCCCTCTTGCTTTACTTCGAGGTAATTGCAAAACCTCCTGAGAATGATGCGCCAGCGTGACAACTCTTGAAAAATGTACGTCCGGCGCCCACATTCTTGGCAAAGCCGGAGGTTTTGCAATTAGCTCTTCGAGTGACTTTTTTTCTTTCTGTAAAACGCCGCCGTGACTTCCGCGCCCAGCAGCAATATGGCGCAGGTGTAGTACAAAAAAGTTAATCCTGCGATGATGCCTATCAGCGAGCCGTACATGATGCCCCAGGTAAGCGCGTTGTCAACGTATATCTTGAAGCCCCACCTGGCTATAGTCCAGAATATCGTTGTTACAAGCGCGCCCAGGAAGGCGCGGCGAAAGGTGACGTGGATCCTTGTCATGAATTGGAAAACAAGCGTTGTGGCGACAAGGCAAATGATGGTTGGCAAACCGTATAAAATAACGCCCTGCCGTACCGGCAAGTACTTACTCACGGCGCCGCCCACCAACAACGCCAGCACCAGGGCCAAAACCGTCAGACCTCCCACCAGCAGTATGATCTGGCGCAAAATGATATTTTTCCTGGTTTGCAGCTTTTTATTGATGCGCACGCCAAAGACATGGGCCAGGGTTGTATCCAACTGATTAACGCCCCAATAACCGCCAAACAGCAGGACAAGCCAGGTAAAGCCCAGCGTGTTGCTTATCTCCCGGCTATGGGTCAGCGCCTCGTTCAAAAAGCTGACGGGCACAAAGGGAATCACCTTACTCAGCGTCTCGATGGTCTGCTGGTAAAATGCCTGTCTGCCCAGTAAAAACACCAGCATCTTAAAGAACAGCGTGGCCAGGGGAACCAGGCTTATCAGCAGCCAAAAGCTCAAACCTGCGGCATAACTAAAGCAGTCGTCATGGTAGTATTTTTTGAGCGCCCCCCAGCAAAAACGCCTGACTCGGCTAAGGCCGGGAAATATATCCTCGAGGGCCAGCCAGAATTTTTGGATATGTTTGGACGCAATAGCAAGTTTAGCTCCCAGTGATTGCTTAACGGCGGGCACAGCGGGCATGTATGCGTCATGCGCCGATGGAGTCAAAGGCTTGTAGGCAAACCCTGTCTCATGGCTTTGTTTTAAATGCAAAACGCGACTGTCCTTTACCCAGTTTTTTTTTATACGCGTCCAGGTGTTTGAAGCCAGGTGTCCGGCTGCCCTCAAACGCTGGTGGAAATCCTGTTTCATTGGAGCTAAAAGCGAATGGGGAGCCTTGGGAGCAAATACATTATCCAGGCCAATATCAAGCCGATGCCAACCAGACCTAACGCGTTATTGCGCATACTCCTGAATGTGCGATCAGGGCGCAGCGTGGGTTTGAGCATACCAAGCACGATTGAAACCCCGAGGCCCATGACCAAAAAATGTATGACGTGACTGCCGAAAAAGCTCATGTGAACAGGATACTATATTTTGATTTGAGGTAATTGCAAAACCTCCGGCTTTGCCGGGAACGCGGGCGTCAGACGCGCATTTTCCATGAATTGCCGCGCTGGCGCACAATATTCCCAGGAAGTTTTGCGATTACCTTGATTTGATTCCAATTCTAAATAAATTTTAAAACCGAGAGCGTGCCGCACATTGAGCCTATCCAGTGTAATTCAAGTATTGCAAGGTTTAAGCGTAGTAGAGCCCCCCCAGCACGATTTTCTAAATCAAAATAGCGCTTTTCAATTTTGATTTAGAAACAATGAAAACTATAGCGCTTCCCCTAAATGTTAGCGTTGTTACATGATTCAATTATGTCTGGCAGAAAAAGGCAAAGTCAGCATGCAGCGCTACTTTCCGGTTCAAAACCGCGAGTACGGCATTGCTGATA
>JGI24698J34947_10000595_pt1 | contig 17263 bp, 14 predicted proteins | sample TergutMp193P3_FD_34947 | JGI IMG/M metagenome (IMG submission 34947) | reverse complement strand
ATAGAACAATTTAAAAAAAAATGGGAATATATTGCTGATATTATAGATATTCAGAGGTATTCGGACATGAATCCAAATAAAACATTTACTGGCAATAACGAACTATTTATATGTGACCAGCCTTATAAGCGCATACTGGTTGATCAAAAAGGAGAATTAAGACCGTGTTTTTTTGCACAGTATCAGGTAAGTGATCCTATTTATTTAGGCAAGGATTATAATACTCTAATGGATTACTGGAATAGTGATTGGCATATTACATTTTGTGATAATCATGAAAAAAAACAGTATAGTGAGGTCTGTACTCGTTGTAGAGAGAGTTTCATTTACGGTAAAAGGGATATATGCATATAATAGCCATAATTCCAGCCAGAGGCGGTTCAAAAGGAATACCACGGAAAAATATTAAAGAATTTTGCGGAAAACCATTGATCGCTTGGAGTATTGAAGCCGCTCTTGAAGCAAAACTTATAAATGAAGTTTATTTATCTACAGAAGATGAAGAAATTGCAAAAATAGGAAAATTTTTCGGAGCAAAAATATCTATACGTCCAAAGGAATTATCAACGGATTCTGCAACTACAAAATTAGTTCTTATTGATTTTATAAACCGTTACGAATGTGATATTCTTGTTGTTTTGCAGCCAACCTCTCCTATCAGAATAAATGGCCTGATAGACAAAGCGGTCGATAGATTTATAAAAACCGATGTTGATACGCTTGCGACAGGATTTATCAGTTATCAATATGAATGGACAAGTGTAGATAATACTCCCAGACAGCAATTAAAAGGCTGGTTTTATGATGATGGAAATATTTATATACATAAACCCTATTATTTAAAAGATGGTAAATATTGGGGAGAGAAAAGAGCGTGTATGGTTATAGAAGAATATTATAATTACGAGATTGATACTGAATGTGACTGGATTATTTTGGAAGCTTTAATGAAGCATGTGAATAATTAAGAAAATAACACCATGGAAGACAAAAAAATGACCATTAATTGGAGCGGCAAATCTTTTGATTATACAGATGAAGAACTTGCTGTATTAGTTGAGGTAGCCAGAACAGCGGACCCTATGACGCAAGGCAAATATCTTGAACAATTTGAGAAGGATTTCTCCACATATTTAGGAGTAAAATATTGCTTTGCCGTAGCAAATGCAACCAACGCCTTGGATATTGCCGCACTCTTATGCGGTTTAAAACAAGACGATGAAGTAATTATTCCTGCGCATACTTTTTGTGCATCGGCATATCCTTTTGGCAGAACCGGTGCAAAAATCGTATGGGCAGATATTGATCCGGATACCCGCTTGATTTCCTGTGAGTCTATAGAAAAACTTATTACAAATAAAACAAAGGTCATTGTTGCAGTCCATTTGTACGGGCTTATGGCAGATATGAACGCAATAATGGAGATTGCGAAAAAACGCGACATTTTTGTTGTTGAAGATTGCGCTCAATCAATAGGAGCCGAATTGGACGGGAAAAAAGCAGGAACATTTGGTGATTGCGGAATTTTCAGTTTTCACGGGCAGAAAAGCCTTACTACACTCGGAGAGGGTGGAGTTATTGTTGTTAAATCTGATGAACTTGCGAGCAAGGTACCTGGATTGCGCCATCATGGCGCAAGACCTTTCCCGTCTGGACGTGAACACTACTGGATTCCTGCAATGGGAAATATTGACATTGATTTAGACGGCGTATGGCCTATAAATACGTGCCTTGGTGAACCTCAATGTGCATTAGGGTCTGCTGTTTTGAAACGTCTTGATACAATGAATGAAAAACGCATTGCCCGTGCACGACATTTTAAGGAAGAACTAAAAGATTTTCCTGAACTCACATTCCAGATAGTAAAAAGTGGATTCAAACATGTTTATCATTTGCTGGCGGCTAAATATGAAGGTAAAAACGGCAGAAACAACCATGATCTGATAAAAACACTCTTCTACGAGTATAACATAAAAGTCATAGTTCAGTATTATCCGTTATACCGTTATCCGTTATTCCAAAAAATGGGTTTTGGCATTGCAAATTGTCCTAATACCGACAAGTATTATGATAATATGGTTTCTTTCCCGTTTCATATCTGGATGAGTAATGAAGAATTTGATTATATGATTGCCTGTACGAAAAAGGCATTAACAAAATTAAGGGAGGAATAAAAATGATTAAATTTGATTCAAAAACAAAAATCATTATTTCTGATAATTTATCAGATGACGTTGACACACTGTTAAATGATGAAAATGTATCTGATGTTGGATTAATCGTTGATACGAACGTATGCGAAGTTGAAAGCATAAAAAGCCTGAAAACATTTCTTGATAAAAAACATAAACTACGTTACAAAGAAATAAAAGTCACAGAACCAACAATGGATATGGTAAACCACTACGCAGATAAATTCAGAAAAAATCCACCTGAATTATTAATAGGTATTGGCGGTGGAAGTACCTTAGACCTTGTTAAAGCAATTTCAGTTATGTCTATTCATGACGGTGTTGTTGAAGATTACCACGGTACGGGAAAACCATTTACACAAGGAATCCGAAAAATATTAATTCCTACCACTGCCGGAACAGGAGCAGAAGTTACAAAGGGCGCAGTTTTAGTAAATGAAAAAACAAAATTCAAAAGAGCTATCAGTGGTAAACATATTACAGCAGATTATGCGCTTTTATACGCGGAATTGACAACAACTATGCCCGATAATATAACTGCAACTACAGGGCTTGACGCACTTGCCCATGCAATAGAGTCATATACCGCAAAATGCGCTAATGAAATAACACGCATGTATTCATTAAAGGCTTTTTCACTTATTTTCAATAATCTTCCAAAAATATTTGAGTATAAAAATAACTTGGAATACAGAAAAAATGTCTTATTGGGAAGTTGCCTTGCCGGATACGCAATATACAATTCCGATACAGGAGCATGTCATGCTATGTCATATCCACTTGGTATTTATAACCATGTCCCACACGGTTTAGCGGTAGGTACTCTCTTGCCTAAAGTAATTGCAAACAATATTGAAAAAGGTGCCTCTCAATATGCGAACCTTTATGATGCTATAGATGAGGTTCTATTTTTAGAAAATATTGATGAGAAATCACATGCTTTTCTACATATGATTAATTCATTTAAACCGTTGCAATATATGGGAAAGACATTTCGAGATTACGGAATAAATGAATCTAACATTGATTTCTTATCTGAACGGGGATTAGATTTAAAATCTGCTTTAAATAATAATCCTGTTGAATTTACACTCAAAGATTCAATTTCTATTTACCAGCAGGTTATGAAGGAATCAGTAAATATGGATTTGGCAAACATTACAACAATTTTTTTTGATTTTGACGGTATATTCACGGATAATAGTGTTTACATGGATCAAAATGGTGTTGAAACTATTCGTTGCAGTCGCGCTGATGGACTTGGCATCAAACTTTTGCATAGAGAACATATACGAATGGCAATTGTATCCGCAGAAGAAAATCTTGTTGTTTCTTCCAGAGCGTCTAAACTTAATCTGCCCGTTTTTCAAGGATGTCATAACAAAGTTGCTTTTTTCAAGGACTATCTAAAAAAAGAAAATATTAATCCTGATTATACAGCCTTTATTGGGAATGATATAAATGACCTTGAAGCTATGCTGTTTTTTAAATACAGGGTTTGCCCTGCGGATTCCCATCCTGATATATTAGCTTGTGCTAATATAAAATTGAATGCTTCCGGAGGAAATGGTGCAGTTCGGGAATTTTGCGAAATGATTATTTCATCACGGCAAAAAACAAGTTAATATGGAGTACACAATGAAAACAATAAAGATAGGTAACAACACCATTGGAGATGGGTACCCTGTATATTTTACTGCAGAAATTGGCATTAATCATAATGGCGATATGCAGATTGCCAAAAGGTTGCTTGATGCTACGTTCGTTGCAGGTTGGAATTGCGCCAAATTTCAAAAACGCACTCCGTCTATTTGCGTTCCTGAACATCAAAAGAATCTTATGCGAAGTACGCCGTGGGGCGAAATGACCTATCTTGACTATCGTTATCGTCTTGAATTTGAAAAAGAACAATATGATTACATTGATAATTATTGTCGTGAAAAACCTCTTAGTTGGACTGCTTCTGTATGGGACATAAAAAGCCTTGAATTCATACTTAATTATAACGTACCTTTCATTAAGATACCATCTGCAAAGATTACTGACAATGAAATTTTATCTGAATGTGCAAAAAGCGGTAAACCTGTCTTCTTCTCTTCCGGTATGAGTACTTTGGAAGAAGTTGATAACGCTGTAAATATTGTTGATAAATATACAAAAGAATACGTTTTGTTTCATACTAATTCTTCATATCCTGCTAAACATGAAGAATTGAATCTTAAAGTTATCGAAACGTTAAGAAATCGCTATGGTTGCATCATTGGTTATAGTGGTCATGAATATGATCTCGAACCTTCTGTTGTTGCTACCGTATTAGGAGCAAAAGTTATTGAAAGACACGTTACTATCAATCATAACCTTTGGGGTTCTGATCAGGCAGCAAGTTTAGAAGTTGATGGTATGATCAAGTTATATAACCGAATAGCCGATATATTTCCTATTTTGGGAGATGGTAAAAAATTTGTTATTGGGTCTGAATTAGAGGTTAGAAAAAAACTCAGAATAAAATAAATGAAAAAAGGATAATAACTATGAAACTTATGTTGGTAGTAGGGGTAAGACCCCATTTTGTTAAAATATCCGTCTTACTGAGGATGTTGGAAGATCATTTCGATGTTGTTTTAGTACACACTGGACAGCATTATGATCATAATCTATCGGATATTTTTTTCAGTGATTTAAAAATCAGAAGACCTGATTATCATATTAGGCTTGATTACAACCAAACGGGAGAGCAATTATTTGCTATTGGGCTGGAAATAGCCAAATTAATAAATAAGGAAAAGCCTGAATTTTTACTGGTAATAGGAGATTCCAATACTCCGTTTATTGGAGCGCTGGCTGCTTATCACTCTAATGTACCTGTCGGACACATTGAGGCAGGGGTCAGAAACTTTGATGACAATATGGTGGAAGAAACTAACCGTGTTTTTATTGACAGGGTTTCTGCTGTACATTTTGCACAGACACATAGAGAAGTTTCCAATTTGGAAAATGAAGGCATCAAAAAGAATGTACATTGTGTAGGCGATTTATTATTGGAGACAATTCTGAAAAACCAATCCCTGCCAAAGCAACAGAACGGAGCTTTAAAAGGATTGGGACTTGATCCCAAGAAATATGTTTTATTAACCGTTCATCGTAAAGAAAACACGGACAATATATATAACCTGAACCGAATTTTTGATTGTTTGGGCAGAATTAAAGAACGACTTATATTCCCAATGCATCCGAGGACAAAAAAAGCTCTGCAAAAGAATAATTTATTTGAGAAGATAACTTCCAATAAAAATATTACAGTACTAGACCCTCTTTCATATCCAGATATATTATGGGCTGAAAAAAATTCAAAATATGTAATCACGGATTCAAATGGAGTTCAAAGAGAATCTTATTTCGTTCATACACCGTGTATTATTTTAAGAGACAGCACTGAGGTTTTGGGGACATTGAAAAATTCATGCAGTATTTTAACAAAAAATGATCCAGATATACTTCTGCACAGTATTGATTTTTATGAAAGCTGCCCGGAATTAGTGTTTGATACTGTGGAATTTGGAGATGGAAATACATCTCAATATATTGCTGAAATACTTTATGAGTATTTAAAGGAACACTAATTTATTTTGGGCATCTGTTATATTCATCATTTCGTGGTGCATTTAGTCTATGGAGAAAAGGAGAAAAATGACATGAAGTATGCAGTAGGGTATCAGTTTACGAATCCAAACACCACTTTTTTCGATTTGTGTCAACCTTGGTTGGATTCCATCGCAGAGGTCTATTTCCCGTGGGTGTATCATCCGTCTGCACGTGCAGCTTTGGGTGAGGATCATTTTATGCTGGATTATACCGCCATCGAAAGGTTGATCTATGACCTCAGACGCTTCAAAAGAAATGGCAAAAAATTAGACCTGCTTTTTAACAGTAACTGTTATGGAGCCGATGCTGTTTCTCCACAATTAGAAGGTGAAATTTATTCTATTATAGATTATCTGGCTACCACAGTGTGCGACGTGGATATTGTGACCACAACTTCGCCAGTTGTTGCCTACATCATAAAAAGCAAATATCCGAGTATTAAGACGCGTGCGAGTGTGAATATGCGCATCGGTACGGTATGTGGTATGCGGTACCTTGCGGATGTGTTTGACGAGTATTTAGTCCAGCGTGAATATAACCGTAATATCGAATACTTGAAAAAGCTAAAACACTGGGCGGACACAAATGACAAGAAACTGTATATTCTTGTAAACAGCGGCTGTCTGGCGCACTGCTCGGGACAAACTTTTCATGACAACATAGTAGCCCATAAATGGGAATCGAATAACCGCCTCCGCATGGAGGTTTTTTCCGGCAAAGATGGGCGTTCTGTAAGTGTATGCTGGAACTATTATAAGGTGCAGGGTAATTTGATCGATCTGCTACGCGCTACTTGGATTCGTCCGGAAGATATAGATAACTATAAAGGCTTTTTTGATACGGTAAAGCTCGCAACCCGGCTGAATCCCGCGCCGGCATTGGTTTTAAAGGCTTATGCGCAGGGTTCTTGGAAAGGCAATTTGACAGATTTGTTTGAACCCCAGCTTTCCTCCGTGATCGCTCCTTGTATTCTGGACAATACATCATTCCGTGACGACTGGTTTCAAACGACCTCTATCTGCGGAAGATGCTGTGAGGACTGTTCCTATTGTGAGGATACATATCGTCAAATCTGTAAGGAGATTGAACAATAAATGGATTTTATTCCTCCTCCTCTTCCAAGTCACGAAGAGTGTCTAGTCATAGCAAACGGTCCGTCATTCTTGGAAATAATGGATCAATGCCTGAATTACAGAAATAATGTAGATGTTTACAGTCTTAACTCCTCCACATTGGCTGAATGGTTTTTTGCATTTCGCCCTGAGTACCATATGATTTGTGATCCTTGTGATTTCAACACATCTTTACCTAATGGTCTTATACATAAGGATACTGTAGAGCGTACATGGTTAATGTTTAATAAAATTGACTGGCCTTTACAATTAAGCGTACCTTACGAAAATGTTTCTGACGCAAGAAAACTGATTGATAATCCGCTTGTAAAAATAACAGGATGTTCTATTCTTGAACTCCCTGAAAATCATCCTGAACCTATGAAAGCATTATCTTGTGGACACTATATCATTGGAACTGCGAATTCCGTTGTTCGTTCACTTTGCATGTCTCTCGTTTCAGGATATAAAACAATTTGGTTAGCCGGAGCAGACGCAATTTTAATAAATTCCTTCTATACAGACGAGTTTTGTAGAATTTATAGGCAATTTTCTCATTCTTATGAGTCGCCTCAAGTTTTTCCTGATTATCTTGATTTAAAGGAAAGAATGAGGATGAATTTCAACTTTATATCTCAACTCGAATTTATAAAAAAACTTGCGGAGCAGAACGAGGTTCAGATTGTAAATCTTTCAATGAAATCGTTGCTTGATACATTTCCAAAGGGAGAAATCGGAAAAAAGCCTTTACCTTGGAAACCTATTATGTAGATAAAAAGGGAGTGGCAATCTATGTCGTTAAGTGACTTTTCTTATACCAACAAAAATGAAAAGTTCGTAATAATAGGATCAATAAATATGCAAATTAAAAAATTAGACAAAAGTCATTTTGAAGATATTTTTTTACTATTCAAAGAAACTGAAGGCTATTTAGAAAATCATTTATCACTTTTCCCTTGTACAAGAGAGTGGTTACAAAGTATGCTTGCCGCCGAAAATGGGAAAGCATTATATGGTGCTTTTTCAGATAATAACGAACTAATGGCAGTTCAAGGGCTTTCTCCTACTATGAAAAAAGTAATTGAATTATTAAAATTGAACGAACAAGAAACAATTGAAATCGGCTCTTCTGTAGTTTTACCAAAATTCCGCGGCAAAGGTTTATCCGCTGAATTTAGTAAGGAATTAATAAAAATTGCAAAGTTAAATGGATATAAAAATATTATTGCAAAGGCATATCCAGATAACATTGCAAGCAATAAAACATTACTTTCCTTGGGAATGGAGCTAAAAACAAAAGTTACAATACAAGAAATATATATTAGATATGTTTATTGCTTAAAAATTTAAGTAAAATTGCTGTCATAAAAATGTTTTACCATATAATAAAAAAACAATATTGGAGGATAAAAATGAGTAATATTAAAGAAAAATTTATCGGTGATTATATTCTTTTAGTTGATGAAAATGATATTGATGATATATCACTATATTCCCAGTTTACTCATCCCATAGAGATGGGAACAAATAGTGAGAAACACAAAACAGCTTTCAACGATAAAGAGATTAATGATTTGCTTGATTTCGCTCTTGCTGGAAACTATGATGTAGTTTGTTTAGGGTATTTCTGTTCTTATGAAAACAAAATTGATTTAATAAAATACGGTATCATTGGTTATGGAAATGGCGATATTAAAAACATTCATAACAAATTAATTAAAAAAGAGATATACGATAAAATAGTTTTTCCCTGTAAACGTTTCAGTGATGAGAATTGTTATATCTCATGCCAAATTTTGTATTATGCAACTAAAATAGGTTATTATCCTCAAAAACTATGTAACTGTAACAATGAATTTGAAGAGAACATATTAGATAGAAAAGGTAATTATGAGCACATTATTAAATTTTGTAAATCGAAATTCGGAAATGATTTAAATATTTTTGAGCCTGAGCTTGGCATTAGAATGTCAGATATCGAAATACGACTTTTTGAATATCTCAAAAAAAACTTTGAGAACAATTTAAGTGTTTTTGAACCTGATCCTGCCAATAAAGTAATAAATAAAATGATGGAATTGATAGAATTATACTATAAAACAGAAGATGTTAAATTAAAACAGGAAATTATAATTGAATTTATTAAAAATCGTCCATCAACGTATTTCCGAGATGAAGAAGCTGCAAGCGCTTTGGCTAATAATTGGACGGGAACATTAAAAAAACCACAGAATCTGAGATTTATTGAAAATGCTATACCTATTGTATCATGCGTTAATGAAAATTATGCCCCATATTTATCAGTATTTATCCAATCAATTATTGACAATTCAAATCCAAATAGAAAATACCATTTCATAATTTTTGAACGTAATTTCTCTACAAAAACCAAATTTTATTTTGAGGATCAAGTTTCAGAATTTTCTCATATTGAGATTGATTTTGTTGATATATCTAGCGTATTCAATGAAATACCATTAGCGATACATCCAGATTATCGGATGTCATTAGATACATATTCAAGGCTTTTTATACCATATTGGTTAGATAAATACCCTAAAGTTATTTGTTTAGATCCAGATATGATTGCAAAAACAGATATTAGTGAATTATATGATTTGAATATGGAAAATAAATGCATAAGTGCCACAGTAGTTAAAGATCTAAGTAATCGCAGTGAACCCATTGATTTTATTCACTCAACCTCTGGGTATTTGTTTATTAAAAATTGGTTTCATGCTTTTCAATGTGGAGTTTTAGTTTTTGACATATTAAAATTTTCTGAAAAGAACCCATATTATGACTTTCTTAAATTTGCTATTTATTTTACTAATAGATATAAAAAGCATACTTTTGATCAATGTATTTTAAATATTTCTATTCAAAATGATTATTGTGTTTTACCACATGAATGGAATTACACTTGGGCTCATCGAAGAAACAATAAAAGATATGTACCATCTGGCGCTAATACAAAAATAATTCATTTTGCAGGAGACATAAAACCATGGGAAAATAATCCTGAAATAGAAAATAATCCTGATACTATCGCATATAGAGAATATGCGAAAAAAGTTAAGTTGTATAATGAACGTGTAAATAAGAAAAATAATGTGTAACACTATTTTGTTCATCTTTCAAAATGCAAGAAGGAGACCGTACTATGACAACTACGGCTTTTATTCCGATAAAAATGAATAGTGAAAGAATACCTGGTAAAAACGTAAAACTATTTTCTGACGGTATTACACTCGTTCAGGTCGTACAAAAAACACTTTTGAAAATCAATGAAATTGATAAGGTCGTTGTTTTTTGTAGTGATGATAGGATTAAAGATTACATTCTTGACGGAGTCGATTTCATAAAACGTCCAGTCTCATTGGACACAAAAGAAACCGTTTGTGGTGATCTTATCAGAGAATTTCTCAAAGTTGTTAAATCAGATATTTATATAATGGCAAACACAACATCGCCTTTTATTAAATCAGAGCGGTTCACCGCATGTATAAATGCTGTTAAATCAGGAGATTACGACTCGGCTTTTGCTGTTAAACGGTTACAAAAATTTATCTGGTATGATAATAAACCTCTCAATTTTTCGCTTGACTTTGCTCCGCGAACACAGGATATGGAACCTTATTTTTGCGAATTATCATCGCCCTATGTTTTTACAAGGAAAGTGTTTGAAACAGTCGGTGGCAGAACTGGTTACAGACCTTTTATGTGCGAATGTGATGAAATAGAAGCAATAGATATAGATTATCCAGAAGATTTTATTCTGGCGGAAACTGTTTATACGCATATATTAAAAGGGGGTAGGTGATGATACATTTAATCGACTGCACATTGCGAGATGGCGGACATATCAATAAAGGGGTTTTTGGCGAAAGAGTTATTCGTAAGATTATAGATAATTTGGTAAAATCCAATGTCGAAATAATTGAGTTAGGATTTTTGAAAAATCAACCATACAAACTTGATACGACTGTTTTTAGTTGTATCTTTGACACTAAAAAAGTAATAAAACAAACTGAAAATATTGAATATTCTCTTTTGTATGATACGAAGGACATATATGATGTTTCAAAACTTGAAGAATGTGACGGTACAGTAAAGCACATTCGGGTTTCATTCCATAACTACGATTTTAATAATGGCATTGAATTTGCTCGTGAAGTAATAAAAAAGAACTATTGTTGCCATGTCAATCCTATAAACTTGCAAGGCTACAGTGATAAAGAACTCATTGATATTCTCGGAATTGTTAACGAACTTCATCCGCACACATTTACAATTGTGGACACTTTCGGTGCAATGACGGAATGCGAGTTAAATAGAGTCGTTGCGATTGTTGACAACAATCTGATTTCCGACATTGCAATAGGCTTGCATCTGCATGAAAATCTGGCACTGTCTTTTTCGCTTGCCCAATTTTTCATAAAAATAAGACCTCACCACAGAAATATTTCCATAGATGGATCTTTAAACGGAATGGGCAGAGTACCTGGTAATTTAAGCATAGAACTTATTATGGAATACTTGAATAGGGTCTACAATAAAAATTATGACACAAATCCAGTCTATGATGCTATTGACAACTACATTCTGCCGCTAAAAAAGCATTCACCGTGGGGATATTCACTGCCTTACGCGCTTTCGGCACAATATAAACTACACAGAACTTACGCCGAATTCCTCGTTTCAAAATCAAAACTAAAAACAAACGATATTAAAAATATATTGAGCAATGTTGATAACTCGCAAAAGGCTGTTTACAATGACGATTATATTCAGAAACTTTACATAAATTATTTAAGCAGAGAAATTGATGACACCGAATATCAAAAAACACTTCTGCGAGAACTAATTAAGTATGACAATATTCTTTTACTTGCACCTGGATACAGTTTGGAAACTCATTGCAAAGAAATAGGTCAATTTATACAAAAAACAAAATCTGTTGCAGTAATTTCAGCGAACTTTGATTCATATAAGGTGGGAATAAAGCCTGATTATCTATTTTTTAGTAATATACAGCGTTTCGAACAATTAAACGAAAGCCATGGGACATTAATCCTTACTTCCAACCTTTTGGAATATTCTTCAGAATTCTCATTTATACTTAATTTCAGGAATTTGATTATTGAAAATTGTGATAACGCACTGGTTATGTTACTTAAATTGTTAAAAGGACGTAAAAAAATCTATACCGCTGGATTTGACGGTTTTTCAAAAAACCGTAATTATTTTACTTCGGCACTAAACACTACTTTTGATGCAATTACCGCGAAAGAAAATGAAAATCAAAAAATTAAAGAAATATTGAAGAATAAATTTGTAGATTTGGACATAATTTCTCTTACGCCATCGCTTTATATGGATGAGCATAAACAATTTTATAACCTTGAAGACAATAAGAATAAATAGGGAGGATTAAAGAATGGGTAAAATCGTAGGTGTTTGTGGTTACTTGGGATCAGGTAGTAGTGCATGTGTTGATTTATTACGCGAGTTTGAAGAAACCCAAGTGATGGATATGGTTCATTTCCAGATTGCACATATGCCAGATGGGTTAGAAGATTTGGAATATCAGCTTAAGAAAAATTTTTTTCATAGTTTTATTGCTATAGATAGATTTAGGAAATGTATAAAATCATTCATACCCGGGCGAAAGAATGATGTTGATAAAGCAGTCGATGAATTTTTAAATAAAATAGTTCAAAATTCGTTGATGGGTAGATTTGGATTTGGGGATAAATATTTATGCTCTAGTGCAGAAGAATATATAATAAGAAAAGTACATGAACTTATTTTCAGACTTCATCTTGATAAACTATACAAAAATATCGATAAATGCATATATAAGTTTCTTCCATATAGAATTGAATACGGAATAAGACCGGAAGATTTTGACGAAGCGTCGAAGTTTTTTATTTCTGATATTTTAAACACATTGGGGTATCATAAGGAAAAGGAAATTTTAGTACTTAAGCACCCATTCTCGACTTATAATCCAATAAAGAGTTTCAAGTTTTTTGAAAATCCTGTTGCTATAATTGTTGATCGTGATCCACGTGATCAGTATCTACTTCTTAGGCATTTTGAACGTTTAACCTATGTCCCACATAATGTCGATGATTTTATTAGATTTTTTCATTTTAAACGTCAGTCTTCATTAGATTTGCAAATGTACGATGACGTAATGTTTTTAAAACTCGAAGATCTTGTTTATAATTATGGAAATACGGTAAAAAAGGTTACTGATTTTGTAGGGATAACACAGCATTCTTTTAAAGGAAAACATTTTAGACCAACTCTTTCTAGAAATAATATGCAACTTTTTAAAAAATACACTGGCTACGAATCAGATATGAAAAAGATAGAACGAGAGTTGGCGAAATATATATACCCATTCGAGGATTATCCGGATATTGTACCGGAAGGAGAAACCTTTACGCTTTCTCCAAGTCAACTTCAAAGTAACAATATGGTACGGTTCAAGATTTAATGATTTTTATAGGAGGTAAGATAAAAAGTATGCTTTACTATAACTTTCAAAGGGACGCCTCTTTTTTATAGGGGGCTTGTCAGTAGTGTCAAAGTAAAAAATAGAAACAATATCGAAAAAATGGGCAATAATGAAAATAGGGATACTTTGATGAATAATGACGTTTATCAAGAGTATCTTAACAACTTCCCACGAATCTCGGAAATCGAAGAATTGATAGGCTTCTGTAGAAGTCATAGACATGTATATATCTACGGTGCAAGTGAAAACTGCGAATATCTTGGCAAATTTTTAAATATATCAGGCGTTTTTATTGATGGATACATTGTAATTAATCCTGAAAGATGCTCGTTCAATGTATTTCATTTACCCTTATTTGCGATTGACGATTTGCCCAATCAAGAAGGTGTTGGTGTGCTATTAGGTATTGTAGACAAATACCAAGAATGTGTTATAAATATACTCAAAGATAAGAAATTTGATTTTTTCAAAATCAGTGAACATAACAAACAAACTATAGCAAATTGCCTTCGCCTACGACCAATTGAAATGCAACAATTTGAAGTCAATATAACCGACCATTGTAACCTACACTGCAAAGGCTGTAATCATTTTTCGAATCTTGTAGAAAGAGATACTTTACTTGATTTTGAAGAATATTCTCGTGATATATCTCGCCTTTCTAAAATTAGTGCGGGAAAACTAAAGACAATAAAACTTTTAGGGGGGGAACCGTTACTTCATCCTAACATTGTTGACTTTATTAAAGTAACAAGGATTTATTTTCCCCATTCGAGCATTCTTCTTGTTACGAATGGATTATTGCTACTTAAAATGAACAATGCATTTTGGCAAACCATAATTGAAAATAAAGTTTTTCTTCGCGTTACAAAATATCCAATAGGTGTAGATTATACAAAAATTCTCAAGAAGGCAGCGGAGCATGGCATTCTAAACAGCAATCTCAACGATAATGTGCCATTTTCCGAAGTCAAAGGGTATATGATTAAGTTTCCATTCGATTTATCTGGCAATCAGGAAAAATACTATTTTATTAATTGTCATCACAGGATTGGATGCACCGTTTTGCGTCACGGCAGAATATACCCTTGCCCACAAATTGCCTATATTGCTTATTTTAATAAAAAGTTTAGCAAAGACCTTCGTGTATCGAAGGATGATTATATCGAATTACATAACGTGAATGATTACCATGAAATTGCAAGTTTCTTGTCAAATCGAGTACCATTTTGTGATTATTGCGACATTAAACACCGCTATCATCACCAAAACAGTTTTAAATGGGAAAAATCAACTATGGACATTAGTGAGTATATGTGGAAAGAATAGGCTTGTGCAACTATGGTGGCCTGATGTTTTAAAACAGTTTCAAGAATTATTTTAAGTGGTTCAGAATCAACAAACGGTCATAAAAAAGGAGCCATTTGGATGACTGTGAAAAGCAGAAGTAAGGTAGCGACAAGCCGCAAGGCGAGCCGTACAACGTATGACGATACGTTCAAGGTGATGGCAGTACTGGAGCGTAGCGGAATGCCGGAACGGTCTGGCTACGTTCTTCGACCGGTATAATACACGACGAGAGCATCAGGCTTGGGAGTACAAATACCCCAAGGATGTTTATCTTGGAAACTTGATGATACCGGAGACCGCATGAAAACCATCTTGACAAACATGAAACAACGTTGCATGGCGTCCTCAGCGGGGGACACCGTGTGGAAACAAAAAGAGATTGACATCTAGAAAAAATTGTAGTATTATTGTATAGTAGGTAAACAAAATAACGGAAACCACCTAAAATGATCGGAAAGACTATCAGGAAAAGTCGACTACCTCAGATAGTAATTCCATATAAAAATGGTTGTCCGCTCACGACTGGCGGCAGAAAAGGAAAACAAAAATGAAAAATTCCAAACCAAAGGCATTCGTATTTGGAGCAGGTGAATGGGGTAAACGCTATTTGCCCTACATCAAGGAAGATTATGATGTTCTGGGTTGTTTGGATAATGACGTAAATTTATGGAATAATATGGTAGAGGGAGTAGACACCTTCCCGCCTAGTATTGTTGAAAGAAGAGGGTTTGATGTTATCATTATCGCTATGAATATAACAAATGACGATAAAGGAAGAAATATATACAAAGCGGTCAATAAACAGCTTTTATATTATAAAGTTGAAAAATCGAAGATTATATGTGCCAACAAACTACCAAGACCATTCAACCGCCACTTCATTCAGATACATTTGACAGAACATTGCAACTTAAATTGTGCATCTTGCCATCATTTTTCAAATATTGCAAAAGAAGAATTTGTAAATATAACATCGTTTGAAAAGGACTTGAGCCGATTATCTGAGTTGACAGATATGGATGTAAATGAGATATTACTTATGGGAGGAGAACCATTGCTTCATCCGGAAGTGATCCCGTTGATAGATTTAACTAGAAAATATTTTAACAGAACAACAAGAATATTATTGGTTACAAATGGCATATTGTTATCTAAGCAACCTCCGGAATTCTGGGAGTGCGCAAAAAAAAATGGATTAGTTATTTCAATTTCTCGCTATCCTATTACGTTAGACATAAACAAAATTAAAGAACTGTCCGTTAAATACTCCGTTACAATCGGGTATTTTAATACTTTAAATTTGAATTTTTTTAGAGACATTAAACCACAACATATAAGAATGTGCAAAAAATATTATGACTTGACTGGCAATGGAGACCATACGGAAAATTTTAATGTATGCGGTTGGTCGAATGGGTGTCTTGCTTTAAAAAACGGACGATTATACACATGTCATATTGCTGCATATTCCGAACATTTTTTCAATAAGTTCGGTTTTTTGAAGGAGTGCGCAGAAGATTCTATAGACATACACGAAGCAAATAATGTGGAAGAGTTGATAAATTTTATCAGCAAACCTATTCCATTTTGCAGATTTTGTGGAAAATTTGAATCTGACTTGGAATGGAAGCAATCAACAGGAGATATTTCGGAATGGACGTAAAACCCATGGTAATGAAAAAATACCGACGTTTTTTTGGAGGGGGGAGAGGGGGGAGGGGGGTCGGCCGACACCCGCAGTGAACACTCCGATGTTGACCTGTCCACGAAGTCACTAAGTTATTTTCTTCGGGAGCTTGGGGAAGACCACCAACGTGCGGTCAATGACAGCCTATGGCTACGCATTGCTCATGGATATGACCTACTTATGGCTCCGGCTCGCCGCTACTGCTTTGACTGCAAAAATAGAACGACTGGGGGAGGAGTGTATAAACCTAAAAACCGCAGTTAAATTTTTTTAGACCGCTATAGAGCTTTATCAAAAATTGCAAAACACCGATTAATCGGGCATCCCCAAAGGATGCATCGGATTTTATGATAAAATTTAGCTTTCACCCATTGGGTGAATTGGTATATCGTGATAATTTGCATATTTATATTGATTTTATAGTCATTCCACTTTGAAACGATAATATATATTATGCCCATATGTGGATAATATATATTTAAGATATGGCATACGACAACCGATACAGAGCGAGAGTGATTGAGTATATAGTAGAAGGTCACACTCAAAAAGAAGCGTCCGAGGTTTTCAAGGTAGGTATGGCCACAATAAGCCGGTGGCTTGACTCCTACAGAAAGACCGGGACGGCAGGCGGGGGCTACACGGATCCCCCCAGGTCTCCAAGGAAAATAGAGCCTGATAAACTTGTAGCCCACATGGCAAAGCATCCGGACGCGTTTCTGAAAGAGGTAGCGCAAGAGTTCTCGTGCTG
>JGI24698J34947_10000594_pt1 | contig 17264 bp, 16 predicted proteins | sample TergutMp193P3_FD_34947 | JGI IMG/M metagenome (IMG submission 34947) | reverse complement strand
GGTCATCACCTACAGAATCGCGAGGATGTTAGAAAAGGGAATCCCGCAGTCGGCGATTCTCGCCCTCACCTTTACCAACAAGGCGGCGAGGGAAATGGAAAGCCGGGTAAAAGAACTAACCGGCAGGAAGCTCACAAATCTCACGGTCAGCACCTTTCACGCCTTCGGGGTTAAAATACTCCGCGAGGAAATCGAGGTCCTGGGTTACAGAAAGAATTTTTCGATTTATGATACCACGGACAAAATTGAGCTCATCAAGGAAAGCCTGAGGGAATGCAAGCTTTACGGAGACAAGATCGACCTCAGGAAAATGGAAGCGCTTTTTTCCGGCGTGAAGATCGGCAGCCTCCAATGGGGAAGGGTGGACGACAAGAGCCGTTACGCGACAGATACCGTTGCGGATGACATCTGGGAGAAAGCGTATAACGAATACCAGAAGAGCCTTAAGATCTACAACGCCCTGGACTTTGACGATCTCCTTACAGTACCCATCATGCTTTTTGAGGAATACCCGGAAATTCTCGAAAAGTACCGCCGCCGCTTTCGTTACATACTCGTGGACGAATTCCAGGACACAAGCCTTATACAGTACAGGCTCTTAAGGCTCCTCGCGAATCCCGCAGCCGGTAAAAATAACGTATGTGTGGTAGGGGACGACGACCAGTCAATCTATTCGTGGCGCGGGGCAAACTACGAAAACCTCCTCCTCTTTGAAAAGGACTTCCCGGACGCGCTTGAAATCAAACTGGAAGAGAACTACCGTTCCACAACCACCATTCTGGAAGCCGCCAACGGCGTCATATCGCATAACACAAACAGGAAGGGAAAGAGGCTCTGGACAGGCAAAGGCGAGGGAAAACCCATAGAACTTTCCTTCCCCAAAAACGAAAGCGAAGAAGCCGCGTTCATCGCAAGGACGATAAAAAAACTGCGGTATTCCGAGCGGCGTGGCAACGACGACTTCGGCGTCCTCGTGAGGGCGAAATATCAGTTTGACTCAATCGAGGAAGCTTTCCTGGCGGAAAACATCCCGTACAAGGTTTCGGGGGGACAGAGTTTTTTCGAGCGCAAGGAAATCAGGGACATCCTCTCGTACCTTCGTGTCATTGCCAACCACAACGACGACGTGAACCTGCTCCGCATCATCAATACCCCGCGCCGGGGTATCGGGAAGGCGAGTATCCTGGCAGCGGCGGAACTCGCGAAGAAGAATCATTCCACTCTCTACGATTCCTTTGCGCGAATCAATCACGCCAGGCATGATGCGAAACACGCCCGCACGGCGGGAGGAGCGGGACAGGAAAATCTTTTCCTGCTGCCCCCCGCTCAAAAAGAAGAAAAGAACTCCTCCGGCGGTATAGAGGAATTTCTTGAATTAATCGAGTCCTCAAGGGACGATTTTTTCGACAAGGGCGCTCTTTCCGAAAAGGTGCGAAACTTCATTGACAAAATTGACTACTGGAGCTACCTGGTAAACGAATACTCCAAAGACGAGAAAAAGGCCCGGTGGAAATTCTCCAACATAGAATACCTAATCGAGATGATTGAAGACTGGGAGAAGAACCCGGACAATCTTGATACCGGACTATACGCCTACCTTAACCGCGTTAGCCTCCTCACCAGAACCGACGGCGATGACGAAGCCGGATCGAACAGGAACGCGGGCAAGGTGAACCTCATGACCATCCACGCCGCCAAGGGCCTTGAGTTCCCGGTGGTGTTCATAGCCGGCGCCGAGGAAGGCATCATCCCGCATGAACGCAGCATCGCCGGCGACGACATCGGGGACATCGGCGAAGGCGTTGAGGAGGAACGCCGCCTGTTTTACGTCGCCATTACCAGGGCCGGGGACAAACTCTACATAACGAGCTGTAAAAGCCGCAGCCGTCGTCAATCGGAACCGAGCGAACGCTCCCCCTCCCCCTTTCTCGCAGAGATTCCTCCCAACCTCATTGAAAACCCGGATGGCGAAGAGAAGGAAGAGCCGGAAGAGGCGGACAAGTTTTTCGCCCGCCTGAAGGAACGCTTCGGGGCTTGATATATGTTAACCGCAGAAAAAAAGGAATACCTTACCCAACAGTTGATTACCTATATCGGCAGTAAAAGGGCCCTGTTGGGCTTTATCGGGGAGGGAATCGGAAAAGTACAAAAAAAAATCGGCAAGGATAAATTGAGAATATTCGACGCTTTCAGCGGATCGGGGATCGTCGCGCGCTATTTCAAGCGGTTTTCGGAGCTGCTTATCGTCAATGATCTCGAAAAGTATTCCGCGATAACGAACGGGTGTTATTTATCCAATGAAGATGAACTTAACATGGAACGCATCAGGAATTTTTATCGTGAAATAACAGAAGGACTCGAAGGACGGTTGACGAGGGGAATCATATCCGAATTATACGCCCCGTTAGACGACAAAAACATTTCAGAAAACGAGCGCGTCTTTTACACATCAAGAAACGCGATGTATATTGACACCGCAAGGCAGTTGATCGGAAAAATCCCGGAAGAAGAACAGAAATACTTTCTGGCTCCCCTATTGTCACAGGCGTCAATTCACGCCAACACTTCAGGCGTTTTTAAAGGCTTTTACAAAAACAGGGAAACCGGCATCGGACAATTCGGTGGTAGGAACATGGACGCCCTGCTGCGGATTACGGGGGAAATAGAACTGCCGTTCCCGGTATTCAGCAATTTCAACTGCGAGACCGTTATACGCAACGGCGACACAAACAAAATAATTAAAGACCTAAGCGAGGTCGATTTGGCGTATCTGGATCCTCCGTATAACCAGCATCCCTACGGTTCAAATTATTTCATGCTTAACCTGATTATTGACTACAAAAAACCCGTTGGGACAAGCAAAGTCTCGGGAATCCCAAAGGACTGGAACAGATCCATGTACAACAAACAGAACAGGGCTTGCGAAACATTAGCGAAACTCGTCGAAGATATAAAAGCGAAATATGTGATGATCTCGTTTAATTCGGAAGGTTTTATCGGCATTGAGGAAATGAGAAAGATCCTCGGCAAAGCCGGCAGGGTGGAAGTTTTGGAAACAAAGTACAATACTTTCAGGGGCTCAAGGAATTTAAAAAACCGCGAAATCCATGTAAAGGAATATCTTTACTTATTGCAGAAATAAAACTAGGAGCTTGCCGCTTGTCTCCGCCTGAATATTCTATAGTTGATATTGGGGAAAATATTGTTCCGCTTTTCAAGCTGGGTAAGCCACTCGGTACTGATATAGTTACTCCCAAGGGCTTCGTATATAGTCGTGAAATTCCTTAACGAGCTTTCAACACGGACGCGGGCGTAATCGGCGTTCTCCTGTTTATAGAGCATCTTCGACCAGTCCGAGGCAAGCACCAGGAGCACCTCCCTCGCCGCCTGATTCAGCGCCCTTTCCTTAAGGCCGGTACTGCTCGGAAAACGCTCAACAAGCTCAACCATCCTCTCAAGCGCCTTCATCGCGTGACGGTAGATCCAGTCATTTGAGGCGTCAAGCCAGGTTTCGGCATAACCATTTGTTCCCCATGAGGAATATTCAGGGATCAAAGTCTGAAAAGAGGAAGAATCCAGCTTGCAGATGTATTCCGTGGGAGCCAAAAACTGGGCTTCAGTTTTCGCCGCCTTGCGAAACAGGGCTTCAATAAATTTAGGTCCCTCATGCCAAAAACGGCCGAAAGCGTCCGCTTCAAAAGCGCAAAGGCTCAAGACCGGCTCATCAAGCAGCTCCGTGGCGGATTTCAGCTTTGAAAGCCTCGCGTCAAGAAAATCCTCGGCCAGGGTCTTTGCCCTCTGGCAAGCTTTCGCGTGATTGTAGAGCTGTGTACCGGGATCGTTCTCCCCCGCCGCCCAATACTTATACCCCGTGCCCGTCCTGAAACCCTGGGAACCAAGGAACGGCCCCAGCATCCCCGGTGGGAGTTCGTACCCCTGATCCCGGCGGTTGTAGCGGAAGAGCGGATCCTTCACTATGCCCGCCATTTCCTCAGCCGCATAAAAATCCCGTCCCAAAACAGAAATCCCCTGAGGGGTCTTCGCAGGATAGAAGTTCCCTTTCCTTGCCCAGGGCTGTGAGTAAACCATGGCGTGGGGCTCCACGATTGTGTAGGCAAAGTTATATGCACGAAGCCATGAATCCAGCTCCTCTTTCCAACCCAGTTCCGGAAGCCAAAAGCCCTGCGGCGCCCTCCCGAAATTGGCCCGGTAAACTGAAATCGCAACCTCGAACTGCGCCTGTATCGCCTCAGGGTAAGATGAATAAAACGGCAAAAAAGCGTGAGTCGCCGCCGTTGCAAGAATTTCAATGCGGCCTTTCTTTTGATAATAATCAAAGCCCTTAATAAGGTTGTTATCAAAACGCTCCGTGAAAAACGTCTTCTTTTCAACTATACTGTCGTAAAAGCCCCTGACTATGGAATTAAGTTCGGGATCGTCCCTGGTTCGTTCAAGCTCCGCCTCGCCAAAGATGATCTGTTTGCCGGTATATTCAAGATAGCGATGAATGAGGAACTCATCGCCCAGCATATGACAGAGGACAGGCGAAAGGGCAATGGCCATCCTGAAAGGAACAAGATCCCTATCAAGCCGGTCGAAAACCTCAAGCAACGGAATATAAGTCTCTGCCAAAGACTCAAAAAACCAGAGTTCCTGGGACGGGTTGAGCTGCTCGGGGTGACGTACAAATGGCGCGTGTCCAGACAAAACAAAGGACAGTGTAATTTTGTTATTCATTATTCAGATCGGATGTCCCTCTTTGCCCTGAGCGGCCTTTCATTCCTGCGTAAAACATGAAAATCCCCATAACCCGATAAACGCACAAGCCCGTTTTCGCCTAACTCCCGGTCCTGCTCCCCCGCCCTTTTGGGCAATTCGGGAAGGCCGGGCATCCTTATCGGGGCTGAAACTGCGAGAACGGTTTCATTCTCCCCGACGGAGGCGCACAGTTCCACTATATATTGATCGCGACCGGTTTTATTCTGATTCTGCCCGGCTTTTGACTGATTTTCGCCCAACCCCAAAGCTTCGCCTTCGCTTTTCGGGGCAAACCCGATGTACCATGCGGTATCCAAGGGGCTTACCTGAACCGTCAGCATCTCCTCCAGGGCCTGCCTCTCGGAAACGCTTGCGGCATCCGCCTTTAAAAGCTTAACCCGCAGGCAGTAGCCGTTGAAATCCTGGGCCTTCTCAAGCTGCTCTTTCTCGGAAGACTTGATCTCCCAAAACACAAACGCCCAAAAAGGGTCGCGAATCATCACCTCAATAAAAGTAATGTTGTAGTACCTCGGCAGGGGCGCGGACTCCACAAAAACCACGTCGGTCGTCTCTTCCTCAGGGGCGCTATTGGGCTCATCCCCCTCGGGAGACGAGGCGTCTAGCAGTTCCTCTATCAGAAAGTCCCTGTCCTGATTTTGCGTGACATCAACGCCCCAATCGTCCGCCAGCCTAAGGAGGTCGGCGTTGGCAAGGCTCTCAAGATAGGCTTTCGTTAGCGGAAGTTCTTCCATACAGAGAGTATCACGCCAAACAGGGGGGGAGTGTCAAGGGAGAATAGGGGATTAGGGGAGTAAGGGAATAAGGGAGTAAGGAAAAGACCTACAATATCAACACAAACGTCCCAATCGTAATCAGGACACCGCCGATTATCGTCTTTGCGGTTATGGTTTCTTTCAATATTACAAACGCCATCACCATGCCGATTACGAGGCTGAACTTGTCTACCGGCATGACTTTTGACGCTTCCCCAATCTGCAGCGCCCTGTAATAACAAAGCCAGGACAAGCCCGTCGCTATCCCGGAAAGAGCCAAAAAGATTATGTTCTTCTGCCCGATGCTTAAAACTTCATTGTGTTTGCCGGTAGCGAAAACAATTCCCCATGACATCAGTAAAACGACAATAGTCCTGATTGCCGTCGCCAAATTTGAATTGACGTTTTGAATGCCGATTTTCGCCAAAATTGAGGTCAACGCCGCGAAAAAAGCGGATAACAACGCGAATACAAACCACATAGAAAGCATTATACTTCTATATTTCCAGCTTATCAAGAAAATCCGCGAAATAACCCGGCAGTGGCGCAGTGACATCCAACCCCGCCGGAAACAGGGGTGGCTCTGGCGGGATTGCCAGGCGAGAGGCGTGGAGGAGCAGGTTTTTCAGGCCGAAGGCTTTTTTCAGGCGTTTGTTGAGGGGAAAGTCCCCGTATTTGTCGTCGCCGAGGAGGGGATGGCCTACAAGGGCAAGGTGGCGGCGCAACTGGTGCATACGGCCGGTTCCCAGTTCCAGTTCGAGGAGGGAAGAGGAAAAGGCGGTTCCATCCGGCAACTCACAAGTAGCGGTTTTTACAAGCCGGTAGAAAGTTTCGGCTTCCTTCCCCCTTCCACGCACGTCAAGATCGAGCCTGATTGTCCCACATTCCCCGCGTTCACCGCCGCCGGGAATACCGGCACACACTCCAAGGTATTGCTTGACAAGAAGACGGCTACTTCCCAACAGAGCCGAGAGCTCGGCGGCAGCTTCTTTTGTCTTGGCGACAATGATGACGCCCGAGGTATCCCTGTCGAGGCGGTGAACCAGAAGCGGCCTTGGCTCGAATTCCTTCGAAAGAATCGAGTCCAGGGACGTTTTGACCCCCTTCCCGCCCTGCACGGCTAGCCCGGAAGGCTTGTCGAGAACCATGCAAAAATCGTTTTTAAATAATACGGGTATTTCTCTCAAGCTTTTTCCATGTATAGTCTATAATAATAGCATGAAAGAAAAAAGATTTTCACTAAGGTATTTCACCGCCCTCTGGGGTTTTTTATTAATATTGTCCACCCCCCTCTTTTCCAGCCCATTAAGCTCCCCGAGCTGGGGTTTCAGCCTTGACCTCCCGGAAGACTATGTGTATACGGGCGGGGACGGGCGGGACAGGTTTTCGTTCGCGAATGCGGATGGCGCGCAGTTTGACCTTGCCGTTTACGCGGCGGGTTTGTCCGCCTCCTACGCGTCGGTTGAGGAAATGGCGAAAGACGTAGCCTCGAGGCTGAATAGCTCTGGCGAAATGGACCCGTTTGTCTATAGGGATAAAAAGGCGTATCTTCTAGAATTGAATTTTACGCTGGGAAGCGGCCGTAACAGCGAACGAATGTCGGGCTGGGCTCTCTGCCTTGAACTGGGCTCGGCAAACTTACCGGCTACGGCAAATTTGCCGACGGCACAGGGAAACACCAGGTCAAGCCAAACAACAAATTCGCCACAGGCAAACCCGCTGCTTCTCGCGATGGCTTACGGACCGGCGGCGATGGGCTGGCTTCAGTTTTTGCACCTCTCGGCGCTTGACTCAATCGCCCCGGAGGATGCGGACAGACGCGCCCCCGGCCCCATCACGGAGTATATCTATCCACGGGAGAAGCGGGTACAGGCGCGGGTTTTTGACATGGGCATGAATGCCAATATTTTCGAGGACGATGCCGAAGCGGCACAGGCCCTTGTGGACAGGGAATTCAGCGTACTGAGCCTTTACGCGGGAAGCCCTATATGGAGGGAAGCCTGGACGAGGTACTACAGGGCGATTTACCGAGATTCATACGAGCGCCTTGCCGACATCGCCTTTCAGGTTGAGCGAAAACTGAACGTCCCGTCCAGGGAAGACAGGGATTTCGCGGAGCAGGTCCTCCACTGGGTCCAATCGTTCAGCTACGAGCGCGACTTCCAGGGCAGCGATTTTGTCAACCTCGTAAGCGCCGCGACCGAAGGCAGGGGCGACTGCGACAGCCGCGCCATGCTTTGGGCGATAATCCTCACGCAGGCGAACATCCCCGCCGCAATGATGGTGTCGCAGCACTACAGCCACGCCATGGGCCTCGCCGACCTGCCCGGCTCAGGCGCCCGCTTTGAAGTGGGCGGAGAGAGGCTCCTCGTGGCGGAGACCACGGCGCAGGTCTCAATCGGGCTAATCGGCGAAACGGTCAGCGAGACACAGTACTGGCTGGGGATAACATTTGAGTGAGACGGTCTATTACATTTTCGCCAGGATCGTATAAGCTTCCCGGGCGCTTTTTGAGGCCAGCAGGTCGCCCCTTAACTGCGGGTTTTTCAGGCGGGCGGCAAACCAGGAGAGGGTTTGAAGGTACTTCGAGTGCTGGTTATAGGCGGCGGCGATCATGAACAGTATCCGCACCGGTTCGTCATCCAGGGCATTGAAATCCGTAATGTCTACCTGACTCAACCCGACCGAAACCACCATGTCGGTTATTGAGGAGAGCCGGATATGGGGAATGGCAATGCCGCGGCCTATGGCGGTACTCATCAGATCTTCACGTCTTAAGATCTCATGGGCAAGCTCCTGGCGATTCTTTATTTGGGGCGCGGCGGAAATATTCTCAATCATGGCGAAAAGGGCGTCCCTTTTTGAGGAGTGGTTAAGGAAGATGATGCGATCGAGCGAGAAAATTGATTCAGGATGCATGCTTTCGCCCTGAAAGCCCGGCTTATTTATCGAGAGGCGCTCATCGACCCACTCTTCCAGTTCCGACTTCTTGAAACGCCACACCGTGCCTATCTTGCCCGCAGGTATTTCCCCTTTTTGTGCCCACTCGTACACGGTCCGTTCGGAAACCTTCAAGTACTTCGCGACCTCGGCAAGGGTAAGGATATCGTCATCCATCATCTGCAACAGAATAGCATTATACCGTATCTAATGTCAATCTCTTCCAAGATCGTGCAGTGAATCGAAGGGATAGAGGATGCCCAGCGTCGTCTGTACTCTCTCGGTCCCGCTTCCCCCAAAGATCACCGGGGAAGACGGTTCCATGAACTCACTCAGCACCTGCCTGCAAGCCCCGCAGGGTCCCACGGGGACCTCCGAATCCGGGGCGGAAATCGCGAGGGCCCTGAAAGAGCGGTGACCCATGCTCACGGCCTTGAACACGGCGTTCCTTTCCGCGCAGACGGTGAGCCCGTACGAACGGTTCTCCACATTGCAGCCTGTGACAACAGTCCCGTCCTCGCAGAGCAGGGCGGCGCCTACCCTGAATTTGGAATACTTGGCATAGGAAAAATCGGCGGCTTTCCGAGCCTCGGCAAATAATTCCTCCACTTTAAAATCGTCCATGTACACTCCCCCGAAAACATGATATACTCGGTATACTACACGAAAACCCGTCGGGTGGGGAGGCTAATGGCAAAAGCGAAAAAAGTACGTTGGTATATCCCGGGCCTTCTGGCGTTTATCGCGTTTATCTTCATCACTCCCGCCCCCATACCAATGGAAACCGTCCTCAAGCCCGTGTGGATCACTTCCCTTGCATCAAACAACCCGATACCCTTGGGAAATGATCCCCAGCGCGAAAAGGACGGCAATGCCCTCCTGCCTTTCACCCTGGGAAACCGCTTCGGTTACGTGGGGGAAGACGGGAATTTCGCCATCAATCGGCTCAGAAACGGCTACATCTCCCTGTCGGAAAACAGTTGGGCGGAATACGATTCCACTCCCTCTTTGATACAGGTTATGAACCCCCTGGACGAGGGTGTGTTCTCAATAAACGCGCCGAAAGGCTATCCCATGTTTCTTGACAACCGGACTTTCATTGTCGGGAACGAACAGAACTTTATCAGCGCCCTTAACGACTCTGGCGTTACGCTCTGGACTTATTATTTCGCGGCGCCCATCACCTGTGTCGACGCCGCCGGGAGGTACCTGCTCGCAGGAACCCTCGACGGGGAGGTCATACTGCTTGACGCCTCCGGTGTTCCGGTCATCGCCCCGTTTGAGCCCGGCGGCTCAAGGCTTTCGGTGATCCTGGGCTGCGCCATTTCCGAGGACGCGTCCCGGTTCGCCCTTGTCTCGGGGATCGACGAGCAGCGTTTCCTGTACCTGGAACGCAGCGGGGACACCTACAAGGTGATTTACCACGAATTCCTGGGCTCGGGGTTCAGGCGGCCCGTCCACATCGGCTTCATCGACAACGGTGGCAAAATTGTTTTCGAACGGGAAGGAGGCCTTGGCATCTACAGCATCGGCGGACGCGGCAGCGTCAGGGTTGACATGGAAGGGGAAATTGCCGCCCTTGACGATTCGGGAGACGAGGGGTTCCTCTTTGTGATTACCTCGCAGGGCCCAAACGAAAAGCGCCTTATTTCAATACGGTATCCGGGGATCATTGTAAACGAAGCCCCCTTCAAAAGCGGCAGCGTTTTCCTTCTTCGTCGAAACAAGAGGCTTTACCTTGGAGGGGACTTAAGCATTGCGTCGTTTGAACTTGAGAGAAAGTAAAATTGAACCGGAGAAAAAACAGATGAAACGTTTTTTTACCGCCAGTACTCTGATTGGCTGTTTTCTGATTGGAAATTTTCTGATTACCGCGCCGCTTTTTTCAATGGACTGGCCCTCGGCGTCCGGCGTGATAAGAAAGAACTTCGGCTGGAATGACGAGGGAATGCCGCACCTTGGAATGTCCTTTGACGCGACGGGGTCCATATTCGCCGCCGACGATGGGGAGCTTCTGTTTCACCGCCCGGAAGGGGACACCGTTTCACGGCTCCCCTCCCCCCTTGGTTCCTGGACCGCCCTGGATCACGGGGACGGGATCATAAGCATCTACAGCCGTTTCAACGGCATTCCGTCCGAGTCGCTTCCCGGGAATATCGAAAGGAGCAAGACGCTAGGAGAGGCAGGAATTACCGGCTGGTCTTCCTCAAGGGGATTCTACTTTCAGCTTTACGACCGCAGGGAAAAACGCTGGATAAACCCTTCCTTGATAATCACCCCGTCCGACGACAGAAGGCCGCCGCAAATCCTTGCCGTCAGGCTGAGGGACGAAGAAGGAAGGCTCTTCAATCCCGCCGTTACGCGAAACCTGAGCCAGGGCAGGTACACCGTTTCCGTGGAAGCCACCGATACCATGAGGCTCCCAAACGAGAATCCCCTTGCCCCATACAGGATCATCTGTTCGCTTAACGGCAGCGAAACCGGGGTGCTCAACTTCGGGAACTACTCCGTCAGGGACGGCTCGCTCATGGTATACCGGAACGGCCTGGTTCCGGCAAGGGAAGTATACGCCTCATATCCGTATTACGAGACTGCGGTCATCTGGTTGAGCAGGGGGCAGACCCTCCTGGAAATCATCGCGCAGGATATCGAGGGCAATTCCCAAAGCGTGAATTACAGGCTTGTAGTAGAGTGATAAAGACTTTTTCTACGCCGGTTATCACCGAAGAAAAAAAGCCCGTCCCCTGCGCCATCTGTGGGGGCGAGCTTTTCAGACACGCGCTTTCCTGCGAAGGCTTTTCGTATGTCCGCTGCGCCAAATGCGGCCTCGTCCAGATGAACCCACAGCCGCTGGAAGCGGAAATCAGGCGGCGCTATGACGACCGCTCCGGGGAAGAGTACCTCTCCTATGAACTTGCCAACGAGGAGAGCTTCCTCACCCTCGCCCTCCTCGCCCTCAAAGACGCGAGGTTTGATGAAATTGAAACTGAATTGCTCGCCAACTCCGTTGGCGTCGCGAGTAATTTACCCGCGAAGCCGCCCCGCCTCCTGGACATAGGATGCGCCACAGGAAGCCTCCTCGCCCACCTCAGGGAAAGGGGCTGGGAAACAACCGGGGTGGAGGTAAGCGGCCCACAGGCTGAATATGGGAGGCGGCAGCGGAACCTCGACGTGCGAAATCTCCCGCTGGAAGAGAACCGTTTTCTCGCCGCCAGCTTCAACGTGGTGCTGGCCTCCCACCTCATGGAACACCTGAACGCCCCCGCCGCCCTCGTCGCCGAGGTCTGCCGTATCCTCGCCCCAGGCGGCAGGTTTTTTGTCACCACCCCGAACATTTCAGGCTTCCAGGCCCGGCTCTTCAGGGGCCGCTGGAGGTCAGCCATCTTCGATCATCTTTACCTCTTCTCGGCAAAGACCCTGTCAAGGCTCCTTGAGGAAAAAGGCTTTGTTATTGAAAGAATACGCACCTGGGGGGGCCTCGCAGCCGGGCTCGCGCCCGCGCCGGTGAAGCGCATTTTCGACAGGGCGGCAAAACGATTCGGCTTTGGGGACGTGATGATACTCAGGGCGAGGAAAAGGGAACAAGGTTGACGCGCACGATGCCTTGTTATCGCACTGCCGTGAATGTCACAGTGCCTTTATCTATCAGATAGCTCTCTCCCAAAACCTGGGCGAAGAATTCCGCCGGGACGAATATGTCGCCGTCAACGAGCTGCGGGGCACGGTTGAGCATGAACGCCTGTGTATCGCCGCCCTGCCGCGGATCGCTTATCCTGGTGTATCGGTTTTCGCCGATGACGGCTTTCGTACTGCACGTTCCATCGGATACGTTAAACTCAAGTCCGTCCCCTATCAAATCGACTTTGTACCCAAGGGCTTCGCATATAGCGTTTAACGGCAGCATAAGCGCTTCGATGCTGTAGAAGTTTTCAGGTATACCACTAAGCTCTTTGCCGTTTACGACGATCCTTAAGCCGCCAACGGCGCCATCCTGGGGCCGCTCACTATCCGTGGGCGACTTGTTCTGTTGGCTTTCACAGGCGGATATTGCGTATAACATAAGCGCGGCTGGTATGGCAATCAACGCTGCGATAATTTTAACCCTTAAGCCTTTCATATTTCCTGGCTCCTCCGTGTCCTGCGTGGTTTCCTCACCTATCCCCTTACTCCCCTACTCCCTTGCTCCCCTTCTTCTCCAGCATCAGCGTCTTCGTGGGCGCGTCGCAGACCTCCGCCGGCCCGAAGTACTGGATTGCGCCGGGATAGAGGAATGAGGTTTTGACCGCCCAGTCATTACGCTCCCTGTCGAAAGCCTTGAACGGCTCGCCCGAGAGGTCGACGAGCGCTTTTTTGATCACAGGCTTTTTGGCGCCGTGGCGCTGTTCAATGTTCATCAGCATGGTGAGGGGGACGCCGCCGGCAATCCAGTCGTCTGGCTTTGACGCGAGGTTCCTTACGCTGACCATGTAGCCTGTGACGCCCGACGCGATCAGGACAAAGGCGCTGAACCCCAGCGAATAACAGTAGTCGGCGTCGAAGTTGGTCGGGAAGGCGCAACGGCCCTCGTAGCCGAAGAAGTGGCCCAGGGGTGAAAATTTCCCCTTGTACTCGCCTTCCAGTTTGTGCTTCGCGAGGCGTTTTTCGATCATTCCTATGAGGAGTTTCTCCGTTTCGATGCGGGAGACCTGCACGTTGCCGTGGGGGTCCCTGTCCGCGAGGAACTGGAGCGCGATTTCATGGGGGAGGCTTTTGAGAAGCCGGTAGGATTCGTCGGAGAGGATCCCGCCAAGCCAGGTGACCTGATCGGCAAAGGAGCCGAGGGCGGAGAACTCTTTTTCCCTTGAGGCAAGGACATCGTTCAGCTCCTCGATCAGCGTTTTCATCTCCGGGATAAACTCGACCAGGCCCTCGGGAATCAGGATCACGCCGAAGTTTTCCTTGTTTTCGGCGCGCCTGATGATCGTGGCGCAGATGTCTTCCACCAGTTGATTGAGGGAGAGTTTCTTCTCTTCCACTTCCTCCGACACCAGGCAGATGTTCGGCTGGGTTTGCAGGGCGCATTCCAGCGCAATGTGGCTTGCCGCCCTGCCCATCACTTTGATGAAGTGCCAGTATTTTTTCGCGCTGTTGGCGTCGCGCTGGATGTTGCCGATGAGTTCACTGTAGGTCTTGCACGCGGTATCAAAACCGAAAGAGGTCTCGATGTACTCGTTCTTCAGGTCGCCGTCAATGGTCTTGGGGCAGCCGATAACCTGAATCGCCGAGCCTTTCTCGAGAAAGTACTCCGCGAGAAACGCGGCGTTGGTGTTGGAATCGTCCCCGCCGATGATGACCACCGCGTTAAGCGCAAGTTTTTTCGCCGTGTCGAGGGATGCCGCGAATTGCTCCGGGGTTTCAATTTTCGTCCGGCCCGAACCGATGATGTCGAAACCGCCTGTGTTCCTGTATTCGAAGATCAGCTCCGCCGTGAGTTCCACGACCTTGTTTTCGATGAGGCCGCTCGGGCCCCCGATGAAGCCGTAGAGCCTGGAAGCGGGGTTTCCCTTCTTGAGGCCGTCGAAGAGCCCCGAGATGACGTTGTGGCCGCCCGGCGCCTGCCCGCCGGAAAGAATCACGCCTACTTTGAGTTCGCGGCTCAAGTTGTCGTTCTTCCCCCGCGCGAAGGACACTATGGGTTTCCCGTAGGTAAGCTTGAAGATTTCCCTGAGGGCTTCCCTGTCAACAGCCGCCTCGGTTGCCTTGCCGAATTCAACGGCAATGTCGGTTATGTCCCCCTCGAGGCTGGCGGGAAGGTTTGGCTTGTATTTGTATCTTGCTTTTTGCAGTGTGGAAATAACCATCGTTTTCTCCTTAGTGAAAATATATCAGGATATGGAGGTGCCGGTGAAGGGTTCCCCGAGGAGTATGCTCTTCAAGTTTGGGAGGTTTTTCCCGGCAGCGCAGATCACCTTGAGGCCCAGCCTGGCGGCGTGGCGGCTGGCGACCGGGTCAAAGGGCACGTTTTTCCCCGGGACCCATTCGTCGCCCACCATGGAACAGAAGTCCGCCCACGAAATCGCGTCGATTGGTTTTGCCTCGGGGTTTTTCTTCGGATCGTCTGTGTAGACCTTTTCGATGTTCGACAGGTTTATCACCATGTTCGCCTGAAATCGTTCCGCGAGCAGCACGGCGTCGTAGTCGGACGAGAAACCCGGTTTCCATCCCGCCGCCACGAGGACGCGCCCCATCAGCGGCTCCACCTGTGTGGGGTCGTATACCACTTCCTGCGTGCACCATTCGCCCATGATCGCCTTGACGAGCTGTGCGTTCAGCCTGGTAGCCATAATGCCGATCCAGTCCGCCTCCTCGTTTACCGTGGAAGACGATATGTTCCGGTACGCGCTTTGCCAGACCCTTGCGGGGCCGCCGCCACCGACAACCAGAATGAAACGGCGTTTGTCATCCTGTGCAAGGAGCTCTCCTGTAAGGCCTACAAAATTTTTAAGGAATGATTCATCTACGCCGTCGGGGGCGACAATCGAGCCCCCCAGGGAAATTACTGTAACCATATAATCTCCTCACTGAATGTACATACCTGTTATTGTAACATCACTCCACAGGGAAGAATAGGACTCAATGCCGCCAACGGCTTCTTCCCAGATATTTTGCAGGGAATATTCGCGGCTGCGCGGGATGGTCCGCCCGCGAGGGACCATCGGCTGGAGGAAAATTTCCCCGCGGGAAAAGGCGATCCGCTGATTATCGAGGCTCCCGAAATAAAACTCCTCGTGGTCATCCCTCAGGTAGAAATCCGCAGGGGCGGCGCCAGCGCCAAGGGCGGGATCGAGGGGGATCCAGCCGAAACCGTCAAGCCAAATTTCCGCCCAGCAGTGCTTGACGGTGTTCATCTGACGGTTTACCAGTACTCCAGCCACGGGAAGGGCGGGGATATCGGCGGCGCGGGCAAGGGCGCAGAAGAGGAGGGCGGCACGGTAACTGTCCGCCTCTTTTTCTTCCAGGGCTTCCAGTGCGCCGCCTGAAAGCGCTTCCGCTGTGATCTCCACATTCGAGATGAGCCACTGGTATATCCTCTGCGCCTTGACGTAAGGGAGGCGCTCCCGGGCGATTATCGCCTCGGCCTGGGCCTTTATTTCCGGGAGATGCGACGGGATAAGGGCGCTCGGGAGGAGGTTTATCGTGCTCACGGGCGCCGGTTCGTTGAGCCTTACGATAGCCGTGTTCCTGATAGTGGTTTCCACCGCGTAAACTTCCACCAGGTACGAAAGGTCTACCCCCCATCTTGCCCCCGGCGTTGCGTCGATGAGCTGATAAAGGGAAGAGCCCCGGTAGTTATCTACGAAAGGTTCTGTGTTACGCGAAAGGAGGCTCACGTTCCTCTGGGAAGCCGACACGACAGGCCGGGGCATCCAGAGGTAGAGGGTATTGGGGCTGGTCGCCTCGTCCACCCGTATATCCGACGTGTATGACAGCATATAACTGCGTTTGTCCCTAAATGTTTTTATTCCAGGCCTTCCGCTTATCTCGAAGAAAACGGGACGGGAGATCCCCCTTGGGGTTCTTACTTCCAGGTTGCCGCTTATCGCGCCGTCGGGAACGCGCACACGGATTTCCCGTTCGCTCCAGTGCTCGTAGCCATACTCGGCTTCGGAAACCTCGACATAATCCGGGGCGAGGCTTTCAGCCGGAGCCGACTGGGGCGCCTCCGCGTTCCAGGCGAAAAAAACCCCGCTCGCCTCACGCGACGAGCCGAAATTGCTCCCCGAAATGGTAATGAGGGTTCCTATGGGCCCGGCTGCCGGCGTTACCGAAGTGATCCTGGGATTGTAGTCCGCTTCCGTACCCCGCACCGGTTCCGGCAGGCTGAGCAGGTTCGCGAACAGCGCCGGGTTGCTTTTTTTTCTGCCGCGGTAAACATATACCAGCCCGGCTTCCCCGAACTCGGGAATCCTTACGGTGATTTTATCGTCTTCCCATGAAAGGTAAGAAGAACTTGTGGGGGGGGTTCCCGCAATAGTTATGTAGGACTCGTCCCTCTCCTCCCCAAAGCCGCTGCCCGTGATTGTAAGGACATCCCCCATCCGGCCTATGCGCGGATCGATGGATATTATTTCAGGCGTTTGTTCCCCGCAAGACCAAAGGAACACAAGAAGAAAAAAAACAATGCCAAAAAATGAAATTGATTCTTTTGAGAACATTCTCATGGAGGAGTGACTCTTCGCCTCTCCCTGCCTGCCTGCCCCTCCTCGTCATAAAAATAGGGCTCCAGTACCAGTTGAATTTCTATACTCGGTGCGTCTTCATCCTTCACTGAACCCAGCGGGAAAAAATAAACCTGCTCGCTGTATTCCAGCGGTATGGTCTGCATTGTCGTATGGAAACTGATTCCCTCATTCGGGACATTTATCCAGATCTGGCCCAGCGTCACGAGGATATGCCTGCCGTTTGGCCTAAGGAAGGGGGTAAACTGAATCGTCGCAATGAGGTTGGAGCCTATCAGCTTAAGCCCCACCGGACGGCCGGGGATGGTTACGCTTGAAGTTTCCGAATTCCACACCACCTCTTCATTTTGTTCCACAATTCGGGAGATCATTGTTACCACAACGGCGCGTTCCCTTAAGCCGGGAAGGTCCTGCAGGGCGGTGGCTTCCTGGGCGCCGAGACCCGCTGAAACCGCGAAGAAGGAAAGGAAGATGGTGAAGGCGCTTTTCTTGCGAAAAAACGGCGTCATCGGGAAGAGGACCTCCTTGAGTAATCCGCCGCGTTAATCAGGGCAGGTTCGCCTGAACGTGAAAA
>JGI24698J34947_10000593_pt1 | contig 17267 bp, 15 predicted proteins | sample TergutMp193P3_FD_34947 | JGI IMG/M metagenome (IMG submission 34947) | reverse complement strand
GATAGCCGGAGCATTTCCGTTTTCGGCGGGGCCTTGCAGAATACGGAAATTTCAAATTCTGGCGGAATAGGCATTCGCATTTTTAAAAATCAAAAACCGGGTTATGCTTCAACGGAAAAATTTTCAAAGGAGTCTCTGGAGCAAACTCTCTCGGATGCCCTTTCCAACAGCGAATACACGGAACTCATAAATGCAGACTTGCCGGAACCCACAGCCATAAACAACACTTTGCCAACCTACAACCCCAAGTTGAAAAGCATAGACACAAATCGCTTGCTGGATACTTGCCTTAGCATTGAAAAACAGATTTTGGCGGCGAGCGAAATAAAAAATGTTCCTGACCTTGGCGCGGAAATTTCTTCCTCAACAACAATTTTTGCTAACAGCAATGGCGTTTTTTTCCAGGATAAAAGAAACAGTTTCGGCATAGGGGCAGGTGCTGTTGCGGAGCGAAACGGTGTTGTTAAAATGGGCTGGTATGGCAAGGGCGGCAGGGATTTTGAACAGGTTTCCCCGGAGCAAATATCAGGCGAAGTTATTTGCAGGGCAAAGGAGCTTTTATCTCCCAGACCCGTGAAAAGCGGTAAAATGCCTGTGATTTTGTCAAAAAGGATTTCTGCGAATATCTTATCCATATATTTATCGTCTTTTTATGCGGAAAATGCGCAAAAGGGTTTGTCCAGATTAAAAGACCGCCTGGGTGAACAAATCGCAAGCGAAAAAATTTCCCTTTCAAGCGAGCCTTTGCTGCCGGATTTGCCGGGTTCAATACTTATGGACAGCGAAGGAGTTCCAACTGCTGCACTCAGCATTGTTGAAAACGGGGTATTCAAAAGTTTTTTATATAATCTGGAATCCGCTTCAAAAGAAAAGCGCAAAAGCACTGGGCATGGCATCCGGGGATTTTCCGGCAAGGCCGGTACCGCTTTTATGAACGCCGTTGTTCCTTTGGGCGAATTGTCTGCCAAAGAAATTTTATCGGTATTTCCCAAATGCCTTTTGATAAACCATCTGGAAGGAAGCTCCGGTTGCAACCCGGTTAGCGGCGAAATAAGCATAGGTGCTCAGGGCTTTTGGTGCGAAAACGGCACTCCCCTGTACGCTACGGACAATCTGACAATCTCTGCGAATTTTTTTGATTTGCTAAAAAATATAGTGGAAACCGGCAGCGAATACAGCGATTCCTTCTCCAACGTAAAAGTCCCAAGCCTTGCGATAAGCGAAATGGCCGTATCAACTTAACCGCCAGCTAAATTTCTAGATTAACCTTGAATGCCCAGATTCTTTTTCCTTATTGCTGTGCTTAACACGGTGGCTTTGGCCCAGGCTCAGGCAGACAGCATAACCAGCTACGAGCTATTCGCCGAATCCATTAGACATTCGGTGAATAAGGGTTTCCCATTGCTAACCATCTTAATATTTGTGGCTGTGATTATATTGCTTATAATAGCAATAGTATTTTACGAAATTTATCGCTCAAACAAAATGAAGCAAGGGTTGCTGGCTCTAGCTTGGAAAAAATTTGATTATAATATAACGCTTTTAAAATTAAGCGGAAACAGTGCAGCCATTTTAAAAGAAATTGCTTTGGAATCCGGCTTGCAAGACCCGGATTCAATAATAAAATCTCCGCATGTGTTTGAAAAGTCGCTTGAAACATATTACAAAAACAGGAAAATAGAATCTATACCAAGCGAAAAACTCAAAGAAATAAGAAATTTGAGAAAAAAACTGGGTTTTTTGCCATTGTCTAAAGAAATAGCTTTCACTTCAACAAGGCAGTTCGATAGCGGCGAAAAATGCATTGTGCAAATTCCGGCTAGCGGACCGGTAACCCATAAGGGAATGTGCATAGTTATAAGCTCGGATGAGCAGCAGTGGCTTATGGCTCGTCCCGAGGGTCCCCAAGTGACTGTAGGAACTTGGGTGCGCATAAATCTAACCAGGCCAGGTGATGCGGAATACGCCTTTAAAGCGCAGGTATTGCGTGATTTAAACGGAGAACTCGCTTTAAGCCATGCGAATCAGTTGAACCGTACCCAGCAGAGAAATTGGGTGCGCATAGATGTTAGCATTCCGGTTGAAATAACCCAAATAGAGAACGGCAATGTAGGTGATATTTTCATGGGTAAAATAATAGATATGTCCGGCGGCGGCTTTGGCATGTCTCTTCCTATAAAACTTCCAACCGGGTCCAATCTTTTATTGGGTTTTGATATTCCGGGGCATGGCCATATAGATAATTTGCTGGTAAAAGTGGTGAGAGTTGCAGGAACTGTGCATAGTGTTGCTTTTGAGGGGGCAGTTCATTCTATCCAAGAGCAAATAATACAATACATATTTGAAAAGCAAAGGCAAGATTCCTTGATTAAACATTCCTGAAAGCCATTATTTACCGTTATTGCAGCCAAATTGCAAATAAATAACAAATTTATTTACTTTTCCTGCAAAAAAATTATATATTTACTTTGTGCAACTTAACAATTTGATTTCGAGGATACGCGGCGAAAGTAAAACCGTAGGCTTAGATATAGGTCATCGTTTGGCTAGAGTTGCCGTTGTAGGTCATAAAATGGGGGTAAAAAGCACTCTGTTGGCCTTGGAACAGGATACTATTCCCGAGGGTATAGTAGTAGATAATGAGATACGCAATGTTTCCGCTTTAATAGACAAAGTCCAGGCCTTGCTGGCAAAAGCCATGCCGGGAGGGTTAGAGGGTGATTTTTCAATATCAATAAACTGGACTTCCGGAATTTTGTGCGATAGAATTTTGGTAAAGCCTGTCTCCAAGGTTCCGGAACACGAGCTTATACTGCAAACTGCCATGGGTAGAAGCCCCTTTGACGATTCCGGCAACATTTTGGATTACTGCGTTTTAGACCGCAGAGAAGAGGGTGTGGAAGCGATGATAGTAGCGGCTAAAAAGGATAGCTTGACTTCGTGGATAAATTTGTTTCAGGCTTTGAATATAAAGCTCTCCGCTATAAATGTGGATGCTTTTGTTTTGAGCAATATGTATTCGGCTGCAAAAACTTTGGCAGATACTTCCAGCTTGCCATCTGATGATGATGATGATTCTATTTTGCTTTTGAATTTGGGTTACAGCAAATCTTACGCAGCTTTTTTGCGGAACGGATATTTTAACACGGCTCGCTCAATACTGGGAGGGTCGGTTCGCGAACTGCAAGAACAGTTGTCCGGGCCTTTGAGCATGTCGCCGGAGCAATGTGGCGAATTGCTTATGGGAGCCAGAGTTAGGGAAGCCGGCTTGGATGAATCAAAGATAAAATCCGCCACCGAATTTCTTTTTGAAGAGATAGCTATGAAGGTGGACATGGCCCTTCGTTATTTCAGCTCCTCCGACAATTATAAAAAGCCATCTAAAATGCTGATTACAGGCGGCGGTTCAAATATAATAGGTCTTTCTTCGTTCCTTGCAGACAGATTATCTTTGGATGCGGCGCAGTTAGATCCGTTTAAATCCGTGCGAGTGGATAATAATCGCTTCTTTGGAATGGATTGGAATGCTGCGGCCAGCACATACACAGTTGCTTTGGGCCTTGCTCTAAGGAGATTTTAATGGCAAACCGGCAAAAAGAATATCCGTTGATGGAGATAAATCTTTTACCGCTTGAATTCAGGCGAACCAAAATGGATTTATCTTGGCTTTCCGATGTACGCGTTGTATGGTCCACTTTTGCGTTTATTCTTTTGACTTTGTTTTTATCACTTGTATATTATTATATAAGCGAGACCACTCATGAGCTGGAAAGAGCCGTTGAGCAAACCAGGCAGGCTGTTGAAAAAGAACGTCCCTTGCTTGAAAAGATAAAGGAACTGGATGAAAAACTGGCGGTTATAAAACAAAAAAGCGATGCCTTGCGTTCCATACAGGTTAGCCGCAAGCGCTGGGTTATTCTGTTTGAAGATTTGTCCACGGCACTTCCGCCCGGGACGTGGATAACCGGAATAACTCAGGAAACGGATAAAATGGACCTGACCTGTGCAACTTGGAATTTTTCGGAAGTTGCGCTTTACATGCTTAAACTGGAACAAAAAGAAAGTGTTACGGGAGTTTCCTTAACGAGTATAAGCGCAACTAAAGTTAATAATGAAGACGCCTATAATTTTTCACTCAAGGTTTCATTCAATCCGGCTCTGGGTTTGGAAGACGGGGTTCGCTAGGGGGTAATATGGCCGATTCTAAATTTGACATAAAAGACAAGAAAAATATATATTTCATAGTTGTGATTATAGTTTGCTTGGGCATGGGCTATTGGTTTTATGATTCTGTTTGGACGCAGTTTCAAAGCGAACAGCAGAAATTGGTGGACGACCAAAAAAACGCTCAGGCCGAACTGGATAAAATAAATGCGCAGAGGCCACGTATTCCTATGTTGGAGGCGGATTTGCAAAGAGCGGAAATTGAATTTGAAAGGTTAAAGGAAATGTTTCCGGAAGAAGAAAAGGTTCCGCTTCGCTTGCAGGATTTGTATGCCGTAGTCAGGGCTTCGGGCGTTAATATCAAGTCGTTTAAGCCGGCCGGGTCGCAGCCCCAAGAACATTTTGTGGAAAATAATTATTCCTTTGAAGTGAGTGCCGGTTACCATATGCTGGGTTACTTATTTGCAGAAATAGCCAACTTCAATTATCCTACAACCATAGATAATTTGAAGCTAACTCGCTTTGGTTCCCTGACTCAGGAGGTGAAAAAAGCGGAAAGTCACGGATGGGAGCCTATAACAATGGGTGTTTCTTTTGATTTAACTACATTTACCTCAAGGAAGAAATAATTATGAAAGGCGTTGGTTGTATTTTTATTTTGCTTTTTTATATTGGCGCGCACTGCGCTCTCCTTCAAGACGTACGCTTTTCTTGCAGTTCAAATATTTGCACTTTGGAATTTCCTTTTTCGAGCAAAGAAGGCCTTCCTGATTATTTTCAAAAATTCGATTCTTCAAATTCTGTTTTAAGAGTGGCATTCTCAAAAACAAACATGACTATGGAAAGCGGAACATATATAGTCGATGAGTCTTCGGCATGGGTTCGCTCCGTGGAAATTTCCGCTGATGAATCAAAAGACCTGTTGCTATTGGACTTCAAATGCGGAATAGCCATAGCAACAGACAGAAACTTAGTTGAGCTTCGCAAAAAAACGGATTTTGCAATGAATTTTGAAAATCTCAGCGGCGTTAAAAGCAACTCATGGGCACTTTCGAAAATAAAAGCGATCCCGGCCGAAAACTCTGATTTAAAAGAAAATTTTTCAATTACGCCTCCGAGAATTTCAAGTATTTCGGTGCAAAAAAATTCCGAATGGGAAGAGCTTTTAATAATATTGGATTCCAAATTTCCCAAAGAAGCTGCCCCTGTAATCTCGGATTCCACGGTTGAGTTATCTATTGAAAATGCACCTGCATATTCCGGAGTCTTTCAAACTGCGAAAAGCAGTTTTGCAAAGGGCTTGGCTTGGACCAACGGGAAATTGGTTGTGTATTTGCACCAAGGCAAAAAACCGGCTGTTATGATTATGAAAGACAGGGTGCTTTTGCAAAACGAAACAACCCCAGGCAAGCTGGAAAACTGGCAGGCTTCAGCAGCTAGTTTAAAAAGTTCAAATTACTTTTTGCCCAGCTACGAACCTTTGGCTCGGGGAGCTGCCGATTTTGCGAATCTTTTGGAAAAAAAACAAGGTGTAGAGTCTTCTCTTGCGCAAGCCATACAGGTTAAAAGGTCGGATGCCTCTTACATAGTGACCGAGGAAATAGCGTCTCTTTTTCCCGGCCCTTCCGAGGGTAGGCCTTTGGAGGCCTTGGAGTTCGGCGACCGTTTAAAAGTTTTGGAAAAACGCCCTCCGTTTTATAAGGTACGCCATCAAAACAAAGAGGGTTATGTATATCAGCGCGATGTTCTTCAAGAAGCGGAACTTACAACTTCTCAGAGAGATAAGTTGCGCCGTCTGAAAAAAGAATCTCCGGGCGGGGTGGACAGCATTGCCGCCAAATTCGGGTGGAAAGACAGCGATAAGATAATTTATAGCTCCTACGGCTTTAGAGACCCTTTTATAGAGGTTAGAGGTTTGGGGAACGACGGCATAAATATTGACAATTTAGTTTTAGCGGGCGTTGTTTATGAGAATGAAATGCCTATGGCTCTTTTTTCCGATTCTAAAATCAGAGGGCTGTCTTATACCCTTCACGAGGGTGACTCTGTTAAAAGCGGCAAGATCATAAAAATATCAAAAACAAGCGTATTATTCCTGTTACAGGAATATGGCGTGAGTCGCCGTTATACAATGTCTTTGCCTGACAAATACGGGGATAATAAATCCGGGGGTAATAAATGATGAAAAGGTGTTCTATGGTAAAAAACTTCTTGACGGTTGTTCGACTGCTCGTTCTAACCCTGGCGGTTTCTTCCTTTGCAGCTATCCAAGGCAGCAGCAAAAGGTATGACATAACCTTTGTTGACGCAGATTTCCAATCCGTTTTCCATTCTATATCTGCGCTTGCAGGTGTTGACATATTGCTTGCCCCTGATGTTCAGGGAAGGCTTTCAATGGCGGTTACCAAAAAAACATGGCCGGAAATGATGGACATTGTGTGCAGCTTGCATGATTTGATATGGCTTGTTGAAGGTAATTACATAAGCGTTCAAAGAATGGTTACTTACCAGCAGAAAATAATAATGGAATCGGAGAAGCGCGAACAGAGCGATATGGTTGCGCCGCTCTCAAGGCGCAGTTTTCAGATTAAGCATGCCTCTGCTTCCGAAATGGCATCCGTTTTGCAAACCATTCAGTCCGCGCGCGGGCGTATTTCCGTAATAGAACGCAACAATGCCATAATAGTTTATGATACCGAAAAACGTTTGGAACAAATGCAGAATACTTTGAACGAGTTGGATGTTGAAACTTTGCAAATAGCTATTACTGCCAAGCTGGTTGTTGTTGACAGTAAACTTGTAAATGAGTTGGGAATAGACTGGACAAACGTAAATGTTGGCGGACCAAATTCAAGAGTCAGTGCGCAATTTTCCAATACACCCAGCCAGTCCGGCATAGTTGCCTCAGCAGACGGAGGAGGTGTCCAAACCAGTGGTTCTACAACCGCTTTGGTTGTGAGTGCGCTTGACCAAAACACGCAGGTTGCAATTTCAAATATTATGAGTGATTCCCGCACCGAATTTCTGTCAAGCCCGCAAGTTTCAACATTAGACCACACAGAAGCCGTTATCTTTATGGGAGACAGGATTTTTGTAAGAACTACGGACATCAATGGGCAATCCGCCCTTGAGCAGGTGGAAGTCGGTGTAAAACTGACGGTGACTCCTCATGTTGCGGGCGATAATCGAATTTTGCTGGATTTGCATCCGGAAAGCAAAACCTACGGTTACGATGAACTAAGGCAGACCGTGATTAGCGAACAGTATGCGCAGACCAAGGCTGTGGTTTCCGATGGGGAAACCATTGTTATAGGCGGTTTGACCAGAAATGACGAAAGAGACGTGGAAACCGGAATTCCATTCTTAAAAGATATTCCTGTTTTGGGATATTTGTTCAAGCATACAAGGAAAGAAAGCATTAAAAAGGATTTAATTATATTTGTAACTCCGCGCATAATGCGTAACTACCTGTCTGATTCGCCGATGGCTGTATCTCCGCAAAAAGCTGCGCCAGCCGCAAGCAGAAGCGTTGCAACAGACGAAGAAGATGATGATGGCTGGGAATGAAATTTGGAATTATCTATCTGATACTGCCGTTTTTGATGGCCTTTCCAGCCGTCGTGGCTTTTGTTAAATGGAGAAATGCTTCATTCAAAGGTAAACGGTTCACCTTGGATTTCCTCGGTTTTTTTGCATTTTTTCTTTTCAACCTCTTTTTTCTTTACCAGTATCTGTTTTTATCTGCAACTTACAATTATACTTCCAAAATTATAGACCCTTTCTTTTTTCTGTTTTTAGTTCAAAAGGATTTATCTTATTCCATTGACAAAAAAACACAAATAAATCTTTGGACATTAATTATTGAAAATGTAATGATACAGGTTATTGTATATGCACTGGGGTCAAGCGTTTACGGTTATGAACTGTTGGATTTATTTGCCATGCTGTTTTGCATTTATGTTTCGTTTCGCATTGGCGAAGAGTATTACAGGGCGGCTTATATTCCGAAAATATCGAGATACTTGATTATTGCGCTTGCACTCATGTGCGTTTCCTTTGATTTCTATATATTCAGATTTTTTTTCATTCTTGCCATATTTTATGTGAGCATGGAAAAAAGGCAGAATGAACTTCGCGGTTTGCATATGGAAACTCAGAATCTTCTTACGGAACAATCCGGATTTAGAAACATGATGCGGGAGCTTTCCGACTCCATTAAGGATTTTTCAAATAAAAAGGATGCGGCAAATTCTTATTTGGACAGTTTGTGCCGTTTTTTGTCGGCTAAAGGAGCTGCTATTTACGAGTGGGAGAGCGGTAAAGGCTATTTTTCCTGCATAGCCGTTACCGGCCTTTATTTCCCGCTTGGCATAGGCAGCGAAAAATTGTTTACCAGAGTGGATTTATTGCGTGAAATGGCCTTTAAGCAGCATGTAAAAGACGATAAGTCCATAATTTGGAAGTGTGGGCATGGCGATGGCTCCGGGCTGTTTTTTAGCCATTCCTCAGACGATATGGAGGCAATATTTGGAAATTTGTCTCAAGAGGTACATTCAATAATACTCATTCCGCTTTTACAGGAATCCGAGCTTTTGGGAGTTCTTGTTTTGGAGAACAAGGTTGGGAGCGATTACCTAACGGAAACGGATTTTAATATGGCCAGAAATTTTGCCAATTTCGCCGCTATCATTTTGAGCACCAGCCGTATGGCAGAGCAGAAAAACGAGAATTTGCGAATGTCTATGGAACTTATTTCCGGTAATGTAATTCAAAGTTCCTTGTTTTCAAGGGAAGTACCGAAGGTGGCGGGGATAGATGTTTCATATTTTATGCTGCCCGCAAAGGAAATAGGCGGAGATTATTATGACTTTTTTCAAAAGGGAGATAAACTTGCGGTAGTTATAGGGGATGTTAGCGGAAAAGGAGTTTCTGCCGGTATTTTGGTTGCTATTATGCAAACTTATTTGCAAAACCAATACAAAGAGGAGAACGATTTGAAAAAACTGATGATTGGTTTGAATAATTATTTATGCAATAAAATTGAAACCGGAATGTTTGTCACGCTGCTGTTTTTTGAATGGGATTCGGAGTTGAACAAATTGCATTACGTTAGCTGCGGTCATGAGCATATTTTGCATTTTCACTCCCAAAGCAAAGTTATAGAACGCATTCGTTCCGGAGGGCTTGCCCTTATGATGGATTCCGACATAGACCCTTATATAAAGGATTGCGAGCTTGTTGTAGAAAGCGGCGATTCCGTGATTTTGTACACGGATGGTGTAACTGAAACTTTTAATCCGGCGAGGGAAATTTTTGGGCTGGACCGGCTTGTGGAATTTTTTGAGAGCAACGGTTCTATAAATAAAGACTCCATAGAAAAGCACCTCCCGCAAGTTCTTACGGACTGGCGCGGCGATGCGTTTCAATCAGATGATATTACCTGTGTGCTTATGCAATTTTAAGCATGAGCAAAAGAGCAACTCCCAGCACAACTCTGTACCATGCAAACGGGATAAAATTTCTGGTTTGAACGAATTTTAAAAGCCACACCACGGAAAGCCATGCGGAAATTGTAGCAACTATGTATGCAACAATGGATTCGGCAGAAAATAAACCGCTAGTATCTCCGGTTCTAATCTCTTGGAATAATTCGTAGCTTCCTGCGGCGAACATGGTTGGTATGCCTACCAAGAAAGAAAATTTGACGGCAGCAGGGCGCGCAAAACCTACGATAAGCGCACCCATAATAGCCATTCCCGAACGGGAAGCACCGGGGAAAATTGCCGCGATTATTTGCCCAAGAGCAACGGCTGCAACAACCGCCCAGGTTAAATTGGAATTTAAGGTTCTTTTTTTGGATTTATACTCCACTGCAAAAATAACAAAGGCGCCTATCAATACCGCAAGGGCAACTGGCAGAATGTTTTCCGGCAGTTTAAGTCCGCATTTTTTTGCAATAAAGCCGCCCGCTCCGGTGAGCAAAAGTGCGGCAAATAATTTCAGAACGTAATCTTTGGTCTTCGGCTCCTTCCATTTTGTAAAAAAACCGGCTATATCCTTCCAAAACACAAGAGCACAGGCAGCTATGGGGCCAATTTGTATTAAAACATTAAACGCATCGCTATATCTTTTTTGCATAAGATGTTCGGCAATGAGCATATGCCCTGTTGAAGATATGGGCAAAAATTCAGTTAGCCCCTCTACTAAACCTATAATTATGGCTTCAAACAATTTTTTATCTCCATCTAAAGTGATATTCCAGCCCTGCGGCTACGTAAGCGTCCGTTGTTGAACTGCCAATTATCTCTTGAGTGACCATTGAAGTTCCCCGGTTCGCTATGCCGGTTCGCAGGTTAATGGCGTAGTTTTTGAAAAAAGCTGTTCTAAGCCCGAAATTCAAGGCTACACCTCTATAATAACTTTCAAATCTAAAGCGATCATCGTAATTCGAGCCTGTTTTTTTGCCGTCTTTAAGAGCAATATCTTCCGTGAAAAAGCTGTAAATAACACTTGCCGAAGCATACGGCTCAATTTCAATTTGCGGGTGCGGCATAAAAACCGTCATGAATACAAGGGAGAGCAAAAGTTCGTACCGATTAAAAGTCCAGTGCGAAAGCTCATCGTAAACCTCGCTGCTGTCAATCTTTGCTTTATGGCTGGAGCGGTGGAATTCAAATTCCAACCCTATAAAATCATATAAGGAACCGCCGATGTATGCACTGTAAAACGGTGCGGAATCTTCAATAAAATTCCATACGCTTGCGGAATCCCTGACATTGCGGTAGTTTTTAATTCTTGAATTCAATTTGTTTTTATACCAGGAATTCGGGGTTAAGGGAACTTTTGCCCTGCTCCAGCCTGCGCCTATGCCAAGCCACACGTCGTACATAGGTTGCTCGGCATAATACTCATCCGGTTCCTTTTGCTTTGCAGCACGTTCGGAATCCGAAAGCCTTGCGCGCGGTGTGCTGCCGAACCAGTCGCCTGCTATTTTTCTCGCTATTTTGGCAGAATCCATGCTCATGGGAAAAACGGCTATTTCCTTGGGTTCCACGCTTGTTTCATCAAAAAGCAAAAACCACAACTGATTATCTTTAACCGTGCTGAACAATAAATTTCTGTCCCTCAAAGATTGCAATCTTTCAATGACATACGGATTGCGGGGGCGTAAATCTTCGGGTGCAAAACGGGTATCCAAATTTGTGCTTAACCACTTTGCATATAGGGAAACAGTTGTATCACGCTCCCAGTCTCCCGCCTCATAGCAGTTAGGATTGCCGATTTTTTCATTCTCATAGCGAAGCGCAAAACAGAAATCCGCAGGAGAAATATACCGTTTTCCATAACTCCAAAGCAAAAATTCACCGTCCTTCCAAACGTCGGGTGCAGCGTAGGAGTTGAAGAACAGGAAAACGGCTGATATTACAATTTTTTTAAACATTCCCCTACCGCCGCTTTTGTCGCGTTTATAAACAAATCTCTGTCAATAGAATCATTCTTTATCGGTTTTTGTACGCTTATAACACCGCTTTTCAGCGGGATTTGCCTTTTGTTATCCCAAAGCGTGAAGGTGGCTATTATCGAGAGATTTTTGAATTTCTTTTTTTGTGTAATCTCTACATTCGCTTTTGTATAGTCGTAAAAATTCTCGGCCTCCAAATCGCCGCCAATGGTGTATTCATGGATTATAAATAGATAATTCGCAGTGTTGCCGTCATTGTTTGAAATTTCTACGCCTTGTTCCGGAAATTTTGTTTTTATGAAAATTGTTTTATCCATTTTCAAAGTTTCTTTTGAAAATTTTTCTTTTCCCGAAACGACGGAAAGATTCCATTGTTTTTGAAGCTCTGCGAAAATAACGGAATCGGAGAGTGCCTCCAGTTTAGAATAGATTGAATCGCCTTGTATATTCAATTTTTCCGCAAACCAGTCTGCGCGAGTGAGCATAAAACCCTCGCCAAGCTCAACATAGCCTATGCTTTCGCCTTTTGCCGGCGAACCGCTGTACAGTTTATGCGAGTTGGTGAAGTTCGGAGAGCAGGAAAGCAAGAAAAAAAATGAAGTAATTATGGTTAGTTGAGAATTACTTAACATGCAATCCCCCATTTTTTACGATATTCTTCAATGCTCTCCTTATATTCTTCCGGAGCAAATTCCAGAATATCGTCTATGGAGGCTATTGAATATGCTTCTATATTGTACTTTTCTCTAACCTGCTGCAATGCGCTTTTGCCATCGCCCAGTTTTTCCTTTCTGTCCATTGCCACTATTAAGCCTATGACTTTTGCATTTGGAATAATGGACATTATTCGCATTGTCTCTTCTATGGAAGTACCTGCGGTGATAACGTCTTCTATTATCACAATAGATTTTTTTTCCTGATAGGTATCGCCAACCAGAACTCCGCCTTCGCCGTGGTCTTTCGCTTCCTTGCGATTGTAGGTGAAGCTCGTATTTATGCCATATTCTCTATATAAAATTGCGGTTGTTGCTGCACAAAGCGGAATGCCTTTGTATGCGGGTCCAAAAAGGTTGTTTGCCTTGCCGGCAAAATGTTCTTGAAAAACTTTTGCATAACAGTTTGCCAAGAGTGAAAACCCCTCGCCGTAGCAAATCGTTCCCATGTTCACAAAATAAGGGCTAATCCGGCCGCTCTTTGTGACAAAGCTGCCGAACTTCAACGCTCCGCATTTGGTTAAAAGCGGAACGAGTTCATTTGCGCTTGTTGACATCATCATCTGCGGGTTTTTCATTCCACAATTCTTTTACGGGATCATAAGCCGTAGCCTTGTCCTGTATTTTTTCCAGCCAATACGGGTCTCTTTTGGTTTTATTGTATAAAACCAAATTGTACACCAGAAATATGCTCAGTACAACCACTACGCCCTTGAAGTTCTTTTTAGAACCTATGAATGCGGCCACAAGCAACATGAAAATTGCTATTATGCCAAGGTTGTAATGGTTTGTATAGAACTCGGAAAGAACATCTATCATCATTTTTACCTCCTATTAATTTTCTATAACTTTTACTGTTAACAAGTAAGGAGTTAAATAACCGCTAAAAGAAGATACTATTATTTTGTATTCAACAAATTTATTACGGTCGATTACCTCACTGAATTCATTAATAAATTGAGGATTCATTTTATATTCTATGGATTTTGTTTTACCTTCTGTTTTTGCAACAATATTTGAATCGTTATTATTATTTATGACGGGAAGCTTCAGTTTTAAACCGGCACTGGTGTTTCTCATATTGCCGAGAATTATATGCAGACTGTCGTATGGTTTTAGAGTCAGTTTAAAATAATCGTCTTCATCTCTCCATTTAGTTAAGGAGTCCGAACCGATAACTCCGGCAAAAGTGACCCCTTTTGTTCTTAATCTGGTTTTTCCCAGATTCTCTATGTCATCAGGATTTGATTCAGTATTATTACCCGGACTGTCCAGTATAGGGTATGTAGAGTAGTAGAGCACAGCTCTTTTTTGTACATAACCGTCATCATTCCTTAAGTTTAGGAATACAATGGAATCGTTTTCGATATCCGGGTTAAAATGCTTCAAGCCGCTACCAGTGGTATCATTGGAGCCAATAAAATACAATGTGTTACTTTTTGTATGGCCTCCCGGGCGCACTAGAGACATTTCCTGGAAAACCATGTTTGTATTATCCAATTTGTCTATATCTACAATTGTTGCATTAAATTCGGCCTTGAGAGTGTCAAAAGGGGATATAGTGCCTATTTTGCCGCCATTTTTTAACTCGGCAGGGGAGCCGTCTTGCGAACCGCAGGCAAAAAGCATTGCGGATATGGCAATGAAAACGAGAATTTCTGTTCTGTTCATAAGGGTAATATAGTAATTTTCTAAATTAACCCCAATGTCTTCTTTCATAATTTTAGACTGTGCATTTATACTATTGCCTTTTTTGGTTCTGACCCTTGGTTTGTTTTCGCAAAGAGGTTCTATCGCTTTGGCTAACACAGGTTCTGCGGCTTTATTTTTGCTTTACGCAGTGTTTTCGTTCAGCGAGCTTGAAAATGCAAGCATAAATGCGAGTTTGCTCACGTGGCACGTCAGCGGTTTTGGACTCCTGGTCAGGGAACTTTTACTGCTATCCTTCTTTTTTGCTTCTATTTTAAGCGGCAGCTATAATCTGAGGAATAAGCCGGAATTTCTGGGCGCAATGCTATTTGTGGCTGTCGGGGGCATGCTTGTGGTTTCGGCTAGCGAACTCTTATCCCTGTTTATAGGCTTGGAGCTTGCAACCATGCCAATGTATTTTCTGGTCGCCTGGAACAAATTCTCGTCTCAAGGCTCGGAAGCCGCTCTTAAATATGCCCTAATGGGTTCAATAGCCACTGCCGTGCTGTTATTTGGCATCGGTTATCTATACGGTTTTGCCGGTTCGCTTTCTTATGCAGACATTTCCAATGCGGTGCAAAATACCGCCAACGAAAATTTAATATTGCTGATAGCTGTGTTTTTCATAATTGTAGGCGTGGGTTTTAAATTGACTTTATTCCCCTTTCACACGTGGGCACCAGACGTTTACGAAGGTGCGCCAACCCCGATAACCGCTTATCTTTCCGTCACTTCAAAAGCAGTTGCGCTTGTGTTTTTGGGCGTTCTGGTATATGGGCCTTTGGCAGGCATGAGTTCTGCGTTCCATCTCATATTTTCAGTGCTTGCCATGGCAACCATATTCATAGGCAATCTGGGTGCGTTAAAGCAGAGCCGATTGCGCAGGTTTATGGCATATAGTTCCATTGCACAGGCGGGTTACATCTTGGTAGGTTTGTGCGGAAGCGCTCATCTTGGGGAATCCTCATTTATCTATTATCTGTTCTTATATGCCTTTTCAAATTACCTTATGTTCTTTTTAATCGGCATAATAGGCAAAAACCGTTCAGAGAGTTTCGATTCTCTTAAGGGGCTTTCAAAAGAGAATCCCATGCTTGCTGTTTTGTTTGCAATAAGCGCATTCAGTTTGGCCGGCATTCCGCCGCTTGCGGGTTTTATAGGCAAGTGGATGGTATTTGCCAGCGCAGCTTCTGCCGGCAACTATGTGCTTGTAGGCTTTGCAGCCATAAACAGCGTTATAGCTTTGTACTATTATTTGCAGGTGATAAAGGCAGCCTGGGTTAATGAGCCGGATGAAGATTTGCCGCCCGTGCATGTTTATATGTGGCAAAAAGTGATACTTGTCTTCTTGGGTGCGGCTGTTCTGTTTTTGGGTATTGCTCCGTGGCTGCATTCGTATATTTATAATTTGGTTTTGTAGAGTACGCCGTGTTTAATATAAAAGAATTGCTATTTAAACGCTTTAGCTTGTTTGCCGGGCTTCTCGCTCTTGCTTCGGTTTTTGTCCTGTCTTATTTTTACTATCGCTTGCAGGCAAATTCCCCTTTTGTCTATGAACAGATAATTGCCGATATCTCCGAATACAGAGTGCTTGATTCCAGAATATATCTCTTTAGCGGTTCCGAGGAAATAAATTTTGCCACAGCCAAAGACAATTTGAGATTTCAGCAAGAGTTGATAGCATCTATAGGGGAACGGTTTTACAATTTGAGCAACCGGGAAATAAAAGTTCCAAATTTAAATGGCCTTGACGAAATAGAGAATAGCATAGCTTTAAGAAAACGCTGGCTTGCAATGTGTTCAAAAGGAGAATCCTGCGATATTGGAGAATGGAATAATGCCCGCGCCAAAGCATGGGCAGCCTGTGAAACTTTGCTCGCTTCTTTTTACAATCTATTATGGGAACAAGAAGAGACTTGGTCTAAAAACCTGAGAATATTTTACATATTATCCGTTATGCTTTTACTGTCCACGCTATTCTTTGCGGCAAAGAGAAATAATTAATCGCCGGGTTCCGTAACGAGAGAGACAATCTTTGCAAACGTATTGTTTGTGAGCGCATAGGTTTCCAAACCTTCAAAATTAAGAGTGCTAAAGATAATTTTGCCTTTTCCCATGGGCATTATCTGCAAATCAACGCCGGTTTGCAGTTCGCCGTTTTTAAGGGAAACCGAATATACCAGGCTTTTTGCGTCTTTAATTTCAAACATGGAAAGGCCTGGTACAATAGCCGAGCAGGTTTTGTCTAAAACCAATCTTCCAAAGAGTTCGCTCTCAAGGGGAGAATTTTTGGGAATATAATGCATGGCAACTCCTCCGGCACCGGAAGAATAAAAATATTCCAAAGGGCAATCAAGCGGCAAGCAACTATTGATGAGTTTAATATCCTCCGGAATAATATCCGAAATAAAAAGAACTTTTCCGTCTTTAACGGCATTTGTCACAGATTCCAAAATAGAATAATCAGCCCAGGAGCTGATAGCCGCCGTGAATAGCACGGGCTTTTTGCCCTTTATCATTTTGACTATTTCCGCTGAGTTTTCTGCGGTATCTAAAAATTCGGCTTTTGCAAGCGCATTTTTGATATTCGGGGTATCGGTTACCTCTATTGGCTCTTCCATTGAGCAAATTTCTTCTCCTGCGCTTGTTATTGTCAATTTTAAACGGTAAGAGCCTGTTTTTTGCGGAGCTTTTATGCTTAGGTCACCTAGAGAGGCAAGTGCCAGTTTAGGCATGGGAAAGTCTTTATTCTGCGAAACAATACTGCTCCCTGTTTTGTCCAACAATTGCGCTGTCAGGTTAACTTCGCATAGCCTTTTTTCATTTAACATGCTCAATTGAAACGGAATGCTTTCGTTTTTCGCAACCACTCTTTCCAAACCGCTTATCAGTAGCTTAGTAGATGCGGTTATGTTTTTTATGTTTTCCTCTAAACCTTTGCCGGCTCTTGTTTCATCTATTATTCCGCTAAAATCATTTTTGAAATCCGCCCATTCTTCAATAAAATAACCGCTTACAATAGGGCTGCTCTGCAAACCTTGAATATTTTGCTCAAACCCGGACAATGCGAGTTCATTTGATTTTTTTGCAAAGGCCTCTGCGTTTTGCCAAATTTCTTTTGCCTGTCTATCTATAAAATCTTCTATTTTTTGCATTGCATTTTGCATTTTTGCATTGTTTTTTGCAGAACCGAACAAATTGTAATTTTTTATGGAAATCAAAATCTTTCCGTTTTTCTT
>JGI24698J34947_10000592_pt1 | contig 17279 bp, 12 predicted proteins | sample TergutMp193P3_FD_34947 | JGI IMG/M metagenome (IMG submission 34947) | reverse complement strand
GTCGCCGGAGAAGCGGGCGTTGTTTTTTTCCGCATGAGCGGCGCGGACTTTGTCGAGATGTTTGTCGGCGTCGGCGCGGCGCGTGTGCGCGACCTGTTCAAGCAGGCGCGGGACAAGGCGCCGTGCATTATCTTTATTGATGAGTTAGACGCAATCGGCAAAAGCCGGATCAACAATATTGGCGGCGGCAATGACGAACGCGAACAGACGCTTAACCAGCTGCTCGTTGAGATGGACGGTTTTGACGCGACCAGCGGCCTGATCATTCTGGCGGCGACCAACCGCCCCGACGTGCTGGACCCGGCCCTGCTGCGCCCCGGCCGTTTTGACCGGCAGGTACTGGTTGACCGCCCCGACCTGAAGGGACGCGAGGCTATTCTGCACATTCACGCAAAGCCGGTAAAACTTGACCCGTCGGTGGACCTTTCCGCGATTGCCCGCATCACTTCCGGTTTTTCCGGGGCGGACCTTGCCAACATTGTTAATGAGGCGGCGCTGCTTGCCGTTCGGGCCGGCAGGGCGCTCGTTTCGCAGAAGGATTTTTCGGAAGCGATAGAAAAGACCGTTGCCGGTTTACAGAAAAAAACGCGGGTGCTTAAGCCCGAAGAACGGAGACTGACAGCCTACCATGAGGCGGGACACGCCCTGATCGCGGCATTTACACCTAACGCCGATCCCGTCCAAAAAATTTCGATAATCCCCCGGGGGTTTGCCCTGGGTTATACCCTGCAAATGCCGGTTGAGGATCGCTTTACCGTAACCAGATCGGACCTTCTGGGAAAGATAGACATTCTGCTGGGGGGCCGCATTGCCGAGGAAATGGTGTCTGGCGAGTATTCCACCGGCGCCGGCAACGATCTGACCAAGGCCACGGACATTGCCCGCAAAATGATCACCGACTACGGCATGAGCGACCGTTTCCGCAACGTGGCGCTGACGTCCCGCGGTATGGGCATGACGGGCCAGGAAAGGCAGGAACCGTCGTTCCAGCGCGAATATGCCGAAAGCACCCAGCAGTACGTTGACGAAGAAATCGCCCGGATTATCGACACCGAATACGCAAAGGCGCAGCAGACTCTGGAAAAACAGCGCCATGTTCTTGACGCCGTCGCATCGGCGCTGCTGGATAAAGAAACCCTTGACGAGAAGGAGTTTAAATCCATTATGGAGACGACTATGTAGCCTCTCCCCCTTCTGACGGGAGGTATTGTTCGGTAAGTTCTTTGACAATTTTTTGCAAAGAAGCGTTAAAGTCGTTGACGTAGATCAACATCTTGTTATTTGACATATCGGCGGGCAAAAAAAATTGATGCGGCTCCGCATGAAGCGCCACCGAAAGCTTTGCAAGGGTTTGGGCAGAGATGCCCTTCTTGCAATTTTCAATGTCATTGATAAAATTGTGGGTGAGTCCGGCTTTAAGCGCGAGACCCAACTGCGAGATATTTTGCAAAGACCTGAGTCGCCTCAGGTTTCTGCTGACTAAGAGACGGACATATCCCTCATCCATGATATCTTTCATATATAACAATATTCCGCCTTTTTTGAGTTTGCACAAATCATTAGGGGTGACAATCTTGTCGCTGAGGGTTTTTTATGCGTCTGTTTTTCAATATATGCTCTTTTAATAAGATGAATTTACGATGAACTTACGGTGTGGGAAGTACATTACCATTGCCCACACAGGGGGATTGTATATTTTGGGCGTTTTAGCTATATTTTATACAGAGGGAATCCCATGAAAGCATGGTCATTTATCGTCATTTTGCCGTTTCTGGCGGTTATTCCGGTTGTTTCTCAGGAAATTATCACGGCGGAACGCTATCTGGAGACGGTTTCAGAGCGGTACGGCTCAATCAAGGATTATGAGGCCCATGTTGCCATCCGTTCAGGCAACAGCGAAATGATCGGGAATCTCAGCTATCTTTCGCCTTCTTTTCTCAGGATTGATTTTACCCGGCCCGCGGAACAGGTTATTGTGTTTAACGGGGAGCTTTTGACCGTATATTTGCCCGAATACCGCGCGGTACTCAACCAAAACATTACCCCCAGCCGCCGTCCGGCTGCCGGAGCTTCTTTGGCGAGCGCCCAGGGTCTTGCTCTGCTCCGGCGCAATTATGTCCCTTCCTTTGTTACCGGCCCCAATCCGGTGCTTCTTGATGAAAAAACGCGCGAGGAAGTGGTAAAACTCAGGCTCACGCGGAGGAATATATCAGAGGGCTTTCGGGAGATAATTCTCAGTGTCAGTTCCGGCAGCAGGCTGATCCGCCGCATTGAGGGGCGCACCATCGCCGATACCCTGGTTCAGTTTGATTTTACCAATATCAGGACCAATCAGGGGATACCCGAGATGCGTTTTATTTATGATTCACCGGCGTCAGCCTATATGTACAATAATTTTCTTTTTAGGGATGTAGATTAACATGGAATATCTGGGTGAAAAATTAAAAACTGCCCGCGAAGCGAAAGGTCTGGATTATGATCAGGCGAGCAAAGATACCAAAATAGCTGTGCGGTATCTGCAATCGCTTGAAAATGAGGATTTTTCTGATTTTCCCGGCGAAGCGTATATTACCGGTTTTCTGCGCAATTACGGCGCCTATCTGGACCTTGATGTGCAGGAACTTCTTTCCCTGTACCGCGCGCTCAAAATACAGGAATTGCCCATTCCGGTAAAGCAGCTTTTGAAAAAGCCTTCGCTGCTGCCCAAAATTGCCATTGGTGCGGCAGTGGTTATTCTGGCGCTGGGCGTGGTTGGCGGCGGGGTTGTGTTCATGATGACCCGTCCCAAAAGCATCAGGGCTGCCATGCCGATTTCGGGGGCGCCGGTTGAATATTCCATGAGCGGGGATAGTTTTGAACATCGTCTTTTTCTGGGCGATACGATTCTGGTTCCCGTCGGCGCGGAATCCTCCGAAGGGGAGGGGCAGCAGGAACGGTTAAAACTGGAACTGTTGGGTTTGGATGATGCGGTAACCATCCGTACGCCGGGCGGCCCGGTGGTTCTTGACCTGACTCGTGAAGCGGATATCAGCCTTGACGGTAACGGCGTATCGAACCTCCGGGTAACCGCCGTTGACTATGCCAAAAACAACGCGGAGATGGGAGTGCTGCTCCGTTTTGAGTTGCTCAGCACGGTTGCGCCGGCTCTTGTTGACACTGACCTCATTGAAACGGCCAGTGTTGCCGGGCAATCCGCTTCCACCGTGATATTTTCTTCGCCTAACCCATATCCCTTTACCCTGCAGGCCGCTTTCCAGAGCTACTGTATGCTGCGCTGGGAAATTCTCATGGAACGCGACCGCCGCGACCGGAATGAACGTTACTTTCAGCGCTCCGATGAACTGAATATTCAGGCGCAAAACGGCATCCGCATCTGGGCTTCCAATGCCCAGGCGGCAAAATTGCAGGTCATCGGCGGCGGCAGAACCGTACCGGTCGAAATTGGCGGCGCGGGCGAAGTGGTGGTGGTGGATGTGCGCTGGGTTCGTGATGAAGATAACCGCTTCCGCTTGATCGTCGTCCGCCTTGAAGCCAGTTAATCGCTCTCCGGTTGTGCGTTATTATGTAGACCCTTTCGGCTGCGCAAAAAACCAGGTCGACGCCGAAAACATGATGCTGCATCTGAACAATGCCGGCTGGTCAGCCGCGCAGGATGCGGCAGACGCCGATATTATCATTGTCAATTCATGCGGATTTATTCAAAGCGCCAAACAGGAATCGATTAACGCCGTGCTGGGCTGGCGCAAGCTGTACCCCGGCAAAAAAATTCTATTGGCGGGCTGCCTCGCCCAACGTTATGCGCAAGAACTCGCCGAATCCCTGCCCGAAGCCGACGGCCTTTTGGGTACGGACGACATTTCAAAAATTGTCACAGCGGCGCATACCCTCACGGGCAAGAAAAATAAAACGCGGGGGGAATCCCCCACCGCGCTGCGCCCGCTGTTGTCTTTTCCCGGCTGCGCGTATGTTAAAATCAGCGAGGGCTGCGACAATAACTGCACCTTTTGCGCCATTCCCCTTATTCGCGGCCCATTGCACTGCCGCACCGTGGCGGACATTGTCGATGAGTGCCGCTTACTTTTGGCGCGGGGGGTAAGGGAGTTATGCGTCATTGGGCAGGACATTGGCTCGTACCGCTCTGGCGGCGCGGGGCTGCCGGAACTGCTTAACGCCATCGCGGGGCTTGAGGGAAACTTTTGGGTGCGGCTCTTGTACATCCACCCCGACAACTTCCCCCTGCAAATCCTCGACCTCATGGAGCGCGACCGCCGTTTTTTGCCCTATTTTGACATCCCCTTCCAGCACGCATCGCCCCAGATTCTTGCCGCCATGAACCGCCGCGGCAACGCGGAAACTTATATCGCGTTAGCCGCAACTATCCGCCGCCGCATACCCGCCGCCGTTATCCGCACCACGTTCCTGCTGGGCTTCCCCGGCGAAACCGGCGCCGACTTTGCCGCCCTGCTGGACTTTCAAGGGAAACTGCGCGCCGACTGGCTCGGCTGCTTTACCTATTCCCGCGAAGAGGGAACGCCCGCCTGCACCATGAAAGGGCAGGTCCCCGCAAAGACCGCCGCCCGCAGGCAGCAGGAAGTCGAAGAGCGCCAAATCCCCATCACCGCAAAAAACATCGATCGCTTTATCGGCCAAACCCTCGACGTCCTGCTGGAAGAACGCTTTGAAAGCGGCGAAGGTGCGCCCGCCCCCCTATGGCTGGGCCGCCTCTACTGCCACGCCCCGGAAGTAGACGGCGCCGCAGTCGTCACCGGCGGCGGTACTGCGCAGGCCGGCGACGTTATCCCCTGCACTGTGGTCGCCCGCAGAGGGGTGGATGTGGAGGTACGGCTTGTTTGAGGATTTTAAACAAAAGGCGGAGAACAGCTTTGCCATTCCCCGCCATTGTTGCAGAATCTATTGAACCGTTGAGGTACCTATATTACCACGCACTGTCCGAGTCTGATTTGCACTCAGAGTAAAAGTGGAAGTTTCTGATCGGAATGGTCCCGCATTGTAGACAAGAGCTACTTTATAACTCCCAGCCGGAACATTACGAATTGTCTCTTGATAGCCTGCGGGTATTACTGCGGAATAATCATACCAATCTACATTAGTAGCTGTGTTCGTGATAATTACCCTATGCAAATGGTAAGTGGTGGAAAGATTTTGTATGATTATAGTTCCAGTTCCACCACCTCCGCCTCCGCCTCCACTGCTGGAGGCTTCTTCTGTTCTCGTGTAAGCATAAAAAGAATATTCGCTTTCACCGGCGCTGTTTTTTGCCTTGATGTAGTACCAGTAGAGTGTATCAGCATCCAATCCGCTGTGGGTATACGACGTGCTTGTGGTATTACCTGCAAAGTTTTTCGTTGTGGAATAGCCAATCTCATAATACACATCATAGCTGGTCGCGCCGGATACGCTATTCCAGGTGACTTGTATGCTTGATGATGACTGAGCTGTTACAGTTACTCCGGTCGGGGCGCTTAGACTGCTGTTTCCGCTGTTGCCTCCGGTATTGCCGCCAGTGTTGCCTCCGGTGTTTCCGCCGGTATTACCCCCGGTGTTACCTCCCGTGTTCCCCCCGGTATTGCCGCCCGTGTTACCACCGGTGTAGCCGCTGTTGTCATTCCCACCGCCACCGCCGCCGTCATCACCGGTATCGCACCCTGCCAGAGCCAATCCGAGCGCCAACATCAATACCAGCGCTCCCGTTGTGAAAAGTCTGCTTTTCTTCATAGAAAAACCTCCTTAGGCTGATTATCCGTTCCCCTGAACAGATGTATAATTTCCGTTAAAAACGGATTGATACCCTTAAAATGCCCCCCAAACCCCCAATTTTACCGAAAAATAGAGTAATTTCTCCTATGGTTCAATATATAGAACAAATAGGTTTTTGTCAACAGATAAGTCCTTATGGTTTAATAAGATATTGATATATAGGGGTATATAAGATCAGTGATTACCGGGCAGGATTTAAGGACTATTCTTGGTAAAGGGATACGGTTTTACCGGCAACAGCGGCAGTTGTCGCAGGCCGCCCTTGCGGAAAGGGCGGATATTTCAATCACCTTTCTCAGTAATATAGAGCGGGGCATAAAGTACCCCACTTCGGACACATTGTCCGCAATAGCCAATGGCCTGGGAGTGGAGGTATATGAATTATTCCGGCACGATCATTCACCCGCCGAACACCGAATCCTGTTCGAACGCTTCAAAATCGACATCACCCAAAATGTCATGAAAACCCTCGAAACAGTCTACAAGGCATACGAGGAATAACCGGTACCGCACAAATAGGTTGAATTTTTCCCATTTTCTTATATAATGAAAAAGAGTATGGAGGTAAAGAATGGAGACACTCGTAATTAACCGGGAAATATTGCCTGAACCAATATTTTCTTATGTTCACGCTGAAAAAGTACGCATCTTTGAGGAGAATGGAAATATTGTATTATCACCTGTTAAAGACAAGCTGAATGCCAATGAATTATTTGGAATGTTCAATGATGGAAAATTGTCTTCTTATGATTTTATAAAACAAAAGGCTATAGAGAAGGAAATGGAAACATCCGACCATTCAGATTTGGAAAGAATGGAAACTGCAGAAAATATAGAAATAAATTGGTTTAGATAAAGAGAAATTACCTTACTTCCCAACACTCCTCTCCAAATTAAAGTCCCGCGCCTGTTCGGTTACGTCGATGGCGTGGCCGGAGCGTAGGTAGTACAGCCATATCATGCATTTTTTGTTTGAGGGAACGGCGAACAGTTCCGATGCCGCGCGGTAGTAACAGGACATCTGCGGGATGTGTTCTTCCGGAAATTCTATATTGTCGGTTTTGAAATCAACTACATAAACCGTTTGCGCGTCTTCAAAAACCAGATCGATGGTTCCGTTGATAAAAACTTCGTTTTCAATGTCGCCTAATGAGTTTACCAGGCTGCGGAACGGGAATTCGGTTCTGCATTGCGGCGAAGCCCGGGCGATTATTCCCAGCGGCGAATGGGCGAAACGCAGCGCGACTTCTTTTCCCGCTTTAAGAAAGGCGTCGGCGTCCGCGGGTGTTAGAATCCCCGCCAGTTTGGGCGGGATGGACGGTTCCTCATGAGAAAACAACGCGCCGGCGCAGATGTGGGCAACGGTTCCAAAACTGCCGGAACTGAATTTTTCGCCGTCTTCCCCGTACTGGTTTGAATAGCGCTCAAGCAGCACATCGACCTTGTCAAAAATATCGGCGGCGCTGTCGCCTGAGTATTCCTGCTTGACGTCAAAGTTCCTCGGCAGAGTGCCCTTTGCCGCTTCGTTAAACAACGATGTCGGCGTAAAATATTTTCTGGCGGCATCGGGTGTTTCAATAATATTCGTATATTTGTAAAATATTTCCACTTTTTTCAGGAAAGAATACAGCCCCTGTTGATCGTTGGGAAACAGGGAGCCCTGCTGTTCGGCTCTGCGCATATACTGTTCGCTGTATACCGGTATTTTTTCAATGTTGAAAAATGACGGTGCGGCGTCTGATACTGAAGCATCGGGAAGATGGGCGTTAAACGCGGGCAGGCACAAGCCGAAAAAAGTATTGCTGTCAAAAAAAGAATCGTCCATAGCGGCGTATTTTTTGCTCAAATATTGTTTGCACTGCTGCGCAAAATCCCCGGAAGCATCATCTGATTCAGTGTCAATGCCGAGGGCCTTGCTGATGCCGAGGCAGCCGCTCAAATACAGTTCATCTTTTGCCCGCGTCATGCCCACATACAGGAGGCGGCGCAGTTCAGCCGCTCTTTTTCCATTTTCAACGGCAAGCGAACGTTCCCAAAAGTAGCCGCGCTTTACATCTTTGAGATTGGTAAAGCGGGGGGGGATGGGGGGGGTAAGAGTCAGCCCCGACTCATCAGAATAAAAAACATCGCTGCCGTAATCGCTTCTGCCCTGTTTATCGCAGCAGCACAAAAACACCACCGGGAATTCCAGCCCCTTGCTTTTGTGTATGGTCACCAGCTGCACCGCGCTGGCTCTTTCCAGCGGTATTTCAACATCGCTGAGGCGCTCGCCGGTTTTGCCCAAACTTTGAATATCATCAACAAACGCCGCAAGGGTCTCGTTGTTTTCATCCGCCTGGGCCGCCAGATGGAAAAGATAATCGTACATTTCGCGGTATGCGGCGGTTTTGGGATTCCATTCGGTTTCGTAGCGGTAGCCTTCGCGGTACCATAATTCGCTTATCAGCGAACTGATGCTCTTGGTGCAAACGCTGCCGCGAATTTTTTGATAGATGCGCTGTCCGTGGCTGTACCTTTTTTTGTCTGCTTTAGTCAAAAGAGAGAGCGGTTTACTGTCGAAAGGAACGATGGGAGAATCTTCCGTGTCGGTGAGACAGGCCGTAAGCCCCGAAATGGAAAGACCGGCAAACGGCGAACGCAGCATCTGCGCATAGGCCGCCTTGTCGGTGGGATAGACGGCAAGCCGGAGAACCGACATCAGATCGTTTACCGGGCCGCCGTAAAAAAAGCCGTTCAGGTCTTCGCTGGCGTAGGGAATATTGAGCAGCATAAGGTGTTTCTCAAAAAGATGCTGCGGAGTGCGGCTGCGAAACAGAATCGCAATGTCGTGGGGCTGGTATTTTGGCCTCCCCGATTTGTCCTTCTCCTGCAGCCGAAAATAAATTTGTTCGGCGATAAAACGGGCCTCGTTTTCTACCGGCGACAGGCGATCCGTTTCTTCCTGAAATTCGCTTGAGTCCTGTTTGTCCAATATGCACAGCGTCAGTTTCCCCTCGGTTTGTATATCCGCCCGCAATGGCGTATACGACGCTTCATAGGCGGGCAGGGAAGGGGAGGCCGGGGCAAACACGGCGGGGTTTTGCGACAGAGGGCTTTCGCCCGAAGGGTCAAATATACTGCCGCCGAAAATTGCGTTGAACGCGCCAATTAACAGCGGGGCGGAACGGTAGTTGGTTTTAAGGGGCAAATCGTCGCTGCCCAGTTCCTGTTTTAACGAGCGGAATACCGAGACATCGGCCCCCCGGAACCGGTATATTGACTGCTTTTCATCCCCCACAAAAAAAAGTTTTCCTTCGGACAGGTCTTTCGCCGGCGGTACGCCGTTATGGGTAATTTCCGGTTTTTCCGCAAGCAGGAAGAGCAGGTCTTTTTGCAGTTCGTTGTTGTCCTGAAATTCGTCGATCATTATCGCCTGGAACGATTCTTTTTCGCTTTGGCGTATGTCCTGCTGTTCTATCAGAATGGTTTTGGCAAGGCGGGCGACATCGTTGTAGGTGAGTATCCCCTCGGCCCTTTTTTTGTTCAGATAACACTGTTGAAGGTCTGACAATAACATTAACACTGAATATATCAGCCCGGCCTGCATGCAAAATATCGCAATTGAGGAAAATTCACTGTATAGCGCCCGTAACTCTTTTACTTTTTCTTTTGCCGGGTTTTTTGAAGGGGAGCCCTTCCTCAGATCAAGGTTGTATATCGCTGAAATTAACGCAAAGATGGTAACAAACGCCCCGTGCAGCGGGTGGGCCTCCGTCCATTCAATGGCGGAATCATGCGGGATCGTCATCAACTGGTCAAAAAAAAGACGTAGTTCCTCCTCTGCGGGAAAAACGGCTTTACCGGTGGTGAATTGGCTGAGAATGGGGGCAAGGTCCTGGTGGTATTTTTCATTGTCACCGTATGCTTCGACAAGCTCGTGGAGTTTTTCGCTTACCATGCGGCTTTGATTTTTCCACTCCCCGCATATTACGGCAAACTGGCTGTTGATATCCTGTCTCAGATCGGGCGATGAATCGAAATGGGTGTGATTGATCAGGGCCTCTGCGAATATGTCATTGGCAATGAGTACGGGGCTTTTCCAGGGGTAATACCGCACTATCGCGTGATGACTCCGTTGGGCGATTAAAAAGGGCAGGGATTCATCGGCGGCAAGCTGACGGCAGCGATCCTCGTCAATGGTAAAATCGGGGTTTATACCGTAGCGGTGGGCGGCCTGCCTGACAATGGAGGCGCAATAGCTATCGAGGGTTTGAATGCGGGCCTGCGTAAATTCACCCATGGCCTGTTTTGCCAGCGCGCCCTTTTCTCCGCGGTCTTTCACGGCAATTTCAGCTAACAGCATATGAATCCGCCGGTACATCTGGGCGGCGGCTTTTCGGGTAAAGGTGAGGGTAAGAATTTCCCGCACGCGGTATTTTTTTTCGGTTATGAGCCATGCAAAACGGCTGGCAAGAACCATGGTCTTTCCCGATCCTGCTCCTGCGGCAATCACTGCGTTGTCGGTACAAAAAGCGGCGCTTTGTTGCTCGTCGTTAAGGACGAGCTTTTTATGTTCAGGTTCCATTGATTCTCCCCTGATGGACCTTGTAAAGCGTGCGACATACCTTGTTATATTCGCAATTTTGACATTCTTCGGGATGAGACGGTGAAAAAGAAAAAGCGCCGCTTGAAATTTCCTGCGCAAATTGCCGTGCTCTCTCATCAAATTCCCCCATTGTTTCATTAAAATTATCGCTGTCACGCGCAATACCCTCATAATGCCGGGCGTCTATTATGCTGAAAAATAATCCTGCATTTACATCTTTTTGATACGATTCTTCGGCGAGGCGGAGATACAGGGGAAGCTGAAAATCGAAAAGGCCATCCTGCGGTTTATATTTTGTTTTGAAGTCTACAATAACCATGTGCGCATCTTCAAGTATGCAGTCGATTCTTCCGTTAAGATAAAAAATATCCTTTGGTAAGGTATAGTTTTCCTCGCTGGCGACTACCTTAAAGCCCGCAAAACGGTCAGTAAATTCGGCAAGGAGATTCTCCAGCCGTGAGAAGAACAGCGGTTTTTCCGCCCGCAGCAGGCGCGCCGTCAGCATACTCATTACCTGATGTTCGCTGCGGGGCAGGCGGGGGAAGGCTTCAAATACCGTATCAATGTTATGCGCAAGTAGTTTTGAATATGATGGGGGCAGAGTAAGTACAGGCTTTTTTTCAGTACCAGAGTTTATGGGCGCGGCAATGGCCTTGCCGGTTTCTTTGATGTGCTCCAAAAATAAATTTAAAACCGCATGGTACACTTCGCCGGTGATATTGCTTGCCATAAGCCCGGTCTCTATTTCAACATCCTCCAGTTTAAGCAGCCTGGAAAAAGTCCACCGCAGCGGGCACTGAAAATATACCGCAAGCGAAGATGACGAAACGCTGATTTTATCTTTTAATTCTTTGTTATAACAAAATTTATCATGAATTTTGCGCACCAGGGGGTGATCCGCCGTTAGTGCGTCATTATGCTCAGCGGCATAGCTGCTTCTTTCCTGCCACTGTTCAAAACCATGTTTTTGGTTGTAATGAATTTCCCGTGGAGCGGTCAGTTCCATGTGATCCTGCCCGGGAGAATGTAAAGAAGCGTAAAAACTGCTTTCAGTGTGGTACAAATCCGCCGCAAACGATGTTTTCCATTTTTGATCATCGCCGTAACGTTGCATGGGTTTTAAGGAAGAGTCAAGGGCATCGCCCAGAGAACTGTGGGGGATGGCATAGCCGGAGAATGTCTGCTCCGAACAGAAAAAAGCCGCGGGCAGCCGCGAATTAAAACGGTGCAGTTTGATAAAAGTAAGTGATGCGTCATTGTCGGTAAGGCCCAGCTGCTCCCGTTTGCTTTTGGACAGGAAGGCCAGCGGCGAGAATACCGCCGAGAGGCTGCTCTGGCTTGCGCCCAGAACAATGTGACAGTCAAAAGGGGCCGGTGCGGCGGTACGGTAGGGGAGGATCGCTACGCCGGAAGCGGATTGCTGGGCAAGGTAGGTTATTTCTCCCAAATAGCCGGTAAAAAACCCGTAATGATTCGGAATGTGTACATCGGGAAATGATTTTTCTATTTCGACCAAATACGTCAACTCGGCAATACAGCGGGAAAGAATCAGGTTGGTCTCGTCCAGGCAGTTTTCCATATCAAAAAAACGTTCACGAAAGGCAAAATACTGTTTGCGAATATCGGAGAATGAACCGGCGCCGCACAGGGCGTTTACCCGCCGCCTCAGGTCTTCAAAAAACCGGCGGGTCTCCGGCTTAATGCCGCCTAACGGATGCGTAAAGGCGTCTTCCCAGACGTTAACCGCAATTTTTTCGCCGTCTTTTTCCTCGGTCCATGAACTAATACAGTTGTTGTTAATGCCAAAGTCAATTAATTCCTGAATGGTGCCGCTGTCTTTCCAGGGCAGGTGCTGGTTTAACAGTAATTCTTTTAACGATGTGAAAGAAAAATCGGCGGCGGCGCAGAACGCCAGCGCGGTAAAAAACTGTCCCGCAGGGTACGAGGCCAGAGGTTTGCCGCTTTGCATGACGCAGGGGATATTGCGATTTTCAAATTCCCGTAACAGATAGGGGCCGTAATGTTCGTTATCGGGAATACTGACCGATATGGAGTCCCAGGGGACATTTTGATTTTGATGCAGGGCCAGAATATACAGCGCCGCTTCGGTAATTTCACTGCGGGAATTGGTGTAAAAGAAAACATTACCGGGGCGCTGTTCGGCGTCGGCGTCGCTGACACTGTCGCTTACGCTTATTGTTTTTACGTGTTTGCTTGCCGCCAGCAGGTCTTTGTACTCGCTGAAATCGGAAAGCGATTCGGGAAAGAAAATAAAACATTCCCTTCCCGTATCTTCAAAGGGCGGCGTCTCCCATGCGGGCTCAAACAGGCCGTGTTGATCCAGAAATTGCGTATAACGGAGCGTCAGCGTATACAGATCGCGATCATCGCCGGTTAAATGTTTTGCCGCCCCGGCGGCGTTGTTTCGGTTACGCCATGCGCCCAGCTGGGGCAGAATGTCCGTGAGCCACGAGGCAAAGGAGTCCGCCTGCCGCGCCCATGGCGTCCGTATCAGCGATGTAAACACCGGCGGCTTACCCTGCGCGCACAGTTCGGCGTTCTCCCGGATAAGCGCGCTGATAAACATTTTTCTCAGCACCGAGGGTACGCTTTGCCTGTTGGTAACTTTTGAACGGATTGAATTTTGCTTGAACGTATCCCACGCGATAAACTTTTCCATGGCGACCGTGCCGCCCCCGCGCAGGCGGAGCAGACGATCCGCCCACCGGGAAGCGGCAACATTGGTGGGAAAGACAAATAATGATGCATGGTTGTCAATATTATTTAAAAGTGTAATATCGACAATATTATTCATTACCAGCCAAAACGTGAACTTACGCCAACGGCAAAACCCTGTCCGCGGAAACTGCCGGCAAGGGTGTCGGCCCGCAGTGCCCCTTCCATACCCAACTCAAAAACCCGCAGATTAAATGCAAAACCAAAACGGTGCTTCCAAATGGTTTCGGTATAGCCCGTACCCAGGTAGAGTTTGACTATATCGTCCGCCAGCGTTGACTGAACTTCAAGGCCGGCATTAAAGTAGCCCTTGTTTTCATTGACGTCAACCGAGAACCCTATGTTCGGCCTTACGACCAATATTTCAGTCGAGAGCGGCTTGTACCGCGCATACAGGTCGAGCCGGAAAGGACGGTAAACTTTATGAGGCGCCGAATCGAATATAGGCTCATCAAAATTGCCGAAGTCGGGCATTTCATCCATCTGGCCTTCCATTATCTTTTTCCCGTCGAGGTGATAATTCAGTTCGCTCATGCCAATCTTCATCCGGTTCCGTACTGTGGCGGGGGCAAATGGAATGCGGTAGAAAACGCCGCCTACGTCAAGAAAGGGGAAAAGGGCGTACTCGCCGTCCAGGGACATATCAAAGCCGAAATTTAATCCGGTGAAACTACCGTTTTCATTTAACGGGTAATATACGATTATTTCCCCCGATGCGGTTAAATCCACCGCGTCTTCGGTTTCCAGATGGTAGGTTATCCCGGACTTGGGTATAAATATCAGCGGGGTAAACAGGGTGGGCTTAAGGCCGACGCGCAATTTTCCGTATTTTGCGGAGGCGTTCAAACCGGTGTTGGCGTAAATCCCCCCCGATGCGCTGAGCATACCTTCGAACGAGTGCTGATAGATATTTCCCTGGGTTATAAGGGTAAACAGGGACTTGGGCACATTGAAGTTGATTCGACCGTCGGCATTGACGAAGAAACCAAAATCCCACAGCCCCTCTTTAATTTTTATGTTTAATATATCCAGGTACAGTATACTTCCGTTTCCGTCGGCATTGATATTTAAACCTCCGTCGCGGATAGAGCCTGACATCTTATTCAGATCGATAACAACCTTTTTCTTGAAAAAGTCGCCGGTCCCGATTAAACCGTTGTCAAAGCCGACTCGTATATCGGTGCCCACTTCAAAATGCTGACGGAGCATGCCGCTGGAAACTTTGGATTTGGGTTGAAGCCCGTCTTCAAATCCGTCTACTAATTCGGACTCCTCATCTTCGGTATAAAATTCGCCTTCGTTCCAGTTTTTGAGCGCGCCTTCATCGGGCGCCGGTTCGGCTTCTTGCGCGTAGAGGGGCAGAAACAAGGTTATGGTTAAAAGTATAAGTAGTATTTTTTTCATGTTTATAACCCCGGTACCGTTACGGTTTGATTGATATCGGCTTTTGCCTGTACCGCCATGGAAAAGTCAAATGTCGCGTTGTCATTGCCGGGGTCCTTGCGTTTTAACCAGAACGGAGCGCCGCCGGGCGAATTGTCCTTTTTTATGAGGATTTCAAACTGGGGGATAAGCGGCGAATTACCGACATCAAATTCGACCGACGGGTTATCCAGCTTTAAATCCAGTAAACCGGACTGATTCCCCGAAGCGACCGCTATGAAAATCTTGCCGCCCACAATATCATTCTGGATATTTGACAGAACAAACTTTACCGTGGTGAGCGTACCGAACAGATCGTCATCATTACCTTTCCGCTGGAACAAATCTTCGTCCCCCAGATTGGGGAATAGGTCTTTCAGGCCCAGTTTCGCGTACTCATTGGCATATCGGCTATTAGTGGGCCGGCTGCTCGCTATAAACTCCATGGGAAGCAGGATAACCAGATGGGCAAAAATTTTCTCATTAACGCCTATTTTGGCTTTTTCAATCGTCCTCTCCGGTATGGTGAGATCATATTCCAGGTCTACTGGATAGATAGTAGAGGCGTTAAGCGCAGCGGTCATGTCAATAAATTCCTGCTGGTCAATACTATGCGCCGGAATTTTATGGGCATACCGGTTTGAAAAAACCGGCTGGGTTTTGTCTTGTAACGATGCGTTGGTAAGTAGAGTACCGATACTACCGGTCGCCTCCAGTGACATTGTGGCGTTATCGTCCAGGCCGCCCGCATAAATGTAGCCCTTCGCTTCCTTGAAATCGACATCGCCGCCAAAAAACCCATTCAATTCTCCGTTGTCAATGGTGTATGTGTCATTGATAGGCTCATCGGACGTGTCGATTTTCGCCGTTTCCCAATCAAAGATCATTTTAGGATGAATTATTCCCGAACATGGCCCCGTTGTTATGACATATATGTTGATCTCGCCGTCTGTAAAGTTATCCTGGGGATAAAGCGTGACCGATGGAGGGGCGTTATTTACAAATCTGAGTTTATCGCCGGCAACAACCCCTGGTATGTAATTGGTAATGCCCAGGGCGGGTATCTTAATCCGCAGGTAATTCTTAAAATCTTCCTTATAATCTAACTCAAGGCCAAACGGTCCGCCGGTAACTTCCTTGACCAGTTTAGCCATATCGGTAAGGACAAGGGTAAACAGGGGAGCGGCATTCTGGGGAGGATTCTGCGCCGGAAAATTACCTTCTCTGGTAAGGTGGTACCCGTTGGGGAGGAAATCTGCCGCCGGTCTGGAGGAAATGGAATCCGGTACGTTGTAGGTAAATTCGGTTCCCGCATCTTGTGTTTTGCTGTCAATGTACGCCTGTAGATCAAGTTCCATTTCCGTTATGGGATATAGTACCACATAAGCCTCTACGCCGTCGGCGACATCAGGGCCGATATACTCATAGGTTTTGTTGTTGTCGCTTCCGCCGCCCATCATCTCCTTGATTTTATCGGAGTTTATATAGTTTTCCAGCCTTGTACCCATAAGATCAAAAGGGCTGCCCAGGGGCAGGTGTACTCCCGGACTCCCCTTGAGGGTTACCGATTCGGGGATTTCGCAGGATATTGCCGCAAGTAAATACATACACACACCGGCTAAACCAAGCGTACTTTTCTTCATGTTCTTTCTCCTAATTTGACCATAATAACATATTTTGGATTTTATTTCAACTACCACAAAAATTTTTCCCGGTACGCCGCGCCGATCCGCGCAAGGGCCTTGTCAAGCGGTTCTCCCCGCGCGGTTTGTTGTTTCAGGTCGATGGTAAACTGGTTCATGGAAAAATGGCGGTATAAAAAGACCGAGTTTTGTAATTTAGTGCCGCCGTAGAGGGCTTTTAATGCGCTGGTGTAAGCCTCAAAAACGCCGCCTTTTTTCATTTCGGAGTAGCCGGTTATCCATACCGGCGCCGCAAGGGCTTGATGAAATTCCAAAAGAAGCCGCGCCATGATCCGCTGGGACTCAACGAGGGCCGTTTCCAGCGCCGCCCCGCCCAGCCTGCACAGTTCCCGCAGTTCCACGGTGCGGGGAGTGTGAATGGGAGTCTTGTTAAGGATTATAACATTTTTGCGGAAGTCTATGTTGAGGGCCGGGTTGTCGCGGAAAAATTTTTCGGCGATTTTACCCGACGGCCCCACCAGATAACGGCGGTTTTCCGCGGCCTGTTCGCGCCGCCCGGGGTTGTCCGCCACGAGGATCAGCCGTATCTCGCTGTCCGGCTGCACATCGTCAAGGGCGCCGTTGTAGACGATGGGCGTTTCCACCGCATAGGACGGGCTGCGGCCGTTGACCAGTTCCTGCTGAACAGCCTGCAGATGCGGCAGTTTGCGCATCAGCCTTTTTATTGCACGGCGGTAGCGTTCTCTGGCCTGGGTAAACTGGCTCCACGCGGCGGATTTCATGGGTATAGGATAGCATATATATTCCGGGCTTGCCATTATCGCTCATAACGGTTAGTATAGAATTAATATGAACTGGCTTTTTTCACTGGTATTGAACGACAGCGTTGCGCATACGGTTTTGGTCTATGCGCTGGTTATTTCGCTCGGTGTAAGTTTGGGAAAAATAAAGATATGCGGAGTTTCGCTCGGCGTTGCTTTTGTGCTGTTCGCGGGCATTATCTGCGGGCACTTGGGATTAACGGTCAATGAAAATTTGCGCCAGTTTATCAAGGACTTTGGGCTGATACTCTTTGTGTTTGCCGTTGGCCTGGACGTTGGCCCTTCGTTTTTTTC
>JGI24698J34947_10000591_pt1 | contig 17282 bp, 12 predicted proteins | sample TergutMp193P3_FD_34947 | JGI IMG/M metagenome (IMG submission 34947) | reverse complement strand
TATCCAATAGAGAATCGCAATAATGCTTCAAGAACGCCGCCGCCGATTGAAAGGGCCTTGTCCGACACGGTAAAACAGTGCTCCCCTTCACAGCGGGGATCCACGTCCCCGGCTTTCATGCCCAGCTTCACGCGGATCCCCGAGGGGAGTATCCCCCTGAGAATGCCGTCTATTTCTGCCTTTACCGGGAAAGATTCTACCATAGCGACGGTGTCCCCCTTTTTTACCCTGTTGCCGATTGACGCGGCGGTCTGGAAGACGCCGTCCGCCGGGCAGCGGAGAAGCCGTTCGATCGTGTAGCCGCCGATTTCGCCGGGAATGCCGGTGTTCGGCAGGGCGCATCCTTCCGTGATGACCCGCCCCAGGGTGTGGCCCCGCCTGGTTTCGATGACCGCGTGGCAGTCGATACCGGCGGTAAAACCCGGCCCCACGCCGATCACTACCGGCGCGTCGGTGATTGACGTACCGGTATTTTTCTTTGCCATGATTGCGTCTATCATGGCGGCCGTTTTAAGACGTTTAACAGTAGCCGCGCCGGGATCTACAAAGACGGCGATCTGCTTTTTTTGAATAACGCCCTTCATTCCAGCTTCGTCGTTCACGAGAACCGCCGTAATGTCCTCAACCTGTTTTTGACCCTCGTAAACTGCCTGAGAAAAACTCACCGCCCTTCGCACCGAAAGTGGGGAGGCGATCTCCGTCATGGCAATCTCGAAACCCGCGTGATGAAGCCTCAAAGCTATTCCCGAAGCCAGATCCCCGGCGCCTTTTATGACAACGAGCATATCCGGTTATAACATATTCGCGCGGTTTTTTACACGTCAAATTTCACCTCCTTTTCACCCTTTCCTTCGCCTATCAGCCCTTCCTGGCGGAAACTGAAAAAACTGGTNTCCGAGAAAATAAGGTGATCCAGAAAGTTGAGNCCGAGCAGNTCAGCCGAGGCCTTCAGNCGCCGGGTGATTTCANTATCCTCCATTGAGGGCCTAAGGCTTCCTGACGGATGGTTATGCGCCACAACGATCGCGCTCGCCCTGTCGTGGATAGGGTCGGCGAAGACTTCCCTTGGGTGTATTATTGTCCGGTTAACCAGGCCTATGGTAACAATCCTGACGGCAAGCACTTCATGAGCCCCGTTCAAGGAAAGGCAGAGGAATCTCTCCTGTCTTCGATCGGCGTGATGCCTTATGAGGTTGTAAATATCCACAGGGTGGCGTACCCTCTGACCCGACGCCCACTTTCTCCTGCCGAATTCAAGCATCGCCGCTACCGTGCACGCCTTTGACACACCCAGGCCCGCGAGCCTCTGAAGCTCGCTTACCGAGGGGATTCCGCTCTCGGTGTCAAGCTTGTAAAGGAGCTCCTGCGAAAGGAGGGTCACATTTTTACCCTGTATGCCCGAGACAAGGATGATCGAAAGCAGTTCCTCGTCGGAAAGTGATTCGGGCCCGGCCCGGATGAGACGCTCACGCGGCCTGTCTTCTCTGGCGAGGGAGAGGGGGCCGGAAGTGCGGCTGGTTTTGACCGAAAGGGCTAACGGGGCTCTCTCATAGCAATATTCCATAACTCTATACGGCGCGGGGATGAAATTTGGCGGAAAAGTAGTCAATTTATATGACAAATGTAATGAATTTACGTTGCTTTATAGCTATAATAACTTGAAAACCCCCGGTAAATCACCGATATACTCATCAGGGACGTAATCTTTCTTTGTTAAGGAAAAGCATCGTGAAAAAAAAATATTCTTTTGCGTGGATTTCTGTGGTATCTGCCTTCTTTTTCTTTTCCTGCATCATTACGCCCCAGGCAAGGGAAACTTCGCCAAGTATTGGCGCGCCATATTCTGCCGTGCCGGTATATACCCCTACGACGAAGGATCCCGGCGCTTCCGTACCCGCAACTCTTCCACCGGAATTGATCCCCCAGGGGAGTCCGCCGGAGACGATCCCACAGGAAGTGGCGACCCTGGCATCCGCCGTGACCGAATGGCCGGCAGCGGAACCGGAAAGGGGCGCCGTGTCTTTACCCCCGATAGGGCAGGGCAGGGTTCCGGTTCCCGAGTATATCATGGGCAGGGGTTTTGTCCCTCCAAATGAAATGGCGGCGTTTCTGCTTGAATCCAATCCCGACGCTGAAAGTGAGTTTATAGAAGAATTGGTCTATATTTACAGCGAGGAATCAGCCGTTGAAGGGGTGAACTCTGATGTGGCTTTTGCCCAGATGTGCCTTGAGACCGGGTTTCTCCGTTTTGGCGGGCTTGTAACGGTGGACATGAATAATTTCTGCGGGCTCGGTGCGATAGGGCCCATTGAACGGGGACTGAGTTTTGCCAATCCGCGCACCGGTGTCCGCGCACATATCCAGCACCTGAAGGCCTACGCCACCGAAGAGCCGCTGAAACAGGTGCTTGTTGATCCCAGGTTCCATTACGTCAGACGGGGTTCCTCACCCGCCATTGCAGGTCTCGCGGGGACATGGGCGATGGATCCCGCTTATGCGGAAAAGATAAATAATATCCTGGAGAGGCTCTATACTTTTTATTATAAGTATTAGTCCGGTTTACCCTCGTAGACCAGAGGCTTAATTTCCCTGTTCTGGACCTGCGCCGCGTAAGCTGCAAGCGCTTCGAGCTCGAATTCACCGGGATATACAATTGTCTTTGCGAAGTGTCCCACATAGCCGGAGATATCGTCGATGAATTCTTTTTCCCCCGCCATACCGCCGGTAAAAACAATTGCGTCAACTTTCCCACGCAGGACGGCGGCTTCGGCGCCGATTTCCCTGGCGATCTGGTAGACAAGAGCTTCGTACACTGCGGCGGCTGTCTTGTCCTTTTCAGCGCGCATGCGTAAAACATCGAGAAAATCGCGGGTATTCAGGTAAGCAGCCACACCGCCGCCGCCGTTCACGAGTTTCATCATCTGGTCCTCTGTGTACTTGCCGCTAAAACAGAGCTTCACGAGTTCCAGGGAGTGTACCCCGCCTGAGCGATCCATGGAGAAGGGCCCTTCGCCGCGCGGGTCGTTTGAATCCACAATAAGTCCCCCACGGTGGGCCGCCACTGAAATGCCGCCGCCCAGGTGCGCGACCACGAGATTGCACGCTTCCTTTGGTATGCCCAGTTCCTTCGCGGCGCGGGACGCGGCGGCTTTCTGGTTGAGGGTATGGGTTCTGCAAGTGCGGACTATGTCCGGCATTCCCGACAGTCTGGCGACATCTTGCAGCTCGTCGGTGGTGACAGGGTCGGCGATGTAGGCCTTTATTTTATGCGGTGACGCAATTTCGACCGCCAGCATCCCCCCGAGGTTCGCGGCGTGTTCGCCATAAGCGGCGCTTACCAGATCGTCAAGCATTTTTTTGTTTACCTCGTAGACGCCGCCCACGCCGGGATAGAGCAGCCCCCCGATGCCGATTACCGTTGAAATTTCAGCCAGTTTAAGCCCCTGTTCATCACAGGTATCCATAATCGCCTTCAGGCGGTACTGCTTCTGGTCAATGATGTGGGCAAATTTCTGGAGCTCCTCCTGTGGATGCTTGATTGATTTTGAAAAGACCATTGTGTACGCGTCGAAAACCGCGATTTTTGTGGAGGTGGAACCGGGATTCAGGATCAGGCTCTTCAAAATAAGTAATCCCCTTTAATATCTCCCTCCCCCTCCTCCGTGGCTTCTGCCTGAGGATCCGGTATGAATGCCGCCGCCGCCACCGGAAGAATTTGATTCTGTTTGCCGTCTTGTCCGGGTAACGGTGCTGTAAAGAAAATTATCCGCTTTCACTTTAAAGGCAAGGCTGCCGGGGACAACATAGACGCCGGCCGCCCTTTGCGGGAGGGCGGTGTTCATGCCCTTCTTCCAGACCTGCACAACGATAAGGCCTATCAAGAAGGCGATAACCCAGGAGATAGTTACAAGAACAATGTTCCACTGGTAAAAGAAATTGTAGCTCCTGTAATTCCTGTCAAGGTTGAGAAACAGCTCCCAATCGTGTATAAATTCCATGTATGCCTCGTAGTTATTGCCCGCGCTGAGGTTGTTCACTATGTCATTTTCCAGTTTGCCGAATGCGTAGTCGTTTAGTATTTTTATGCCGGTACCGGATGTGCTGATCCAGTAATCCCGGCTTCCGGTGACCTGCAAAAAGAGACATCCGTCGGAGCCATAGCCGTTGTAGTCAAAATAGTCATCCGCGTAAACCATTGGGCTCGTACTGCCGATACTCCTTTCTGTTACGATGACCAGGTCAAAACCGTAGGTCTGGAATATGGAATTTGTCAGCCTTCGCAGGTTTTCTTTTTGGCTTTCGCTTAAAAGGCCGGCGTTATCGACAACGCGTTCCTGGGAAAAGAGGGATCCCGCAAGGATAGCGAATAACATCAATATAAAGAACAAACGTTTTGTTTTCATCAATACATTTCCCCTATATGAATATCCGCAAAAGCTGGATGATAATCGTACAGGCCGCGCCGATGATACCCGTGATCATAAGCCGGTATTTCCATGACTTGGCGGGATCGGCGGGCAGCCTTCCCACCAGCCGCCCCGACTCGCCGTTCATGATGAACTGATAGTTCTCCTTCCGGTATTTGGTATTGAGGATCCATACCGGTAATAGCGAATAACTGACCTTGCCGTTTTCGACATTTACGACGGAACTTTCGGGCCTGACCGATGAATAACCCGTTACGGTGCGGGCAAATTCATCTTCTACCGAGGTCTTAATCCTGCGCCCCGCCCTTCCCCTGCTGTTTTCGGCGTCCACATCGTACTTCTCGGCAATATAACCGGCGAGGAACGCGCTCTGGAAATCCTTTATCATGGCGTAATTGAAAGGCTCTATGGCGTCCATGTAGCTGTCGTCCATTTTTTCCGAAGCATCCACCGGGACCTTTTCAAAGTCCATGATTCCTTCCCGTACCACGGAATAATAATCTGTCTTCGTGTAGTTGTAGTTGTAGTCGCTCCAGAATTTAACCCTGGATGCCCTGTAGCGTATGCGCCCCTGGGCCCTGGCGTCAAAAAGCCAGAAAGGCACGTAAAGGCCCTGTATGCTGTTGACGCGGTTTTCTTCTTTAAAGAGATCAGGAAGAAGGCGCTTCCCCTGATAGAAATTTTTCAGGGCTTCCACCGCGGTTTTCTTGTCCAGTTTGAAGGGGATAACGTAGTCCGGTTTCAATACCCCGGTGAGCCGGCGCTGAACGATCTGCGCGTTTCCACAGCAGGGACAGACCATCGCCACGGTGTTTTTATCACCTAACAGCTCCGCCCCGCATGAGGGGCATGAGCCCTGGGAGAGCTCGTCAAGCTCCCCGGCGTCCCAGTCCTTCCCGGCTTTTTCAACATCCCATCTATAGCTATCCTCGGCGGCGGCTGCCAGTTCCTTTTGGTAATCCTCAAGGGCCGTTATCGCAAACTCTGTGTCGCAGAACGGGCATTTCAGGTTCTGGGTAGAGCTGTCGAACTTGACAGCCCCTCCGCAGTTGGGACATTTGTATTCCTTAATTTCCATAACTCAGCCTCATGGCCGTGGTTTTCCGCACTCCGCGCAGAACTTGCCGGTATTTCCGGCGTGACCGCATGAACAGGTCCATTCGCCTGAAGCCGGCATGGGCTTGCCGCACTCGGAACAGAACTTGCCCGTGTTTCCCGCGTGCCCGCAGGTGCAGGTCCATCCGCCGGTCGCCGTCGCCTGTGGAGCTGCAGCAGGCGGCGACTGGGGCTGCTGCGGCGCGGTCTGTCCCATCTGAAACAGCGCCTGTGGGTTCATCCCGCCGGCCTGATTCGCCATGCCCATGCCCATGAAGCCCGCCATTGCGCCTGCCGTGTTTCCGGCGGCCGTTCGCATGGCGTCGCTTTGCGCGTTGACCAGCATGGCGGCGGCCATAGTCGGGTCACGCGCCACAGCCGAGGTTTGAAGGTCCTTGAGCCTTTTCTCATCCTCGGGGGACGCCGTGCATGTAATACCGAAGTTGACGATCTCTATTCCCCTGCCTTCCCTCCACTTGGAGCTCAGTGCCTCGTTGAGGAGTTCCGCCAGCTTCTCGGTCTGGAAGGAAATCTCGTGGTACTCAAGGCTGGTCCCCAGCTTGCCAAGGGACGGCCCCAGGACGGTGATGATCTCGGACTTGAGCTGGCTGTCGATTTTTTCCCTGGTATAATCCTCCTCAACGTTACCGCACACATTCGCATAGAACAGCGCCGGGTTTATCATACGGAAGGAATATTCCCCGTTGGCGCGCAGGCTTATCGTCTGACGGAAGTTTATGCTCGGGTCAACCACGAGGTAGGGTATTGGATTGGGCGTGCCGTATTTATTCCCCATTATTTCCTTGGTGTTAAAATAGAATATCCTTTGATCTTTTCCCGGGATGCCCCCGTGCTTTATACGGTCACCGATGCTCTTGATCGTGCCGATAATGCTCTTGTCCAGGCTTCCGGTGAAAAGGCTGGGCTCGCCCCCCTCGTAGGTGTAGTGCCCCTCCTCGGCGCAAAACTCCACAATGCGGCCGTTGTCAACAACAATCGCTGCCTGTCCCTTGTTCACCACGATGCCCGAACCATTGGAGATGATATTGTCTTCCCCCTTGGTATTGCTGCTTCTTTTGCTTGTCCTCTTCTGGCCCTTGGCGGCGAGTACATTCGCCTCCATGCTTTCGCAGACAAAGAACTCAAGCCACTGATCCGCCAGGTTGCCCCCGACGGCTCCCATTACCGCTTTAATTAATCCCATACAAACTCCTTGGCATACCGATTATGGTTATTCCCTGATTATACCATAAATATGGAAATTGCGAAATTGTCTATAGCTAAAAAACTATTTTTATGAGAGAATAAGGAATGAAAAGTAACGAGGTTACAATATGGCGGCCAGGAAACAGAATGTAAAAAATACCGGGATTCAGACAAAAATTGTTATCGCCGTTGTCGCCGTCGCGCTCGTAATAATCGTTTTCGGGCTCACCATCGGCGCCGTGTTTCTGACCGGCAGTATAACCAGGGCGATGGAAGATTATATGCTGGTTACGGTTGACGTTGCCGATCAGTTTGTAGTGAGGGAAATGGAGCTGCTGAAACACATGGCAGCCGAAGCCGCAGGCGAGATCGGGTTATTGTACAGGGCGGGCAGGTTTGAGGGCGTTCTGGAAAGCGTTTGCGCGAAATATCCGGTCTACTCAGGCATGGCAGTTTTTAACGAAACAACGTTGCTGGATTCCTGGGCCGTGCCGCCCGTGCCGCCTGACTTGATTTACGAACCGTTTATGCAAACCGCTTTGGCGGGCGCTCAGGTTATCTCAACCACCATGTACAGTCCCGGCGGCGGCCTTGTCATGTACGTGCCGGCGCCCATTGGCGACGGGCTTGTTCTCGCCGCCATCCTGCCGGGGCTCCACTTCAGCCGCGTAGTGTCACAGTTTACGTTTTGGCAGGCTGGTCATTTATTTATCGACGACAGGGATGGGTATATTATATCCAATATCCGCCCGGAATGGGTGCTTGAACGATATAACTTCATTGAAATGGCCAAAACGGACAAATCATACGAGGGCGTAAGCGCCGGGGTAATACAGGCCCTTTCCGGGATAAGGGGAACCAACCGATTTACTTCGGACGGTTCACGCTTATCCGCCTTCCGTCCCGTATCAAGCCCGGACGAAGGCTGGATCCTGGGCATAGTCGCGCCGTTATCTGACAGCGCGATGGCCGATATTCCCGGCGGCATAGTACTGATCGGGCTGATAACACTGCTACTGAGCGTAGTTGCCGCGATCCTCGCCGCCGCCGTCCTGAAGCGCCCGTATGAAGAAGTGGACCGCCTTCGGAGGGTCGCCGAAATCGCTTCGACATCAAAGTCCACATTTTTGGCGAACATGAGCCACGAGATAAGGACGCCGATGAACAGTATTATGGGCTTTTCCGAACTGGCGATGGACGGCGAAGCTTCGCTCAAAACCAGGGATTATCTGGAGAAAATCCGGCTAAACGCGGACTGGCTCTTACAGATTATCAACGACATACTGGATATCACGAAAATTGAATCAGGTAAGATGGAACTGGAAAAAATTCCTTTTGACCTGCATGACCTGTTTGTCAGTTGTCGAACGCTGATCATGCCGAAGGCAATTGAGAAGGGCATTACACTGCAATTCTATGTTGAACCAAGTATAGGCAAAATGCCGTTAGGCGATCCTACAAGGCTGCGGCAGGTGTTTGTGAATCTACTTTCCAACGCCGTTAAGTTTACGAATGTCGGTGTGGTCAAGCTTCAGGCGGTCATAAAAGGCATGGACGCCAATTCCGTCTCCATGCATTTTGAGGTAAAAGACTCAGGCATAGGCATGACGAAGGAACAAATAGACAAGGTATTCGATCCCTTCATGCAGGCGGACTCCGGCACGACGCGTAAATACGGCGGTACGGGACTTGGGCTTTCCATATCCAAGAATTTTATTGAACTGATGGGCGGGACGCTTTGGGTTGAAAGTACTGTCGGGGTTGGCAGCAGGTTCAGTTTTGATCTGACATTTGAGACGATAGACATTCCCGAGGAAAAAAGGCGCGAGAAAAAAATCATGCTTGATGAAATCGAAAAGCCGGTTTTCGAGGGTGAAGTCCTCTTGTGCGAGGACAATGTCATGAACCAGCAGGTAATTTGCGAGCATCTGGCGAGGGTGGGTCTCAAGACATTCGTGGCTGAAAATGGCAAGATTGGCGTAGACATGGTCCGCGGGCGCATACTGAGCGGCGCAAAGCAGTTTGACTTGATCCTCATGGATATGCACATGCCCGTGATGGACGGCCTTGAGGCGGCCGAGAAAATTATTGAGTATAACGCTAATGTACCCATAGTTGCAATGACGGCTAACGTTATGGCGAGCGACCGTGAAATTTACAAAGAAAGCGGAATGACCGATTGCGTGGGCAAGCCTTTCACGTCACGGGAACTGTGGCTCTGTCTTTTGAAATACCTCAAGCCTGTGGGCCGGGAGGCGGTAGGTGAAAACGGACAAGCTGAGACAGACGCGAAGTTCCAAAGGGAGATACGGGAGTTTTTTGTGCATAACAACCAGGATAGATTTGATGAAATTGCCGGGGCCCTTGAAGCGGATGATATAGATTTGGCGCACAGACTGGCGCACGGCCTGAAAAGCAACGCGGGACAGATTGGAAAGACGCGCCTGCAGCGGGCTGCCGCCAATGTGGAAGCCAGTCTCAAGGACGGGAGAAACCTGGCTACGGAGGAACTGCTAAGTACCCTGAAAACCGAGTTGGACGCAGTTCTCACCGAGTTGTCCCCCTTGCTTGATGAAGGCGGGAACCGGGGCGAGATCGCCGCCCTTGAGCCTATAGAAATACGGGCGTTGATTGAAAAACTGGAACCCCTGCTTGAAAGCGGAAATCCTGAATGCCTGGATTTTGTCGATGAGCTCCACGCTGTTTCCGGAAGCGGGACACTCATTCGGCAGATAAAGGATTTTGATTTCGAGTCGGCCGTTGTTACGCTTTCGGAACTGAAGAAAAGCCTTGAATGAGGCGGGTTAAAAAGGGATTGAAGCACCGGTGGACAAAATAGAGAGAATATGCGTACAATAGCACAGGATGATCCGGTATAAAAAGCTTCGCCTGGTTTTACTTATTGTGTTCCTGTTATTATTGTTTATCGCCTGCGACAGGAGCGTAAACGAGCCGTTTTACGAAACGCTTCAGATGCAAGATTCTTTTTTTGAACTCGTCAATGACCCAGAGGCGCGTGCCCCATGGCTGGTCGGCGCAACCGCGCTTGGGTTTGGGCTCCTTTTGCTGTTTATTTTATTTCAAAAGAAACGCTATGAGGGCAGGAAGCTTGAAGCGTTGGTTCAGGAACGCACCGTTGAATTGAACAGATACCAGAGGGAGCTGGAAGACGCACTTGAAGACGCCAGGGCGGCTAACGCTTCAAAATCTGTTTTCCTCGCGAACATGAGCCACGAAATACGGACGCCCATGAACAGCATCATGGGTTTTTCCGAGTTGGCCCTTGACGACGAAGTATCACCCAAAACCAGGGATTATCTTGCCAAGATCCGGACGAACACGGAATGGCTACTGCAGATAATCAACGATATTCTGGATATTTCAAAAGTTGAATCCGGTAAAATGGAACTGGAGCATATTCCTTTTGATATGCATGAATTGTTTATCGCATGCCGTACTTTAATCATGCCGAAAGCGATTGAAAAGGGTATTATGCTGTACTTTTACGTCGAACCAAGCATAGGCAAAATGCCGTTAGGCGATCCTACAAGGCTTCGCCAGGTGCTGACGAACCTTCTTTCCAATGCCGTAAAATTTACGAATACCGGCATGATCAAGCTGCACGCCGCTATAAAAGAAATGAAAGAAAAAACCGTTTCCATGCATTTTGAAGTAAGGGACTCAGGCATCGGCATGACGGCGGAGCAGATTGAGAAGATNTTCATTCCGTTCGCGCAGGCCGATTCAGGTACAACGCGCCAATACGGNGGTACGGGACTTGGGCTTTCCATAACAAAAAATTTTATTGAGCTGATGGGCGGNAAACTTTCGGTTGAAAGCACACCCGGCGTCGGCAGCAGGTTCAGCTTTGATCTGACGTTTGATACGGTAGAAATTTCCGCCGATGAAATGCTCGATAAAAGAATTATGCTGGAGGAACTGGAAAGGCCTTCTTTCGAAGGTGAAGTCCTGCTGTGTGAGGACAATGTTATGAACCAGCAGGTTATTTGCGAGCATCTTGCCAGGGTGGGTCTTAAAACCACTGTGGCGGAAAACGGCAAAATAGGCGTGGACATGGTACTGAGCCGGAAGGAAAAAGGCAAAAAGCAATTCGACTTGATTTTCATGGATATGCATATGCCGGTGATGGACGGAATTGAAGCGGCGACCAGAATAATCTCTCTTGACACAAATGTCCCGATAGTGGCCATGACAGCTAACATGATGACCGATGAACTTGAAGTTTATAAAATGAGCGGCATAAAAGACTGCGTCGGCAAGCCCTTTACGTCCCAGGAACTTTGGCGTTGCCTTCTGAAATACCTTAAGCCGTTGAGCCGTGAAACTGTTCCCAAAGGCGTGGAAATTGAAGAGGACGCTGAATTTCAGAAAGAACTTCGGGAGCTCTTTGTCAGAAATAACCGGACACAATACGCAGAAATTGCCAATGCGCTGGAGGCGGGGGATATAGCGCTGGCGCACAGGCTTGCGCATACCCTGAAAAGCAATGCGGGACAGCTTGGCGAAGACAGCCTTCGGCAAATAGCCTGGAAAATCGAAAGCATTCTAAAAAACGGAAAAAATCAGGTTACCTCCGCTCAGATGGCGGCGCTCGAAACGGAATTGAACGCCGTGCTTTTACGGCTCGCGACGCCACCCGGCAATCCCGATGAAAGCCTGACTTCAGCAGTGGAGACTCCGGTGGTGCTTGATGCGGAAAAGATAAAGGAGCTGATCGAGAGGCTGGAACCCATGCTGAAGGGCGGGATAGCCGAAAGTCTTGATTTTGTGAATGATCTTCGCGCAATACCTGGAAGCGGGCCGCTTATCCGGCAGATAAAGGAATTTGATTTTGAAGCGGCGTACTCCACGCTTACGGAGTTAAAAAAAGGATGGTTTTAAATTATGGACGGAGAAGAGAAGAACAGTCTGCTTATTGTTGACGATGAGAAATCCAACCTCAAAGTGTTAGCCCACATATTGGGGCAGGATTATACCATTTACACGGCAACAAACGGAATAAGCGCCGTCGAGAGGGCGAAGCAGTATCTGCCCGATCTCATTTTGCTGGATATTATTATGCCCGAAATGAACGGGTATCAGACGCTTTCCGAGCTTAAATCGTATGAAAAAACCCAGAGAATTCCGGTTATTTTCATCACGGGACTTGACAGCTTTGAGGATGAGGAAAAAGGGCTTGACATGGGGGCGGCGGATTTCATTCATAAACCTTTCAGCGCCAAAATTGTCAAATCAAGGATCCAGAATCAAATACAGATTGTCAACCAAATACGCGAAATAGAGCTATATGCCAAAGTAGCCGAAGACGCCAACCATGCCAAGTCTGCTTTTTTGGCGAAGGTGAGCCATGAAATACGTACACCGTTGAACGCCATTTTGGGCATCTCGGAAATTCAGCTCCAAAACGAAAACATTACCGAGGATATGAAAGAGGCGTTAAACAGGATTATGAATTCCGGTACATTGCTCCTCGGTATTATCAACGACATACTTGACATGTCCAGGATTGAAGCCGGAAAGCTGCAATTGACCGAGACAAAGTACGATGTCGCGAGCATGATTAACGATACCGTTTTTTTGAACATGATCAAATACGAGAACAAGCCGATCGAATTTACCCTTAACGTGGATGAGCATGTTCCGGCTATGCTTTTTGGCGACGAGCTTCGCATCAAACAGGTCTTGAATAATTTATTGAGCAACGCTTTCAAATATACCGACTCTGGCGAGGTTGAACTGTCGGTTGGAATGGAAAACCCGGCGGATCCCCAGGATGATGTTGTGACGCTCGTTTTCCATGTGCGCGATACCGGACAGGGAATGACTGAGGAAGAGGTAAGCAAGCTGTGGGACGATTATTCCCGCTTTAACCTTGAAGCCAACAGAACCACCGAGGGTATAGGCCTGGGCATGAGCATCACGCGGAGTTTGATTGAAACGATGAACGGCGATATTTTCCTGGAGAGCGAGCCGGGCAAGGGATCGTTGTTTACGGTTCGGCTGCCGCAGGGTAATGTTGGTGCGCCGGCGATGGGAAGTGAAGCGGCGGAAAGATTGAAGAAATTCCGTTCGAATTTTATGGCAAAACCGAAGAAGACCCGGATTGAGCGTGAACCGATACCTTTTGGAAAAGTTCTTGTCGTGGACGATATGGAATTGAACCTGTATGTCGTCAAGGGGAAATTGTCGCCATATGGGCTACAGATCGACACGGCGACAAGCGGGCCTGAAGCCATTGAGAAAGTGAAGAATAACACGTACAGCATCGTGTTTATGGATCACATGATGCCGAAAATGGATGGCGTGGAAACAACCCGCGAAATAAGAAAGTTAAAGGGAGAACACGCGGAGCTTCCCATCATCGCGATAACGGCTAACGCGGTTTCCGGCGTGAAGGAAATGCTGCTGGAAAACGGATTCAACGGTTTTATTTCAAAGCCGATTGATACTCGGGAGCTGGATGAAATCTTAAGGAAATGGATTAAATGAAAGAACACGATCTATCGTCGCGGCTTCCCAGCGGGGATTTTTTCCCCTTTTGGGATGACAGGACAGAATATAAACAGTTTCTGTATGTTGACGGAGCGAATGACGCAGCCGCAGACAGCAATCCGGGTACAATCGATAAACCCTTTAAAACAATAAACGCCGCCGCCCAACACGCGACGCCGGGGACAAAGGTAATTATCAGGGGCGGCGAATACCGTGAAACGGTAAAACCGGCGCGGGGCAGCGATAATGAAGCGGCGATGATTTGCTACGAAGCGGCAAAGGGAGAAAGTGTAGTTATCAAGGCTTCTGTCGCGGTAACGAAATTCAAGCCCAGTACCGGCTGGAGGTTCACCGCTTTCCTGTCCAAAGAGCCCCCTCCCGAAGGAATGAAGGTATGGGAGATAGAGATTGATCCTGAGGATTTCAAGGGCTATAACCCATTTTGCGCCGTCAACATTATCCATGATCGCTTGTTTATTGAATACGCAAAAACGGATATGACGACTTATCTAAACCGCCGCGGTATGGTATTTATTGACGGGAAGCCCCTGAAACAGGTTCCGCTTTTCAATTATATGGCAAGGGAAACCGGCACTTACTGGGTTGAGTCCAATGGACAGAAGATTCATGCAAGACTGCCGGGAGACGCGGATCCTCACTACCATAAGGTGGAAATCTCAAACCGTGAGCAATGTTTCGCGCCCGATCTTCCGTTTCTTTCCTTTATTCATTTACGCGGCCTCACCTGTGCCCATGCGGCTAACGGTGCGCCCGTTCCCCAACGCGGTTCCATCTCGGCTCACCGGGGTCACCATTGGATTATCGAGGATTGTACGATAGATTGGGCGAATGCCGTGGGCATTGATTGCGGGAACGAATGCTGGCACCATGATTTCATTGAGGGGCAAATACTGGGCTACAATATTATACGCGGCAATACGATCCGCGATGCCGGCGTCTGCGGTATAGCTGCCATGTTCAGCAAACACCTGCTGATTGAGGATAATTTAATTGAAGGCACCGGTTGGCAGCGTATGGAGCTTTCATGGGAAGCGGGAGGCATCAAGGTACACAATGCTTATGGCGCGTTATTCCGCCGGAATATTATAGCCCGGAGTATCGGCTGTGATTCGATCTGGATGGATGTGAATAATTACAATTGCCGCCTTACCGGAAACCTGCTTGTTGACGGCATCGATTCACGGGAACACATTTTTATGGAATGTGGCAGGGACGAGGAAACGTTGATCGATAACAACATCATCTGGAATGTGGAAGGCCGCTTTGATCGCGACGCTATACCTCGTGAACCGGGATCATCAGGGTGGTACAAAGAGCAGCAGCTTGATATTGAGAACGGCTATGGTATTTACGGGGAAGGCACGGATCGTCTGCGGATAGTAAATAACCTTATCGGGAAATGCCATGACTCAGGATACTACGCTAAAATAGTCCCCTTCCGGATTATGAAGCGGGGCGGAACGGCGCGGGAATGCAAGTTTTACAACAATATTTTTTATGACTGCGGCAGCGCGGCGATTAAGTTTCCGAATGAACACAATGAGGCCGACGGCAATGCATATTCCAAAATGCCGGGAGGATTTTTTCGGATATTGCAGCCGGCGCCGACGATGTGCCTTGATTTGGACGCATGGCGTGAATTTTGCGGCTTTGATATTAATGGCTGTGAGAGTGATATTGTGATTGATATAAACAGCAAGACACTGGAGATGACAGTTGAGCTAAAGACCGAGCTCCCGAAAGTAAAACCGGATGAAAAGACGGAAACAGATTATTTTCTTGCCCCGACCGGCGATACGCGAATTCCGGGCCCTTTCAGCGGAATTAAGAAAGGCAAAACAGTTATCAATATAGATCCGCGGCGCTATAAATAATAGATATAGCTCTATCCAAAAAGGCTTGAACTTGTCATACTGGCATTATGCTGTTCAACGATGTCTACCGGCCTGACGCCAAAGTTGCACGATTCTTAAGCGTTCTTGTTTTTTCCGGGGTGGCTTACGGTCTTTACCAGGGAATCCAGAGCAATTACCTTGCGGAAATTATTAAGATTACCCCATTTGAAAGAGGTATAGTTGAGTTTTTCCGGGAAACCCCCGGACTCCTCCTGGTTTTTATCCTTGCCCTGATGTACAGGTTCTCCGACTCAAGGATTTTCAAAATCGGCAATGCGATCATGACGGGGGGTATGATCGGGCTCCTCCTGACAAGCTTGAGCGGCTTCTTCATGACAAAATTGTTCGTCGTTGTGTTCATGGTTCTTTTCAGTACAGGGGAACACATCATCATGCCGGTCAGGACCATCATTTCACTTGACCTCGCGAAACGTGAAAAAGCCGGGGCTTCCCTGGGAATAACAAGTTCCATCAACCAGGTCGGCCACATTCTGGGAAACTTCCTTGTAATGGCGGTCTTTTTGATTTTGATCCGTATGGGTATTTCCCGAACGGATATTTTGGGATACAGGGTTGTTTTCGGCGTTTCCGTCGCCCTCATGGTTACGGCCTTCATGGTTGTTCTGGCGCTTAACGAGACCACGCTGAAGTCGCAGCGGCGGCGATTTTACTTCGCGAGGAAATTCAAGAAGTACTATATGCTTGAAATTTTTTACGGCGCAAGAAAACAGATATTCCTGACTTTCGCGCCTTACGTGCTGATCCTTCACTACGGGGCGGACCCTTCGATCATATCCCTGCTCTACGCGGTTTGCGCCGGGTTCGGCATATTCTGCGGCCCCCTGATAGGAAAGATCATCGACAGGCTCGGGTACAAGGTGGTTATGGTGGGCGACACGCTCATCCTCATCGTGGTCTGCCTTCTCTACGGCTTTGCGCACAGGCTTTTTTCCCCTGGCGTCGCCTTCATTGTCGTTTGCAGCAACTTCGTGCTGGATTCGATAATTTCCATGGCAAGCATGGCGAGTAACGTTTACGTCCAGCGTATCGCCTCAAGCCAGGAGGAGATCACCGCCACCCTGTCCACGGGCGTTTCGGTAAACCACCTTATCAGCGTACTTATCGCCCTCCTGGGCGGATGGATTTGGAGTGTTACCGGCATTGAAGTCCTGTTTTCCCTCTCGGCTTTCCTGGGGTTGATGAACAGCATCTACGCGGCGACGATCAAGAAGAGCGAGGAATACAAGCCGGAAGAAACGAAGTGATCACCCCTTTATCAGCCCCTCAATGGTCATATAAATAAGCGGGATAAAAATGGCAGGAATAAAATTCGCCACCTTGATCTCCTTTACCCCGAGGAAGTTGAATCCGATAGCCGCTATGAGAAGGCTTCCCACGGCGGACATCTCGCGGATTATGTCGGCGGTCAGGAAGTCCCTGACCGCCATTGCCGCCAGCGCGATAGAAGACTGGTACACCAAAACCGGGATGGCGGAGAAAACCACGCCTATTCCCATGGACGCGCCGAAGACAAGCGCGGTGGATCCGTCCAGAATAGATTTCGCGTAAAGGATTTCGTGGTTGCCCATAAGGCCGCTCTGCATGGAACCCACGATAGCCATGGAGCCCGTGCAGTAGAGTATGCTCGCGCTGACAAAACCCTTCGCGAAGGAACGCCCTTTGCCGCCGTCTCCCATGCCAAGCCTGCGCTCCGCCCACTGCCCCAGCCGGTTCATAAAGCCGTCGATGTTGATGAGTTCCCCGAGCATGGAACCGGCTACCATGCTCATAATCAATAGCAAGGTTCGCTGGTTGTCGAAGGCGCCTTTAATGCCGACAAAAATAATGGAGACGCCGATTGCGGTTTTGAGAATCTCCTCAAACCTGGACGGTATGCCGCGTACGAGGAAGCAGCCCGTCAGGGCGCAGACAAGTACCACCACGGCGTTTACTATGGGTCCTAACATATGTTACAATTATATCATACTATGTCTCCCTATCGGAAGATGAAAATGGGGTAGCTGTTACCGTTTAAGGAGTTTAAGCGAAAATGAACAAACTGGCAGGGATTATCGCCGTGGCAGCGGTAATCGTCCTTGCAATGCCGGCTGGCGATTTATCCGCT
>JGI24698J34947_10000589_pt1 | contig 17293 bp, 15 predicted proteins | sample TergutMp193P3_FD_34947 | JGI IMG/M metagenome (IMG submission 34947) | reverse complement strand
TTTGGAAGAACATTCATCGGAGGTTCGTAATATGCTTCTTAGAGATTTGACCTGGAAAGAGCACCTTGCCGTTAGCTATGAGGATGGCGTGGATGATGGCATGGAGAAAGGCGTTGCCATAGGCCGCGAAGAAATCTTTTCCCTTTGGGAAAAGGGTATGTCTTTGGCGGCGGTTAAGAGGAAACTTGGGTATAAACGGCAAGTAAGGGCGACCGTGAAAAACATGTAGGGGCGTTGCAGGCAACACCCCTACATGTAACGTCCCGTTTGACAAAACCGGAAATTTTTGCTATATTTGTGCACAAATGATACAAATGCCTCTTTTGCCCAAAACACACCCCTTGTTGTCCTTGGGCATTGTGCTGCTTTTAGCCTTTGCTGCCTACGGGCAGCAGGAGCGTATTGCTATAATGCACACCGTGGACGACGGTGATTCTATAAATGTAATGAATTTGGGCTATTTAACGGATAAATTGCGGGATATAGGTGGGCAGGTTTTGCCCAAGAACCGCTACGGCATTATGACCCAGCAGAGCATAGTTGACCGGCTGGGTTCGCAGGATAGGGCAGAGAAGGAGTGCAGAGAAGCTATCTGCATAGCCGATTTGGGACGCAAAATAAATGCAGATTATATAGCGCAGGGGCGTATTGGGCGTTTTAGCGATAAATTGACAATAAAAGTGGAACTTTACAAGGTTAGCAACAGCAATTTGATAGGCTCGTTTACGGGTGATTCCGATGATTTGAAGGGTTTGCTTGTGCTTCTTGAGGCAAAGGCTCCCAAACTGTTTGACGCCATGCCGGGAGTTTCCTCGGCAGCACCGGATAACGCGGTTGCGCTTCCTGTATCGGTTCTCCCGGAGAAGTTTGTTGTGCCTGCTCCGCCTGCTTTGCCGCCTGCCGTGAACGATTTGAAGGATACTGTTGATGTGGATCTTGGCTACAAGGCACCTAAGAGTATTGACCCGCAGGTGGAGATGGAGGAGTTTAAGTCTTCGAGTACTTCTTTTTGGGTTGCTCTTGCGTTGGATGTAGTTGGTGCTGCGTTTATCATTAACGGTGTTTTAGAGAATAGCGAGGCAAAGGAAAATTATGATAAATACAAATCTTTGAACCGCAATACTGCTCCTCAAGAGTTGTTTGATAGAACTTGGAAAGATGTTGATGATGCCAAAACAGCAAGGAATATTTCCTTGGGTGTGGGCAGTGTTCTTTTGATTTCCGGGATAGGAGTGCATATATGGTTTTAAGTTATAAAAGAGCGTTGTGTTTTGCATTTTTGTTTTTCGGTTGCACGGATTTTGAGCGCGATAATCCTGATGACGAAAAGGCGATTAATTACAATCCCAGCCCTGTAGGGATATACGATTCATCCAGTTCTTTTTTGCCGGGCGGTTTGGTGTTTTGCGGGTTTTATAGCGGCGGTTGTGCCGAGATTTCTGCTGAGGCGTGCTCTGCTATTGGCGGCGAGGTTGTTGCATTTTGCCCGGTGAGCAGTTCTTCCTCTTCTATACCGAGTTCGTCAAGCGTTGTCGTTGTTTATGGCAGTTCTGTAACTTACGGTGGTGAAACTTACCAGACAGTTGTTATTGGCACTCAAACTTGGTTTGCCTGTAATTTGAATTACGCCCCCAGTTCAGGTACATTTATTTCTTGCGATACATACGATTGTGCCGCTTATGGTCGTTTATACGACTGGTCAACTGCAATGAATCTTCCGTCAAGCTGCAATTCCAATTCTTGCTTTAACCAGATACAGTCGCCTCATCGCGGTATTTGCCCCAGTGGTTGGCATATTCCGGGCTATGATGAGTGGAGTACATTGTCAGATTATGTTGAAAGGAACAGTGGCTGTTCTAGCTGTGATGCAAAAAAGCTGAAAGCAACGAGTGGCTGGTACAATAATGGCAACGGCACGGATGATTACGGTTTTTCGGCTCTGCCGGGCGGTTACGGTAACTCGGGTGGCAGTTTCAACAATGTCGGCGACCTCGGCTACTGGTGGAGTGCCAGCGAGAACGTGAATGGCAGCCTTGATGCCTATAACCGGGACATGCACTACGGCGGCGACTACGCAGGCTGGTACAACAATGGCAAGTCTTTCTTGCTTTCAGTTCGTTGCGTTCAGGACTAAACGGTTGGGCCGTGGTTCCCACCCCTTGACAAAACTTTAAAAAATTGCTAAATTTAAGGGAAACTTTGGAGAATACTATATGAGCCGTATATGTGAAGTTACAGGGAAAAAAGGTTTAGTTGGGAACCGGGTATCTCATTCCAATCGCAAAAAGAAGGTTAAGCTGCTGCCTAACCTGCATACCAAGAAATTNTTTATTCCAGAAGAAAACCGCTGGATTAGCCTTCGCGTTAGTAGCCAAGGGCTTAGAACAATAGATAAAAAAGGAATACGCGTGGTTGCAACAGAGCTGGGCATTTAATTTCGCAGATTTTTTTGCTTATTTAAAGGCGTTCTTTGTCCACAAAACGCTGGGCTTTTCCGATTTTCACTATCCGCAAACGGTTCAGCATTTTGTTTTGGCATCATTTCCACATTCTTTTCACAGGTTTTTGCTCATTTTGGCGCTCGGGCTATGCTCGTTTGGCATTTTTTTATTCATTTCAACCGTAAAAAAAGAGATGAACTGCAATTTTAGCAGGTTTTCATGCTTTTTGCGAATGGATAAAAACAAGGTTTTAAAACAGGCTAGAATTGCGGCATTGCCAAAACAGGCCCTTTACTGGAGCATTTTTTCTCCTCTTATCTTTATTCTGATATTTATTTTTGAGGCAGAATTTGAAATTCCGGGGCTTGGGAATACCATAAAAACGGCTTTTTATCTGGGTGATTTTCCGTTGCTTTACGGCAGTTTTGTTTGCGCATTTTTTTCTGTTTTGGCAGTGAATATGTTTTTCCTGCTGATTAAAGGCATACTATGGCTATTTCCTGGATAGATTTTTCCGTTAAAAACAGCATAAAGCCCTTTTCCTTGAGTTTGGAAAAAAACGATTTTCTGTTTTTGGCCGGCGAAACCTGCCACGGCAAACTCATGCGCAGCCTTGCCGGTTTTTTGCCCGAAGAAAGCAATTTTAACGATGCTGTGAGGCTGGACGGCCAGCGGTTGAACGGGGATGAATTGAAATCCGTTCTTTTGCCGGGAAACGCTGCAAAGTCCTTCCCGCCGCACAGAACAATAGGGGCCTTTGCCCTGGATTTGGCCGGCATAACCAAAAAAACACTGGAAGAACACGCTGCTGCGCATGGCATAAAAAGGCATATCCTTTACAGTAAACCCTCTAAAATTTCCCCGCCGGATTTGCAAAAGATTTCCCTTTGGCTCGCTTCGCTCAACGGAAGCACGGCGGTTTTTGTGGAAGAACCGGAAGGTGGATTTTTTGAGGAGTGCAGGCCCTTTGATTTTTTGCAGGGCTTGCTGAGAAGCGGCATAACCAAAAATATAATATATTTAACGGGAAAAAAGGAAATGATTTTGCAAAAAGCCAAAGCCATGCAGTTTTGCAGAACCCGCATCGCCGTTTTTTGCGCAGACCATCTTGTTGAAGAAGGCGAATTTTCCCAGGTGCTGAATAATCCCGTTCATTCATATACAAAGGAATGGCTGCTCTTAGGCTCGCACAGGCAAAGAAGGAACGGGGCTTTATGGCTATACTGCAAACCCAACTGCGCAGAGCAGAACAATTGCCCGGCAAAGCAGGGCAACTCTTCCGTTATGTGGGATTGCGGGCGCGAGGTTTTGCACAAGGTTGTGTGCAGAGGATTTTTCAGTTGACTTTCCAGTAATGCGAATCCAGCAGGTAGGCGAGCAATTCTTTACCCTCCGCATTTTGCGAAAGTTCTTCTACCAGCGGCAAGTAGCGGCGCATTCTCTCGTTTTGCTTTTGCCCCAAAAATCTGCGTTCCCTGTCCAGCTTTGCCTCCGCCCTCTGGCGAACACGGCTTGCCAGTTCGTCTTCGTTTATGGGCGGCATTTTTATAAAGTTTATGCCAAAGTCCGCCGCGGTTTTTTGGATTTCAATTTCTTCCACGGGGGTAATCAGGGAAATTGCAAGCCCGCTCCTGCCGGCTCTCGCCGTGCGTCCGCTTCTGTGAACATAAACCTCGTGGTCGCCGGGGTGGTCGTAAACTATTACGTGAGTTACATGGCTAACATCTATGCCGCGCGCGGCAACATCCGTGCATATCAAAAGTTTAAGGGTGTTTTGCCTGAATTCTCCCAAAACCTTTTCCCGCTCGGACTGGGAAATATCGCCGGAAAGGGCTTTTACAGGGAAACCGTAGTCTCGCAAAACCTGTTCCAGATAGGCGATGTCCTTTTTCATGTTGCAAAAAATCATGCAACTGTCCGGGTTTTCCCATTCCAGAATTTTTATTAGCAGGGAATCCTTGCCCATAGGGTCGGATGCGTAGTAGCGGTGTTCCAGATTTTTTGCTATAACCTGATCGTAGGAGAGCGAGAGAAAATCTGCGTTGGGGCGCTGGAATTCCCGTGCCAGGCTTTTTACGGTTTGAGGAATTGTTGCGCTGAACATGGTGCAGGAAATTTGCTTTGGCAGGTAGCGGCGAATACGCTGCATATCGGGATAAAAGCCCATGCCCAGCATTTCGTCTGCCTCGTCCATAACCAAATCCCGGATGCTCCCGAAATCTATGTTGCCTCTTTGGGCGTGGTCAAGAAGGCGCCCCGGCGTTGCCACTATCACATGCACTCCGGTTCTAAGGGCGTGAATCTGATTGTCAAAGCCAACTCCGCCGAAAATTGCGCAGGAACGGATTCCGAGATTTTTGGAAAGTTTTTCCGCTTCGCCGTGAACCTGCAATGCAAGCTCTCTGGTGGGAACAAGAATAAGCACCTGCGGAAAAGCGTGCTCGGTAACAATCACCTGCAAAAGAGGCAGCAAAAAGGCTCCGGTTTTCCCGGACCCGGTTTTTGACTGAATGAGCATGTCCCTGCCTTGAAGCATGTAGGGAATGGTCTTTTTTTGCACGGGCATAAGCTCGCCCCAGCCGAGTTCCTTAACGGTTTCCTGCAAGGCGGGCGGCAAATCCTCAATGGAATAATCGGGCAGCTTGTTTTGCGGCTCTTTTATTTTGGAAGGAGTGCTAAAAGGCGATTCGTTACTTGATTCGTTACTTGTATCACTCGTATTGTTCATATCACTATCACTCATATCACTCCATGTCCATAACAATGCTTTCGTCCCGTTTTGCTCCAACGGAGATTATTCCGATTTTTACGCCGGCAAGTTCGGAAATTCTGTTCAGGTATTTTTGGGCGTTTGGGGGCAGTTCGTTCCAGGAACGGCACTTGGCGGTGGAACATTCCCAGCCCGGCAGGGTTTCGTAAACCGGTTCGCAAAGGGCTACCTGCGCAAGGCGGTTGGGGAAAAGCGGGGCTTCCTTGCCTTCCAGTTTGTAGTTGGTGCAAACCTTGATTTCCTTGAAGGTATCCAGCACGTCCAGCTTGGTTATTGCAAGATGGGTTAAGCCGTTTACGGCTGCAGCCTTGCGAACAACAGGGGCATCAAACCAGCCGCAGCGGCGAGGCCTGCCGGTGGTGGCTCCGTATTCTCCGCCTATTTCGCGGAGTTTATCGCCTGTTTCGTTTTGAAGTTCTGTTGGGAAAGGCCCGTTGCCCACCCTTGTGGTGTAGGCTTTTACAACGCCTATCACCTGGTCTATGGCGGTTGGCCCAATCCCGGAGCCGCAACTGGCAGAGCCGGCTACCGTGTTTGAGGAGGTGACAAAAGGATATGTTCCGTGGTCAACATCCAGGATTGTTCCCTGCGCGCCCTCAAAAATCACCTGCTTTTTGGCTTTTAAACTTTCGAATAAATAGGAAACAGTGTCGCAAATATAGGGTTTTAACTGTTTGCCCAGTTCCAAATATTCTTTTATAACGGGTACCGGGTCTATAGGCTCGGCATTATACATCTTTTTGAATTCTTCGTTCCTGAATGTGGCAATAGCCTCTATGCGAGGCCCTAGCTCCTGCTCGTCCAGAAGGTCACCGACCCTCACCCCGTGCCTGTTCACCTTGTCGCTGTAGCAGGGACCAATGCCTCGCCCCGTGGTTCCAATGGCAGACTTTCCGGCTCTGGCTTCCTTGAGTTTGTCCCCTGCTATGTGCCAGGGCAGCACTACGTGGGCGTTTTCTGCTATTAAAACGCGGTTACCAACCGAAATTCCCTTTGCTGCAAGGTCTTTTATCTCTAAAATCGCCTGTTTTGGGTCAAAAACAACGCCATTCCCAATTATGCAAATCTTGTTTGGGTGCATGATTCCGCTTGGAATCAGGTGGAAAATAAACTCCTTGCCCTCTGCCTTTACCGTATGCCCTGCATTGGCGCCGCCTTGAAACCGAACTATTATATCTGCATATAACGTTAAAAAGTCAACGATCTTGGCCTTGCCTTCATCGCCCCATTGCGAACCTATGACTACTCTGTTTGGCATAAGATGCGAAAATACAAAAAAATCTACCGCTTTTCTTTTTTTTTATATATTTTATGTTAAGATGCAAAAGGGTCATTATTCTATGCAAAAATACTTTTTTGGCGGTTTATTAGCCGCTTCTACGCTTGCCGTATCTCTGGTTTCCTGCGGAGGTGCTCCTTCCGAACAGGCCAATTGGCGGGACAAGGAAATAGTCACTTCCTTTAGAGCCAAGGGTATTGACGGGTACCGCTTTGACAACGCCCAAGCCGAGGGTGCAGACTTCCAGAATGCTACGGGTGTTAGCCCTGTGTTCAAGAGGGCGGAACTCAGCAACGCAAAGTTCCAGAACGCCATGCTTGAAACACCGGATTTCTCCGGCGCAAACCTTGCGGGCGCAAACTTTTCCAGCGCGGATATGCGAGGCGTCGATTTTTCCGATGCCAACCTTGAGGGTGCCAACCTTTACAGGGCAACCCTTTTGAACAGCGAAAGTTCAATAAAGTCAACAAATTTTTCCGGTGCTTCCCTTATGAATGCAAATCTCTCGGCCATGAAGGTATCCGAGGGCCTTAGCTTCAAGAATACCGACCTCACCGGTGCAAAAATCATGGGAGTTGATTTAACCGATGCCGATTTCAGCGGAGTTGTGGCCCAAAAAACCGATTTTTCAAATTCGGAACTTGCAGGTTCCAGCTTTAAGGGTGCGCAGGTTACGGGCGCAAATTTCACCAAGTGCAACTTAACCAATGCCAACTTTGTGAATGTGGATTTGAGCAACTCAAACTTCACGGGTGCCGGTTTGCAAAGGGTTGATTTTGGCGGATCAAATTTTGGCAATGCCAATTTCACCAGTGCAGACTTTTCCCTGACCTCTTTCAGCAAGGTGGATTTAAAAAGGGCAAAGCTTCAAAAGGCAACTTTTGCACAGGCCACCATATCAGACATGGATTTCAACGGAATGAACATAACCGGCGTTATATTCGATAAAAGCTCGGTTAGCGGCAGTTCCTTTATAAAAACAAAGATGCCGGGAGCCAGCTTTTTTGATGCTTCCGTCGATAAATGCGATTTTGTTAGCACGGATTTAAAATCCGCCATTTTTGACGGAACAGACATGAAGCGTACTCAGTTTACAAAAGCCGATTTAACAAAGGCAAATTTTGCAAATTCCACTCTGGACAGGGTTTTATTCACCGANGCCTCAATGGTTGGNGCAAAATTTGACGGNGCAAAACTAAAGGAAGTTATNTTTTCCAATAGCGATGTTCAAAACGCAAGTTTCAATGCTGATACCAAAATGGAAAAGGTGGATTTTTCCGGCGCAAACCTGTCCCGTTCCAAAGGCATGGAAGCTTTGCGGCAGGTTACGGAAGTTTTTTACGATAACAGAACAAATTTTCCCGTAGGTTTTAACCCTTCAAAAGTCGGCTTTGTAAATCGCGAGGGTGGCGGTTCCTCCGGCCGTCCTTCCAAAAAGAGATCCATTGACGATGATGACTCGGAAGTAGAACCGCCGCCTGCGGTAACAAAAAAGAAAAGGCCGGCAGCCGACGAACCTGCTCCAAGCAAGAAAAGGGTTAAGTCAACGAAAAAAAGATAACAGAGTAAAATGCCCTTTTTAGTGTTGCTGGTGCTTTTTGCAAATGCAGCCGCAGACGTCTCTCCTTGGAAACTGCAAATAAAAGGTGCTACTGTTTACAGCGAGAAATTCTTAACGGAGCAGCTTGACCTGCCCGAAGAGATGAATTTGATTTCACCGGAACGGCGCAATTTCATAATCAGGCTGGCAAAGGTGAATCTGGACGATTTTTACCACAACAACGGTTATTTCAGCGTGGACATTTCTCTTTCGATAAATGAAGAACTGGTTGATTCCGTTTTGGTGGAGAATTACACGTTTTCCATATACGAAGGCGAGAGATACAGGTTTGGATATGCAAACATGGAAATTGTGGAATGTTCCGATACCCTTATGGGAACAGACAGGCTTTCCGTTCCAAAAGGGCTTTTTTACGACCCCGAGCATATAAGCAATGACCAAAAGTCAATCAGGGATGTTTACCAGAGAAACGGTTATATGCATATAAGCATAGAACACAGGGAAATTATAGATACAACGGATAAAAAAGTAAATGTTTATTACAGGGTTATCCCCGGGATACAGGTTCGCATGGGGAACTTCATAAGCAAAACATTTCGCTCCGGCCTGTTGCCCGGGCAAACCGAGCCGGAAGAAGGGCTTTCCGACACGGCATGGCTAAGCAGATTATGGAACATTCAGCGGGATTCCATAGTTGACGAAAGGTATTTCTTTTCGTTCAGGGCAAAACTGTTTTCAACGCAGTTGTTTTCGCAGGTCAGGCTGGAAGACACCTTGCAGGCAAACGGACTTTCGGATATAACATTAACGGTTTACGAAAGAGTTCCGGGCGAAGCGAATTACAGCTTCTTTTTTGAGCAGCTTTATGGTTTTGGAGTTTCGCTTTCTTCCCTGCACAGAAACCTGTCCGGTTCCTTTCACGAGGTGGGGCTTGGCGCAATGCTTGCGGAAAACCGTCAGGAACTGTCTTTGAATTATGCCCATCCCTTGCTCTTTGGAACCAGCGTTTCCTGGATACCGACGGCCATAAGAATTGAGGAAAAAATATTTTTTAATCACGAAGAATTGCCGGACCCGGTTGCGCCCGATATTCTCCTTGAGAGATGGGAAGTGGTGAACAGAGCCAGTTTGCTGTTTGGGCTTTCCAGCCGTATTCGCTCCAGAAACATGCTTGATTTCAGGTTTTTGAGATTGCAGGGGGAGGATTATTTCAAGATGAAGGGTGAGTTGGGATTGACTTTTGATTTTACCGACAACAGTTATGACCCAATCAAGGGTATTAGATTTGTTCCAAGCGTTGGTGCCGGCGGAGAATTGGAGAACGAGTCTTTTAAGAATTTCAGTTTGGAGCATGGATTTCTCTATGTTGATGTATCTACTTTTCTTTATTATCCCCTGCATAAATATTTATTGAGCGCATTTGCATTCAGCTACGGAAATATCTTTAACAATGCTGCAAAAGACGATGCCGAAACTTTTTATCAGGGTGGCGGGCGAAACCTGCGGGGTTACAGGTTCAGAAGCGTGTTTCCGTATAAAATGGAAAACGATACGCTCATAGGCGGGCGTTCACCGCAGTATTTCAGAATAAACGAGGAATTCAGGATAATTCCGCCTTTGTCCTTGCTGAGAAATTTTCAGGTTGTGCAGTTTCTGGACTGGGTTCGCATGAGTGATTCGGATAAATCCTTTAACAGGGCGCAGGAGATGTCCGTAGGCCTTGGTTTGCGCTATAAATGGCAGTTCCTGACATTCCGTCTGGACTATGCCATGAAAACGAGTTTTGAGGATTTTAAACCGGACAGATTCAAGTTTGCGCACATAGTTTTTGATTTATCGCAGGCTATATAGATTCTTCGCGTCGCATATAACGCCTTTTGTCGATAAGGGATGCTATTATCGGGAATATGGCTATGTGTGCCATGGCTATGCTTAAAATTCCTATTACAGTGACCAAACCGAGATTTTTTAGACCGGGATGCGATAAAAAACACATGCTCAAAAAACCGGCTGCCGTTAGGAAATAGGATATTATCACGGTTGCTCCGCTTTTTGCAAAAACAAACCTGAGCGAGCCGGTTCCTTCTTCCCAGTATCTTTGCCATAAAAACAGGGAACCGTCTATTGAAATGCCTATGAGAAAGGGCAGGGCTAAAATGCTGTAGAAGGTAAGGGAAATGCCCAGCGTGTGCAAAAATCCAAAGAACCACAGGAATCCGAATGACGGCGGCAGAAGGATGAGAAATATGCGGTTTCTCATGTTCTGGAAAATCAAAAGCCAAAGCAGAATAGCCATGCAGCCGAGTATTGTGCAGCGGCGCAGTTCCGGCAAGCTCAGGTCCAGCAGGGCAGCGCGTATTACGGGTTCCCCGGTAGTTTTAAGAGGCTTGCCAAAAAGGGAAACTTCGCCGATACTTTTTGCAAACCTGCGACATTCAAGCCCGTTGTCAATGTCAAACGCGGGAAAAACAAAACCGAATTCCCCAATACTTCCGTCCTTGCCCAGAAATTTCAATTGATAGCTGTCCGGCAAGTCCGTTATTTTCATGGGTCTTAGATTCCAGTTTTCCACAATCTTGCCCGCATTTGCCGAATCACTGCCGTGCAGGGTTTTAAGAATTTCCGGCGTTAAGGCAGAGCGTATTTCGTCCAGGATTATCAGTTTTCTGTTCTGCTGCCTTGGCAGTAAACTTGCGAGTGTTACCCAGTTTATGTGCTGATAGTTGTTCTCTGCCGCTTCCGCGTGTTTTATGCTGGGAAAGAACGCTATGACAGGCTCGGTATTGTATTCCCCTATGTGTTCCAGAATTTCATGCACGTTTTCGGATGGTTTTGGAAATTCCGTTTTTGAAAAGCGGTATTCCATTTCGGGCAGGATTCCCTGCGTGGCAAAGGCGATGGTGATTATGAGAATTGTAAATGCGTATTTTTTATTTATGCTCAGGGGCTTGGGCGAGAAATCCAGCAGCTTAAAGGTTATTTTTGCATACAGATGAAACTTGCGCTTTGTTTGCAAAACCGTGAGCATTGCCGGAAATACCGTGCTTATCACTATCCAGTCAAATAAAATTCCCAGCCCGCCCGCAATTCCCAGTTCCCTTATTCCCTGCAGGGAAACAAAGAACAGGCAAAAGAACATTGACGAGCTTATAAACGCGCTTACGGCAAAAGGCTGCCCTATGCCAAGCAGGGTGCTTTCCAGCGCAAGTTTAACGCTCAGTCCCTTTTGCATTTCTTCCGTGTATCTAGAGAGCAAGTGTACGGCGTTTCGCCCTCCGAGCGCGGGTATTATCAGGCCGAGTATTATTGTGAATATGTTTATTCTGCCGAATAAAAGGGATGTTGCCGCAAATGTCCATAAAGCGGCCATTGCCAGGCACAGCGCCGTAATCAAGGATATTGCGGGTATTTTGAAACAGAAAACAACAAATATAACAAACAGTATAAGGGCGGAAATCCACGCTAAAGTTCTTATTTCAGACAGAATGGTTCTGCTGTTTGCCACAAAGTCATAAACCGCGCCTCCGTAAAGTACCTCTATGTTTTTTTGCTTGCTCAGGGAATCCGCCTTTGCCTTTGCAAGCTGGTGCAAACTTCTCATTTCGGGCAAGCTGAAATTGTCCTTTGCCGGATAAATTTCCAGCACTCTTACCGTTCCGTCTGCATTGCCCCTGAAACTTTTTAGCCTTTGCATGTATTTTTGCTCAATGTCTTCCAAGGAAAAGGTGGAATCGCTCAGGCCGGAGGTGTCTTTTACCAGCTCAACTATAAAGGGATTCAGTTTTTCCTTTTGCTTGGCTGCCAGCCTTTTGATTCTGTCGTTAATCGTTTCCAAATCCGGGAGATTTATATACAGCAGTTTATGTTCATTGTAAAAATCCGCCTCGGTGCGGTATTCCGCCAGATTTACGAGCGGGCTTTGCTCCAGTGTCTTTGCCAGAGTGCCTATGAATTCCGCATTTGCCGTGCTGTCCGGGGATTTGGAAAGGATTATCAGGGTTTGCCAGCCGCCGAATTTTTTCAGCGTGGAATCCTGCGCTATTATGGCAGGGTGTTCTTTTGGGAGCAGGTCGGCCAGACTGAGTTCCCAGCGCAGGTTTGAAACGGGATATATGCTCAAAGCGGATAGCGCCAGTGCCAGGAATATTATCAATTTCGGCGCGTTCTGCAAAAACAGCAAAAATCTTGTCACTAATGAAAACATTTGTAATTTCTAATCTAGTAAATGAAAATAATAGTTATTCTGGTTTTTCTCCTTGCTTTTTGCGTAAAAGCGCAGGAGGCCGATGAGGACTCGCTGGTTGTAGTAGAATATGAGAGTCTATTGTTAACCGTTGTGTCCTGGCCCTTTGTGCATATTGTGCAGCCGACCATTGAATTTTTGCTGTATCCTGCCATACCTCCCCTGATTTACGTATCAAGGGAAAATCTGATAGAAAAGGTAGGGAATATCATAACTCACGGCGAAAACGGGCAAATAATGTTTTATCCCATAATAAATGCCAAGCTGGGCAGCTCGGCTAATATAGGCTTTGCATACTGGCATTCGGAACTTTTTTTAAACAATGACAGGCTGTTCTTTTCACCGCATCTTTATATTAATGCGGACTGGGATGCCTTTTTGCGTTACAGGAAAAAGGAGATTTTTGGCACTTCCTTTTATTGGGGATTAAATTCGGCCTACAGAGAGTATGGATACAATGTTTCCAGAAACACAAACGGAGAAGAACTTTATTATGCAGACAGTTCTTTGGCTCTCAGTCTTTATTCCGGGTTCAATCTGGCCGGAAATTGGGGTTTGGAATTCGGTATATCAACTAATTTTTACAGATTTTATTTGCCTAACCTGAACTATGATACCGATACGAGCAGTTCCTCTTTTGACAGAGGGTATTACCACAAGTATAATGCCTATCCCTTAATGCTTTCCCTGCTTTACTCCGATATTGATGAGCCGTATTCGGCAACCAGGGGCAGTAAATTTTCGGTTAGCTATTCCTACGTGCCGGTTAGTACCTACAACTCGTCCGAAGATCACAATTACCACGTTTGGGAGAGCCGTTTTGTGCATTATTTACTGCTTGGCAACAGGAGTTATGCCATGACGGTTGCAGAGAGCAATGCGAACAGGGAAAAACTGAAGAATCTCACTTTTGCGGAAGCCATTGAGATACTTAATCCCATAAACATAAAAGAGAGAAAACTGGACAGGCGCGTACTTGTAAATCAGCTCAAATTTCGTTATATGGTAGAAGAAAACGAAGGCAAGGCGCCATTTACTGCCATGAGTACGCTTGGCGGCTCGTTTCCGCTTCGCGCTTATCCCGACGGTTATTTTGTAGCACCTTTGGTTGCCGGTTTTTCTTCCGAATACCGCTGGCCCTTGGATCGCTTTGTGGATGCCCTTATTTTCAACGAATACGGCGTATATTCAAGGGATTTCAGTCATTTATCCACATCAAACGTAAAAAATTCTTATGGCTTTGGTTTTAGAGTTCGTACTTCCAAGTTGTTCATAACCCGTTTTGCACTGGCTTTTCACGGTTTACAGGGAATATCGCTGATTCTCACCACAAGGCCGGAATATGAATAAATATGCGAAAAATCACTGTCCGAATAAAAAAGTTCACTTTTTTTGAACTTTTTGCCTCTGAAACGCGTCTAAGTATATATGAACCTACAAGATTCTCTTTCGTTTTTCTTCTTTGGAAACGTTTGCATGGCTTGTGGCTCCGGTTCTCAAAAACCGGATCCCTGGCTTTGCCCTGATTGCAAGGAAGAACTCATCGCTTATGGCGAACACCCCGTGTGGCCCGGCAAAGAAGACGCTATTTGCCTTTTCCCCATGAATTCCCTGACCAGGAAATTGATTCTGGCCATGAAATACAAGGGAATGCAAAAGATAGCCTCCTACCTCGTGGCTCATTCCTCCGTTGGACGCAAGGGCGAAGCCCTGCAAATTCTGGAAAGCTGGGGGAAAAACATGCCCTTTATCCCCGTGCCCGTGCATAATGCCAGAATGAGGGAAAGGGGCTACAATCAAAGCGAACAGGCTGCTTTTGAACTCTCCCTGCATTGCGGCGGTAAACTGCAAACAAATATTCTGAAAAGGCGAATTTATAAGCCCTCGCAGACTATGCTCGGCAATAATGCCCGTTCTCTCAATGTTGCAGGAGCCTTTGAAGCGAAAAGCGCGGAGAGTTTGAACCTTGTTCCGCAAAACGGGGTTGTTGTTGTGGATGATGTCTATACAACGGGTGCTACAACCTCTTCCTGCGCAAGGGCTTTAAAAAGGGCGGGCTTTGAAAACATAAAGGTTTGCGCCCTGCTTTACGAATTCCCTGCAAATGCGGCGGCAGACATGGCTGCGGATAAAAAGCTGGGGTGGAGGACGGAACTCAAATAGGCGGAAAGAATATATACGCTATTGTTATTGCCGCTATAACTCCGGCTACATCCGCCGCAAGGCCGCAAAAAACCGCGTGCCTTGTTTTGCGAATTGCAACCGAGCCAAAGTAAACCGCCAAAATGTAAAATGTGGTGTCTGTTGTGCCCTGAAACATACAGCTTAAACGGCCTGCAAAACTGTCTGCGCCGTATTGCTGCATGGCATCCACCATCATTCCGCGNGCGCCGCTGCCGGAAAGGGGTTTCATAATGGCAGTTGGCAAACTCGGCACAACATCTGCCGGAATGCCGAATANATTAAANACGGCTACAACTCCGTCCATAATAAAGCCCATGGCNCCGCTTGCCCTGAAAGCCGCAACCCCTACCAAAATNGCTATAAGATAGGGTATCACCATAACGGCGGTTGAAAAACCCTCCTTTGCCCCCTCAACAAAGGCATCAAAAGGCATGACTTTTTTTATGGCGGCCAAAATCAAAAAGAATATTACAATGGCAAATAGAATTATGCCGCCCAAAAATGCGCTGGCAATTCCCATTTCCTGTGCCGAGAGCGTGGAAAAATACCAGAGAGAACCGAACACAGCCGCGCTAAGACCTATAAACCAGGATATAAAAACCACATTTTTTATTTCAATTTTCTGAAAAAAAGAGGTTACCAGAATTCCGGCTACGGTGCTGAAAAATGTTGCAAATAAGATGGGCAAAAAAATGTCTGCCGGGTTTGCCGCGCCTAGCTTTGCCCTGTAGGTCATTATGCTTACGGGAATCAGAGTTAAACCGCTTGCGTTCAGAACCAAAAATAAAATTTGAGCATCGCTTGCGGTATCTTTTTGGGGGTTTATTTCCTGCAATTCTTTCATGGCTTTTAGGCCAAGCGGCGTGGCGGCGTTGTCCAGCCCCAGCATATTTGCGCTTATGTTCATGAGCATGCTGCCCATTGCGGGATGATTTGCGGGAATGCCGGGGAAAAGCCTTTTTAGCAAGGGGGAAACCAGCCTGGCGAGTATTTGAACCGCGCCGGCCCGTTCTCCTATTTTCATTATTCCGAGCCAAAAAGCGAGAATACCGGTTAAACCGATGGCTATTTCAAAAGCGGTTTTTGACATGTCAAAAACGCTTTGCATAACCGTATTGAAAATCCCGCTATTACCCAAATAAAGCCACTGCGCAAGGCAAGCCGCAAAAGCACCCACAAAAAACAGAAGCCATATAACGTTTAGGAACACCGAGAGGAATGTAGAAATTTAGACGCGTTTCGAGGGCAAAAAGTTCTGAATAAAAAGCGGTTTTTTAGCTATTTTCGGGTATTTTCATAAAGCATGTATTTCTATTTTTCTAAAGATATGTTTTAAAAAGGGTTTTTTATGAAAAAGGTTCTGCTTTTTGCTATGCTGGTTTTTGCAACTGGTTTGCTGTTTTCTTGTACATCGGATGACCCGGATAATGGCGGTCAGGGTGGCGGGCCTCCGGGTAGCACAGGCTCATTGTCCTACGAAGGTCAAACATATAAAACGGTGAAAATTGGCACCCAGACATGGATGGCGGAGAATTTGAATTATAACCCCGGCACAGGTACTTCCGCTTGTTACAGTAATGGGCAGAACAACTGCAATACCTACGGCAGGCTATACGATTGGTCAACAGCAATGGGTCTTTCGCCGACCTGCAATGAGAATAGTTGTTCAAGCCAGATACAAGCCAAGCATCGTGGTATTTGTCCTTCCGGGTGGCATATTCCGAGCAATGACGATTGGGATAAATTATTTCGTTATGTTGATGGCACAAGTGGCACGGAAAGTCCTTACGATAGCGAAACAGCGGGCAAGTATTTAAAGGCTACAAGCGGTTGGAACAGTTATAATGGTGTTAGTGGCAATGGCACAGACCAGCATGGCTTTTCGGCTCTGCCGGGCGGTCGCGGTCTCTCGGGTGGCAGTTTCGGCAATGTCGGCTACAACGGCTACTGGTGGAGTGCCGACGAGTACGAGGATGGCAGCGACTTCGCCTACGGCCGGTACATGGGCTACGGCAACGACTACGCCTACTGGAGCAACTACTACAAGTCTTACTTGCGGTCGGTTCGTTGTCTGCAGGACTAAGCGGTTGGGGTGCTTCAGCACCCTAGCCGCCGCCGCTAGCGTTGGCAAGCATGTAGGGGCGTGGGGGGCGGTTTATAAAGCCGCAATTTCGCGGCGCGAAAGACCGGTATAGCGCATAATTTTGTCTATCGCTTCGCCACCCTTTTTCATAGCCTTAGCGGTTTGACTTAAACTTTGATTTATGCCCTGACTTATGCCTTGTTTCAGGCCTCGGCTCTCGGCTTTTGCAACAGCTTTTAAACTTTGCTTCTCGGCTTTCGCAACAGCTTTGTCAATAGCCTCGTCTATGTCCGTATCTGCCAAATCCTTCAATGTCATATCTACCTCCTTAAACTCTGGGTATTGCCCGTAAAGTTCCATATTCATATACAACAACCTACGAAAAAGCATCGCTGCATCTCTNGANGTAATATAGCTATTTTCCTTGCACCTTTTCAAAATCTTGTCTATCTCTATTACATAACTCTCCAACTCTTTAGACAAGGCTTTGCGTTTTACAGAGTCCATGCTCTTTCTCCTCAACTCCTTGCGTATCTTCAAAATGTAAAAAGGCAGTAGCAGAGCCATACCCTCAAGCTCGGAAATGCTGTGCTCCAACACCTTGAACACGGGAACCTTGTAAACAACCACCCTTTTGTTGGGGAATCTTATCCTAATGGACACAATGTCTTTGCTTTTGCTGGATTCCCAAAAAATCACCGCAGGGGCAGGCATGTCTATCTGCATATCGGA
>JGI24698J34947_10000588_pt1 | contig 17295 bp, 12 predicted proteins | sample TergutMp193P3_FD_34947 | JGI IMG/M metagenome (IMG submission 34947) | reverse complement strand
CCGCCTGGGACGAATGGATGATCTTGAAAATTTCCTCGGTAAGCCGCGACGGTGAAATAGAGGCAAGCAGCGGGGACTGTTTCTTTATTTTCCATTTAAGCTGCAAAGGCAGGGAAAAGCCCGTGGCGGCGCTGTACTTGACGGCGCGGATCATGCGTACCGGATCATCGGTGAAGATCGTCGCCAGAGGGATGATGGGTTTGACCTGTTTTGCGCGGATATCCTTCATGCCCCCGACGTAATCCACGATTATCTGCTGAATGGGATCGTAAAACAGGGCGTTCATGGTAAAGTCGCGGCGGAGCACGTCGTCGCTGATGGTCCCAAAGGTATTGCTGGTCAGCCCGTCTTTTAACGAGCGGAAGGTGGCAACCTCGAAAATCCGGGGGCCGTAATGCACATGGACCAGTTTGAAACGCCTGCCGATAATGCGGGCGTTGCGGAAGACCTTTTTAATGCGCGGGGGCGTCGCCTCGCTGACAATATCAAAATCTTTGGGCTTTTTCCTGAGGATTAAGTCCCGCACCGCCCCGCCGACAATGTAGCTTTCGTAGCCCGCGTACCGCAGCCGCTGGATAATGCCAACCGCTTCCCGATCGACGTCTTCAAGGTTAATACCATGCTCGTCGCGGGTATAGACCACCGCCTTTTTGACCAGTTTGCCGTTTTCTTCAGTGGAGTACCGGACGCGCATCAGGCCGCTCCGGGGCAAATTTTCGGTATTTCACCCTCAAAAACGCCCTTTTGGGGGCTGTTTACGCATAAAACCGCTTGAACCATGGGACATTATAGCAAAAAACGGCGTTGTATATCAATGAGATAAATTAACCAGGGTTGTTGCTTTTTTCTACAAAATCTGATATACTTTATGGTCTATAGTGGTGGAAAAATAGTGGAGGCGAAACATGGCTACAACAATAATGGTTGTTGATGACTCAAGAATCATGCGAAACACCGTAAAAGGGGTCTTTTCAGGGCTGGGAATGGCCTGTGTCTTTATTGAGGCCGATAACGGGGAAGAAGCCATGGTTCAGTTGGATATGTATCCCGTCGATCTGGTCTTGCTTGACTGGAATATGCCCAAATTATCGGGGATTGAATTCCTGAAGAAGGTCAGAGCCATGGAAAAACACAAGAATCTGCCCATTATTATGGTTACCAGCGAGGCCGCCAAGTTTAATGTTATCGAGGCGCTTAAAAACGGAGCCACCGATTATATCACCAAACCAATCAATCTGGATCTTTTCAAAGAAAAAATAACCAAGTTGCCATTGTTCAAAGCATACAGGAGGTAATAAAAAAATGGAAATTTTGGAACAGTATGTCAAGCCGTTTGTGAATGCCACCCTCAACACTTTCAAAGCGTTTGTTGGTTTTGAGTTGGCTGCGGGTCATCCGCATTTTTCAGGCCGGTCTCTGGGTTTTGACCAGGACATCTCGGCGGTAATCGGTCTTTCAGGTAATATCCGCGGGGCAGTGGTTATATCCATGAAGAAAAAGTTTGCCATCAGAATAGCCGATACGCTGGTTGGAATACCACATACCGAAATGGATGATGACGTAACAGACGCCATTGGCGAGATTGTCAATATCATATCCGGTAATATCAAGAATGAAGTGCCGGGCGGAGAGAAGATACAGATCTCGCTTCCTACCGTTATCAAAGGAAGCGATCATTCATTCGCGTGGCCGGGAAAACAATCGCGGATACTCTGCATTGCCTTTAAGCATGAAGACGACTCTTTCCACTTGCTGGTAGATATGGAGAAGACTTCGTCGGACGCATAACATGAAGCATGTATTTATAGTCGATCCCAAAGCGTTTCGCGATCAACAATGGAAGATGGAAAACTTGCTTGACAACATCGGGCAGTATTTTAGAACGCAGGAAAGGCCGGATTTCTCCACGCTCTTTTCTCATTATCCGCGGGACGCCATAAGACTCATTCAGAAACAGGTGGATGAGGTCGAACCCTTTGAAACCGTACGGGTTTATGCGATAGGCGGAGATGATATTCTGTTTGACTGCCTCAACGGTATCGCGGGGCTTCCCAGTATGGAACTGGCGATAGCGCCGTACGGGTTTACGAATAGTTTTATCCGCGCCTTTGGAGAAAAGAAGGCGGACCAGTTTAAGGATATTGTGACTCTTATTGATGCGGACACCATCCCCACCGATATGATTCAGGTCGGTAATATGTACGCGCTCAATGGCTGTTCTGTCGGGTTAACCCCCGCGAATGCCATAAAGCTGCGGAATTTCAGGGGAAAACTTTCAGGGGGGATAAGCCAATATGTCATTGGCGTCTGGTATCTCCTGTACAAACTGACTTCCCTGTTCAACAGGGAGGTTATTGCCCATAACTATGCCATTACGATAGATGGCGAAGATTACAGCGGCAATTACAGCCAGATAAACATTGTCAATGCGCCGTACTACGATCGCCAAAATGCCCTTGCAGGAGCGCTGCCGGATGATGGTTTGCTGGATGTGGTGCTGTTCAAATCGGTCAGCCCATTGGCGACATCAATGTCGATTAACAAGTATTTGCGCGGGAGGAAGCTGCCCTCAAACTGTATTCGTCTGCAGGCCAGGAAAATCGAGATCAAATCAGATAAACCGATATACATCCAGACAGACACCGAATTTTTGGTGGATACCAGTATTACCTTTGAGGTAGTTCCGGGTACGGTACAGGTTGTTGCGGTTAATAATTTGGTTTATCAGGGGTTCTGAGAATGAAAACAACTGAAATTAGAAATACAGGACATTACCGAACCGCTAATATAAGCGCCGTCGCCGTGGTTATATTTCTGGGCTGCAATGCAATATTTGAAGCCGCTCAGTATCAATCGGGAGCGATCGAAGGCGCAATGGCCTTTAGCATGGCGCTGGCTCTTTTATTGCTGGTGCCCATTTTCCGATCAACAAAGGATTACTCCAAGCTGGCGTTCTTTACCCCTTTCATTTTGCTGTTGTTCAATGTCAGCATATTGATATGGAGCGGGTTGAGCACCTACTTCCTGCTCATCTGCCTGTGCACATGCGGAATCAGCTGTTTGTACGCCAATTTCCCCCTGACGCTGACGTATACCATACTCCAGGCTATCGGAGTCGGGACGTTGTTTGCGCTGGGGTATCCCGTTGCCGGGCCCAATGCCCCCCTGGATATCGAGGTGGTCAGCCTGGCGGTTTTTGCGTTTTCCTGTTTTGTGATGCTTAAACTTGCGCTGTCCGCTACCGTTAAACTGAACCGGGCGCTTGACGACGGTAATTCCTTCCGCACCTTCCTCGCTACTACCGCGAACTATCTTGCCATGGTGAACCACTCAAATCAGGTTATCTATGTCAGCAAGCCCCTGTCGGATCTGGCCGGCGTTGAAGACCCTGAACTGGCCGGCGGAAGATCCTTCGTCGATCTGTTCCCCGGAAGAGACCTAAAATTGCTGGCGGGCGATATGCTGGGTCAGCGGGGTCTGTACGAGAAAGACTGGGAATTTGTTTTGGACGGGCAGAAGCGGTATTTTAAGGCGGCTGCCAATACCATGGCCGGAACTTCCAAGGGTACGCTTATCAACCTCCATGATATGACGTATCTTGCCGAGCGGGATGAAATTGCCGCCATGAAAGACAGCCTGAAAATCGGCCTTTTCTTTATGGCCCGGGATTTTATTATACAGGATAACTATTCCCGTTTTCTGGAAGAACTGTTAGCTGAAAAAGAACTTTACGGCAAACAGTTTACGGAAATCCTTTCGCTCTCGGTAACAACCAAAGAACTGGACGCCATAAAAGATTATTTTGAAATGGTATTTGATCGTACTTTTGATCAGGCGACGCTGGATGATATTAACCCGCTGCGCGAATTGCATTATGTCAGCAAGAAGGGCGATCGCAAAATATTCCAATGCGAATTTATAACCGTAGAACGGGGTAAAGGGCAAACCTTTATCCTGGTAACGATTTACGATATTACCGCCAAGGTAGAATTGCAGCAGCGGCTTTTGGAAGAAGAAACCCGCCGCCAGGAAGAGATGCGCTCCCTTTTCGAACTTATTCAGGTAGACCCCAATGTGTTTAACGACTTTTTGGGCGACGCGGAGTATGAGTTTACGCGGATCGATGAAACCCTCAAGAATGACCATCTGAGCACCCATGAAGCGCTGGTAGAAGTGTACCAGTCGGTTCACGCCATAAAATCGAACGCGGTCATCCTGGGTCTTAATACCTTTGGCGACAAGGTTCACGGGCTGGAGTCAAAGATAAAGAAACTGCGGGAGTCGGAAACCGAAGTTCCCTTTGACGATATGCTGCACCTGACCGTGGAAATTGAAAAAATCGCCCAGGAAAAAGACGGGTTTAAGGGCGTTATCGAAAAAATTAATTCATTTAAGGTTGCCGGCGCGGGACAAAAGCAGAATCAGTATGTCCTCATAGAATCCCTGTCCAAGACCACCAGCAAGGCGTCTGCGGATATGGGCAAGGTTATACAATTTGTCGCCAGCGACATTGATTCCGAAGCGATAGACCGGGGGCCGCGGCGGGTAATGAAAGAAGTGCTGATGCAGCTTATCCGCAATTCGGTAGTACACGGCATCGAAACGCCCGAAGAGCGGGTTGCCAAGGGCAAGAGTGAAACGGGAGTCATTAAGCTTTCCATAAAAACGGACGGAAAAAACATCCATGTCAGACTGATGGATGACGGCAGGGGGCTTGATTTTAGCAAGATCAGCAAAAAGGCGCTGAGTCTGAAGATGATTAAGCCGGAAGATGCGAACAATAAAGGCGTTTTGTTGAATACCATATTCTCGCCGGGCTTCAGTACTGCGGATGACGAGGGGTTGCACGCGGGCCGGGGCATTGGGTTGAATCTGGTGCGTGACCGGGTGCGTGACGTAAAAGGAACGATAAAGTTGCAAACCGAACAGAATAAAGGTACGGTTTTCAATATTTTCATACCCCTGGAAGATACGGCAGCTTAAATTCCATGAATGAACGGCTCAGTTCTCTGCTTAAACGTTACGGTGAATTATCTCTTACAATACAAGACCCTGATCTGGCGAAAGACCAGAACCGTTACCGCGCCGTGATGAAAGAGTACGCGCAGCTCAGCGACATTGCCGCGCTGCAGGGTGAAATTGAAGAACTGACCAAACAGCTTGCAGAAGCAAACGCCATTGTCCAGGAAGAAAAAGATCCCCAAATGCGCGATCTTGCCCGGGATGAGGCAAAAGAACTGGAAACCAAATTGCGGGACTGCGAGGACAGGCTGAAATTCCTCCTTATCCCCAAAGATCCCCTGGACGAAAAAAATATCATCATGGAGATTCGCGCCGGCACCGGCGGAGAGGAAGCGGCGCTGTTTGCGTCTGACCTGTATCGCCTGTATTCCCGCTTTGCCGAAACCAAGGGATGGAAGTTCGAGATAATGAACTCCAACGAGACCGAGCTGGGCGGCTTAAAGGAAATTGTGTTCTCGATCAGCGGCAATAATGTGTACGAGAACCTCCGCTATGAGTCCGGCGTTCACCGCGTACAGCGGGTTCCGGCCACCGAGTCGTCCGGCAGAATCCACACGTCGGCGGTGACGGTGGCGGTGCTGCCCGAAGCGGACGAAACTGAAATCGACATCAAGCAGGAAGACCTCCGCATTGATGTGATGCGCGCCGGCGGTCCCGGCGGCCAATGCGTCAACACTACCGACTCCGCCGTGCGCATAACTCACCTCCCGACCGGCGTTACCGTGCACTGCCAGGACGAAAAAAGCCAAATCAAAAACAAAGCCAAAGCCATGCGCATACTGCGGGCGCGCATCTACGAAGCGGAAGCGGCCAAAGCCGCGGCGGAACGCGCCGAGGCCCGCAAAACCCAGGTCGGCTCCGGCGACCGCTCCGAACGGATCAGGACGTATAACTTCCCCGACAACCGCGTTACCGATCACCGCATCGGCCTTACCTTATACAAACTCGACCGCATCATGGAAGGCGACATCGGCGAAGTATTTGACGCCCTCAAACTTTCCGCGCGTGAAGAACTGCTGCGGAGCACCAGCTCCGCCAGCACCAGCTCCGAAGCATCCTGAAAAAAAGGGAAAGATGTTAATTCGCGAAGCGCTTGCCGAAGCGTCGGTTGCCGGAACATCCGCGCTGGACGCTTCCCTGCTCCTTGCGTCAATGCTTAATACCAACCGTTCATCGCTTTTGGCCGACGATGTGCGGCCGCTTGACGAAGCGTCGCTTGCCGCTTTTCGCGCGCTGGTTAAGCGGCGCCTGGCCGGGGAATGTACCGCGTATATTTTGGGCAAAAAAGAATTTTACGGACTGGATTTTCAGGTAAACCCCGCCGTGCTGGTTCCCCGGCCCGATACGGAAACGTTAGTTGAAACGGCGTTAGGCGTAATAAAACAGTTAGCGGAAACTAACCAAGAGGTGCGCGTACTTGACTTATGTACCGGTTCCGGCGCGGTTGCCGTCGCTCTGAAACACACCATGCCGGAACTGGAAGTGTGGGCAACCGACATCAGCGGCGAAGCCCTTGATGTCGCCCGCGCCAACGCCGACTGCCTGCTCCCGCCGGACTCGATTCACTTTTGCCACGGCGATCTGTTTGGCGCGCTGCCGCGCGCTTCCCAAGGTGGCGATGCCACCACTTTTCACCTCATCGTCAGCAACCCGCCGTATATTCCCACTGCCGAAATCGCCGGGCTTGCGCCCGAAGTCCGCGGAGAGCCGTTTCTTGCGCTGGACGGCGGCGGCGACGGCCTGAGCGTCATCAGCAGGATCATTTCCGGCGCGCCGCAATTTCTTAACCCTACGAACCAAAGGTTCGCCGGCGCTCTTCTGCTGGAAGCCGACCCCCGTCAAATGCAGCGCATCGCCGCCCGGTTAATGCAAGCGGGCTTTACCGACATACAAACCCGCCGCGATCTATCCGGCGCAGAGCGGGTCATCGGCGCGTTCATTACTCATTAAGAATTGATAGTTTTAGTAACATCATCTTTATAGCGTATATTGGTATTCGGTTGCTTTACCCGTTGACATCTTTTTTCCAAAATGATGTAATTTTATATCTCATGGGAGAAACTAAGAGGGAACTTTCGTCCATTCTGGGAGCGATAGAGAAAGCAAACCTTGATCATAGCGGGGCTATGTCGATAGTAAACGCCCTGCGCAAACGTAATCTGATAGACTTCGACGTAACAGGAACCGGGCCGGGATACGAAAAACTTATTCCGTTTTTATTGCAATTCTGGGACATGGAGACTTCGCCCTATCTGCGGGATAAAAAAGCGCACGGCAGAAAAATAACCCTAAGTTATTGTAGTGCGGCAATTCAAAAAATCAGGTCTCATTGGCAGCCGCGCTTTGGAGATATAACCATAAACGAAATAACCCGCTCAGACCTGCGCGAGTTTTCGCTCTTTCTGAAAGAAAAAGGACTTGCATGTAATACTGTTAATAATATTATGATGGTTGGGACAACCGCGTTGAGGTGGGCGTTCTTCGAAGAAATAATACCGTCTGATCCATCATCCGGGCTTACGTCATTTACCGGCGACAAAGTTACGCGCGACATTTTAACCGCTGAAGAAACCGAAGCGCTGTTCAGGATAAAATGGGGAGAGAAGAGGGCCTATGCCGCCGCTCTGTTGTCGCTGACAACCGGCCTGCGCAGCGGAGAGATTCGCGCCCTTCGCAAAAATGACATTGATGACAGTGTATTGCACATAACGCACAGTTGGAATAATATTGAAGGGCTCAAATGCCCCAAGAACGGAGAAGGGCGCGTAGTGCCGCTGCTGCCGCAGGTGCGCGCCATGCTGCTGCAATTATTGCAGGAAACGCCGCATGGGGGAGTCAACAATCCCTTCGTATTTTACTCCAGAAGCCCGTACAAACCATGTTCAGCCAATTTATTTCTGCGCTGCTTTCGCCGCGCGTGTATGTCTCTGTCCGACCACACCCCCTTTCCCATTGATTTTGAAACGCGGAAGCTGGATTTCCATTCATTTCGCCACTCATTCTCCACCCGGATGGCCGAGCGGATGGAAGGCAACAAAGTCGCCAAAATAACCGGCCACCGCAGCGAAGCCGCCGCGCGCATATATCAATGGCACATAACGGCCAGAATTCTATCCGAAATGGAAAACGCCACCGCCCAGGAATTCAAAAACATCCTCGAATGTCAAAGTAAAAAACGCGCCTGATACAACAATGCACCAACTTTTGGCGGGTATTTTCACACCCGATGCCCTATTCCGTGCCCGTCCCTCGCGTCCTCCGTGCCATCTGCGCCTCCGTGAGATGAATTCATCCCTCTTTTTTCAAAAAAAACAAAAATAATCGAAAAACACTTGATTTTTTCCCGATTTCCCGCTATGTATTGTAAATAACGGGTAAAGCCCCCGAATACAAAAGTTAAGGAGAAATAAGATGATCTCAAGTTTCAAGGCAGCGGCGATAACAGCCGCTGTCGCACTGATTTTGGCAATGCCTCTGGCAGCGCAAAACGCGACCGAAGAACTGGGTCCGTTGGAATCAAACACCTATAAAGCCACTGCCGGTCTTTTCGGCAACGATGTCGATAATTTTGTGGATGTCCACAGTTATGGCGATGTCAATCCCGAAAAATGGTTTGGCTTCATTACCGGCGACGCGCTGGACATTAAAGGTACGGCTGCGGCTGACACTCTCTGGTTCAAGCCGGGTACGAAAGACAATAAGACGGGTCTGCTGAGCGCGGGTTATGCCCGCCAGCTCGGCGGCATCTACCTGGGCCTCTGGTATCAGGGAAATATTGCGCAGGTAACGGGCGGCCTGGCGACCAAGACCAGCTCGATTGCGCCGGACTATGACGCCTACAAAACCCTGACCAGCACCGTAAAAGAAACCACCTGGAAGGAAAGCTGGTTGAATACCACCAATCAGATTGAGGTTTTGGTTGGCGTAGCGGGACAGGGCATTAAAGTAGGTTTCTACGAGTCGCTGTTCAGCAATGTGCACGACGGAGCGGTGACACGGATGAATTCAAACGGGGCTTTTAATGTTCCCGTAATAGCCAAAGTAACCGATTATCAGAACGGCGTTGTTGAGTACGAAAGCGCAACCGATGAATTCTACACCAGGGGCGGTTACATCAGGCCATACCTTGGCTGGGGTTCCACGTTTAACATTGCCGGTATTGGTATGCGTCCCTATGCTAATCTGGGCGCTACTTTTAAGAGTGACAAAAGAGTTGACAACTGGAGCAATTACACCAAAGCAAACGGAACCAACTACTTTGTAACTTCCAATGTTGACACAGGCTATGACTTCAGCTATATCAGGCCGGAAATTGGCGTGGGCGCGTGGTTTGATCTTGCCGCGAAAGAAAGCGGAGGCGAAGGCGAAGAAGACAAGCCGGCCTCAAAAGCCTCCACCACCCTGGGTCTTGAGTACAATCTGGGCGTGTACATCTACGACAGCAGTTACGCGGCAACCGGTCTCTCGGGCGGGAACGTCAGAGGAACGGTACTTTGGAATCAACCTAACAAATATGTCAACCGGAAAACCCAATATTTAGACCGCACCGTAACCGAAACCGACATCCAGTTGAACATTGATGAAATTACCGAACTGCGGCACGAAATTATTCCCACCTACATCATCTCAGGCGATCCTGCCGAGAATTTAAGCCTGGGTTTCAAAGCCAGCCTTCCCATCGACATCAGTACCTACACCAGCGAGCAGCATAGCGAAACCCATGTAATCACCGACACCAGATACAAGACCGGCAGCAAGCAAAACGACAGAAATTCTACTACTATTACGCGTAACAAATTCCAGAGTATGCAGGAGACCAACTTCGGCCTCGGTCTTGACCTTGCCATTGGCGCCAGTTATAAACTCATCCCCAATCGTTTTTCCATTAACGCCGGCGTCAGCGCGACGCCCTGCGCCTTTACCAACACGGTCAGAACATACAAAACGCCCTCCAATGCGGAGATTGTAACCGTAAGAGAAAAAGACGGCCTGGGCAATGTAACTAACAACTCCAAGACGGTAACCACCATGCCTCAGGGCGGCGATGGCAGCGACTGGTTAGTACAAAAAGATCAGGTTGAATCGAACCTCGTGTGGGACGGTTTTTCCGGCAACATCACGGGCGGTTTTACTTTCTTCTTTAACCAGAACATCGCGTTGGATCTGGCAGCAGCCTGGGGTAAAGACAGCTTTAACATAGACATTGCGGATGTCAATGTTCTGATAAGCTTTAAATTTTAATAACGACAAAGGAGAACGAATAGCATGAAAACAATAGTAAAATTCACCGCCCTGGCGGTACTGGCTCTGGCCGCGCTTTCCTGCGCGCCGGAACCCACGCTCACCAGCCGCGATTGGGGCGAATATAATTCACAGAATGACGCAAAACTTACCGGCAACCCCAACGATAGCAGTGTGCTGCCATCAATAAGCACGACAACTTCATTAGCCTTCGCGGCCAACTTGACCGAAGAGGACAGAGAGCTGGTATTGGTATTCCCCGCCGACGCTGATTTTCTGAAATCGGAAAACGACAAGCTGGAGGGCAAGTTAAAGGAATTCCTGACCATCAATCTTTTTACCAACCCGGCCCCTACCGCGCCTGAAACCGTTTTTTACAGCACCGTGGGAGCGAATGTAGATTATGCGTTTGTGCGCCGGAATAATGGCCTCGACAACAGTAAGGCCGTCGCCAATATCACCATCCGGTTATCGGCCAGTCTTCCCACTGATCAGACAACCCCTGATCCGAGCGGCTTGATAATCAAGATTGACGGCGCCAGGTACAAGGTCAACGGCAAGGGTCTTGATCTTGACAACGACGGCAATGCCGGCGAAGCAATCTACGATGAAGGTTATGTCACCATTATGGTAGAAGAAGCCCCCACTTTTGTCGGCCCCCGCCGTAGCGGCTCCGACCAATTGACTTTGACCATTGGCGACGCCAGCGACACCACTTCCACGACCGCTTCTAAAATATTTACGATCGCCGAACTCACCGGCATCGGTATTGGCGGGGCGTCGCTTCCGGTTGGCGATCCGCAAAACGTAAGGCGTAAAGACATCCTGGAAAGCCTTATATCCAAATTCAAGGTTCAAAAATTCAACCCCGCTAATGGTTCATGGACGGATATAGGGGCGCAAATTTCCTATGAAAACTCTGATTCAAGCCCGAACTATGGAAAACTGATTACGACCGTTACGGTTGAAGATTGGGGCATTTATCGCGTCTACGCGGAGGGCCTCAAAGGGTTAAAGACAACCGGCCTGGAAGCCGTCTACGGCGCCGATCAAAAAATATCGATTGCTAATACTGTTGACACCAAAGCTCTCGGTCTGCGCGGGGAAAAATGGGCTTCCGCTCTCCAAGGTTATTCTCTGGTTGACGCACGCACAGATGCGACGTTAAATACTGTTACTCTACTAAAGTACGATCATAACAACGCCAGCAAAAAAGTTACCGCTGAATTCAGCTTTCCCGCTATTTCTTTCGGTACACCAACTGCTTCAGATCGTTTCTTGAAAAAGGACCCCGACTTGTTCAAAAAGTATGTCAGGTTTGCGTATCTGGTCGGCGGTGATGAGGAAGAAACTTGGACTAGCGAAACTAAATTGTCGCATCCTGTAGACGATGATACTACCATTTTTGTAGAAGATGCGACAGTAGTTACTACAGATGACACCATCAGAATAAATGGGAAAAGATTTACGGTCTCATCGGCTGATGATACAAGTACTCCTCAAACAATCACGGTAGACAAGCCAGTTACTGCGAACAAAGGCGCTGAGGTATATAAGTTGGGTGCGGTAACATCAAAATTAGCCAATACGAGTGATTTAGTAAATCTCAGCGACATCGCCTTTATCAAGATCAATGAGGTGAAATTCGAAGAGATCTACGATCCTGGAACCACCACTCCCCAGGTAGCGACCAAGGTTATTATCACCGCTGATAGTGGCTATAAGGGTGACAAAACATTGTACCTCTTAATTGCCCCCGGCCTTGAATACGACAGCGAACACATCATCTTCGGCGACTACACCGCAATCGACACCGTTATCGACGGCATCAGAGGCTGGAAGTTCTACGACTCGATTGGTCCGTAACCGCCGGTATCTGAACAAACGCACAGCCGCCGTCCCGTAAAAGGGACGGCGGTTTTTTGCCAGAAGGCCTTCCTTAAAGCCCACTTTTCCTCTATAATAGATAGGTTATGGCTGAGAAGACGAACCCGCTGATTGTGCAGAGCGACCGGACACTGCTGCTGGATGTTCACGCTGAAAGGGCTGAGCAGGCCCGCTCGGCGATTCTCCCCTTTGCCGAGCTGGAGAAGTCGCCGGAGCATATCCACACCTACCGTATCACGCCGCTGTCCCTGTGGAACGCCGCCAGCGCCGGTTTTTGCCCCGCCGATATTATGAACACTCTTGCCGAATATAGCCGTTATCAAATCCCTACAGGCATAATTGAGGGGTTTTCCGATACCATGTCCCGTTACGGGAAGATACGGATGGTTGCCGCGGACGGCGCTCAAAGCGCAGGCGAATTGTCCCTGGAGATCGAAGACCCGGCGGTATTGGCGGAGGTTGCCGCGGTTAAATCGCTGGAAAAGTATTTGACCATGACCGGCGGGGGCTTTACGCTGCATCTGGTAGACCGGGGGACGGTTAAGCGGGAACTGATTAGGCAGGGCTGGCCGGTCAAGGATGAGGCGCCGCTGGTTACCGGCGATGATTTGGATATTGCGCTGCGCAGCGAAAGCCTGTCGGGAAGGCCATTTGCCCCCCGGGATTACCAGATCGAGGCGGCGCGCGCGGTATTGGGCGACGGCGGCCCCGGCAGCGGCTACGGGGTGGTGGCGCTGCCCTGCGGCTCCGGCAAGACCATTGTCGGCATGGTGATAATGTCGCTGTTAAAAACCAACACCCTGATTTTAACGACTAACGTCGCGGCGGTGCATCAGTGGATTGACGAACTGCTGGACAAGACGGAATTGGGCCGCGATCAGATTGCCGAGTATTCAGGAGACTCAAAGTCCGTGGCGCCGGTGACTATCGCTACCTATCAGATCATTACCTGGCGGCCGGGCAAAGACGCCGACTTTCCCCATTTCAGGCTTTTTTGCGAGCGGCACTGGGGGCTGATTATTTACGATGAGGTGCATCTGCTGCCCGCGCCGGTGTTTCGCGTAACGGCGGAGTTGCAGGCGGTGCGTCGGCTGGGGCTTACGGCGACATTGATTCGCGAAGACGGCGCCGAGGACGCGGTGTTCAGCCTGGTCGGGCCGAAACGTTACGATGTGCCGTGGAAAGACCTTGAAAGCAAGGGCTGGATCGCCGAGGCGCTCTGCACGGAGATCCGCCTTGATCTGCCGCAGGAGCTCAAAGTACCCTATGCGGTCGCGTCGTCCCGCGAAAAATACCGCATCGCCAGCGAGAACCCGCTCAAGGAAGATATTGTACTACAGCTTATTGAGAATCACCGCGAAGATCAGATACTGGTTATCGGCCAGTACTTAAGCCAGCTTAATTCGCTGGCGAAACTCCTGAATGCGCCGCTGATTACCGGAAAAACGCCCAACGCCGAGCGGGAAAAAATATACGCCAGTTTTAAGCGCGGCGAGGTAAAACTTATCGTTGTTTCGCGGGTTGCCAATTTTGCCATTGATCTGCCGGACGCCTCAATGGCGGTGCAGGTTTCCGGCTCGTTCGGGTCGCGGCAGGAAGAGGCCCAGCGTCTGGGGCGGATTTTGCGCCCGAAAAGCCACGGCGATGAATACCGCCATGCCCTGTTTTTTACCCTGGTTTCACGCCATACCATTGAAGAGGATTTTGCGGCAAACCGGCAAAAATTTTTGGCGGAACAGGGGTACAAATATTCCATTCAACATTGGGACATCGCGCATGGTTAATTTTCGCCCCGTTGACTTCTGGAAAGCGTCCATAATGACCCTTCCCGAAAACGCTTTTTTTGAATTGCTGCGAACGGTATTTGGGAAGATTAAAACGCCCTATAACAAACAGCTTTTGATGAACAACCTTGAGAAATTTCTGTTACGCGAAGATATTAAAAATAATATTAACAATTATATCAATCATAATGAATGTCTTGTTATAGCCGCCGTTGCCGCCCTTAATGAACCAACATCCGGCGATTTGGACGCTTTTTTCGCCGGTGAATTGAGTTATACGGTATTGCACGACTTAATTATCAACCTGGAAGAGCGGTTTATCCTGTACCGTTTTTTTGAAGACGGACAAAATCGGCGGGTAAGCCGCCTCGCCCTGAACCCGGTACTTGAGCCGGTTCTGGCGCCCATTGCCGCCGACAGCTCCCTGTTGTTCCCGTCGATTGCAGCTAACGAAGTGAAAGCTGACGAAGAACAGACAATGGGGTATCTTAACGACCGTATTCTGGCGGCGCTGCTTTCCTTTGTGTCCCGCAACAAAATGTTTTTCAGGGCGGGCGGGAGTATACGTCAGAAGGTGGGCAATACGGCAAAAACGCTGTTTCCCCATCTGCCGATGGAAACAGTCATCGGCGGCCTGCGGGTTTTGGGACTGTTCTCTGATGAGGGTGAAACGCTGGTTCCCGATTACCGCCGTTTTACCGCTTTTGGCAATTTAAGCCGCCGTGAGCGGATGGCGTACTGCGCGGCGGGTATTTTGACCCATAATTCGCAGGAAGGCGAGCCTTCCGATACCGTTTCCTCCTGGCTGCTGCGCGCAGAGGTTCGCAGTTACGCGGAGATGATCAGCCGTTTATATAATCTGATGAACCCGGAACGCCTGTACCCCCATACAACCCTGCGAAAGATGGCGTTTATTGGTGTCAATAACAGTGACAAAATTATTGATGTGATGGAAAAGACGGGCATGATTGTCCGCGTATCGGAAAAATACTGGCATAAGGTGCCATTGATCGAATCCGCGCTTTCCGCAGAAGGCGCCGCGCCCGTTTCAATCGTTATGGATACCCCCAATACATTGCTCATGTACCCCGAGATTGCGTATAACGACGCGATCAGCATCGCCGTTTTTGCGGATGTTATTGAAGCGGGGATGACCGTTCGTTTTGAATTGAGCCGCGATTCGGCGGTGCAGGCGTTTAACCGCGGCTTTTCCGCCGATGCGATTATCGATCTTTTGCAGCGGCTGTCGCAGAACCGTATCAGCGAGAATGTGCTTTTTACCCTGCGCGACTGGGAAAAACGCCACGGAGAAGTAACTTTGCGCCGGGGGCTGGTGCTGACCCTTTCGCCGCCGCAGCGCCACCTGGCCGAGACCAAGCCGCTGGCAAAACTTATTGTGGAAACCCTTGCGCCGGGGGTCTATTTGCTGCCGGAATCGGCGGAAGAAAACGCCGCCCAGGCCCTGAGTAAGGCGGGCGTTGCCATCATTGCCCGCCGGGAGGAAGGTTACCGCGAGGACTCTTCGTCTTCAAGCGATACCCTGCGTCATTTCTTCCCGTCGCTGCCCGAGCCTGCGCCCGCTGCTGACAAACTTTCCCCTGCCGGGCGCGCGGATGATCGTTCTTCGGCCTCTATCTTAATTGATAATTTTCATTCTATACTTAAGGAAATGCGCCTCAGCGGTGAAGCGCGGGATGAGCTGACGGCGCGTATCGACCGGCGGCTGGTACTGAGCGAAACCCAGTTGAAGGACGCGAATGTCCGCTACGAAAAACTTGAGGCCCGCGGCCTGGATTATGTGGGCAAGGCCCTGATTGCAAAACAGGCCGTTGCCATGCAGTCGCCGGTGGAGGTTGTTTTACCGGGAAAGCAAAAGCAGGATCATGTTTTTGGAATTCCCAAAGCGCTGGAAAAAGCGGGCAGTGAGAGTATTTTGGTTTTGGAGTTGTTAAATGAAGGGGACACGGATACGGGAAACACCCTGCGTATTCCCCTGGGAAAAATTAGTTTGCTGCGGCGAATAAAAAAATCTATTTTTGAGGGGTGATTATGCCTTTTTCTGATGAAATGAGCCAGGCGAAACTTGCCGTCCTTATTGACGCGGACAATACCCAGCCCGCGATCATCGAGGGTCTTTTGGACGAGGTTGCCAAATACGGCATTGCCAGCGTTAAGCGAATTTACGGCGATTGGACCAGTAACAACCTGCGTTCATGGAAAGACAAACTGCTGGAATATGCCATTCAACCCATTCAGCAGTTCTCGTACACAACGGGAAAAAACGCCACCGACTCGGCGATGATAATTGACGCGATGGATCTCCTGTACACCGAGAAACTTGACGGCTTCTGCATCGTGTCCAGCGATTCCGATTTTACCCGCCTTGCCGCCCGTTTAAGGGAAAGCGGCCGCATGGTGTACGGTTTTGGCGAAAAGAAAACGCCCCGCGCCTTTGTCTCGGTTTGTGATAAATTTATTTACACTGAAATATTAAGAGACAATCAGGAAGAGGCGGATGATGAAGACGCATCAAAACCGATGGCCAAACCCAAAAAAGAATTCAAGGTAGACCGCAAACTGCTCAAACTGCTGCGAGAAACAGTTGACGACCTCGCCGAAGAATCCGGCTGGGCCTACCTCGGCGGCGTCGGCCACAAAATCAACAACCGCTCCGCCGATTTTGACCCCCGCAACTACGGCTTCAAAAAACTCGGCGACATGTTCCGCGCCATCCCCCAGTTCGAGACTGAGGAACGCCCCCAGGCCCACGGCACGGGACGGCAGGTGTATATTCGCTGGAAACGGAAGCGGTAGCGAAACGCGCTACCCTTCCAAAATCAGCAAACTCCGGGGGTCTAGCCGCATTGCCAGGGCTTTGGTGTCGTGGGCGTCGCGGTCTTTGGAAACGGAAAGTTCAATGTGATCGGTCTTGGGGTTTAATACGATTACAATGTCAACCAGATCGGCAAAATCATTGAGCAGCAGGGGGATGTTGTCTTTGTCGTATTGCGGGCCTTCGTCTTTGACGGTGCAGCTGTACCAGATGGCAAGATTCAGCTCACGGGCAAGGGCTTTGACATTGGCGATACGTTCATGATCGGCGCGGGAAAAATCAAGGCCGTCAATGATGATCGCTTCGGCGGCAAAACCGCCATCTACAATCATGGCACGCAGGCTTTTGATGATCTGATCCTTTGACATGCCGTCCTGGTTAAAATTCATCAGCACGCGGTTTTTTACCAGTTCATTTTTTATTTCTGCGGCGTTTTCCAGATTTTTTTTGCTGATAAATTCATCAAAAATATCTTCGTACCAGGCAAGCACATAATGGGTGTGCTGGGTGAATGAAACATGGATCACC
>JGI24698J34947_10000586_pt1 | contig 17332 bp, 19 predicted proteins | sample TergutMp193P3_FD_34947 | JGI IMG/M metagenome (IMG submission 34947) | reverse complement strand
ATAAAACAATCTTCCCCCCCCCCCCCTTATATTTCGGAAATTTGTAGTTTTTTATTATGCAAGACAGAGCGTTTCCTCACATTTTTCAATTGTTCTCATAAAACAGCCTACATGGTGCCTGTCACCGCTCTGCAAGAACTGCGCACTATAGGTGCAGACATGCTGTAAATAAACGCCGGAGGGCATTGTACGCGGAAGGAGATATAAGATGAAAAAGTTAAAACCAGGACATATCGTCGCACTAATTGGTTCAATACTCGTTTTTCTTGGCGTGTTGATTCCGATTTTAATACAACAATGTACCAAAAAGCCGGAAGAATTTAATTTAGTCATCACACTACGGGACGCGGACACGAAGGAAAGGATTGAAGGCCATGTTTTCATTAATAACACTGCGATTGGTACTTTTATTAATACGGTTGATACACCGCCTGCAATCCCATTGATTCAGGGCCGCTATACTATTCGGGCCGAAAATGACGGCTATGTTGATGTCATTGCGTACATAGACCACATTGGAGCACCTATTGATATTCCGATGCGAAAAATGCAATCGCCAAGGGTAAATAACGGGGAATCGCAAAAACCTGATCCGGTTCTTTCGGAGCTTGCATTGACTCCTTTACCCATGTCCGGCTGGTATCCATGGAATGGAGTTACTGTAATCAGTGGATCAACAAGTAATGAGTGTATCATAAATAGCAGGGGCAGACTTCCAGATTCTGCGGGTATTGTAAATGAACATCTAGGTACTACTCTGCGCGGCAGAACATTGATTCTTTGTTTTTCCAATACAAGCACATCGCGCTTTAGCGAAGGGCGCATGGCAAAACTCGAAAGTGATAATATTGTGCTATTGTCTGACAACGCATTCTCCATTATGGGCTTTTTACCCGAAGAAGACAGATTGCTTCCCAATGGGTTTGAATTTAAAATACCCGACACTTTTAACGGAAAACTGAATATTGTATTTTATCAAGCCGTATTGAAAGACCTGAAAATCACAGCGTATTACAAATGACAACACTCATCCTGCTTACAATGGCGTGAGCGGTGAGTGGCGTCAAGCAAGTCTAAATTTTAGGAGGATGACGATGAATAGGAAGATTGTTGCAACAACAGGTTTATTTTTTATCGCGCTTATGGTGGCTTTTTTGTTCACAAGCTGCGCGAGTACGCATTCTGGTATAACTAGTAAATCAAAATGGTCTGGCGATTTCGCGTATGAAATAATAGACAATGAGGAGGGCAAGGGTGTTATTATAACGGGATATAAGGGAAAGGGAATGAGTGAAAACGTACACATACCGGCGGAAATAAAGAGTATTCCGGTAATAAAGATTGGTGATTCAGCGTTTTTTGAATTTACAATTAAGACATTGGGGTTGGGATCGTTTAATGTCTATGCTTATAAGCTGACCAGTGTAACTATTCCCTCAAGCGTTACAACTATTGGAAATAATGCGTTTCGTGATAACTACCTAACCAGCATTACCATTCCAGAAAGCGTTACAACTATTGGGGATTATGCGTTTACCGATAATGAACTGACCAGCGTTACCATTCCCTCAAGCGTTACAACTGTTGGAAATAGTGCGTTTCGTGATAACTACCTAACCAGCATTACTATTCCAGAAAGCGTTACAACTATTGGAGCAGAAACATTCAGAGCAAACAAACTCACCAGTGCTATTATTCCAGACAGCGTTACTTCTATTGGGGATTATGCGTTTGCCGATAATGAGCTGACCAGCGTTATAATTCCATCAAGCGTTACTACCATTGGGATTAGGGCGTTTAGCGATAATAACCTTCCCAGCGTTACCATTCCGTCAAGCGTTACCAGTGTTGGAGGGGGAGCGTTTAGAGGTAATAAACTAACAGGCGTTACCATTCCGAACAGTGTTACTTCTATTAGACCTGCTACGTTTGCCAATAATAAACTGACCAGCGTAATTATTCCAAACAGCGTTACTTCTATCGAGGCTTATGCGTTTGAAAACAATGATCTGCGTAGTGTAACTATACCAAACAGCGTTACTTCTATTGGAGAACAGGCATTTGCTAACAATCGACTCACCAGCGTAACCATCCCAAACAGCGTTACTTCTATTGGCGAACGCGCATTTCGTGAAAACCAACTGACCAGTGTTACAATTCCAAATAGCGTTACTTCTATTGAATCAAATGCATTTGCCGGTAATAAAAATATAACCAGTGTTACCTTAGGAAAAGACCCATCCGAATTCGTTTCTATCTTTCCAAACCTTTATAATTTTCTTGCTTTCTTTGAATTGGGTGCAGGTGCTTATGAAATAAAGGATGACGAATGGTTTCACAACGGGACCGCCGTGCTGCGCGCACGGCTTGTTTGCGGGGAAGGTATTTATATTGCCACAATTGATGGGAAAAGAGCTGGTTCTGATACCAGAACTAGACACGATGTCTACCTTCCTCCTGGCTTCCACAGAATAGAAGTTGGGTATTATCATGAGCAGGGAAGAACAACAACCTACTCAAGGGGTACAGTTACATTTGAATATGCGTTTGTATTGGAAAGCGGCGTTTACGATTTTACAGGTACGATACAAGGCGATCAAATACTGTTTAGTTACAGTAAGCGTAATTGATGACAGAGCGCGGAGGGGTGCCTGACACCGAATTTGTCTAGCGTACCTGAGCGGTCGGGTACGCTAGATGTAGCGTAACAAGAGGTAGATGTGGCGAGCGGCGCAAGCGTGCCTGTCACTGCTAATGCATTCTAGGAGGATTGTCTCAGCGTTGCTGAGACTTCGATTAAAATCGCCGCTCACGCGGCTTAAAAAGAGGATTAAAATGAAAAGAAAAACAATCTTTACGGCGGCGCTGTTATGCGTGACGCTGTTTGTGCCGCTTGCGTTGTTTGGCCAGGACTTTGAAATGAACGGGACAACGCTGGTTAAATACAATGGGAATGCGACGAATGTAGCTATACCGGAAGGCGTTACCGCTATTGGAGAAAGTGCTTTTGCTAATAATGAAAGCCTTACAAGCGTAACCATACCGGCAAGCGTTATATCTATAGGTGATAATGCATTTCGCGGGTGCAGTAGCCTTACAAGCATAACCATACCCGCAAGTGTTACTTCTAACGGAAGCGGCGCGTTTTCCGAGCGCAGTGGCCTTGCAAACGTAACCATACTCGCAAGTGTTGCTTCTATTGGAAGCGGTGCATTTTACGGCTGTAGCAGCCTTACAAACGTAACCATACCCGCAGGCGTTTATTCTATCATAAGTGGCGCATTTTACGGCTGTAGCAGCCTTACAAGCATTACCATTCCCGCAAATGTTACATCTATCGGGAGCAACGCATTTTTTGGGTGTAGCAATCTAAGTACGGTTGTTATTTCCAGAAAGACAGAAATAGGCTATAACGCTTTCCCCAACGACGTACAGATTACCTACAGCGATTAAGGCAGCGCAAGTTTTGCAAACAGAGACAGAATCGGTGCCTGTCACCAGATTAAAAATACCGGCGGGTATTGTACGCGAAGGTTCGCATTTTAGGAGGATGAAAATGAAAAGAAAACTAATCTTTACGGCGGCGCTGTTATGCGTGACGCTGTTTGTCCCGCTTGCGTTGTTTGGTCAAAGCCGGGACTTTGTAATGAATAGTACGGTTCTGGTTAAATACAATGGGAACGCGGCAAATGTAACAATCCCTGCGGGCGTTACTTCTATCGGGGAAGCTGCATTTATCGAATGCGAAAGCCTTACAAGCGTAACTATACCTTCAAGTGTTACCTCTATCGGGGATCATGCATTTTCCGGGTGCAAAAGCCTTACAAGCGCAACCATATCTTCTGGCGTTACCTCTATCGGGCATCATGCATTTTACGAATGCACCAGCCTTACAAGCATAACCATACCTTTAAGCGTTACTTCTATCGGAGAGAGCGCATTTAAGCTGTGTACTAGTCTTATAAGTATCATAGTTGACACTCAAAACCGTGCGTATTCAAGCGTAGATGGTGTTCTGTTTAATAAAAATAGAACTGCTCTTGTTCAATATCCCGCCGGCAAACAGGAAAGAAATTACACTATCCCTTCAAGTGTTACTTCTATCGGGGAGAACGCATTTGGCGGGTGCAGCGGCCTTACAAGCGTAACCATACCGAACAGCATTACCGCCATTGGGAGATGGGCTTTTAGCGATTGCACCAGCCTTACAAGCGTAACCATTCCTTCTAGCGTTACTTCTATCGGGCAAAGCGCATTTTCGGCGTGCACCAGCCTTACAAGCGTAACCATACCTTTAAGCGTTACTTCTATCGGGTATCAAGCATTTTCCAGTTGCACCAGCCTTACAAGCGTAACCATACCTTCTAGCGTTACCTCTATTGGGGATGGCGCATTTCGCGGGTGCAGTAGTCTTACAAGCGCAACCATACTTTCAAGCGTTACTTCTATCGGGGATTACTTATTTTCCGGATGTACCAGCCTTACAAGTGTAACCATACCGAACAGCGTTACTTCTATCGGGCATAGGGCATTTCAAAGATGTACCAGCCTTACAAGTATAACCATACCTTCTAGCATTACCTCTATCGGGTCTTTTGCATTTGATAGTTGTACTAATCTCAGAACCGTTACAGTTGGAGCAAACGTTACTGTAGCTGACAATAGTTTTGCCATCCGGTTTGCCGCTTTCTACAACGCACAGGGCAAAAGAGCGGGGACTTACACTTACAGTAACAGAGAATGGAGTTTAGCTTCAATCAGAGAAGGGACAACAAGAATTGAGGATAGCGCTTTTAGGAATAGAGGTCTAACAAGTGTTACAATTCCAAACAGCGTTACTTCCATTGGACAGTATGCATTTGCTAGCAATCAACTTACAAGTATTACTATACCAAATAGTGTTACTTCTATTGGCGATGCGGCATTCATGGACAATCAACTTACCAGCGTTACAATACCAAACAGCGTTACTTCCATAGGGAATACCGCATTCGGCGCTAATCAACTCACCAGTGTTACCATTCCAAACAGCGTTACTCTTATTGGACCATATGCATTCTATCAAAATAAACTTACCAGCGTTACAATACCAAACAGCGTTACTTCCATATGGAATGGCGCATTCGGCGCTAATCAACTTACCAGCGTTACCATTCCGAACAGCGTTACTTCCATTAGAGCTATGGCATTTATTGAAAATCAACTTACCAGCGTTACTATCCCTAACAGCGTTATTTTCATTGACGACGGCGCGTTTTATAACAATCGAATTACCAGTATTACCATTGGAGCAAACGTTACTGTAGCTGACGATGCGTTTGCCAACGGGTTTGCCGCTTTCTACAACGAGCAGGGCAAAAGAGCGGGGACTTACACTTACAGTAACAATGCGTGGAGCAGGCGATAACGCGCAACGGTGTCAGTCACGCTTTTGGGAGAGTGACTGACACCACTAGGGGGAACAGAAAGTGAGGAATGAGCAATGAAATTAAAACATATCGGAATGAGAGCCGGTTCTAAAAAAAGTAATTACCTCATCACTGGGTATGTAGGTTATAACCCAATCTCCTTCTATATGACATTCCGTAAAACCATCCAAATCGCCGTGGAGTTTGTGTTCATGGCAGCGCTCAGGCAGGGGTTCATCCCAGATAAGGGTAACCATAACGTCAAATATTTTGTCCAGATTCTTGCCGCGTTTTTGCATAAGTTTGAGGTCTTTTTTGAATTGGTTGGCAAAGTAAACATCAAGCACAGATTAGAGGTCCAAATCTTTCCACGCTTCTTCGAGAGAACTGTACCGTTTCGCCGGAATTTCCCCTCTCATAATAGCTTTAGCTTCTTCAAAAGCCGCCAAAGTAACAGCATTATAGAGCGGTTCTCCGGTTTCAGGATCGCGGTTTTTGGCGCAGATGGGACATTCCCCGTCAATTCCTATGTCAAGAGCGGTATCTTTGGTTTTTACGGCGTTCATAACAGCTTCCTGTATCTTGAATATACGGCTTTTCAGGGGAAAAAGCAATATGTGTAAGCACTATTTTACGGAGTGCCTGACACCGCTAGGAGGATTGTCTCAGCGTTGCTGAGACTTCGATTAAAATCGCCGCTGGAGCGGCTTAAAAAGAGGATGAAAATGAAAAGGAAACTAATAATTACCGCATTGCTTTTATTGATGTTTGGAATAACGAATAATTTGTTTGCGCAGATTGTTTACGCTTGTCCTCTTCTTAGTTTTAACGTACAAGGAGAACGGAGGGGAAAAGAAGCGGCGGAAAAATGTGTAATGGAATTACATGAAAATGGCAATATAAATGTCTATATATTAGAAAAATGGGCGGATTCCTGTGATTACCTCGATTATGCTTATTACACTAATAATGATAATATTTATGCCAAATATCAATTTAGAAGCAGGAATAGAGACTTTGAACCGGAATATACATTATTCTCAGAAATTATTATCAACGGAGTGGGATTAGCAAGGGGTGAATTCTATTGCAGAATGAAAGAATCTATTGTACAACCGCATGGCAGTCTGATGTTGTTTAACCTTTTTAATGAGGGGACGGACGATTATATTATATCTCAAATATTTTTTTTTCGACCGGAGCCTGATTCCAGACTTGAATTTAAGGTGGAATATGATTGAGGAGAAAAATCGGTGCCTGTCACCGTGGGAGAGTGACTGACACTATGAGGAGTTAAAAAGTGAGGAATGAGCAATGAAATTAAAACAAATCAGAATGAGAGCCGGTGCGGTAAAAAACCACACGCTGATTACTCTGGAATTCAAAGCCAAGCACGGTCTACAGCCCCAGCATCTTGTCCAAATCTTCAAGGGAAGTGTGCCACTTTGCCGGTATTTTACCCGAAATCATGTCCTCAACTTCCTGCATACCTTCGTAAACCTCTGGCTTATAGCGTGGATTTCCCGTTACCGGGTCGCGGTGTTTGGCGCAGATGGGGCACTCTTCGCCCTTTTCGAACCACGAATCATCGACTTTTTCGGCGTTACGGGCTTTTTTTTGTTTGATAAATTCCACAAAGTCAAGCACTTCCGCTATACGGCTTTCGGGCAGAGTTTTGATTTCTTCAATAAGCAATTCGGCAACCGGCATTTTCGTTCTCCTGATAGTTTTGTCAAGGCAAGTATAGCATGAAATTGGATAAATCTGCAAGGAAAAAGGGGTAGATAATGAAGAAGCTGTTGTTTCTGTGTTTTTGCGGGAATATCCTTTTATGTGGAAATACTATTTTCTGCGATGAACTGGCTGACAGAAGAAATAATTTCATAGATGAAGGCTTTGGGTTTCGATATTCAGAGGATGAAACAGAGGATATTGATTTATTTTTAGCAAGGCATGGGAAGCCGTTAAATATTTATGAGGAAGATGTGGAAAATGTATGGGGGGATGTACGGGATGAATGGGGTGAAATAATTAATAAAAAAATAACTCTTGAATATGAGACGGTATTTGTTAATTTTTATAAATTTCGTGTATGGGGAAATAATTTTTATCAAACAATATTGACATCAATAGAATCAAAAGATAATATTGATTATTTGTATGGTATTAAACATGGTTTACCATTTAATGAACTGGAAACAATTATAGGGGAAATAAAATTTCGGCATGATGACGCTTCTGTGATGCTTATTAGCAGATATGACAGCGGGGTTCAGATATGGTTTTATGAAAATAAAATTGAACGCATTGAATGGTATTATTTGCTTCAATAAATAAAAGGAGGAAAATTATGAAAAACGAAGGGAAATCTTTTTCTGAATTGTTATCGTCATGGGTAAAAAAATATAAAAATGTTCTTGGTGTTATACTGGTATTAATTTTTATAATTATTATTGCCGGATACGTAATTGACATAATAAATTTCGGTTTGTCAATAGACCGGCTTGTATTTTTAATAGCGGCAATATTTATTATAATACTACTTGTTGTTTTATATGAAATAAATATATTCGGGAAACGGATGGTATTTGAAGAAAAAGAACTGATTGTTGCCGGAAAGGTATTCGGGAGAAGAATATTCTGTAAAAAGTACTTATATGATACCATTGAAAAATTCATTATCGGGCGGTATTACAACAAATTGGACCCTGACAGAAATATCTATTCTATATATATAGATAATAATGAACAAATAATAAAAATATTTTCATTACGGACATATAAAGAATGTCTGGAAACAATTGATGAAATAAAAAGAAAGACAGGAAAGAAGGTTTATGATGACACGGACACGTATTATTTGCTGGAAGAGGATTTGTTCAGAAGTTATTACAAATTAAAGAAAATGCTAGATGAGGTAAAAAATGAATAAAAAGATACTACTGACGCTTCTTTTTGCAGGTTCGGTATTTGTGTATGCCGATAGAGATTCCGGCGTGGAGGAAAAAGATATTGTCTATTACCGTGTCGTGCTTACCGAAAAAGACGGAAAAATAGATTATACGTGTACCTATAATTTCTGGTATAAAATCAGATTGTCTTCCCAGGAAGCGTGGGTCTATGGATACTTCATCCAATTTGAGAACAAAATACCCTTACAATGGGCAGCGCAGGAGGATTAACAGTGAAAAAAACAGTCTTTACAGTGGCGCTGTTATGCGTAACGTTGTTTGCGCCGCTTCCGCTCTTGGCGCAGGAAAACCTTTCTTCCGTAAGGCGGGATGTTGATTTCTATGTCCGCGATTCAGTCGATAATAATGGAAATTTGTATATAAGATACCACAGTTTTCTCCCTTCTGTTTTGACCTTTGTAAATAGCGGCGGTTCGATTACTTTGTGTGCTTCCAGTGGGGGCACGACTTACATCTTTGAATATAACATCAACCTTGAAGAACAGGAAACGCTCACCTTTCAAAACGAACTTGGTTCTCTTGGCGCTTTCACAAAAGACAGTGAAGGAAACTACTACTTTTTTTACGGCAAATCTACGACAGACCGGAATGAAGAAAACATGGCTGTTGTAAAATACGACCATGAAGGAGAAAAAATAAACACATACAGACTGAAAGCAACCGCTCCGTCCAGTTTCGATGGAATAAGGATTCCTTTTGACGCCGGAACGTGCAGGCTTGAATTGTCAGGCTCCATGCTGGCGGTGTATTTTGCGCGGGAAATGTTCAGCGGCCATCAGGCTTCGTATGGTTTTGTGCTGGAAAAAGATACTTTTGAAAGGATTGACAGAGGAGCGGCGACTAACGCCAATACAACAGGAAGCATTTCTCAAATGCCCTATGTCAGCCATTCTTTCAATCAGTTTATTCTTCCAATTGAAGGCGGTTTTGTTTTTGCCGACCACGGGGACGCGTACCCCAGAAATTTTACTTTCGCCAGGTTTATAAACGGTAGCGCGACAAAAAGACTACACGCGTTCAGGTTTCCGGGCGGTGTCGGGGCTAACGCGACATACGCGCAAATGGGCGGTTTGGCGAAAACTTCTACAGGCTATATCTTTGCCGGAACTTACGGAAGGGAGAGAAACAACCCGCGCAATTTGTTCATTCTTAAATTTGACGATAATCTGACCGCCTGTACTAATCCGGTTTATCTTACAAGGTATACAAGAAATGACGGCCATGCCGGACACCCTAAAATTGTCTCTTTGAATGATGGGCGGTATCTTTTGCTGTGGGAAAAGTTCAGTTTTTCTACGCAGACGGCAAATGTCCTGGCAGGGGGAGTTACCGGGTTTCTTTCCACATTCGCGCTTGTTATTAACGAAAACGGTGAGGCGGTTTCCGAAGTTATGGAGTTTGCGGGAATACGCCTTAACATGAACGACACGCTTCGCTACAATTCTCATAATGGGAAAGTCTATTGGGCGGTTAACAGCGGCAGGACATCAATTACTGTGTATGCTCTGGATACCAGGGGGTTTTAAATGAAGAAAGTTATTTTTACGGCGGCGCTGTTATGCGTAACGCTGTTTGTCCCGCTTTCGCTGTATAGCCAAAGCCAGGACTTTGTAATGAGAGAGACAGTGCTGGTAGGGTACAATGGAAGCGCGGAGGATGTAATTATACCGGAAGGCGTTACCGCTATCGAAAGCGGAGCATTTTTCGAGCGCAGAAACCTTACCAGCATAACCATACCTTCAAGCGTTATCTCTATCGGTGAAAGCGCATTTTTCAATTGCAGAAGCCTTACCAGCGTGACAATACCGGATAGCGTTACATCCATCGGAAATAAAGCATTTGTCTCATGTATATCTCTTACAAACATAACGATACCGGCAAGCGTTGCCCATATCGGAAATTTCGCATTTGATGGGTGCAGCAGCCTTACAAACATAATCGTAGACACCCGGAACAATGAGTATTCAAGCATAGAAGGGATTCTGTTTAATAAAGATAGAAGCATTTTAATTAAATATCCTGAAGGTAAACAGGAACGAAGCTATAACATACCTTCAAGCGTTGCTGCTGTAAAATATTGTGCATTTTGGAGGTGCGCCAGCCTTGCAAACATAACAGTAGACAGCCAAAATACCGCATATTCAAGCGTAGATGGGATTCTGTTTAATAAAGATAAAACGGTTCTTATTAGTTATCCGGCAGGCAAACAGGAACATACCTATACAATACCGGCAGGTGTTATTTCCATAGACGCGGGAGCTTTTGTTTATTGCCTCAACCTTACCAGCGTAACCATACCTTCAAGCGTTACCTATATCGGAGAGAGCGCATTTTCCGAATGCAGCGGCCTTACAAGCATAACCATACCAACAAGCGTTACCAATATTGAGCAAGAAGCATTTTCGGAATGTACCGGCTTAACAAGCGTAACCATACCTTCAAGCGTTGTTTCTGTCGGAGCTTACGCTTTTGAATTTTGCGATAATCTGCGAACCGTAACGGTTTCAAGAAAGGCAACAATAGGCAGGGACGCTTTTCCAGCCACCGCGCAGATTACATACAGCGATTAAAAAGGAGAAAAAAATATGCGGTATATAATAGCATTTTGTATCTTTATTCTTGTTTTTGTAGTCTCATTTTTTGGAATGGGCGGACAATCTTTAATGAATTTAGTTGATGTTTCTGGTATATTACTTGTAATAATTTTTCCGTTTTTATTTGTATGTATATTTAATGGTTTTTCTGGTGTAAAAAATGCATTTTTAATTTACAAGAATATTAGTGCCTCTAAAGAAGTATTAATGAAGGCGCTTTTGGTTTTAAAGATGTATTCTAAAATTACATGGTTATCATGTATTATAGCTGTAGTTTTTTCGGTATTAAGTTATTTGGGTAATATAGAAAATTCAAGTTATCTATATATCAGTATAGCAGTTGCGTCAGATTCAATTCTTTATGCGGCATTAATAAATATTTTTATGTTACCATTTGAAATAAAAATAAAAAAAAGGATGAATGAAAATGAAAAGTAGGCTTATTTTTACCGCAACGCTCTTATGCGTAACTTTATTTGTACCGCTTGCGTTGTTTGGTCAGGACTTTGTAATGGACGGGACGGTGCTGGTAAGTTATTGGGGAAACGCGGCGAATGTAACAATACCGGAAGGCGTTACCGCTATTGGGATGTATGCATTTGAATTTTGTACCAAACTTATCAGCGTAACTATACCGATGGGTGTTACTGCTATCGGAGAATACGCATTTTGGGGATGTGAAAGACTTACCAGTATAACTATTCCGACAAGTATTACCTCTATCGGGAACTATGCATTTTTTATGAGCGGCAGCCTTACAAGCATAAATATACTTTCAAGCGTTACCTCTATCGGAGATTGGGCATTTTCCGGTTGTACCAGCCTTACAAACATAGTCATACCTTCAAGCGTTACCTCTATTGGAAGCAGTGCATTTGACGGGTGTACCAGCCTCAGAACCGTTACAGTTTCCAGGAGGACAACGATTGGTATAGACGCTTTTCCCAATGGCGTACGGATTAGTTACAGCGATTAAGGGAATGAGGAGAGAAGAATGAGGATGGGTAGAAGATTACCGGCAATTTGTCTTTCAGTGTTTCTGTTGACAGTATGCGCCTGTTCTAAACAAACGCCGTCAGACAACGGGCGAAACGAAAAAGCCAACGCGCTGTACAACAGCGGCAATGCGTACCTTAGTAATGGCGAATTTGACAAGGCAATAGCGGACTATACCGCCGCGCTGGAGATAATGCCTGATTATATTGATGCCTTGTACAATCGCGGTTGTGCGTATTACCGCAAGAGCTACTTTGATGCGGCAACTGTGGACTTTACCACCGCACAAAGGATTTTGCCGAATTGCTATGAAGTCTTTAACAATAGCGGTGTTGTTGAGTATTACTACAAAGGCGATATAGACAGCGCGATAGCGGACTGGGAGGCGGTACTGAGGATTAATCCAAATGATGCCAACACAAAAGAAAACATGGAACTAGCCCGCCAATATCGGGGGTATTGAACGGAGAAAGGTAACGCCCAGTGCCAGACACCGGAATCATCTATATGAAAAAGGAGTTCCAAATGAAAAAGGTCATTATATTAGCATTTTTTATCTTTATACTGGTTTCCGGTGCATTTGCGCAAAGTCTTACGGTTTTTGAACACTCAAACAGTTTTGAAGAAATTATTGAACAATTCCAGATAAGGGCAAAAGATATTTCTTCGGGATTTAATTATTTCGGTTCTGGATTTGAATCAAAATACCTTCCCGTTTTGAATGAGGAAAATAGAAATATTGTCGGAGAAGATAAATTTATTGTTTTATGGCTAGGGTCTGAAATAATAGATTTAAATTTCTTATTTCTTTGTAATATGGAATCTAATGATGCAATTGTATTTAGTTTCCATAATGAATATATGGAAGGACTTGTACCATGTTCTTTACTTGAAATGAGCAGGCATTTAACTTCTCGTATTATAACTGTATATAATAACCCAAAGTGGTATCAAAAGCCGGAGTTACAATGAAGCGCAAGGGTGCCTGTCAACATAGGAGAATGAGAATGAAAAGAAAAACAATTTTTGCGGCGGCGCTGTTATGCATAATGTTGTGTGTGCCGCTTTCGCTGTTTGGGCAGGACTTTGTAATGAGAGAGACAGTGCTGGTAGGGTACAATGGAAGCGCGGAGGATGTAATTATACCGGAAGGCGTAACCGCTATTGGGTATAGAGCGTTTTATGATAATGCAAATCTTACAAGCGTGACAATGCCTTCAAAAATTACCTCTATTGGAGAAGATGTATTTGCCGGGTGTAGCAGCCTTACAAGCATTAATGTGAATAGTCAGAATAGTGCGTATTCAAGCTTGGAAGGGGTTCTGTTTAATAAAAATAGAACCGTTCTTATGCTTTATCCTCAAGGTAAACAAAGCAGAAATTATATCATACCTTCAAGCGTTATCACCATTGAAAAATACGCATTTAGCGAATGCAGCAGCCTAACAAGTATAACCATACCTTCAAGCGTTAATTCTATTAAGCAATATGCATTTGCCGGATGCAGCGGCTTAACAAGCGTAAGCATACCCTCTAGCATTACATCTATCGGAGAAGGAACTTTTACCTATTGCACCAGCCTAACAAGTGTAACCATACCTTCAAGCGTTACCTATATTGGAGATGGGGCATTTGCCTTCTGCAACAGTCTAACAAGCGTAACCATACCTTCAAGAGTTACCTCTATTGAGTATATGGCATTTGCCTATTGCACCAGCCTAACAAATGTAACCATACCTTCAAGCGTTTCTTCTATCGGGATTTTTGCATTTACAGGTTGTACCAGCCTTACCAGCGTAACGATACCATCGAGCGTTACCTCTATAGAGGATAGCGCATTTGCAGAATGTACCAATCTTAGAACCGTTACGGTTTCCCGAAAGACAACGATTGGCAAGGGTGCTTTTCCCGATACCGCGCAGATTACATACAGCGATTAAAAAGGAGGAATTATTATGAAGAAGTTTAGTTCCATTGTTGTTTTTTTGATTGCCTTTGCTATTGTTTTGGCAGGTTTGCCTCAAACAATAAGGAGCGATGAGGATGATAATATACCACTGCCAACCTCTCCGGAAAAAGCCTCAGATTATTTGCAGACATGGAAACATGAATCGTATACTGAAGATCTCACCATTACTATATCAGCTACCGAGTTTCATCGCCGCAGTACATTTGGTTCAGGTTCCGAGTATAAGCTTTTATATCCAGTATGGACTGAGGTAATCTGCCCCGATGATATTGTCACTTATTTGGGAGGTTTCGATGTTGAAAATTATAAAGGTGTATCAGGCTATGCCATTACTGGTACAGTAAATCGTATTCATGGGAATTGGCCTGTCAATGGTATTTCCATAACTGAATATGTATTTTTGAATAAGTACGACAAAACAAAAATGCTTTGGCATAATTTTGGCAATACCAATCGTGAATTAACAATAAATTGAAAAAGGTACCAGGCACCATAAGGAGGATTAAAATGAAAAGAAAAACAATCGTTACAACGCTCTTATGCATAACGCTGTTTGTCCCGCTTTCGCTGTATTGTCAGGACTTTGAAATGGACGGTACTGCCCGCCTCTCAGCGCCCGGCGGCGCACCCGCACACACTCACCAATGGAGCGAATGGGCTCAAGTGTCCGGTGACAACACCGCAGAGGAAAGGGTATGCAAGAGCGACAGCACGCACACCCAGACCCGCCTTACCGGGACAGACAGGTTTAGCTTCTGGGCAATCGGCGAGACTGCCTACCGTGTCAGTGCAGGTACACTGACTACAGGCGAAGTGACAATACCCGCATACTACCGCCCGGACGCGGACAGCGAATATTTGCCTGTAACGGAAATCAGCAATTCGTATGATGATTATATGTCCGGCGCATTCTCATACGCAGCCATAAGTTCAGTGTATATCAGCGAAGGCGTAACGATTATCGGCGATTATGCGTTCGAAAACTGCACGAGCCTTGCCAGCGTCACTATCCCAGAAAGCGTAACGTTTATTGGTTATAGCGCGTTCACCGGTTGTACAAGCCTTACCGGCATAACACTCTCCGAAGGCGTGTCTATCCGCCCAGATGCGTTCTCCAACACCGCGTGGTTAAACAGTCAGCCTGACGGGTTAATATATATAGATAAAGTTTTATATACCTATAAAGGAACAATGCCCGATAATACCGTAATAAATAACATACGGGCTGATACTATCGCAATAGCTGAGTCTGCGTTTTTCGGGTGTGAAAATCTTACTGGCATAACAATCCCCTCAGGCGTAACTGAAATCGGCATATCGGCATTCAGAGAGTGTACAGGTCTTATCAGCGTAACAATCCCTTCAAGTGTAACGTCTATCGGCGATTATGCGTTCGCAGAATGTACAAACCTTGCCAGCATCACCATTCCCTCAAGCGTAACGTCTATCGGCTTAGCAGCATTCTCCAATTGCATCAGCCTTACCAGCATAACAATCCCCTCAGGCGTAACTGAAATCGGCATATCGGCATTCAGAGAGTGTACAGGTCTTATCAGCGTAACAATCCCTTCAAGTGTAACGTCTATCGGCGATTATGCGTTCGTCTTCTGCACAAACCTTACCAGCGCAGCAATCCCGGCAGGCGTAACATCTATCGGCATTAACCCGTTCGCCCGCTGCACAAACTTTACAGGCATAACGGTAGCCGCTAACAATCCCAATTACTCAAGCGAAGACGGAATACTGTACAACAAGAACAAAACCAGCCTGATTGCCGTTCCGGGAGCAGTAAGCGGCAATGTAACGCTTTACGCAAGCATAACGACTATCGGCAACAGCGCGTTCTCCGGTTGTACCAGCCTCACCGGCATAACAATCCCCGCAGGCGTAACATCTATCGGCGAAAGGGCGTTCATTGGTTGTACCAGCCTTACCAGTATAACAATCCCCACAGGCGTAACATCTATCGGCGAAAACACGTTCCAAGAGTGCACCAGCCTTACCAGCGTAACAATTCCCGCAGGCGTAACGTCTATTGAAAATGAAATGTTCTGGGGTTGTACCAGCCTGACCAGTATAACAATTCCCTCAAGCGTAACGTCTATCGGCAAAAGCGCATTTTACGGCTGCAAAAGCCTTACTAGCGTAACAATTCCCGAAGGCGTAACAACTATCGGCACCAGCGCGTTCTCCGGTTGTACCAGCCTCACCGGCATAACAATCCCCGTAGGCGTAACATCTATCAGCGAAAGAGCGTTTTCTGGTTGTACCAGCCTTACTACTATAACAATCCCCCCAAGCGTAACGTCTATCGGCCACGGTGCGTTCTTCGGATGTATCAGCCTTACCGGCATAACAATCCCCGCAGGCGTAACGTTTATCGGTCAACAAGCGTTCTCCGGCTGCACCAGCCTCACCGGCATAACAATCCCCACAGGCGTAACGTCTATCGGCAGTGAGGCGTTCTCCGGTTGCAACGGCCTTACCAGCATAACAATCCCGGTAAGCGTAACATCTATCGGCAACAGGGCGTTCAACAACACCGCATGGCTAAACAACCAGCCGGACGGATTAATATATGCAGGCAAAGTTTTATATACCTATAAAGGAGCAATGCCCGCAAACACCGTAATAAACAACATACGGGAAGATACTATCGCAATAGCTGACTACGCGTTCAGTAATGAATACACCAACCTTACCAGAATAACGATCCCTGAAAGCGTAACGTCTCTAGGAAGATATGCGTTCAATCGTTGCACAAATCTTACCAGCATAACAATCCCTAGCGTAACATCTATCGGCGGTTACGCGTTCACTGATTGCACAAGCCTTACCACAATAACAATCCCATCAAGCGTAACGTCTATCGGCTTCGGCGCGTTCCGTAGCTGGACAAATCAACAGTCAATCAACGTCGAAGGCCATGCAAGCGAAGCGTCAGCCGATAGAGCTTGGAGCGCTTATGGCGGGTGGCGGTATGAATGCCACGCCACAATCAACTATCTGGGGAAGTAACATGGCGTTTCAAATCAGGAGGATTAAAATGAAAAGAAAACTTATCTTTACGGCGGCGCTGTTATGCGTAATGCTGTTTGTTCCGCTTGCGCTGTATAGCCAAGAGTTTCAAATGGATGGGCCAACGCTGGTTAAATACAATGGAAACGCGGCGAATGTAACCATACCGGAAGGCGTTACCGCTATTGGGTATTGGGCATTTGCCAATAATAGCAGCTTTACAAGTATAACCATACCGGAAAGCGTTACCTCTATCGGGGATGGCGCATTTTCTAGGTGTACTAGCCTTGCAAGCGTAACCATACCATCAAGCGTTACCTTTATCGGGCTTGGCGCATTTGCTGAGTGTACCAACCTTATAAACGTAACAATACA
>JGI24698J34947_10000585_pt1 | contig 17357 bp, 34 predicted proteins | sample TergutMp193P3_FD_34947 | JGI IMG/M metagenome (IMG submission 34947) | reverse complement strand
GCCGCTACCCATCTGCCGTTGCCGTAGGCGACAGCATTCCAGCCAGAGCCGACAGTAATTTGAGTCCAGTTAACGCCGTCTGTTGAGTGTGCCATTCTGCCTGATAGATCGACCGCTACCCATCTGCCGTTGCCGTAGGCGACAGCATTCCAGCCAGAGCCGACAGTAATTTGAGTCCAGTTAACGCCGTCTGTTGAGTGTGCCATTCTACCGTTTACACCAACAGCTACAAACATGTTACCAGGAACCCGCAATCTGCTAACCACGTCATTAACAGCTATATCATCTACAATCTGTAATGTCGCGTAACTGCTTGTTCCGTAGCTGGTCCTGCCGCCGTTGGCCTTGTCAATCATTTTTAACAAATATTCGCAGTTCGCTATTTGAAGCTCCGTGCCCGGCACGGGGACATAAGTAGTCCCCCAATGCCTGTTTATCATGTTTAATACGTATGTGCAGTTAGCTATTTGTCCCATTTCCCCCCTCCTTATAATCATCGCTTTCCTGGGGCATGTCCGGCGTTTCCACGCTGGTTTTCCCTACCCTGTCTTTCAGTTCTTCGTAGATTTCCCCGAACCAGAAGGCAGGGTCTACCGTGTCTTTTACCTTTCCATTTTTCCCTTTTGATCGGGTCTTCATTATTAAACACATATTATCTATTCCTCCTCTATTCCGGAAATCCCCGGAGATAATTTATAATAAACAGCGTTATACATAAGTACCCGCCCATAGCTAACCCAATTAAAACATAGGTGACATATATTTGTTTTTTATATAAACGCTCATTAAAAGTTAAAATAAAACCAACCAGGCCGACAACCAGCGCTGCGGTAAAACAAGACCATGAGGCAATTAAAAATATCATTTTTCCCGCCTTATATAGTCCATAAGCTGCCGCCCCATTATGTGCATAATTGATCCCGCCTCCATTGCTCCCCGGTTAATGCTGAGAGTGATCAGAGCGTTGCATACTTCCAGCGCGAATTCTTTATCAGCTATTAAACCGGGCTTGATCAATTCTTCAAAAAATTCTTTATCAAAAATTTCATTAATGATTTTTCTGACCTTATAATTATCCCGCGCCGTCCTTATGCTTTTTTTTGTGAGCCGTGCCGCTTCCTGTTTCGTGTTCATTATCTCCCCCCAAATTCATAATATGGACAATCACATTTACATAGTTCGCAAGCGTCATATACAATGTCGCCTAAAGTGCTTACAGTCTTACCCTTAAAAATAATGTAACACCTCAGCCTTTTGTTTTTTGCGTAATACCTCGCTCCGCGTAAAGTGCCGTATGAAGGGCTTTCAAATTTTTGTGTTATGAGATTAAATAAACTATACCGCTCTGTTTTCCATTCCGCAAATAAACCCACCGCCACAATTACGCCTCCCCCTCGTTAAATAATATCATTTTCTCGTCTTTATACCCTGCGTCAAGTATAGCCTGATCAAGCTCCGCCCAATCTTTGGCTAGTACGCATAACGCGCCGCTTCTCCTTGCCTCGTCTAAAAATTCCCTCTGCTCCGGTGATAACCGACCGTCCGGGGCTTTGCACTCGACAAATAACGCCCTGCCATCGGGCATCACTCCTATAATGTCCGATGATCCTTTTTTGCCGTAACGCAGCCAGTGTCCCGACTGCGCCCTTATCGCGCCGGTTGTGTTTCTCCAGTGCATTATACCCCGCGCCCTCAAGTAGTTTAAACAGCCCCGTAAAACTTTACTTTCCGGCGTTTGTTTTTTCATTGCCCCGCCTTGCTTTTATTTTTTTATTAAGTTTTAATATGGCTATACCCGTTTGTGTTAATGTTGGATCGCTAAACCGTAATTTTAATTTTGATAGCCTTATCTGCTCGTCATCTGAAACAACTGCTAAATTATCCAGAGAAAAATTATTTTTATTGCCGTCAAGAAAAATAACGTTATAACCCTTCGGTACTTTGCCGTGTGCCTGTTCATATAAATATGTGTGTTTTAATATCCAGTTTTTATTGCCCGGCTTTTTATCGTTGCTTATTTTTATTTTCACATATCCGCGCTCGTCTGTTATTTCCGTCAATAAAGGGTAGGGCTTCCATTTGTCCCGGCCTTTAATGATTCCGTAATAACGCCGTAATGCTTGTATACTCAGCCTCGACGTGCTTAAATTAAAACGCTCGTTTATCGCCTCGCTTAATTCCCTATCGGACATTGCCCCGGACTCCGCCCTTATGAAGTCGATCACCTCTTGGGAATAAGTTTTTTTCCTGCCTCGGTTATCGCAGCGCGGATCGTTTTTTGTGAACGGCTTGCCTCTACTCATCTGTTTTTGACTTTGCGGAGTTATGCACCCGCTCGCGGCTCTCGGCTATTATGTCGATGATTAGATCGTCCTGAATTATAAAAACGACCTTCCCGAATCCGCCCACCTTCACGGCTGCTTTCTTGATCCGTTCAATGTCCTGCTCCGTCAGTGTCATTATTCCTCCTCTCTGTTCCGGGATAATAGCGGACGCTTGCCGTTTTTTTCCGGGGCTTTTGCTATGGCGCCGGGACTTTCGGGCAATAACGGAAGATTGCCCATTGACGGCAAGCCGTAAACCTCGGCGCATTTCATGATCAATTCGGCATTTTTAACGGCGATCACCGCAAGGTGTGAAAATGCCTCAGACCGCTTGATCGTGATTTCCAGATCGTCGCCTTGGAGCTTGTCATTATCCAATTTCTCCATGAGACCGAACAGGTGATCCTGCAAGTCGGTCAATTTGTTTTTAGTCATTTTATCCCCTCCTGATTATTTAAAGCCGTGTCATCTCCCATCATCTCTATATATTCATTAATGGCTTCCATTGCCTTATTTTCCGCTTGCTCGGCTGTCATACCGTCCTGTAGGTTTTTATTGAACAGGTAGTCATACCTTAATTTAAACCGAGGATTGAGATCGGGGGCTGCCGGCTGTCCCTCCTCTGATTGCCGTTTCAGATTTTCTAAAACGGCTCCAAAGGAAAATGACTCGTAAAATTCCCACTGTCCCGATTCCTCATTGAAAGAATAAAACCACCCGCAAGCCTCGCAAGTCCCGCGCTCTCCGGAGACGGCAAGAGCGCCGCCGCAATGGGCGCAAACTTCCGGCTTGTCGGTACGGGCTTGGTCTATACGGCGCCGCTCCGCATCGTTGGCGGCTGCCTGTCGGCGTTTCTTCTCAAGGGTTTCAGCCTCGGCTATTCTCTCCTCGCGCCATTTGGGGAATTCATGCACTAGATTCTCATAGCTCCACGACATAGCGAAAATGCGCTCTTGATCTCCCCGGTCCTTCTCTGAATTATCGCGCACCTTCTCAGCGGCGAAGACAAGAAAGTTATAATCCCCTGACAGCCAGGCCGGATCGAGGCATTGAAATTTCTGCGCCTGTTTGTCGGAGATGAAAAAACCCTGAGCTTTGGCGGTTTCTTGTATGTGTAAAATATTTGTTGTTGTTTGGTTGGCTACATCAACATCAACATTATCATTTACATTATCATTATCATTATCAGCTAGATTTGCTAGATTTGCTAGATTTGCTACGTTTGCTAGAGCATTTGCTTTAGCACTTCTAGCATTTGCTAGATTTGCTACGGGTTTTTTAGCACTTCTAGCATTTGCTAGATTTGCTACGTTTGCCGCCTTTGCCAGCCCTCCCTTTCTCCCGCTTTCCGCTCTTTTTTTGCAGGTCTCCTCCCATCTCTCATTATTTGAATCAAGAAGAGGTTTCATAAAACTGAAAGCCATTTTTACCGCACTGTCGTTTAATTCCGGCTCAATCCCGTCTAAGGCGTAAGCGGCCGCCGCCATTATAATTTTTTTGAAATCATCTGCCGGCTGATCTTCTATCGCTTGAATAAACGACTTATAAAAAATGAACGAGTCTCTCATAAAGCCCCGCCCCCGATTACTTTGGAAATTCTTGGATTTTCCATCAAACTTCCCCTCCTTTTATTTAAGCCATCGCTCTCTCTTTTAAAATTTCATCTGCTTGCTCTTGCGCGTCTTCGTTGGATAGTTTCATATTTCTGAATACCACCCTGTCTAGGTCGCTTTTTTTGAAATATAAGAGCTTGCCCCACGGTTTATAAAAAGTTATCTTCCGTCTGTGCACGAAGCTGTAGAGCGTCTTCAACTCGATCCCTAAGTAGGCAGCCGCCTCGATTGCCGTTATCGGCTTTTCGTCTTTATCCGGTTTCATTTTATCCCCCATCTTTATTTATTGTTTTACATAGTGTTATTTTGTAAATTGGACTATAAAAAAACCAAATAGCACTATATAGCATTTCCAATCCTCATGGCTTGCCTGTTACGGGCATTCTGTTGTTTCCAAAAGCAACCGCCTCCTGGAATGTTTTACCGTTTCTAATTCTATTCAGAATTGTTCCGTAATTAAGATTTAACAATTCGCACCATTCCGACAGACAAAGTTTCTTGCCGTTGCTTTCAAATAGTTTATTGCGTAAAGTATTTCTGCTTTGATCTTTGTAGGTAACCCATCTGCAATTTAACGGCTCATAGTTCCCTTTGTTGTCTATCCGGTCTATTGTCAAATCATCCCGATAGCCGTTTTTCAACGCCCATGTTTTGAAATTGCGATAATCGTTTTTCCATTCTTCGCACACTGTTATCCCTTTTTTGCCGTATCTAGGGTAACTTGTCGCCTTGGGATTTAAGCACCGCTGTTTTATGTTCACCCAGATAACATACAGCCGTTTCCGCCGCCCTTTACTGGCATCTTTGTGTATTGTTTTTGTCAAACTTGCCTTTTCCCTGTTGTAACAGCCGCAAGATTTTGTAAGCCCGGATTTCAGCTTGGAACCGTAAACGTTTTTTTCTGTCCCGCAGTCGCATCTGCATAGCCAATAAATTTTTCCCAATTTGTCCTTGTGAGAATATTCGACCACCGTGTACTTGCCAAACCTTTTACCTGTTAAATCTTCACGTTTCATTCCGATTACCCTCCATTCCGTTAAGTATCTCGTAAAATTTAGGTGTCTCTACCTGCACTAGCATCATCTCTCTGATCAAATTGTCAATCGTTGACATTCTTTCCGCCTTCGTATAATCCGACCAGCTTTTAAGCCGCCAATCTGCCCGTCCCCGCGGACACGGAGTCCCGTTCTCGTTGACAACGTTACAGAACCTCTCCACGCCTGCGCCCAAGTAAAGTTTTATCAATGCTCTGAAGTGTGTGAAACTCCGGGCATTGTACGAATGACACCCCGACCGCCAATACTCCTGCAATAGAGCGTGGAACGTTTTATTTTGCGCGTCTGTGCCTTCCGCTGCGGGTTCGGCGTTGTAGTAACAGCCGACCTTTAATTCTTCGCCTTCAAACTTACCTGGCGCCGTTACAAGGATCATCATGCCGCCACCTTCCGGTATACGCTCCTGCGTTTGTTTATACACGCCACCTTCCTAGTGCCGTATGAATTCCGATAGTCCCTCATGCGGCGCATTATCACGTCCGGCAGAGACCACTTCGCGACCTCGTAAACTTTTTTACCATGTTGTATAACTGCCACCCTGTAAATTCCGCGCCTACCGGCAGATCGTCAATTACAGACCTCACTGCCCCTGTTAAGTTTTTATGCTTCCTGTTTGTTGCCATGTTTCCCCTCCTGTCTCTCTTTTTTCATACCGTCAGACATTTTTTTGATTGCCGCTTTTATTGCGTCTAGTGCCTCGTCAAGATTTACGGTATACTGTCTTTCGCAGCCGTCAAGACTGTTTGCATTTCTTAATACGTCCATCATGTCAAGAGCATCTTTTTTTGTTTTTATGCGACATTTCGGAAAGTCCACGATACAAGACGGATAATTAATTTTTCCGCCTAGCCGGTTTACAGTTTCAATAAATTTCTTCTCTTTCATTTTCTCCCTCCATGTGTGATTACTTCCGGGAAGCCCCGGAGACCTTATTCAGTTTCTTTTTCCTCTTTGGGTGCATCATTTGATAAAAAGAAGTCTATGGGTTTTATAAGTAGTTCCATAATGTTGAGAATAGGTACAATATGATCCTGATCATCTTCCCTCCCGTCTGCATATAAAGAAAATACAGTCATTACCCTTACCAGTGATGAAAGTGAAGATGAGAGAATAGACAAGTCCCTTATATCCTGCTCTGTGTGTTTGAACAGTTTATTGTCAATGTTTTTCTCTTGGCTTTCAGTTATAATTCTCATTTTTCCCCCTTGCTCCCTATCAGTACAAGATTCACATTTGCCTGATACCTTGCTATTGGATTATCAGCATTAGACATTCTACTAAAGCCGAAAAAACCCACACTCCCAGTCTTAAATTCTTTTTTTAATACAGGGAATTTTCCCCATGACACTCCGTTATGTGATATTTCTATTATTAAGTGATCTGGCATTTTTTCATCTTTCATCATTATTTTTCCCCCTTTAATATTTGTTTATATTCCTTGCTTCTGATATAATTTAAAAAATTCTTTCCATGTATAGCTTTCAGCTTTTTATTTATGAGTCTTTTTTGGATTGCTATATTTACAGCCACCCTTGTAAGCTCTGGATCATTAAACCTTAATAATTTATATTTATTTAAATAAGAAAGAGTTTTTTTCTCTATCAATAAAAGATTTTCAAGTGTGCAATTATTTTTATCTCCATCTAGGAATATCAAACAATGATCAATAGGGATTTTTCCATTTTCTTTTTCCCATATATAAATATTTTTTTGTTTCCACCCCTCCTCTGTCTTTATCATTATAATTCCGTTTCCATTGCCTTTTCTTTCACTGCCTATAGGCTTGCCTAGCTTGCCATTTTTTTTCCCTTTCTTTCCTAGGTATAATCTTCTCCAGTTACACCATATTTTTATCTGGTTATAATTAAAGTTTTTATTAAACTTCTCATTTACAGAGTTTTTGACTTTCTCAAAAGTCCCTAATTTTAAATAATTCTCCCTCACATATTTTTCAATGGAGGGAGAAAATAAAGCCTCTTTCACTGTCCCTTCTTGCCACCATTTAAAAGTTTTTGGTCTTCCTGCTCTTTAAGGGTTTTAGCCATTGCTTTGACATCTGCCATTGCCTTGGCATCTCTTCCCCTCTGTGGAATTAAAGACAGGTTCTTACTTTTTTTGGAAACAAGATACTTGTCCCCTTCATCTTCACTGGTGGGTAATAAAGGAATCTCCTCATCAATGGGTATTCCATAGAGAAGATCAACAGCCTTGACCATTAAGGCTCCGTTGGCAACAGCCGTTTTTGAAAGTTCATTAATTGCTAATGACCTTTTAATAACAGTGTCCAGTTTTTCACCTTCCAGTGATTCATCAGCTAGAAGTCCGATTTGTGCAAACAGATGATTCTGTAAGTCACTTAATAAATTCTTCATCTTGTCCCCCTTCCATAGTGCTTTATTTGCCACTATGATTTGATTTATAACTATATTGTAGTTAGTAACCACACATTTGTCAACAGTTTTATTAAAAAAAATAAATATTTTTTAATTTTTTTCTCATTTTGACTTTACACCTGTATAGTAAAAAGTGTGGTTACTAACTACTTTCTTGACTTTTTAAATAGAGCTGATATATTAAGAGCATGGGAAAAAATACCGATAATAAAAACATGAAAGTAATAGGTGGGGAATACCTTACTGTCCAGGATATGGCAAAAAGCCTAGACGTAACTCCTAAAGTTGTTAATATGCGATTGTTCCGGCTAGGAATAAAACCGATAGCCAAGGACGCGCTATACCCTATATCTGCTCTTGACGCTATACGCAATATAACAATGGGACGCCCAAAAAAAACACCGGAGAATTCCACCGATAAAACAGACAGGAAAAAAACAACTAAAACCAAGAGCAAGCCGGTCAGGAAAAAAACATGAAGGTAGAGCAAGGCGAATATTTTACCGTTGCCGAAATGTGCCGTATTTTGGGAGAGTCCACTAATACAATTAAATCACGAATTAAAAGGGCTGGTTTAAAAGCATTTACTAAAGACGCCTTATATACTGCCAGTGATTTTGAAACGGTAAAAAATACGCCGGGCAAGGGGAGACCTAAAAAAACCCCTGACGCTACTGCCGGAAAAAAGCCGCCTGTTAAAACTAAGAAAAAAACCGCAGCGAAAAAATCTATTAAATAAAAAACATTTTACGCCGATATTAAAGGCATGGAAAACGAAGAAAAATCATATAATCAACTGTTGGGAAAAATAAAAAAATTAGCCGATAAAACCCTGACAGGCGATAAGCTCGCTCTTGAAATTCAGCGGTGTAAAGCAATAAACGAACTGTCAAAAACGGCAATAGCCACCGCCAACCTGATGCGCCGCTCTGAAAAAGCCCAGGAGAAACAGGCGGCAAAAAAACCACGCAATAAAAAAACCTGACAGCTAACGCCGCCGCCTCATTACTGTAACAGTTACCATAACCGTTACTATTACTGTTACCATTACTATTTACAGTAAGTAGTAATGACCCCAAAGTGAAAAACGCCGATAAAAGCCCGTAGAGCGGCGCGGAAAGCCCCGGACACAAAAAACTACTTACAGCGCAAACGGACGCGCCACAGAGCCGCCACAGCGCGATAGAGGGCATTTTGAAACCCGCCGCGCCCTGCATTTTTTGACCCTTGAAAAAACACCATGGCCGCGCCGCTCTGCCGGAAGGTACGGGGCAAGAGAGCGCCGCCGGTAGTTACCCCTTGACCAGCTCTATATGATTCTTTATCATTAAATAATCCCTTGACTTATAATCGGTCTCTTGCTTATATATATCGCCGTTGGTGCTTGCCAGTCTTTTTAATGTTCCCTTTTTATAATTAAAAATAATTTCTAACAGGCTCCAGCGCGGGCTTTTAGTTATATCCTTTACATAATCCGTTAAACATGACTTGCTGAGGTTCCACCTATAGCCGCTTTCTGTCGGCGTTATAATTCCCATTCTCTGTAGTGCCGGTACGTTAAACCTGTTATCAAAATATAAATAGTCGATAAATTTAAGAGCGTCCATTTTTCCTATCATTCCATTTTTAATTTTCATTTTAGCTCCGGTAATTTTTCCACGGCTTCACGCTTCATTTTATCGGTCGCTTTGGCGTATACCTGCGTTGTCTTAATATCTGTATGCCCTAGCAACTTAGAGAGGGTGTAAATGTCCACGCCGTTCTCCAGGGACATAACCGCGAAAGTGTGCCGCGCCGTGTGCCAGCCTACTTTTTTTTCAATGCCAGCCTCTTTACATATCCATTTTACAAATTGGGGGTGATGGTATTTATGCAGCTCATAAAATACCGGCTCTGAATGATTGTGAATCCTGCCATCGTTGATAATCTGCCAGGCGTTTTTATTTAACGGGATAAAAACATTAACGTCTGTTTTTAATTGACGTTTTATTATTTGTAACGGCTCGCAACTTATATTTTCCCATTTTAGAGATATGAGATCGGATATTCTCAGGCCGGTATTGCAAGCGAATAAAAAAGCGCGTTTTATAAGTTCCCCGTATTTGTGTTTACTTACCGCGTCCGCCAATTTCTGCACTTCGCCGGAAGTCAGATATATACGATCAGTGTCATTTGCCTTAGTCATTTTAATGCCGGTAGTCGGATCGGCGGGTATGAGATTCTCATTAACCGCTTTTCTTATGGCCACCCTGACTGTAACCTCATAATTTTTTGCCGTTCTTGGTTTTAACCCGCGCTCTTTTTCAAGGTATTCATAATAACGCCGCACCCATTGCGGGGTAATTGCCTTTAGCTGTATGTTGCCGCCGTCACTGTACGCTTTTAAATGTACCAGCGCACAATATAGATTTTTTTTAAGCCGTTCCTTCTTTGCGTTTTCCCTTAGCCTTGTTATGTATGACAACAGGGTAATATTGCCGCCCACCGGATCGGTCAAGCCCCAGTTGTTTGTCAAAATTTGCAGCTCTCTTTTTGCCCTGCAAATTTCAGCTACTTTTAAAATTTCCTTGTTTGTGTTTTTGTCTTCGGTGAGGGAAATTTTTAACGCTTCCCATTTTCTGATTCCGTTATGGTATATATCAAGATATACCCGCCTGTTTTTTACGCGAATTTTTACGCTCATAAAGCTCCTCTCTTTGGTCACTTTATCTACACATAGTTTTCGAGAAAAATAAAAAAAATAAGTCAATGTAAAACAAAATCAAAATATATTCTTATATATTGGCTCCATCTAAAACAATATAGAAATATATATAACTATATAAAACTATATAATATTAAATAGTCGCATTTACCGCCGCCTTCCGAAACACTTTGCCGTTTTTAACAAGCTCTTCGCTCTCGCTCTCCATATCTACAGCGCCTTTTTCAATGAGCGCCATGATAGCTTTTTCATCGACCGAGTTGCCGATGGTCTGATCCATCGCGCCCTCCGGCACAATGTCGTTTCTCGGCCTTCCCAACTCTTTGGTGATGTACACCTTGCCGTCGTTTCCCCGTACAGGCTCCGCGTCCGCGACAATTGACAGTTCGGGGATTCCTGCTTTCAGCGACCGGATAAGGCCGGCGTTGGAGTCCTTCCAGCCTTCCGGCGGAACCATGATGCGGAAGTAGCACACGCCGTCTTTCTCGCTCTTCATCTGCAATTCGCCGCCGATTGTAAAGAAGTCGTCTCCCTGGGCTTCATGCCCGTCTTTGCTCCCGGGAATGGGGTACTGTTTCATGTACTCGATTAGGGACTGGAAGTATTCGGCGGTGTAAGTTCCCATCGTGCCTTCGGTCGGGACGTTGACGGCCTCAACAAACTCATACGCGCCCTCGGCTTTGATAGCGTCGAGGGCTTTCTGCGGTATGAGGATTGGGATTTTATCGGGGGACGGGAGATCGGGCGTTGCCTTGTTTTTTAGGCGGAGCCGCGTTGACTGGTTATACAGCTTGAGCCGGGTTATCACCACCAGCCTCCTTGACTGCTTCGCCTGTGCCGCTGTTGGCATGAGTCTCTTCGGGTCCGATAGGCGTACCTACGGGTTCCTGCGGAGCTTGCGGTGTTACAGCTTGAGCCGGGTTATCACCACCAGCCGCTGTTTCAGTCTGTTTCTGCTCAGGTTCCTTCGCGCCTTGTTTGTCGGCGGTTTTGACAATCTCGATTTTCTCGGCGCTATAGCACTCGCCGTTCTGGTAGGCAAAGGCAAGCGCGTGAGCCATGTTCGGGAACTCGCGCTCGTTCTTCTTGCCGTTGATAGTGATTTTAACCATTTTCCCCCTCCGTGTTTGGGCAAATAAAAAAGGCGACAATGCGCCCCACGATATTCTCATAGGGATCATTGTCGCCTCCGTTTCTCGGTCAGCAACTGTCTATAGTCTTACTGTACGCCTTGTTGATTATTTTGTCAAGCGTTTTTTGAAATATTTGTATTATTCTGGCATTGATCTGGTATCGAGATTGGCAGTTTTTCTTTTTTTTCAACCGTATAGTCCAGCATTTTCGCGTCAGGGTTAATGTAAAAAATTAACCGCCCGTACCGGACGCTTCGGAATAACCCGGCTATCTCAGCCAGTAGCCTCTCGTTTAACTCCATCGTCCCCTCCGATGATTAAGTCTTTATATCCCAAGCGGAATATGATTACAACCGCCCATTTCAGCCTTGTAATAAACGAACTGCCGAGCATGGCGAGCAAGAAGCGCCTTGAGTTGTCGTTGACTGTTTTCCGCACGTTCTTGCGGAGCTGTTTGTCTTTGCGGTTACTCATTGGTCATTTCCTCGGCATCGGCTTTTATGGCGGCAATTCTTTCGTCCATTTGCCTGTTTCTTTCTTTTGTAATTTCCATACATAGACGCAGGCCTTCTTCTTTACTTATTTCCCCTTTCAAATATCTGTCATAAATTTCTGCTTGTTTTTTATCGAGGTCAGCAAAACTATTATCTCCATAAAGTGTTATCATCTCACCCATGTCATCTCCTTAAATTTTCAACAGTATAAATATAACCATATTTTTGGGCATTTAAAAGTAGCCATTTATTTGCTTTTTCTTTTATTATATTGTTTTTTATCGTATTATATTCCTCTCCTGCTTTACCATGCCCAAACGCCTCGAAAGTTGCCTCATTCGTTATTCTTTTCATTGCTAAATTATAATCATCTCCTATTGTTCTATCTATATCTCCTTCCCCTCTCCTTATGCTAAAGTTTACATTAGACGATGTACAGGCTCTGAATTCCAGTGCGTTATATTTGGCGAATATGGTTATATCATCTTCTCCAAACGTGCTACCTGATATATGGTTATGGGTAACAACATTATCTTTTATAAAGTTACGATTTATATTCACACCTCTTTTCCCTCCCCACGGGTGCTCATATACAACCTTGCCGTTTTGGTCAACAATATACGCCGCCTCATTAGAATATTTCCTAATCGTATCCTCTATTTCCATCGCTTTAGCAATTGCAGGATCATCCCGTCTCAGTTTTATAGGCTCGCCTTCTCTTTCCGCCTCGTCAATCTGCTCCAGTAAATCCTTCTGCTCATCCGTCCCCTCAATCGTCGCCAAATCCTCCGCCATCTCCTCCTTGAGCGCCGCCAATATCTCCGCGTCGGTCTTGAGTCTCGGTCGCCACTCGCAAACGCATCCGGGGTGAACAGGAATTTCCGGCCTTTCCGGATCGTCTACCTTCCACGGATTTTGTTGCGCGTAATGCTCGCAGTTGCACGGCCAAGCGTCCCTTCCGCGCTCCATTACAAAGTCCATCTCGCCCGTGCAGATGTCGGAGTTTGCCGCTATTTCTTCCTGTTCCATAGCCACCATTGCGACGTTCTCCGTTCTGGCAATCCTTATAGCCCGGTAGTCCAGCCCTGCCTTTCCAAGCCTTTTCGCGTACTGTTTTACCGCATCTGGCAATATAGAACCGCGTAACGCAAGCCCTGTTTTTTCATCATACCTTATGCCTGACATTCGTTCGTCAAGATACTGCCTAAATCCCTCTCTTAGCCTGGTCGCGCCGCCCGGCGTTTTCTCATACAGAATATTATGCGCCCCCGGCGATCCCCACTGCATACCTAAGCCTTCAACATACTGGTGCATATATGCGTCGCGAATACCCTCTTTTGTGGCAGGGAACATCTTGCCCCATCTGCCGACTACTCTCGCGCCGCCGTCGGGATAGTTGATGAACTCCTCAAGGTCTTTGCAGATGTCCCTCACGTTACGCCCCGCGGCCCGTCCCCCGCGTATCACGTCAAAGACCATCTGCTCCTGCTCTTCCACGGCTTTCCACACCTGCTCTGACAAGTCTGCGCGTTTTCGGAACTGGTACTCAAGCGGGAGGTCGTCCCACACAACCTTTCCTGTCTGCGGGTCGCGGTGATAAGCGGCAAGGCCGGAAGTGCCGTATCCCCAGCCGCGCCCGGGTGTCTTGATGATAGTGCCGACGGGTTCTTTCGCGTTTTTCAGCCGCCGTTGCCGTGCGTTCTCCTGCGGTTCGGGCCGGTGGTGAAGTTTAACGCCCAGCTTCTCAGCGATGGAAGCCTCCATGTCGTCTTGCAGTTTCCGTGCCGCTGCGACAGGCTTCGCGGCTTCCTCGCGGATGATGTGGTCGATACGCCGCGCAAGCTCCTCCGTAGGATAGGTTATCATTCCCTGCTCGGCGTACTGCTTGACCAGCGGCAAGACGAGTTCGCGGGTGGCGGCGCGGATACGCCGGGCGGCTTCCTGCTCGGCGCGGAGAATGGCGCCGCTGAGTTCCCGTTGTTTGGCGAAATATTCAGCGCGGGTCATTTGCCTCCAGTTTTAAGAGCTTTCTCATTGATTTGATTATCTCATAACTGCTCAATCCATATTCAGGATCGCTGTAACTGAGGGTATGCAAATGTACGAGAAACTGAAACTTTTCAAACTTCTTTTTACTCAGTTTCATAATGCCCCGGCCTGCTGGAATGCTTTTTCAAGTTTGGGAAATTGCCGGGCAATCCATTCACACATATCTTCAATGCTTTGATCTCCCTTCATGCTACATTCTTCAAAAAACGCATGGACGATTTCATGCCGCTTGACATTTCGTTTATAGGCTTCCATGTCCGATACATTGCAAGGATTTTTCGTGTTGTAATCATTACGTAATCGGATAATCTTGCCCCAGCCGTCACAATATCCGTCCAGATCATCGGTTAACCGGGCATCGTCATTGCTCCCCACTTCCTGGAGGTCGTAATCCTGACCAAGTATATTGATTGTCATTTTCTATACTCCTGTATTTACTAACAACGGTTCACCCCGAGACAGGGGGAGGTTCGACATCTTCTTTTCTACTGCTATAAAAGGCATCGCTATCCATCACGTATCTTTGAAATGGAAACACCGCATACTCTCTAATCTGATTTACAAAAGCGTATAGCCTAGCTCCCCAAACTGTAACAAATATCCTTTTAACAAATCTTTCGTTCTTAAAATCAACCAGCGAATACATCAAAATCTCCTATATTTTTTGGTAATCTTGGGGGCTTTGTCTTTGTCTTTTTTTCTGGTACTATTCTGTCTTCTTCATCAGACGGCGCACAATCAATACAAATACCTTCAAATTGTCTTTTCTGGCAAATTCCATACTTATGGCAATATCTCATCAAAACCCTCCCATCCCGCCCGTGTCAAAAGCCGGCTGCCCTACTTTGCTTGAGTGTTCCACAATCATCGTGTTAAGCCCCGCCATGAAGTGATCCTTGTCCTCTGCCGGAAACTCAGGGTACAACTCCTTCGTGAGATAGAACGCGCCCTCCGGAGAAATAGCCCCGTTGCCCAACAGCGGTACAATCGCCTGAGCGTAAGCTCCCATGACCTGGGCTTTCTGCGCTTCGGACAGCAGGGAGATGTTGCCCCACTGAATAGACACCTGCGGCGGTTGGGTGAACCGCATGAACGCCAGTATCGTAAGCGATTGGTTCACTATCTCCTGAGTGCCTTTGGTAAGCTCTCGGCGGATGCCTCTGACGTAATCAAGGGCAAGAAGGCGGTCAGTTTCAGATGACGCATGGTTGCCGGTAGCAATAGCTCCGAAGAATAATTCAGGGACACCGCTTCCTTTAACAATCTTCAATTCGTTATCTTGCAACGCCTTTGTATGTTGTTCAGTTGCATCACTGGACAGGAATAAAAAATTCGTGCTTTCGCCGTCTAGGTTTATGAATAATTTCCTGCTAAACGGATCGATGTTCTTTTCTTGGATTCCTATTTCAGTTGTATTATTTTTCATCCATGCAACTGGATTCTTCACTTGCTGTATTATTTTCGGCTCGAACTCTGTTAGTATCTCATCACGTTTATACGCGATGTCATGGCTTGATTTAAGCAAGCGCAACACTCTGCCAAAAACAGAATTGCCGCGCCAATCGCCCTCATAGCAGTTATGCCCGAATGGTATCGGCATGAAGCCGAACGGGTTTTTGTACTGCACCGTTTTATTGACATCACCCTTCCAATCCTCAGTAATCATCGTCCGCGTTATGTGCCGTTTGCGATTGACATTCGCTGTCGCCATCTCGCCTTTGTTGTACTCAATCTGCTCGTCCGTCCATATTTCCGCTATTTCTCCGGTGTCAAGGTCGATGATAAGGGACGTAATACTGCCATCCGGGATCGCCTCCCATGTAAGCCGGTGCAATTTGTCACTCCAACGCGCCCAACGCCAAGCCGTACCNTGAACAAGCATGGTCGCTACCAGAACAGGATACTCGTCAANAACNAGCNCGTTCAGTTCTTTAATAAGGCGGTCATCTTGTCCACCGTCGGGGATTATTCCCGGAACGCCTGTCATATTCTTCGGCACGTCTATCATACCGCCGGAAAGGTAAGCTGACAGCGCAAGGCTCTGAGCGGCTCCGGTATAAATGCCTTTCAAAAGTTTATCGTTAGACGCAAGACCGCCATTCATCTTGCGATCTGCCGGACGCATTGTATTTTGTTGCTTGGACAAATCTTTCTCTTCAGTACTTTTCCAGAAATCGGAAAATTTCGTTATTTCTTTTCCGTTCTTAAGTTTAAAAATTACTCTCATCATTCCCCTCCCGTTCTATCTTCCCCCGCCAAAAAAATAATCTTTTACTTCATCGGTGAGTTCTGATGCTTCACTGCAGAGCTGATAACCAGCCGATAAGTTATCGACTTGATCGTCATGCTTCCCACTTGGGAATGCCGCTATTTCAGCAATCCACTCATGTAACCACGGCGCGTTTTCCGGCACATGAACATTCCCGGCCTTGAATATCGCCTCAAGTGGGTAAGCCCTGATTATTTTGTCACTCGAAATCTCAATGGGCGTTACCGATCTCTGGCCTTCGAGAATCTTCTGCATAGTCCCGACTGCGTCTTTGGCATCGACGGTATTCTCTACGGCAATCCCAATATACGGCCCGTCGGCTTTTGATATTGCGAGAATCTTTGCGTCCCTCGACGGCGCGTCCATTCGGAACCGGTTTACATCCTTGATCCACAGATGCGGAATTGCGCCTTTCTTCTCAATGCCTAACAGCGTTCCGCTTGTATAATCCGGGTCTGACTTCGTTCTTTCCGCAGCCGTATGAGCAAGGTCCCATACTCGATAATACTGTATGTACGGGTATTCGTCCACTGATTTATGTAACTGGATATTATCGACATTCAGGAAATTGCCGCCCTTTATAATCGGGTTACAATTCAACAAAGACGCGGTTCCGTAACTGCCAAGCGTCGCCCTTTGCTCTTCATACCACGAAACAGGAAACCGCTCAGGAAATAATACGCCGGAAGGATAATCATCTGAAAATGCCGGGATCTGAATAATTTGGAACCTTGGGAACGCCGGATTTGTTTTCATCTCCTTTTCGATGCGTCCAATAATATCGTCTGTATGCCACCTCGTTGCTAAAATAATGGTTATGCTTACCGGCGCTCTTCTGGTCATGAAGTTATCAGTGAAGCCTTCCCACATTTTATCCCTTGCGCCCTGACTTTCCGCGTCCTCCCTGCTTCCGCAGAAGTCGTCTAATATACCGAGATGATAACCCTGTCCTGATATTGACGATAAAAGTGCACCGGCAAAACACTCGCCTTGCCGATTATGAATATGCCAATTTTTTACAGCTGATGATGTGAAATTTACTGATATTCCCGGGAATAGTTCTTGGAATAATTCAGTTGAAATAAGGTCTCTGGCATTTCTTGACATACCTTCGACAAGGCTTGCGGTGTGTCCGCTGAGCAATACTTTACCGTCAGGATATAGCCCTAAGAAATGAGCCGGCAGTTTTCTGGATATTATCTCGCTCTTTCCATGCCTGTACGGAACGGTAACAATTAAAAAACTGCTTATTCCCTGATCGTATAATTCAATCGCTTCGTCTATGACTGAGCATATTTTCTTTGTGTGAAAGCCGATAACATA
>JGI24698J34947_10000584_pt1 | contig 17376 bp, 13 predicted proteins | sample TergutMp193P3_FD_34947 | JGI IMG/M metagenome (IMG submission 34947) | reverse complement strand
AAAACCGAAATAAAGATTGAATGGGATGAGGTAGAGGAAGATGGCGTGTATTATGCCGTTTACCGTTACAGCGAATTTGATTCTTCGCTGACAAGGCTTACCGAGAAATGGGAAGATACGACATTTAATGACAGCCAAGGGCTAAGACCGGGAGTATATTACTATTACAGAGTTCAAGCCATAGTTGACGACATAGCTTCGGGCAAGGCGTTAAAAAGCCAGTTCTCTTCACCTGACAACACGGAAGGCTTTATTTTAAGCAGTCCCGATGAAGTAATCGCGGAAAAAAACAGCAACGGCACTGTTACCGTAAAATGGAAACCGTCGAAGGGCAATGAAAACGAACGGTTACAGTACAAATACAATGTTTATGCAGGCAGTACAGCAGATGGGAATTTTTCATCTCTTGCTAGAGGGTCAGTATCTCCAAACACCGGCACGGACGGATATATTTCCGCAGAGGGGCTTAATGTGAGCGGCAGCTCTTTCTTCAAGGTAACCACGCTTAAAGGCGTTGTTGAAAGCGATCAAAGCGCCGCCGTTTCTCCGTCCCCGTCGGCGGCAATTATTATCGACGCAAGCCAACACGCATTTATCTCGATAAATGAAAAAGCAAATCCAAACGGAGTGTATCCGGTATTGATTACATGGAAAAAACCAATTGATGATAATCCGGCGTTCTATCATGTACAGCGTTCAACAAGAACGGGAAGTGGTTTTACCAGAATCACCTCAATGCCTCTTAGAGCAGATGGTTCGGGGGATAATTTTTCTTACAATTCGTCAACCGGAATCTATACCTACACTGACATAAACGAATCCGCAAGAGTGGGCAGAAAATATTATTACCGCGTATTATCGCTCAACCAGCTTGAGCAGGGAAGCTTCCCGTCTGATGAACGCATAGGCTGGGGCGCGTTGACGCATACTCAGTATTTACTTGAATACAACAAGACCATGAACGCGGCGCTTAAAAAACTTACCTACATGCACAAGCCGGGCAGTACTGAAAAACTCGGAACAGAAACAAAGAACGGTACGATAGGCGGTACTATTTATTACAACGCGGCGATTGCTGGTGTAGGTGCGCGGATAATCATCCGTCTTACCAATTATCAGGAGTTCTACATTGAAAACGAGCGCGATAACGGCGTATATTTCACCCTGAGCGGAGAATCCAACACTTCTGCGAACATGAGTTCCAACGGCACAATGGACGGAACGGTAACGTGTACGGGAATGTATCCGGGCAGGGTGTCTTACGACCGAATTGAAATCAAGGGCGGAGCTGCCGGAGGCGGCACTTACGGAGTCGTACCGGACGGCGGTTTCTCCCGCGTGGAAGTTCCCTTTACTGTGCTAAATTAAACGCTATTGCGTCAGATTTCTTCATTTGTTACACTATCAGCATGGGAGCAATCTGCGTCTTTGTTAATCAAAAAGGCGGCGTTGGAAAAACTACCTCAGCAATCAATATCGGCGCGTATATGGCTGAAGCCGGAAAATCCGTGCTTTTGGTTGATTTTGACGCCCAAGCAAATCTTACCAGCGGCATTGGGGCAAATCCGCCAACGCCCGGAATCTATGAACTGCTTTCCGGTTCCGCAAAAGCAAAAGAAGCGATAAAAATGACCGCTATAAAAAACCTTGAGGTGATTCCTTCCAGCATTCATCTTTCCGGCGCTGCGGTAGAATTAATCGATCAAAAAGAACGAAACTATTTTCTGAAAAAAAATCTAGAACCTATCAGAAAAGATTACGATTATATATTGATTGACTGCCCCCCAAGTTTGGGACAACTTACAATGAACGGTCTTGCAGCCGCCGATTCCGTGCTTATTCCCATGCAGTGCGAATATTTTGCTATGGAAGGACTCAAACAACTTTTACATACCACCAAGCTTATACAAAAAAGCCTGAACCCGTCGCTCAAGATAGGCGGCATTTTTTTTACAATGTACGATCCAAGAACACGGCTTGCACACGATGTAATAAAACAGGTCAGCGCCCATTTTAAAGACGCTGTCCTTAATACAATCATCCCAAGAAACATTCGCCTTTCCGAAGCGCCTTCGTACGGGATGCCTATTTCTCTTTACGATCCGCAATGTCCCGGCGCAAGAGCGTATTATACTCTCGCTCACGAATTGCTTCGCCGTGACAGCAAAGGAGGAACAAATGGTACGTAGAACCGGACTTGGAAGAGGGCTTGATGCGTTACTGAATAATTTTGACAATGACGAATCGCAGTTTGAGTCTGCGGAAACTCAAGCCCTTGAATCACCGCAGGCAGAAACTGAAAATATTATCCCGGATTCGCTCCGCCCTATAAACAACAAAACACATGACGTTGTACAGTTATCTGTAGAAAAGCTTGTCGCAAATTCCGGACAGCCCCGTAAAAATTTTGATGAGACCGAACTGCAGGAACTGGCGGCATCCATAAAAACCTACGGTATCATTCAGCCAATCATCGCGGCGAACGCAGGCGACGGCACTTACATAATAATCGCAGGAGAGCGCAGAACGCGCGCCGCAAAACTAGCCGGTCTTGATACAGTCCCTGCAATCATTCGCGACTACACCGATCAAAAGCGCCTTGAGATTTCTCTTATCGAAAACATCCAGCGCAGTGACCTTAACCCGATAGAAGAAGCAGCCGCTTATAAAAACCTGATGGACTTTTCAAATCTCTCTCAGGACGAACTTGCAATGCGGATGGGAAAAAACCGTTCCACTGTCGCAAACGCACTGCGGCTTTTAAAGCTTCCCGTAGAAATTCAAAAAAGCATTGAAGAGGGAAAGGTCAGTTCAGGGCACGCGAGAGCGTTGCTTTCTGTAACCGATACAAAGGCAAGGGAAAAACTGTACAGGGAAATACTTGACGGAGATATCTCCGTTAGGGAAGCTGAAAAACGGGCATCGGAAACCAATGTCGAAAAGTCAGGCGGAAAGGGAAAATCCGCCAAAGGCGACGCAAAGTCCGCAAAAGACCGTCCGCCTGAAGTAGACGCTATGGTAGAAAAATTTATTTCCAAATTAGGAACCAAAGTAGTCATTGACGGCGATTTAAACAAAGGCCGAATTTTAATCGAATACTATTCAATGGAAGACCTAGAACGCCTCTACGAAATCCTAGGCTAACGAACCCTATTCTCTTTCCCAATGGCGGTTTACGACGTTCCGCAGGAATGTCGTAAACCGCTGCGATAGACGACGTTGCTTGCAATGTCGTCTATCGCGTGAGTTTGCGCCGTTTTAATGGCGCAAACTCAGAATTTGAATGAGAGCCCAACATTAAAAAAAGATACCGCGCCAAATCCTGCCTCTGCCCAAAAACCAAAACCATCACTAATAAAATAACGAGCGCCAACATCCACGCCATACAGGGGTTCGCCAATTCCAGAAAAATGAGATGAATAATCTTTACCTGCATGAATTATCCAGCCTGCCGTAGTAACTGCATAAGTATCAAGTCTATCAACACCCCAGTTGAAATGGTAACCAAAGCGTACGCCAAGTGAAATCCTGCTTACAAACCAATCGTCACTGTAACCTTCCCCCGAATAGCTCACAATACCGCCGAAGAAAAACGGAAGCTTACGATCCCCAAGCGTTGTATTTCTATCAAAGGACAGACGAACAGGCGGAAAATATATGTAGCCGCTACCAGAAAAAGCAGGAACACCAAACCCAACGCCAAAATTGAGAATCCAGTCTCCCTCTTTTGTAAAACTCGGAAACTTTGTAAGATCATTCGGTTCCCACGCAAACAGGGATGCCCCGACAATGCCAAAAAACAAAACCAGACTTAGAATTAATTTTTTCACTTTAACTCCTCTGGTTATATTATATACTTTTTTTAAGTATCGTAAATATCTATTCCCTCTTTTTGTTTTAAAAAATGCGATGCCCAATAGGTAAAGGGGGTCACCAGAGCCTCAATTCCGCACTTCAATATGTAATTCGTCAACACAAGACTCCAAAAAAGTTCCCACCCAAAGACTCCGGCGGCGCTTGCTATCAGCACAAAGATAACCGTATCCAAAAGTTCGCCGACCAACGTAGACCCGATAGTCCGCACAAAAAGCAAGCGTCCTTTCATCTTCACTTTGAGTTTTGAAAGAATAGCCGCATTGGAAAATTCACCCACGAGGTAGGCGGTAAGGCTGGCAAGCACAATGCCGCCGTAACTCATTCCGCCGAGTATGGCGTTGTACGCGGTATCACCGCCAGTTTCCGCTTCCCAGAAAGCTTCCGACGGCAATGCTCCAAGCGCGAAAAAAACCAGCGCGGCAAGGATCATAGCCCCGAACCCCGTCCAGATGACGCGCCGTGCCGTCCTGAAACCGTAGACTTCGGTTAGCACATCTCCCAGCACATAAACAAACGGAAACAAAAGCGTGCCGCCGTCAAAAGCCAACGGTATTGAAAAGATCGAAACGCCAATATCAACAATTTTCGCCGATGACGCGATATTGCTGACAACGAGTATTGCGACAAAAAAAGACGCAACAATATCAAGATACTTGAAAGAAGATTGAGAAGATGTGGATTGAGACATGAGATGCTCCTTGTTTTGTTTAGGCGGGTTAATCTAGGATACCGCCGTTTGCTATTTTAAGCCCACTTTATAAAGCCACTGCGGTATGGATGAATCAGCGCGTCGTGTTTCGGCATAATGCGTACTGTATGACCCTGCATACCGGTATTAACACACTCAATGCGAACTTGGAACACGCTAAGAGCGCCTTCGCTCTTGAGCCATTTCATTTCCGCTTTTCGCGCGTCGGTGATTTCGCTGGATTGGTTCGATACCGTGCCGTGATACAACTCAACATACAGTTCGTCAGGTTTCATGGCGCCCAAATCAAGGTAGGCGGATACGGTCAACATATCACCGCGTTGCATTACCGGCTTGGCGTTGGATTCCAGTTTGACAATTTTTAGACCAGCCCATGCCTGCTGAAGTTTATGGAAGTAACCAGCCAAAGATTTAGCTTCGGCGTAATCGTCCTTGCTGAAACGGCGGTAATTCTTGAGCGCCGGGAAGTAAAAATTATTTGAGTAATCCATCAACATACGGTGACATGACATCGATTGCCCAATCTGCTTCATACACTCTTTCATCCGCCTAATCCATTCACGCGGAAGGCCGTCATGCCCCCTATGATAGAACAGTGGGATAATGTCGCGTTCAAGCAAATCATATAACGCCTTGCTTTCAATATCGTCCTGCAGTTTTTCATCCTGATACTGTTCGCCCTGTCCTATAGCCCAGCCGACTTCGGGATTGTAGGCTTCGTCCCACCACCCGTCCAAAATTGAACAGTTGAGAACGCCGTTCATCGCGGCTTTCATTCCGCTTGTGCCGGACGCTTCCATAGGACGGCGCGGAGTGTTCAGCCACACATCGCCGCCGGATGTTAAATACTTGGCGACATTCATATCGTAGTTTTCGACAAACACTATTCGGCTTGTAACATCGTACTTTTCGGCAAAGTGAATTATGTCGCGGATAAGGTCCTTGCCCGGCATATCGTTAGGATGCGCCTTTCCTGCAAAGATTAGCTGTATGGGACGGTTATTGTCTTTGACCAGCTTGAGCAGGCGTTCAGGGTCGCGCAGAAGCAGGTTGCCGCGTTTATAGGTGGCGAACCTGCGCGCAAAACAAAGAGTCAGCGCGTAAGGAGAAAGCGCGTCCTCCGCCTGACGTATGCGCCGTTCCACTGCGCCGGTACGTTTGTACTGTTCGCGGATACGGTCGCGCACAAAGGCGACCAGACGTTCACGGCGGCGTTCATGGGTACGCCACAGCTCTTCATCAGAGATGCGATCCATACGTTCCCAAATTGGAAGATTTGTCGGATTGTCTTCAAAGCCGGGACCAAAATATCGATCCAAAAGATCGAGCATACCGGAAGAAATCCATGTACGTGGATGAACGCCGTTTGTTACATGACCGATTGGAACTTCGTTCAATGGCAGACCAGGCCAAAGTCCTTTCCACATTTCGCGCGACACTACGCCGTGCAGTTTTGCGACGCCGTTGCCGTAAGCCGCCATCTTCAGCGCAAGAACAGTCATACAGAAAGTTTCGCGATCATCGCCCGGCTCGACTCTTCCAAATCCAAGAAAGTCCTTCCATGAGATTCCAAGAACCTGCGGCCATGTACGGAAATATTTTTCCATCAATGAAATGTCAAAACGCTCGTTTCCTGCCGGAACCGGCGTATGGGTAGTGAAAATATTTGTCGGCCAAACAGCTTCCCTCGCTTCTTCAAAAGAAAAACCTTTCTCGCTCATAATTTCGCGGATACGCTCAAGCCCAAGGAAAGCCGCGTGTCCTTCGTTCATGTGGGTAGCGGCAGGATTGATCCCCAGCGCGCGCAAAGCGCGAATACCGCCGATACCGAGAAGAATCTCCTGCTGCATACGGGTTTCTTTATCACCACCGTAAAGCGCGGCTGTAATATTACGGATATCAGGAGCGTTTTCTTCGATATTGGTATCAAGAAGGTAGAGTGAAGAGCGTCCGACTTTTACTTCCCAAATTTGGGCTGCAGCCTGCCGTCCTGCTAAATCCACAGTAATTTTCAAAGGTTGACCGTCTTTGCCTGTTTTCTTCTCTACAGGCATATTGTACCAGTCGTTCTCAGGATAGCTTTCCTGCTGATAACCGTCGGCGTTCAGCATCTGTTTGAAATATCCCTGTCGATACAAAAGCCCGATACCCACAAGTGGCAGGTCCAAATCCGAAGAAGTTTTCATGTGATCGCCGGAAAGAATCCCAAGACCGCCTGAATAAATGGGCAAGGAAGCGTCCATACCGTATTCCATAGAGAAATAGGCAACCACATCCTTATGACTGCCCCGATACCAGGTTTCTCTCTTTTTGTAACGCTGGAATCGGTCATAGACCTCCTTGAGAGCCGCCAAATAGGAATCGTCCTTGGCGGTCTGCGCGAGCCGTTCCTGGCTCACCATGCCAAGGGTACGAATCGGGCTCTGCTGTGATTGCAGCCACGAATCAAAGTCCAGCCTGATATAAAGCTGAACCGCGTCATAATTCCAGGACAACCAGAGATTACGGGCAATCTCTTCCAAAGGCTTCAGAACTGGAGGAAGCTTTGGCTTTACCGTATATGTGGATATATTCATATATATAAGTTTATGTTTTGAATTGCTTTATGTCAACTGTTGAATTTTTATATTAATAACCCTACCGCGCCTCATTTTTAGCCGCCCATGCGTTCACCGCCAGCAGGGTATTTTCCTTATCCGCCGAACTGAGTTTTCGGTAGACGCGAATCAGCTTCTGTTCTGCGTCGTTTAAATTTTCCGGCGTGATCCCTGTTACTAGGTATTCAGCTGATGTTTCGAGCAGTTTTGCTATTCCAACTCCCTCCCTTATGTCAGGGTAAGTCTTACGGGTCATCCACTTCCTGAATGTGCTTAAAGGAACGCCAATTTTGCCTGCAATCCACTCCTGAGTCGTATTTTTTGCCTTAATCTCGTTTTTTAGCCTTCCCCAGAAGTCCATACAGTCATTTTACCCTCAAAAAAGAGCAAAAATGGCATTTTTTCTCTTGACATAATTCCAAAATTGGATACTAAATTAAAAAAGTGAGAATATTTGGAATTTTTCCCATGTTGTGGGGCAATTTTGGGTATTCAGGCATTCGTATGAATGTTGAAAAAAGACGGTGGGAAAGACCATAAGGGAAAAGAAAATGACAAACAAAAAATTCTGGCTGGGAATACTGGCGGCGGCGCTGGTATTAGGAATGACGGTTGTTGGGTGCGAGGAAGACAAAAAAGATGATAATGGTGACGACGGTGCCGGAAAAGATCAACATTTGGAAGGTCCGTTGTACAATCTGACATTTTGTGAGGTTACGGAACTGAATGCTACTGAAATAAGCTATCTTGAAAATACTGCGACTACTAATGAATTTGGTTCTTTTACTAAGACTGACGGGGGCTATGATTGGGCGGTAATGATTGATTATTCATGGTATAAAGTAAAACCTTACCCTATGAATTTCTATCATTTTGGATGGTGGGGAAAATCGGTGGATATATTGGGTCAGAATCCACAGACCTTACCTTTTGACTATGTAGATGCCAATCATATCAAAATTGACGGTGAAGTTTACAAATATGAACTTAGCACTAAAAAAACAAAAGCTTTTGATTATTCACCATCCGATGCGCTTGGAGGAGGTAGTAGACGAGAAACAGGGACTGTTGAAAGTCAAGTGTTGAAAATATACATTGATGGTGATGATGAAGATCCTCTTCTACTGTGGAGTAATGAAAAACACACAACAGTAACATTTTTATAAACAACAGTAAAAAGAAATAATGGCGTTCGCCGTAGCATGGGCTGCGGCGTTCCGCCACTTTCTGCGACTTAGGCGTTACTGCGGTTTGCGGTAACGCCTTTGCGATTTAGAGCGACTTCTTTATCAATATCGTCCATAATTACCGCCCCCTTTCTCCCTGTTCAATTACCCTCGCTATGCGATATAATTTACCTGATGAACGGGCTTTTATTACTGATTATTTCGATAATCGTACTCTCCCTTGCCTATCTGCTGTACGGCAGGTTTTTGGCGCGAAAATGGGGAATTGACCCGTCCAAAAAAACTCCGGCGAATGAATTTGAGGACGGCAAGGAATATGTGCCTACTTCTCCTATGGTTTTGTTCGGGCACGAGTTTGCGTCTATTGCCGGTGCAGGACCGATTAACGGACCGATTATTGCCGCGATGTTTGGCTGGCTTCCGGTGCTTTTGTGGTTACTTTTGGGAAGCGTCTTTTTTGGCGCGGTGCATGATTTCGTGGCGCTTTACACATCGGTTAAAAACAAGGGCAAATCTATCGGCTACGTTATCGAACGGTATGTGGGAAAAACAGGGATGCGTCTGTTTCTCATTTTTATCTGGCTCTTTTCCATCCTTATCGCGGCGGCGTTTGCTGACATTGTAGCCGGAACTTTCGTCGGGTTTGACGCTTTGGGCGCGCCGGAAAAAACTAACGCTTCTGTGGCTTCTACATCGAGTCTTTTTATCGTGGCGGCAATCGGGCTGGGGTTTCTTATCAGAAAACGCAAGGCTTCCGATCTGGCAAGCGCGATAATCGCGATCGACCTTCTTATCATTTGTATTGTGCTGGGGCTTTTCTTCCCGATTTTTCTCAACAAGTCTCTCTGGCTTTATCTGATTTTTGCATACATCTTTATCGCTTCTATTGTGCCGGTCTGGGTTTTGGGACAGCCCCGTAATTATCTGAATTTTTTTCTGCTGATTGCAATGATGCTTGCGGCTTTTATCGGCGTTGTTTTTACAGCTCCAAAAATTAACATTCCGGCTTTCACGGGCTTTAATGTGAACGGCAGTTTTCTCTTCCCTGCCCTTTTCATCACTATTGCCTGCGGAGCGATTTCCGGCTTTCATTCGCTGGTGGCTACAGGCGCGGCTTCCAAACAACTGAGCAATGAAAAACATATGCTCCCTATTTCTTACGGCGCGATGCTTCTGGAAACTCTTGTGGCGGTGCTGGCTCTTATCGCTGTCGGCTCTCTTGCGTATAACGGGAAAATGCCAAGCGGAACTCCGCCGTTCATTTTCGCGACTGCGGTATCCGGCTTTCTTCATCAACTTGGACTGCCCAATCAGGCTTCTTTCGCTATTGTATCGCTGGCGGTCTCGGCTTTTGTGCTTACAACACTGGATACTGTCGCGCGACTCGGACGGCTTTCCTTTCAGGAAATTTTTTCAACAACGGCAAACGAAAAGACAAACCCAAATTTTATCCGACGAATTTTTAACAGCAAGATCGCCGGTTCGATCTGTACCCTTTTGCCGGCTTATCTTTTGGCGATAATGGGCTATCAAAATATATGGGCGCTGTTCGGCGCGGCGAATCAGCTTCTTGCCGCTTTAACATTAATTGCCTGTACTCTGTTTTTCAAAAAATCGGGTCGCCGCATTTTTATGCTCATTGTTCCTACGATAATCATGCTGGCGGTTACACACACATCGCTTGTTTTGAGCATCATAAACAAACTGCGGCTTTTTACAAGCGGCACATTTAACCCGAATGTTGACGGTATTCAATTAGGAATAGCCGTTCTGCTTTTGGTTTTGGGAATTCTTGTCGCGGTTTCCTGCGCAAAAAAACTGTTAGAAAAAACGGAACTGTAATAAATGAGAAAGTTCAGAAACTTAATAATTTCACTTCTCACCAGCGGTAAGTATCAAACTTTTCAAGATGAAGCAGACATGGACGCAATGCTCCGTCTCATTGTTCTAAACATAACCTACACTATTGCCTCTGTTATAATCATCACTCTTGGCATTTCGGATATGCAAAGGGGAAAAATCGATATCGGACTTATCCAGCTCATAACCGGTTTTATGATATTTTTGAATCTTTCACTTTTGCGGACGGAGTTTCCGCTTATTATCGGCGGTTTAATTGTAAACGCGATCTTTGGCATTTTTTGCGCCGTTTCCATTTTTACCAAATACGAACTGCAGGGACTTGATATTCTGTGGATATACACATTTCCGTTAATATCGATCTACACGCTTGGTCTGCGCGTTGGATTGATACCTGCTTTGATTCTTTTCGCGGTTGCCGCATTCGGAACTTTCACGGCAAGTTTTACAAAATATAGCTATACTTTTCCCGAAGCGGTTCTTATCTGCGGCGTTTATCTGCTTGTTTTAAGCCTTACTGCCGTTTATGAATATGTCCGCTCTATCAAAGACCTCTGGCTTGCGCGGCAGGACAGCTACATAAATATGGTCTTTGACAACAGTCCCGACATAATTATGCTCCTAGACAAAGATATAAAGATGATTTACTGCGCCAAAGTTTTTATGAAAAAAGCCGGAATAAAATCATTTGATGAAATCCGAAAAACGAGTTACCGCGATGTTTTTTCCATGCTTATGCCGACTGATCAGCTTAACGAGATTATCTCTTTATTTAGAACGTCCAGCAGAACGAGAATTCCGGTTATTTTTGAAAGGGAAATAAATTTTGGGAACGACGGCTTCCGTCATTATTACGAGATTCATTTTACTCCGATGTACAACGACGACGGCGTTTTTCAGGGCGCGTTTATTCTGTTCCACGACACGACCGATATCATGGAAGCCAAGAAGCGCGTAGAGCAGGCAAGCCGTGCAAAATCGAATTTTCTGGCGAATATGAGCCATGAAATTCGCACTCCGCTGAACGCGATTATCGGCATGACTACAATCGCGAAGGATTCAATTGAACCAATGCGGAAAGATTACTGTTTGGGCAAAATTGAAAGCGCTTCAATGCATCTGCTTGGTATTATCAACGACATTCTTGATATGTCAAAAATTGAAGAAGATATGCTTGAGCTTTCAAATACCGAGTTTGTTTTTTCGGAAATGATAGACAGAGTTGTAAACATTTTTGAATTCCGCCTGAACGAGAAAAGGCAAAAACTTGTAATAAAGCGCGACCCTTCAATTCCGCAGAGAATCATTACAGATGAGCAGAGGCTTGCGCAAGTAATTACCAACCTGATCGGCAACGCTGTCAAGTTTACCCCCGAAGAAGGGGAGATTACGCTTTCGTTCCGCAGACTGGCTGGCGCGGACAAAGACGAAAAATTTTGCACTCTGGAAATTACAGTCGCCGATACAGGAATTGGCATTCCCAAAGAACAGCAGGCAAAACTTTTCACGTCTTTTGTTCAGGTCGATTCAAGCATTACCCGCAAATTCGGCGGTACGGGATTGGGACTGGCTATCTCCAAAAAAATCGTAGAGTTGATGCAGGGCAGAATACGGGTCGAATCCGAAGAAGGAAAAGGCGCGTCTTTTATTTTCACTGTCCGCGCCGAAATTCCAGCCGTTTCCTCTGATGCCGTATTTGCCTCAGATGCGCCCGTCCTCGATACGCCGCGTGACTATCGCGGCAAACGAATACTGCTTGCCGAAGATGTGGAAATAAACCGTGAAATTGTTATCGCTGTTCTGGAACCTCTTGGACTGGAAATTGTCGAGGCAGAGGACGGAAAAAAAGCCTGCGATTTGTTCCATGCTGATCCTGACGGCTTCGATTTGATCTTCATGGATATACACATGCCCGGCATTGACGGCTACGAAGCCGCCAAATATATCCGTGCGCTTGAACACCCTCGCGCGCAGACCGTCCCGATTATCGCAATGACAGCTAACGTCTTTAGAGAGGACGTAGAACGCTGTCTCGCCGCAGGCATGAACGGTCATCTTGGAAAACCGCTTGACTTTAACACAGTAATGGCTGTCATGGGAAAGCATTTATCCGGCGCCTAAGAATGTCGAATAACGTTTAGGCGCCGGACTTTTAGATTACGCAACATACGCATACAGTTTGTTTGTCCGTTTCGGATTTCTCAGCTTGGCAAGGGCTTTTTCTTCAATCTGGCGGACACGTTCTTTGCTCAGATTGTAACGGGCTCCAATCTCTTTCAGCGACATAGGCCGCCGACCAAGTCCGTAATGACAGCGAATAATGTCCTCTTCGTCTTTTTCAAGGGTACTGAGTACATTTTCAATCGCATCTTTCATAAAACTTATTTCCGCGTCTTTGTCAGGAGACGTATACCTGTCATCTTCGACAAATTCCCTTAAAGTCATCTCTTTGTTTTTGGAAACGGGAATATCCAGCGAAAAAATTTCCCTGGAAATATCAAGGATATCCGTAATGCGCTCTTCTTCCATATTCAAAAGTCTCGCTATTTCCTCAACTTCTTCTTTAGGTGAAGATTGATTATCAATCCATTTTTTCGCCTTTTCAATTTTAATAAGTTCTGCGGCGCGGTTTGTCGGAAGCCTGATCATTCTGGCTTTTTCACAAAGAGCGCTCATAATGGACTGGCGTATCCACCACACAGCGTATGATATAAAGTGATATCCCTTCTCAACGTCAAAACGGTCAACTGCGGTTAAAAGACCGACATTGCCCTCGCTGATCAGGTCCTCAAGCGGAAGCCCAAGCCCCTGAAACTTTTTTGCAACATTAACCACAAAGCGCAGGTTGGCGCTCACAAGCCTTTCCCTGGCGGTCTTATTGCCTGCAGCCGCTTCACGCGCAATTTTTTCCTCTTCTGTCTTGCTTAACAGCGGAATACAATTTATCTCTCTGAGATATATTGCCAGGTTATTGCTAAAACCTTCTTCTTTTAACCTTGTATCTGTCATAATCTCCTCCTTGTTCCAAAATCTACATACAATACATAGCAGGAACCGTGCCAAAGCCGATGTCAGTCACCGCCCCCATATATAGCGGTAATTTGAGCAAAAAACGCTATAAATAGCGTATATGGGGCGTTAAAAATGGGCGTTTCAGGGAAAAATGACACAGGGCTTCAAAAATGACCATATACTGTGTCATTTTGACCATGTAAAACGGTTGTTTTTCAATAAAACGCGAAGGTTATTGATTTGCTTGGAAATTACTTATATGATTACTTTGAAATTTGGGAAATTCGATTTTTTTGCCGAAATTTATAGTAGAAATCTTTTAAGGCAGGTTACAGTTATGGTATCTACTCCCGAGTTGGTCGTGGATGAGGGAAAAATAAAAAAAGCAATACAGTCCGGACTCCCGCTGACAATTACAACATATACTCTTCCCAAAGAAATCGAAATTTATATTGAGCAGGTCATTGACGCTTTTCTCAAGCAGATGGATCAATTAAAACTAAAGGACTACATCGTTTACTGCGTTCAGGAACTTGTTGTCAACGCGAAAAAAGCAAACACAAAACGGGTTTTCTTTGACGAATGCGGTTTGGATATTAACAATGAAGATGACTATCAAAAAGGTATGGCGGAATTCAAAGAAGAAACTCTGGGCAACATTGCCCATTATCTGCAACTGCAAAAGGAAAGAGGGCTTTTTATAAAAGTTATCCTGCAAGTTAGAAGAAATATAATTAACATAGAAATACGCAACAATGTAACCGCAACAAAAATGGAACAGCTTCGTATTCAGGACAAAATAGCGCGATCCAGACAGTACGATAATTTGGAAGACGCTCTGTCGCAGGTACTTGACGATACTGAGGGAGCGGGACTTGGGCTTGTTATTCTTGTTTTAATGCTGAAGAAAATGGGTTTAGATGACAATGCGTTTACCATCAAAACCACCGACAAATACACTATCGCCAGCATTTCGATTCCGCTTGCTGAAACTATGCTTGAAAACATTTCGTTTCTTTCTGAAAAAATAGTGGAAAACATCAACAGTCTGCCGCAGTTCCCTGAAAATATCCTTATGGTTCAAAAACTTATTAACGATCCAAGTTCCGATATGCCTGTGATAGCCCGTCAAATTTCTATGGACCCTGCGCTAACCGCCGACTTGTTAAAAATCGTCAACTCCGCGCAGTATATGCTTTCAAAAAAAGTTGATAATATTTCGGAAGCGGTAAAAATGATCGGCATTAAAGGTATTAAAAATCTGCTTTATTCTTATGGAACGCAAAAAATATTGGGCGACGATACAGTTGACAAAAAGAGACTTTGGGATCATTCATACAAAACAGCGTTCTATGCGTACAATTTGATAAAGAATTTCAAAAACGACGCAAGTCTTTTAGACGATGTTTATGTCGGCGGCATATTGCACGACATGGGAAAAATTATTTTCGCCAATGTTCATCCCGATCTGCTTGGAAAAATAAGGGACTTCAGCATGGAAAGAAATCTTCCTCCATCAACATTTGAGGACCTTTCAGCAGGCATGAATCACGCCGAACTTGGCGCATTGATCGCGGAAAAATGGAATTTCCCCGAAAGGCTTGTAGCTGCAATTCGTTTCCATCACGATCCCGAAGCCGCGCCCGAAGATTGTAAAGATTTGGTCGATGCTGTATACCTTGCCAATATGTTCTGCGAATACGAAAACGGCAACATCAATTTTGATCAGTTTGATATAGGTCCGCTGGATAATTACGGACTGCGCACCAAAAAACAAATCGATACCCTGCTGGAACGGCTTTCCTCCGGGTTCTTAAAAGAAATGCAGAGCTAGAATCAATAGTTCGTACTTTTTACATCGGGAGTTTCACCTTGTCTGAAATAAAACTGGCAACAGATCGCATTGGCAAAGACCCCATTGGCAAATTGTTACTCGATTTTTCTGTTCCGGCAATAATCGGAATGCTGGTCAACGGGATTTATAATATCGTTGATCGTATTTACCTTGGGCATGGCGTTGATCCGCTTGCTATCGCCGGAGTGGGACTGGTTATGCCTGTAATGATGATTATAGCGGCGGTTTCCATGCTGGTTGGTATCGGCGCAAACTCGCTCTTTTCCATTCGTTTGGGGGAAAAGCGTTCCGACGAAGTTGAAAAAATAATGGGGAATGCGTTTACTCTTCTCTTTCTTATTCCTGCCGTCTGTATAACCGTGTGCCTTATTTTTATGAAGCCCATTCTGCGCGACATTATGAAAGCGACAGGCGATGTTTATGAGTACGCGGCAACTTACCTGCGCATTATTCTTTACGGCGCAATTTTCGCCGCGATGAGTCCGGGACTGACGCATTTTATCCGTTCGGACGGACACCCGAAAACTTCGATGCTGGTTCAGATTGTCGGCGCGCTGATAAATATCATTCTTGACCCGATTTTTATTTTTGTTTTTGGTCTGGGAGTAGCAGGCGCGGCATGGGCGACTATCATATCGCAGTTTATTTCATTTGTTTTTGTTTTAGGATATTTTTCCTCAAAATGGACGCGCCTGCGGTTCCGTTTTAAATACATGAAGTTAAACGCAAAACTTGTCGGCAGTATTCTTGCCATCGGTTTCGCTCCGTTTATCATGCAGTTCGCAATGAGCCTTGTCGGTATTTTACAGAACGCGACAATTTTAAAATACGGCGGCGACGAAGCGCTTACCGCGATGACAATTTTCTTCAGCTTACTTACCGTTATAATTATGCCGCTTATGGGAATAGGGCAGGGCGCACAGCCGATCATCGGTTACAATTACGGCGCGAAACAATACGACCGTGTTAAAAAATGTTTCAAGCTGGCAGTTCTCGCCTGCGCAGGGCTTTTTACCGCCGGATTTCTCGTAACGCAGTTTGCCCCCGGTTTTTGTTTTTCGCTGTTCAGTAAAGACACAGGACAATTGCGCGAACTTGGAATACTAACCATACGAATTTGCACTTGTATGTTCCCGATTATCGCCATTCAAATGATGAGCGGTCAATTTTTTCAAGCAATCGGCAAACCCGTTCAAGCTTCTATTTTGAGCCTTTCGCGTCAGATTCTATTTTTCATTCCGTCACTTTTATTTTTACCCGTTCTATTTGAAGCGCTTGGACTCCGCCCAATTTACGGCGTATACTGCGCTTTCCCCCTGTCTGACTTTTGTTCGTCAATAATTTCAGGCGCGTTTATAATGAAAGAATTTAGGCATTTGAAAAAGTTGTCTTGATTCGCTGTCGATTGCCATATTTCCCCCTATCTACAAGACATCTAAATAACCGCAAGGGTACTGGCTTGTATTTAGATTTAATTATGGCGAATTCGCCACAATTAGAAATAAAACCTGAATTTTAACCCCTCGAATTTGAGGGGTTTTGAAGGCAAATGGCAAACAGAAATCCTTATCTTTTAATAGATTTAAAAAGGCTTTCTAATCTTTCCTCTATATCAGCTTTTAGCCCGTCTTGAAACCGTTGTATTGCCTCTGCCGAATAAGGTCCTGCGGAAAATAGCTCCCAACTGTCAATTTTTAGGGCTTTCGCTATACGTTCAAGCATTTCTGATGATGGGAATTTGTTTTGTTGCTCAATTTGGGCGATATAATTGGTAGAAGTATCTACCCTTTCTGCCAATTGCGCCTGTGAAATTCCCATTTTTTCACGTCTTTTTTTAATATTGTGGGATAAAAGGCTTCTTAAACTAGTCATGCCATATTTTAATTTTATTTAATGGTGACCTCTTGCAAAGTTTCTATAAGACATAGTAGTATGTCTCAAAGCGATATATAAAAAAACTGATTTTAGGTCGAGGAGGTGTAAAAAAGACCTATTTTGGTCCTCATTATGGAGAAACTGAATAAAACGGCGCATGAAACACCTGTACAGAGTATGGAAATAAGACAAAAATTATTCGGCAATTTGGACTTTGAAAAAATTACTTCAAATAAAGACTTTAAAGAAGCCGATGCAAGAGCAGTGATTGTTGATCCAATCTTGAAAGAACTTGGTTTCAGCCATGAAAATATTTTGCGGGAAAAGCATCTCAAAAGCCCATACTTAAAAGTAGGCAGTAAAAAAAGAGCCGTGACTTTAGTCCCTGACTATATATTAAAAGTC
>JGI24698J34947_10000583_pt1 | contig 17389 bp, 14 predicted proteins | sample TergutMp193P3_FD_34947 | JGI IMG/M metagenome (IMG submission 34947) | reverse complement strand
CTGCCGCTTTAAAGAGCCTGAAGCTAAGATGATTGGTTCCATTAGAGGATTTTAGCGTTAATTGCCGGAGTTAGCAAGTACAATCAGGCACGAATTCAGGCCTAAGTTTGGAAAACTTATGTTTGAAAAACTCAAGTTTGAAAAACTTATGTTTGAAAAGCCTTATCCCGTTTTTTCTCCGACAAAAGAGAGTCAAGCGCCTGAATCATCTGCGTAAGCTCCTCGGCGGAAGAGGTTGCAACCCTGGTTGACTGTATAAAGTTGGAAAGCCCCCTTGATATATCGGCGATTGCGATGTTGGTCTGCTCTGCCGACTTTTGTTGTTTTTGGCTGGATACCGTTATCGTCTGCGCCTGATTCGCCGTTATTTCCGCTCCCGAACGGATGTCCCGGAATATGTCTTCAAGTTCCTTGATCAGATTGTTGCCCTCAATGATCTTGTCCGCGCTCTCCTCGCTGGAAATTATCAGCGACGATGAGGAGCCTTGAATCTCCTCCGCCTGCTCGCGTATCTGTTTTGTAAGGGATGCGATGTCATCGGCAAGGCGGTTCACCTCGCTTGCGACTACGGCAAAACGCTTTCCCCGATCTCCTGCGCTTGCAGCTTCAAGAGCGGCGTTAAACGCTATCACCTTTGTCTGATCGGTAATTGTGTTTATCGTTTTGATAATGTCGCGTATTTTTGTGATTTTGTTTCCCAGAGCGACGATGCCCGAAATTACGCCGTCGTTCTTCTTTTTGATATTCTCAAACTGATTTACGTTGCGCTCAAGAACGTTAAAGCCGTGAATAACGTCGTTTTCCATTTTAGAGGCGATAGCCGCCACGCTTGAAGTTTTTTCGGCAATTTCAACGGCGATTTGAGAATTTTCCTTTATGATGCTTTCTATTTCCTGAACGCTTGCCGCCTGATTGTTTGCCGTTGAGAAAATGTCTTTTGACGACAGGAATATTTCGTCTGTTGATTTCTGGATTGTTTTTGCCATACTGCGGGTTTGCTCGACAGTTTTTGAAGCGGTTTCGGCGGCTGCGGTTTCAGATTCGATCATGTTATTAAAAAGTTTAAGATGGCGTTTGCAGGCTATTCCAGTAACCGCTCCGGCGAATATCATTCCCATAACGTAAAACGATTCGTTGTACAGCGGGAAACGTACGTCTATCATTTTATTTTCGAGCATGAAAAAATACGGTAAATCAAGCGCGTTTTTGTTTGCGAGAAAAACAATTGAATAGCATAAACCCGCGTATATGCCAGAAAAAATAGCGCAGGGGATGCTGTACCTGAAAGAGCCCAGCAGGATGAGCATGATGTAAAACTGGGCCTGTATTGCAAGATATATGATTGGAGGACATATTTGGGGGTATGTGCAGGTAAGCCAGATACACGCGCTTATGATGGTCATATCGGCAGTTACAAATATATATTTGAATGTATCATGAAGCGTTTCTTTTTTTCGCAAATAAAAAAATAAAAACGCGGCGTACAGCAGAAAGACAGTAGTAAAAATATGCGCCCGCCACGGTATATAACCGTAGCCTTCCATATTCCTGATAATGGAAATGGCGGGCAGGCTGATTGAAAAAATGAGGGCAAGCGCAATCCTGAACTTGCTTATCAGTTTTTCTCCGTCACATTCATCATGGTTGATTTTTTCCTTAATTTCACCGGCAGTCATATATTCCCCCTTGTTTTTTATGCGCTCATTTTTCCGTTAGCGTAACCACTCCGTCCCAGTCGTCGGGCGGCGGGTTACGCGCAAATTCAGCGGAGCGCTCCAGATAGAGCTGTGAAAGAAAATCATTATTATCGGCTTCAAGAGATTTTGTAAAATATTCCTGCGCGAGTTTCCATTCGCGCATATAAAAAACCTGCAATCCCTTGTTGTAGTTGACAAGCGTTTCGCGGTTAATCAGAAGGGAAGGGACGACAGGAAGGCTTATAATTTCTCCCGATCTTAACTTGATTATCTCGGAGCCTGTAAAACCCGAATAAACGGCGAAAATGCCGGCGGGTTTTTCTTTTCCCTTAACGCGGACATTGTCGATTTTTCGAAAGAGAAATTTGTCCTTTGTCGCGTCATATACATATTCTGAGACAATAAGCGGGTGATGATAGAGCTTGGTAAGGTTTTCTATGCGGGATGCCAGATTGACAGTATCGCCTATAATGGTGTAGTCCATTTTGTTCTGAAAGCCGATGTTTCCAAGAATACATTCGCCGAAATTTATCCCGATGCCGATTCTCAATTTGTTACGCGAAATTTCATGTCCTGAGAGATTCATCTGATCAAGGACGGCAATCATTTTTACCGCGGCGCGTATGGCGTTTTCGGGGGAATTTTCAATGTTTCCGAATGCCCCAAAAACCGCCATGATTGCGTCTCCGATGAATTTGTCGATGTGGCCGCCTTCGGAGATTATTTCCCCGCCCATTTTAGCGAAATAGCCGTTTAAAAAATCAACAACGTCCTGCGCGTTTGAATGTTCCGATATAAACGTAAAATCCCTGATGTCGCTGAACAGCACCGTAACGTTTCTTGTCTCGCTTACCGGAGAATGGCTTGTCGTTTCATTAATTATTTCGTCCATAACGTCCGCCGGCACATAACGGGCAAAGGCGGTGCGGGTGTTCTTTTGAAGCTGTGACAGTTCATGCATGGAAAGCGCGTTAGCTGCAATGGGGGATGCCGCTCCCAGGAACACGTTGATATTTTCAAGAATTGGGGGGGAAAAGTATTCGTTTATGGAATTGGCTATATGAACGGATGCGAATTTTTCACCGGCGATGACGAGCGGGAGCGTTATGTACGATGTTATCTTTTTTTCGTTTTTTCCCGCCAGAAAAAAATTGCGGGTGTTTTTTTTGGAAACCTGAAAATCGGGAAAGAGATTGTTGAAGTCAGATATACATATCCCAAGAAAATCATCCAGGATTTTTTTTGAATACCCTGAAAAGTTCGCCGTATAAATATACAATTCCCCTTTTGAGCTGCGAATCATCATTGTTACAATTTCCGATTCGCAGACGGTATGGAGAAGATCAAAGATTCCCTGCACGATCTTTTCAAGTGAATGCGCCTTGCTGGAAAGTTCGGTAAGAAGCCCGATTACCGTTGTCTGAAACAGCTTGTTATCAAGAAGGTTGTTTACAGTTTCAATTATGGACGCGTCATTAATTTTTCTGCCTTCTTTTTCTATCGAGGCAAAATCAATATCCTGCGTTACGGAAAGCAGGGCGGCGACCGCTTCTCCCAGCGGTTGGAAATTGTCAGGTGATTTTTCAATGTAAATATCTGCTCCCGCCTGCCCTCCCCAGAATTTGTCCTTTGCCTCGTCAAGCGTTGTAAACATTATAATGGGGATTGTTTTTGTGTTTTTCTTCGTTTTTAAAAAGCGCGTTACCTGATACCCCCTGAAAAGCGGCATTTCAACATCGGTGATGATAAGGTGGGGCATAAAGCTGTAAACTTTTTTTATTCCCTCAAAGCCGTCGCCCGCCCTTTCCAGTACGTACTGTGAAGAGCCAAAAAATCCCATAAGCATATCGGCAAAAATATCAGAATCTTCCATAATCAGAATGCGCTTTTGTTCACCGCTCATTTGTTACCCCGATTAAATTTTTTATGGCCTCAAGCAGATTGTGATTGTTAAAAGAATTTTTTATAATGTAGCGCGATGCGCCAAGCATGGCGGCACGTTTTTGATCCTCTTCGCTTGCCAGCGACGAAATGACGATGACAGGTATGCGGGAAAGTTCTTCGTTTTTTTTGAGGTTTTCGGTGAGCATGAAACCGTCCATTACAGGCATATTTAAATCCGTGCAGATCAAGTCGTAATGTTTGCTTTTGGCGGCTCTCAGCGCTTCCGCTCCGTCGCAGGCGGTGTCAACTAGGTATCCTTCCGCCTGAAGTATCTCGCTTTCAATTTCGCGCGTGGGCCTTGAATCGTCTACAACCAGAATGGACTTGCGCAGTTTTTCAAATTCAATATTGTGTTTTTTTAGGTCTATGGGTTTGGCGCGTTTTGCCATTTTTATAACGGTTGGAACATGCAGGACGCTTACCATTTCATAATCCTCGTTTAGAACTACGCCTGAAAAAACCGGCATATTCTCCATAAATGACGGCATGGTTTTCAGGATAACGGATCTCATGCTGGATACGTTGTCAACCGCGATTGCCGCCGCATCGTCGTAAGAGCGGACAATTACGACAAATATATCTCCCGCCGACTGCGCCGATTCAAGTTTTATCCGTAAAATCTGGTTTAAATAATAAAGTTTTATTATGCGTCCCTGATATTTTATTTCAGGATGATCTACTACGGTGATAATATCTTCGCTGTTTACAAGCATTATCGTTTCCACGAAATTTGCCGGTATGATGAATTTCATCCCGCCGCATGTTACGGGAAATCCTGTAAGGGCGGCAATTGAGAGCGGAACCATTATGGTAAATGTAGTGCCGTTTCCCCAAACGCTGTCAACGACGACGTTGCCCTTTAAGGCCTCAATGCTTTCGCGTACCACGTCCATTCCAACTCCCCGCCCTGATACGCTGCTTACATTGCCCGAGGTGGAAAAACCGCTCTGAAAGATAAAGTTGGTCAGGTCTTCTTTTGAAAGGGAAGCGGCGGCGGCTTCGGCGACAAAACCTTCACGCACGGCCTTTTGCCTAATCTTTTCATGGTCGATGCCGTGCCCGTCGTCTGAAATAACAATCTTCATACTGCCGCTTTCCCGCGAACAGGAAATGACGAGTTTTCCGCTTTCACTCTTTCCCGAAGCAATACGTTCCTGCGGCGTTTCTATCCCGTGATCTATCGCGTTACGCACCATGTGCAGGAACACCTGCGAGAGCGCTTCTATGATGTTTTTGTCAATTTCATTTTCCTTGCCCTCAATAATAAGTTGCACTTTTTTCCCCAGTTCATCGGAAAGCTGGTACACATAACGCGGGTAGCTGTCGAATATTGTGGAAAGCGGCAGGGTACGCAGGGAGATTACGCTGTCATAAGCGCCCCTGATGTTGTTTCCGGTATCTATCGAATAATTTTTTAACGACGAATTGAGTCTTTCGCCTAACCGTTCCAGTTTTCTGAAATTTGCCGTCAGTGTTGGGTCGCCTTTTATATCCTCTTTGAGCAATTTTGAAAAGTCTTTTATCACTTTGTTAAGCGCGGCGCAGTCCTGGGAGATGCTCTTTGCGGCAATTTCAAGCGACTGTAAAGACGTGATGCTTTTAATAATGCCGTCTATTTTTTCAAGGGAAAGGCGTATGCTTTCGGATTTTGTTTCCCTGTGGGGCTTTTCCGAAAGCTCCGCGCTGTTTGCGCTTTCACCGTCTTTGGCGGGGACATTTTCTTTCGCGGGCGAAGGCTGTTCCTGTTTTTGCCTGCCGGTTTTCTCAGGCAGTGAAAATTCTTCGTTAGACGCAAGAGAGGCGAGATTTTTTACATATTCCTGAATTTCAATTACATCGTCGCTTGTCTGCCGTACGGACGCTAACCCCGACTTCAACAGGTCAATGGAAGCAAGGATGAGTTTTACCGCGTTATCTGAAAGACCGATACGCTGTTCCTTGAGCGAAACAAAAACGCTTTCAAGGCAGTGGCTCAACTCTTCAATACGCTTGAACTCAAGCATACGCGACGAACCTTTGAGCGTGTGAAGTGCGCGAAGAAGGGCCGCAAGATCGTCCTCTACGGAAACGCCGTCCTTGATGTCAAAGACAAGAGTTTCAACAAGGGCGATGTTTTCAAATCCCTCGTCCGCGTATTTACCGATGTATTTTTCCCTGTTAATTGCCATAGCCTTTCCGTTAAATGTAAATGCCGGTATTTTGTTTTTCTTTAACCGACAGTAAAGAATCGAGGGCTTGAATCATCTGCGTAAGTTCCTCGGCGGAAGAAGTTGCAACCCTGGTTGACTGTATAAAGTTGGAAAGCCCCCTGGAAATATCGGCGATTGCGATATTGATCTGTTCCGTAGATTTTTGCTGTTTTTGGCTGGATACCGTTATCGTCTGCGCCTGATTCGCCGTTATTTCCGCCCCCGAACGGATGTCCCGGAATATATCCTCAAGTTCCTTGATCAGATTGTTGCCCTCAATAATTTTGTCCGCGCTCTCCTCGCTTGAAATTATCAGCGACGACGAGGAGCCTTGAATCTCCTCAGCCTGCTCTCGTATCTGTTTGGTAAGGGATGCGATGTCGTCCGCAAGGCGGTTCACCTCGCTTGCGACTACGGCAAAACGCTTGCCCCGATCTCCTGCGCTTGCAGCTTCAAGGGCGGCGTTAAACGCTATCACCTTTGTCTGATCGGTAATTGTATTTATCGTTTTGATAATGTCGCGTATTTTTGTGATTTTGTTTCCCAGAGCGACGATGCCTGAAATTACGCCGTCGTTTTTCTTTTTGATGTTTTCAAACTGATTGACGTTGCGCTCAAGAACGTTAAAGCCGTGAATAACGTCGTTTTCCATTTTAGAGGCGATAGCCGCCACGCTTGAAGTTTTTTCCGAGATTTCAACGGCAATTTGGGTGTTTTCCTTAATCGTGCTTTCTATTTCCTGAACGCTTGCCGCCTGATTGTTAGCTGTTGAAAAAATATCTTTTGACGACAGGAATATTTCATCTGTTGATTTCTGGATTGTTTTTGCCATACTGCGGGTTTGCTCGACAGTTTTTGAAGCGGTTTCGGCGGCTGCGGTTTCAGATTCGATCATGTTGTTAAAAAGTTTAAGATGGCGTTTACAGGCTATTCCGGTAATTAAGCCCGCTATTATCATGGCAATTACGCGAAATGATTCGTAGTACAATGGAAAACTTACAGGTATTATTTTTTCCTCAAGCCTGAGAAAGTAAGGCAGATCCAGGGCGCCCGCGTTCGCAAAAACGACAATCAGATAACAGACGCCGGCATATATGCCTGAAAAATACGCGCATGGGACGCTGTACCTGAAAGCGCCCGCCATTATAAGCACAATATAGAACAGAGCCTGCACGGAAAGGAACGGAAGGGGAGGGGAGGCTTCCAGATAAGTGCAGCCGGTCCAAATGGCGGCGCTGATAATTGTCATATCAAGAACTACACAGATATATTTGAACTCGGCGGCAAGGGTTTCCTTTTTTCGTATGTAAAAAAATAAAAAAACAGAATACAGAAAAAAAACGCTGGTAAATGAATAAGCTCGCAATGGAAAAGCCTCAAGGCCGCTTGAGTTTCTGATTATCGAAACAATCAGTACGCTGGCCAGAAAAATAAACGCAAGTGCAAGGCGGAACCTGTTTACCAGCCTTTCTCCCTCGTATTCATCGCGCTTGATTTTTTCTTTTATTTCACCGGCAGTCATGCGTTCCCCCCTTTTTTTGTCTGATATTTTGCCAGAGTTTCCTTTAACTCTACAGACATACTGTTAAGTTTGCTCACTGTTTCCGATGTCATTGCTGTGGCGGTAACAAACTGGTTCACCCCCGATGAGATTTCTTTTAGCGCGATGAAAACCTGGGATGACGCCAATTCCTGCTGTTTGCTGAGATTTGTTATCTGCTGTGATCTGATTGCCACATTTTGGGAAGTGTCCACGATGTTTTCAAACACTTCCTTTTGTTCAACCATTCTGTTGTAACCGCTGTCAATTGCGCGTGAACCGTTATCCGCTTCCGTGATAAGCGTCTGGGACGCTTCCTGCAATTCGGAAATTTTTTCCTTTATCTCGGATGCCGATTCAACGACGTTATCTGCAAACCGCCGTATTTCTCCGGCAACCACGGCGAAACGGGAACCCGCTTCCCCTGATGAAGACGCTTCCAGGGCGGCGTTAAACGCAATGAGCTTGGTGTGATCGGCAATCGTATCAATAAGCTGTATCGATTCGTCAATGCCCGAAAGCATATCCGCCAAATTTCTTATAACGTCAGTTATTTTCGCGTTCTGGTTGCGTATTTCCAGCATCATGCCTTCGTTCGCGTCTCTTAAATCTGAGCCTCTCCTGCTCAGTTCGCGGGTTTTGTCCGCCAGCTCCGCGACTTCGACAGTTTTTGCCGCCGCCTGGGAGGAAAGATTTTTATTGTTTTCCATAGTGCTGACAATTTCCGCTACGCTGGCGGACTGTTCATTGGCGGTAGCTGTAATTTCCCTTGTTGAAGAAGATAGTTCAAAAACGGCATTTGTTACCATTGAAGCGTTCTGGTTGAATGTAAAAAAATCCGCGCTTAATTTGTTTAGAAAATTGGCGAGCGCCGTCATCAAATCGCCAAACTCATCATGTGAAAATGATTCAAGGCCTATGGGATTTTTATTGTTCCTGCGGTTTAAAACCTCGCCAATCGCGGTTAAGTCCCCCTCCTTTGCTTTTTCCAAAACCGTGTGGATGATCTTTATCGGGGAACTGATGTTCTTTGCGATGAAATAGACGATGACAAATGATATGGCGATTATAAAAGCGGAGCTTATCAGTATCGCCAAAATTACGGTGTTCCTTCTGTGCATGGCGGCGCTCTCTTCCTTGACCGAAAGCACATACCAGGGATCGGAAGCGCCTTCCATCGGCACAGGACGGTAGCTTAGATAAATCGTCCTGCCTTCTTCCATGAATTTCGCGGAATTGATATTTCCCCTCATCATGTCGGCTATCGCGGCCCTGTACGCGTCTGAAATTGCAAAGGGTTTCTCTTCGGTAAGATTCCCGGCGGCATTTTGCAGAGGGTTTCCGTTTGCGTCTTTTAAGGTTACGCTCCTCGTAAGATTTACATAATTGTAAAGTTCTTCCTGAAATGTTTTGTCAGGGTGCGCGGCGACCACGCCGTTGCCGTCCAGGATAAATGACAGTGAACCTTCATCGGCGATTTCTACAACAAGATCGTGAAGGGCGGAAAGTTTGATGTCTCCCGCCATGATTCCTATCATCCGCGAGTCCCGCATTATGGGAAAGAAAATTGAAGCGCACGGCATATTTGTTCCCACCGAATAATATGACTGTGAAACAAAGGGAGTTTTCACCTGTTCCATTTTTTCAAACCACCAGCGTTCCTTCCTGTTTCCAAGATTGCCCGATGAACGCCCGGTTTGCATTCCGTCCATGCCCTGCGCGTAGAGGAGTTCAAAATGATCGTTCCTTTCGATGGCGGAAACGAAAACTGGAGTCTGCCGGTTCGTATCAAGTGAAATAACGTCGCTGTTAAATGAAAGTTCTTCCACTTCTCTGTACGCCGCGTTGATGAATAAATGGAGCGAACGCGCCACATAAAGAGCCTGCCTGGAATTTTCGGCAATTATCTGTTCATCGTAACTTCTGGCGTAGAAAAGATAAAAACTTGCCAGCACTGAAATAATTATGAGGACGATGATGAGAATAAAAGACATGAGCAGTTTGCTGAAAAGGGTTTTCATATTTATTTTATCTCCCTATATTATATTCTAAAGATTCATCTTTTGTTTTTGTCAATTTCTTTTCAAGTATTTTAAGGAAATAGTCAGGAGAAAAACCGCCCATAAAACATTCATATTTAAGCTCCCTGCCCATTTCAATGCTTTCGATTGCTTTTTTTATTTTGTACTCGTACCTTGTCCGGTTCCCCTCCTCGGAAAGTGAGGCAATTCTGTAAAAAGCGGGCCAGAACTCCCTGTCCTTGACTGCCGCCTCATTGTAAAAATGTTCCGCCTCTTTAACGCTTCCCGCGAGGAAAAAATACTCGCCTCGTAAAAACCGTGCGAAAGCTCCCGTACTGTGCTCTTCCAAACGCGACAGGGCAATGTCCGCCGAATTGAAATCCTGGATATTTAAAAAATAAAGGACGCAGGCGGCAAGCTCGCCCCCGCTTAAAATACCCGCCGTTTTGTTCGCCAGAGCGTCCAAAATTTTTTTAGCGTTCGGCTTTCCCTCTTCCGTTTCAAGGATAGCCGCTATTTCACCGCCTGTTATCTGCAATTCTTCCCGTTTCGGCTGAACCGTCTTTTTACTGACGTAAGTCCCCTTCTGCACAGTCAAGTTATGCGCAATTTTTTCTGGAGTGCGGTGCGCGTTTTTTTTGTAATCAGGCGGGTCGTAATTAACGGCGTTTGAGGTTTTCTGAAAATAAAAAGCATCTGATGAGTGAAGTTCTTTTAGAAGCGGATGGTTTACCGACGCTGTTTCTGAAACGCCCAAAAAAAGGAAGCCGTTATTAAAGAGGGTTTCGGCAAGGTTGTCAAGAACTGTAAGGCGGTTTTGGGAAGAAAAATAAATCAGCGCGTTTCTAAAAAAAATAATGTCGTAGCGCCTGTCAAGGCTGTTCATTATATTGTGGGTGAAAAAACGCACCTTCCCCCGTATGTTTTGCGTAACAGTAAATTCGCCGTTTTCGCGGACAAGGTATGAGTCCATGATGTACTTCCAGGCGGAACCGTCTCCACGCAGGGTGTTTTCGGGGTAGCGGGCGTTCCTTGCCGTTTCTATGGCTTCGCTGTTTATGTCAAAAGCGTCTATCTCAAAATCAAAACCGCCTCCTTTTTTCGCGTGGTAGTCCAACAGCATCGCGATACTGTACGCTTCGCACCCGATAGAAGACGCAGCCGAACATATCTGTATGGGGCGGTTCAGTTTGGCAAGCTCCGGCAAAAAACGCGCCAAAAGTTCAAAGTGTACTCCTTCCCTGAAAAAGTACGTTTCGTTTACGGTTAAAAATCTTGAGATTTCATAAATTTGCTCGCGATTGGAAAGCAGGTTGTTAAAGACGGACGGGTTTTCGATAAATGAAGAGCCGCAGGATTTTTCTATATACTCATTTAATTTTATCAGAGCTTCGCCTGCGGCCCTTATGCCGAGTATCTGATCAATGCGGTAGTACAAAAATAAAAGCGCGGGGTTTGAAAGCGCTTCGGCGGGAACTTCAACCGCACTGCCGGTATCGATCATATTCTACACATTCCCGTTTGATAAAAAAACAAGCCGTTTTGGTATTTCACCTAACGGCAGTATCATGTCGATACAGCCGGTCCCCACAGCCGCCTGGGGCATACCGTAAATCATCGACGTAGCCTCATCCTGGGCGATTGTTACGCCGCCTGCCTGTTTCACATAACGCGTTCCCTCGGCTCCGTCACTGCCCATGCCGGTAAGAACTACCGACACAAGACCGTCTCCGTAAAATTCCGCCGCGCTTTTGAAAAGTATGTCGGCGGCAGGTTTTTGATTATTGACAGGCTCTCCGTCGTCAAACGCGATGCCTTTATCGCCCAATATCATGTGCCTGTCGGTGGGCGCGACATAAATGCTTCCCTTGACGGGAACTGTCCCCTCTTCCGCAAGGCACACATTAAGAGGCGTATATTCGTCCAGCCATTGCACAAAACTCCTGTCGAAGCCTGAAGTATTGTGCTGAACCAGAAAAATCGGAACGCTTAATTCACCGGGAAGGGCCGTAAATAACTGACAGAGCGCCATTGGCCCTCCGGTGGAAGCGGCTATAACAATGGCGTTGATTTTGCGCGACGCTACGGCGGCCTGTTTTACGCTGTCAAGTCCCTGACTTCTTTTTTTTGTGCCTGTTATCTGCTTTAGGGTGTTTATTATTTCTTCCCGGCGCTGTTCGCTCATCTGTGAGGTGAATATATCCTTGGCGAAAAATTCATGCGCTCCCTTGACAGTGGCTTCGTATGCCATTTTCGCTGTGTCGTGCGTACTGATCACGACAATGGCGGTATTAACCGCCGCCTTGATTTCAACGATTGCGTCCAGTCCGTTCATCACGGGCATTTCAATATCCATTGTAACAAGATCTGGTTTTAGCAATTTTGCCTGCGTTACGCCGTTAAGGCCGTTCTCCGCTTCCGCGATAATTTCAAACGAGCCGTCGCTTTCAAGAAAATCCCTGATGATTGTGCGTACCAGAGAACTGTCGTCAACTATCAATGTTTTAATCATACTGTCAATTCCTTTTGTATTTTTTCAACTAACGCTGCGGTATCCAAAAGAAGCATGGGATGATCCGCCCCGTTATCTGAATTAAATAAAATTCCGTTGAAGAACGCGGAAAAGCGCAAAAAATCAAAAATCTTCGGCAGGGGGTATATTTGATCGGATGGAATTTCCGCTTCACATTCAACTTTTGTGGATAACAGAATAATTCTGTTTTCTGTTGTTTCGTCAAAATCATCATTGCCGTTTTTAAGAATAATACCGTGCCTTATATCGGCAAACGGACGGCTGAACAGGCGCGGAAGAGAAATGTATGTATTGCCGTTTTGCGGATTGCGCTCTACAGTTTGCGGAGCTCTTTTTGTGTAAAGCATAAGCGATGATACGCATTCCATTGGAATTGCCACCGAAAAGCCCGCAAAGGCGCAGATGAATACCCGCATTGTCATACCGCTTCTTGCGAAACACGCGTCAAAATGCGCGGCACGTCAAGGACAAACACGTTACTGCCGTTCCAGTTAAATGAAGCCGACACCGCTTCCGTTACATCGCCCGGTTCGGAATCTCTTTCTATATTGAAAAGAGTTTCCTGCCGTACATCGGCAATGCCGTTTACATCGTCAATCAGAAAGGCAATCCTGTCGATACTGTCCTTCATGACCAGCACTTTTTTTCGCTGACATGAGGTTTTGTATAACAGAAGCCCGATGTCGAAAAGCGCGTAAGGAACAGAATAACGGTTGATGACTCCCAGCACATAAGAGGGCATTAACGGCAAGGGATAGACGGTATCGAAAATGGCGATTTCGCCGATATGCTGTGAGGGAAAACTGTACAGCTTGTCAAGAATGGTGAAGATAAGATACTTTTCGCTGTTTACGCCTTCATCATCCTGCGCCGTTACGTCCATAGTCTCAACTGCCTTCGACATGGGGCCTCCCGTTTAAGGTTCATTATATCACTAGTATAAAAAATTTTCCATATCGCGCATGATACTGTCGATGCCGGCGAAGCAGGTTTTTGTTTCGGGCAGGGAGTGAAGGAACAGCCGTCCGTACTGTTTTTTTAGAAGCCGTCCGTCAAGGACGACAACCACGCCGTGGTCGGCGCTGCGGCGCATGAGCCTTCCGAAGCCCTGTTTGAATTTCATCACAGCCTGGGGCAAAGAGAGTTCCATGAACGGATTCCCTCCGCGTTTTTGAACGGCTTCACGGCGGGCTTCGAAAACCGGATCGCCGGGGGTGCGGAACGGAAGACGGCAGATTATGACAAGGCGAAGAGTGTCTCCGGGAGCGTCTACCCCTTCCCAGAAAGAGTCGGTGGCAAAGAGGCAGGAGTTGGTGTCGGAGAGGAAGCTCTGTAAAAGACGGGTGCGGTCGTCGTCTCCCTGTTTAAGACAGCGGATGCCGAGCGGTTCAAGTTCGTCCTGGGCCGCGAGATGTGCTCCGCGCAGGGACTGGTAGGATGTAAAAAGAACGAGCGCTGAACCGCCGGAAACTCCTGCAAGACGGCCCGCTGTCCTGTTGACAAATTCCTGATAGCCGTCTTCGTCGGGAAGAGGCGCGTCTGTGGGAACGGCAAGAAGTACCGCGCTTGAATACGGAAAAGGTGAGGGGAAACAGCCTGAGAGGACGGAACGGTTTTCGATACCGCCGATACCGCAGCGGCCCGCCCAATAGGAAAAATCGTCGTTAATAGCGAGAGTGGCGGATACGCAGATCACCGTTTTGTTAGGTGAAAATACGCTGTCCTTTAATTTGGGAGCTAAATCAAGCGGGGTTCTTGTAAAGACAGCCCACGGCTCTCCTGACATACGCTGTCTTTCGATCCACAGAACCTCGTCTTCGTGTTTTTGAAATTCGCAGAAAGCCCCGCAAATTTCCGCTATTCCTTCAAACCTCCTGATTATGGCTTTTATTTCCCATACCGAAGGATCGCCTGAAGTCTCTTCATCAAGCCCTTCAATAATTTTGCGGACCATTACGGTAAGTTTTAGGATATTTTTTTTCAAGGCTTGTAGATGCGGAAATAGAGAAGCCTGTAAAACAGTTTTATCTATTGTAGTGGTGAGCCTGAATATTCCTTCAACTCCGCAAAATTGAAGAGCGCATTCGTCCAGTTCTTCCGCGCATGAACGAATCTTTGTTAAGAGTTCCGCCAAATCGTCAAGAGGATCCTCGCTTGAAGGAAGCATGGCGCATAACCTTACAAGAAGTCCGCGACTGCTTGCCCTCCGTTTGTTGTAAAGACGCCCAAGCTGGCGGAAAATTCCCGTCCTGCTGAATTCACCGGAGAAGAAAGAGGAAGCCGCGTTTTCTATCGTGTGCGCTTCGTCAATTACAAGCCGGTTAAATGGAGGAAGCACCACGGAGTTTTCGTAACCCGCTCCCTGGTAACGCGCCGCCAGATCCGCGAAGAGCAGATGATGATTTACTACGATTATGTGCGCGTTACTCGCTTCCCTTCTCAGAGCGAAAACAAAACACCTTTCCCGCCAGGGACAGTGAGAGCCAAGGCACACATCAGATTCCGAACAGACGCTTGCCCAGACAGTTTCCGAAGGCATAAATGAAAGCTCCGCCCTCCCGCCCGATTTGGCAGTCTGCGCCCACTCTCCGATACGCTTGATTTCATCGTATTCCCTTTCATCTACCGGCGGCTCTTTAAGCGCGTCGTCAAGCCGCCGCAGGCACAAATAATTTCCCCGCCCCTTCATGATAACGGCTTTTATTTTTTCGCCGCCGATAGCCGAAGCGACTAACGGAATGTCTTTTTCATAAAGCTGCTGTTGAAGCGTGATGGTCGCCGTTGAAATTACCACCTTCTCTTTATTAACAAGCGCGAAGTGCATGGCAGGTAAAAGGTACGCAAAAGATTTACCGACTCCGGTTCCCGCTTCCGCCATGCAAAAAGAGTCTTCGTTAAAAGCGCGGATTATGAGTGAGAGAAGATCAAGCTGTGCCTGACGCGGTTCATAAGAGGGAAGGCGTGTTGCGACAGAGCCTTCCTCCTGTAACGCGGAGATTATTTTTTCGGGGTCGAGCTTTTGTGCGATTGGGATTCTCCTTTATATGTTGGTATAGTATCATGGATGAGGGGGTTTTGTCTGGTGTCCGGCTTTAATGGGCGTTATGCTTCGTGAAGCATCGCAATTTCATCAGTTATAGCTTTTTCCACAAAACTATTAAGCGATATATGTTTTTTCTTTGCCATAATCGCAATTTGACGATGAAGTTCAGGCGAAAGGCGCACATTAAATTTACCTGAATATGGTTTTTCAGGCTCTACTCCTTCTTCTTCACACCACGCGATATAATCATTAACAGAGTCCTTAAAAGCCCTTTCTATCTCTTTGACCGTTGTACCCTGAAAGGTAATAACATCTCTTGTGTTGATAATATCTCCATGAAAAATCTTTGCCTGCGCGTCATACTCAACAGCGCCCAAATACCCCTTATACTCCATCATAACTTACCCCTGCGTTTTCAAGAAATCTTCGAACTGAATTTACCGCGCCCTTATCCGTAGTCCTTTCGGGGTGGGGACGGTGAAAAACAGCCCTTACTCCGTTTAGTTTAATCCTCACCCTCGATCCTGAACCTTCGGATAATTCACCCCCCAAAGCAACAAGAAGCCCCTCAATGTCCGTCCACAGAATATCAGCCTGTACAGGATGCTTAAAGACCGATTCCATAGTCTTTTTGTGCTTAGAGTTCATATTTACATGGTACTACAAAATGATACTATTGTCAAGCTACTTGAGCAACTAAACAAGGGAATTTATGAAAAAGAAGAGGTTATGGCTCTTGTTCTGCTTTCTTCCATAGCCATGGAAAGTATCTTCCTCTTGGGGCCTCCGGGGGTGGCAAAAAGCCTTATCGCCCGAAGGCTCAAATATGCCTACTATAAGGAAGCAAAAAGAGATGGATTATTATGAACTAATTGAGCAAAATGCTGGGTTTGGTTTTCTCCAAAAAAACAGTAAAAAAGGCTTGATAAAATAAGTATTTTGATATAATATGAAATGTAAGACATCTTGGTTTTTAATAGCCAAGTTTCACCTATGAATCAAGGATTATTTCCTGTTACTGATTGGAATGGTGATATGTCTTCCGTAGAAGCTAAATAATCAATTTAGTAGGGAAGCCCTTATTTTTTAATAGGGGTTTCTCAAAACTACGGAGGAAACATGGAAAACAATAATTATTCTCAAAAGAAGTACAGCAAAGGATGGTATGAAGCTTTTGAAGTGGTGGATACGCGGTATTATGGTGTATTCATAAAAGGTCGGAATGAAAGGGAATGTATTCGTATTGAGCCTGAGCGATTCAAAGAAGTCTTTGGTATGCCGGACGATGTTAAAAAAGTCATGGACAAAAGAAACGGTCCTCTTTTTTGCCCCGCAAAAAAACACATATTGGATTATAACGTCAATTTTGTGATGAATGAACTTGCCATGATAAAACAGGAATGGAATGACGTTCAGAAACCTTTTATAGATCGTTTTCTTTCAGAAATAAAAGGAAAGGATTATTATCATTATGATGATGATTTATTTCATAGCGGTATAGTGGACATAAATGAAGCCATTGAACACGCACGAGTGTCAACATGGCTGTCACATGAATACGCCGCATTTAAAAAGAATAACCTGTATTCCAGTTTGTATGCACAATATTTTCATCAGATGGCATCGCATATTGATGCAATATTACTTCAACTTCTTACACGCAATGGATATGAAGGNGATAAATTCAANCGAAATGTCCTTTATGCATTTAAAGGGAANAACCTAGAAAATGTCAGNAGTNTGGATGGGTTTGTAGAATATGACAAGATGTATGCTGTCTGGAATTTTATCAAGCATAACAGCCTGTCAACCTTCAATGCAGTGAAAGATTCTTTTCCTGAAATCTTGAAAAAGCTTGAATATAATCAAGGCGAATTAGCTTGTTTTCTTATTGATTTTAACGATAAATTGATAGATTCTATCTTTATCGGAATGAAACGATTTTTTGAAGAATACTGTCGGTTGGTATTTAGAGAAGACGCACAAGAAGCTAAATGGAACTCTGAAGAATACCTTTTATCTATAGTTCAAGAAGAGATAAATGGCATACAAGATCCATTTGGACTTAGGTATAGGATATAAATAATCCGGTACTGCACGTAAAAAGCTGTATATGTTAGTCGCCTTTAGGCGACTAACATATACAGTCGATGCGTTATATACCATTTTGCCTTGACGTTTTTAAAAAACGAAAAAATATTTTGGAGGAAATTTTATGAAAACAATAACTGAATCATTGAAAAAAATAAACTATCGGCTCTTTCTTGCTATTTTAGTATTAATGCTGTTTCCAGTTATATACCAAACAGTCAGGATTAATTTTCTCGGTGCAATGCCTGGTGAATGGGGTTTTAACATAGCAAGTCAACTCTCATGGGTTAATCTTTTTTATGAAGTTATACAGGAAGCTCTCATTCTTCCG
>JGI24698J34947_10000582_pt1 | contig 17408 bp, 15 predicted proteins | sample TergutMp193P3_FD_34947 | JGI IMG/M metagenome (IMG submission 34947) | reverse complement strand
TATGGTTCACGAAGAGCAAGTTTGAGAAGCAGGCGCTGGTCTGGAACAGCCCCTGGGGCCGGGGCTACCCCGGCTGGCACATTGAGTGTTCCGCCATGAGCATCAAGTACCTGGGGGAAAACTTCGACATACACGGCGGCGGGATAGACCATATACCGGTCCACCATACCAACGAGATAGCCCAGAGCGAGGCCGCCACGGGCAATAGCCCCTGGGTCAACTATTGGGTCCACAACGAGTTCCTCGTCATGGACAAGGGAAAGATGTCAAAATCGGCAGGGGGCTTTCTCACCCTCCAAACCCTGATTGACTCTGGCTACGATCCCCTGGATTACCGGTATTTCCTTTTGGGGGGCCACTACAGAAGCCAGCTTCAGTTTTCCTGGGAGGCGTTGGAAGGGGCAAAAAACTCAAGGAAGTCGCTTAATGACAGGCTGCGCCTCCTCAACACCCAGTCCGGCAACACTCCCGTGGTCCGGCCGGCCACAGAAAGCAAGGCAGGGCAATGCCTCGCGAACTTCGACAAGGCACTCTCCGACGATCTTTCAACCCCGCGGGCGCTTGCGGAACTCTGGGGGCTTCTGAAAGACACATCAATCAGCCCGGCCGACGCCCTGGCCGCGGCTTTCGAAATGGACGGGGTTTTGGGGCTCAACATGGCTGAGGAAGCGCGGCGTGAAAATCGCGAGGATCCGGCGCTTGCTGCCGAAATTGAAAGTATGATTAACGAACGCAATGCCGCGAAGAAGGCGAAAGACTTTAAGAAGGCGGATGAAATAAGGCGCGGCCTGAAAGAACGGGGGATAATCCTGGAAGACACCCCCTCGGGAACAACTTATAGAAAGGCTTGAGCCTGTAACGATTGGGAGAACGGTTTGTTTATTAGTATGAGCAACGGGGAGGCGTCCCTGGTTTTAAACGCAGGGGGTAAACCTTCGACAGGTGATTTCCGCAGGCTCTATGAGACGGTATTCCCTATCCTGTTCAGGGTGGCGTACCGCATCACCTCCAGCGAAGAAGCGGCGGAGGATCTCTGTCAGGAAGCTTTCTTTCGCCTGCATGAAAAAAACATGACCTTCCCCAATCCCGAGGAAGCCAAGTACTGGCTTATCCGGGTTGTGAAAAACGCCGCCCTGAATTACGCTAAACGCAAAGTGAGGGAACAAAAAGCCTACAGGCGGGCCTTCAGGGAGGAAACAAGGACGGAAGAAACCGGGGAGAATCTTCTCGTTAAAAAGGAAACAAGGGAAGAAATCCGGGAGGCTTTGGAGAAGTTGCCAGAGAACCTTCGAATTGTTATGATTCTAAAGGAGTATGGAGAACTAAATTACAAGGAAATAGGCCGCTCCCTGGGCATTAGCGAGGGAAACGTCAAAGTTCGGGTATTCCGGGCACGGGAGCGCCTGGCAGGTCTGTTAAAGACCGAAACCCGTTTTACAAAGGACGGGGAAGCCGAATTAGCCAAGGAAGGTAGAAATGTGTCCTGATCGTCAAATTGTCTCCCTGTATTGCGACGGGGAGCTTCCCTCCCCATGGAAAGAAAAGATGGAAGCCCACCTGGAATCCTGCGCGGAATGCCGGGGCATTCTTGCAGGATATAAAAAGCTCCAGGGATATTTTCAGGATTTTTCGCAGGAAACCGTGCAGGAAGCCGAGGAACGGGTATGGAAGAAACTCGGCAACTTTGTTGCCGATGGTAACGAAGTTACCGACGGCAACAAAGTTGGTATTTCAGATTTCCCGGCAAGTACTGCCACAAGCCAAATTCGACGGACAGGGTGGCAACGTGAGAGGGTCTGGAACCGTTCTGTTACCCTGCCCCTTCCCGCAGCAGCGGCGGCTGTCATAATCATCATTGGCTTTCTCGCGTTTTTGGCGATTGGGAACGCAAGTCGGCCCCTGCCTATACAGGATTCAATAGCGGCAGCCGCCAGCATAGGCTTCGACGAGCAGGGAATGCTTGACATACAGGACATGAACGACGTGCTCCAATACCTCTCCAGCCAGGATAATATAGAGTTTATGGTCATCCGTATTCCCGAAAGCTGGAATTTTTCCCGTTCGGGCGAACCTGCCCTGATTAACGCGGCGGATTATTTAAGGAGGCACTCTTCCCGATGACGCCGTTTTTTCGCAAGAAAAGTGCCTTTACCCTCTTTCTTTCCTTCATGGCGGTTTCGGCGGGCATTGGCGCACAGGAAGCACCCGCACGGGAATCCCCCCTGGAAGCCCTTCCCGGCTTAAGGGAACGCGCCGTGGTGGTAACAATGGTCTCCCGAATCGTGGAACAGAATGAAGAAGTGGTATGGAATTCGGAAACCTCGAGCGTGACCATCCCCGGCCGCCCGGTAGGGCTAAAATTGGTAGGCTCCAACCTCATAGCCTCCGTTCAATTCACCCCCTTCCTCCGGCCAAACGGAAAGCACCTTCTCGTGACACTGGGCCAGATCTGGATTAATGTCCCCAATGAGGGAATTAGTTTCCATACGACAATGCAAACCATACCCCTTGAATTCAGCGAGCAGGTTTACTTTTTCCCACTGGGTTCAATGAGGGATAGCGACGCACCGAGCATAGAAATTCAACTGGTACTGGAACCTTACACCAACGATGAGGGACCGCTCGGCAGGGAGAGGCGAAGAGTCACTTCTCCATGAGAGCGTTCCCGGGAAAATCCGGTTCATTTTTCGGCGGAATCATTCTCCTTTTTGCGCTCCTCTCATCGTGCGGGGAAAAAGCGCCTGAGATAGTATCAATTGATCCCCGCATAGGCCGCATGGGGGACATCCTTACCATCATGGGCAGCGGCTTTGGGGAAGAGAGATACGAGTCCTACATTACCATCGCCGGAACCCCCCCCACAAGTTCTTCCTACCTTTCATGGGAAGACGATGAAATCACGGTAAGGATTCCGGAATTCGGGGAAGCCGGGCTGATTTATGTCCACCGCGGCGGAAAGAAGAGCAACCCCGCGCTGTTCGCGAACCTTCTCAGCCTGCCGGAACCGGTGCAGGGCCCGGAGGCGGACTACAACCCAAGGATCAACTCGATAACGCCTGCAACGGGGCCCATAGGTACGCTCATTACCATTTCGGGCAACAATTTCGGCCCTTCCCGCGAAGCGAGCGGGGTTTTTTTTGCCTGGAATGCGGAAAGCCCACAGACAGCGCCGGCCGGAAGCCAAGCCCCGGACTTTGTCGAGGCTTCAGAAGCCGAGTTCGGCTATGAGCACTGGAGCGAGCGGGAAATCCAGGTGCGTGTTCCCGACGGCGCCGTAAGCGGCAACCTGGAAGTAAGAACCCCAAGGGGAATTTCCCGTCCCGTTTTCTTCGAGATAAGCGGAAGGCCGGGGACAAAGACTTTCAAGGACAAACGCAGTTACATGCTCTCATACACGGCTGACATCCTGGTGGATCGGGCGAATACCCCAAATTCGCTTTACCTCTGGATGCCCCAGCCCGCCGTGTCGGCCTCCCAACGTAATGTGAGCATCCTTTCACGTAACAAAGAGCCTTTCGTGGAAAACTACCGGGGCACATCCCTTTTTCAGCTCATCGACGTTTCCCCAGGGACAAGATGGGCGGTGGAGCTGTCATACCTCGCAGAAGTCTACACCGTGGAAACCGCTATCAGGAACACGGCTACCGTAAGGCTTAACGAGCCAACGCCCGTGGGAACGGTATACCTTCTTCCAAGCGCCCAAATCCCCTCTGACGATCCGGCCATAAGAACCCAGGCCAACACGATAATTGCCAGGGAACGACTCCCGTATGTCAAGGCGCAGAGGATCTACCAGTGGCTCATCTCGTCCGTGGAGATAAAGGAGAGCCCGCTTCCAGGGGGCGCACTGGAAACGCTGGAGGAAAAGGAGGCCGACAGTTACCGCGCCTCCCTGCTCTTTTGCGCCCTTGCCCGTGCGGTAGACATTCCGGCCCTTCCTGTGGCGGGGGTATTGGTAAACCGCCAGATGAACACCATAAAGCATTGCTGGGTGGAATTCTGGCTTGACGGCTTTGGCTGGATTCCCATCGATCCGGCTCTTGGCTCCGGCGCCGCCCCCGCGGATTTCCCCCTGCGGGAGGATTACGCTGAGTTTTACTTCGGCAGCCTTGATAACCAGCGCGTCGCCTTTTCGCGCGGGGAAATTTTCCTCCAGCCGATGGCCCCCCGAGGAAGAGCCATCCAGCGAAGCAGGGAATATTCCCTGCAAAATATATGGGAAGAGGCCGTTGGGGGGCTTGAGTCCTATTCTTCATTGTGGAGTGATGTTACAATAACTGGTATGTACATTCAGTGACTCATTTTAGGAGAATATATGGTTACCGTAATTTCCCTGGGAGGTTCGATTGTCGCCCCCGATAGCGTGGATGAAATTTTCCTCAAAGACTTTGTCGCCCTCATAACGGGGCTGCTTGAACAGGATGAAAAACGCCGTTTCATTTTGGTTGTTGGCGGCGGCGGCCCGGCCAGGGCCTGGCAAAACGCCTACCGGAAAATATATTCCCCAACGGTGAATGAACAGGCCGACTGGATTGGCATTATGGCAACCCGGCTGAACGCCCAACTCGTCAAGGCCGTCATGGGTGAATGGTGCACACAGGAAGTGGTATACGATCCCACGCAGGTGGAACCGTTGATGGGGCGTGTCCTCGTGGCGGCCGGCTGGAAGCCCGGCTTCTCCTCCGACTACGACGCCGTGCTCCTCGCGGAAAGGTTCCAGGCAAACGCGGTGATAAACCTTTCCAACATAGAAAAGATCTACACGGACGATCCAAAGAAGAACCCGGAAGCGAAGCCAATTGATGCCATCTCCTGGGCCGACTTCTGTTCCATGGTAGGCGACGAATGGGTACCGGGCAAAAACGTGCCCTTTGACCCGGTCGCAAGCCGCCACGCGGCCAGGCTGGATCTCAAGGTGATTTGCGCCGCCGGGAAGAACCTCCCTAACTTGAAGAACATACTCCTGGGCGAACCTTTCATCGGCACTACGATTTCCTGATATATTTTTACCACGAACCTCACGAACCAACACGAACAGAAGAGAAGAAGCTCTCGCAGAGGCACCAAGATCGCAGAGGACACAAAGGGAAGAAAGAAGAAGACCTCGCACGGGGGCGCAGAGGCACGGAGGAAGAAGATAACCACGGAGTTTCACAGAGTACCCACGGAGGAGCACGGAGGGGAAGACAGAAGAGAGGGGATGGACCTGACGATCAATCCGAAAAGGGAACTCGTCGGCGTACACGGGGATGAGATGTTGATTAGGGTTACATAGGGCGAGGCGGGATTTCAAGCGGTTCCTTCTGTGCTTCCGTGGAGAATCTTCTTCCCCCCTTGAAAAACCATGGTTTTTGTATATAGTAATATCTTTAAGGAGAAAACGATGGTAGTTTCCACTCTACAAAAAGCAAGATACAAATACAAGCCCAAGCTCCCGGCCAGCCTTGAGGGGGAAATAACTGACATTGCCGTTGAATTCGGCAAGGCAACCGAGGCGCCTGCCGACAGGGAAGCCATCAGGGAAATTTTCCAGCTTAGCTACGGGAAACCTGTTGTGTCTTTTTCCCGCGGAAAAAAGAACGACAATCTCAGCAAGGAACTCAAAGTGGGGGTAATTCTTTCGGGCGGGCAGGCGCCAGGCGGCCACAACGTCATCTCCGGCCTCTTCGACGGCCTCATACATGGAAACCCCGCTTCAAGGCTCTACGGCTTCCTCGGGGGCCCAAGCGGCCTCATAGAAAACAGGGCCGTGGAACTTAAGGCCGAGATGATCTACGAATACAGGAACACAGGCGGCTTTGATATCATAGGGTCGGGGCGCACAAAAGTGGAAACCCAGGAGCAGTTCGCGGCCTCACTCGACACGGCGAAGAAACTCGGCCTTAACGCGGTGGTCATTATAGGCGGCGACGATTCCAACACCAACGCAGCGTTCCTCGCGGAGTACTTCCTTGAGAAAGGCTCGTCGATACAGGTAATTGGCTGCCCAAAGACCATCGATGGCGACCTCAAGAACGAATACATCGAGACCTCTTTTGGTTTCGACACCGCGTGCAAAACTTACTCAGAGCTCATAGGCAACATCCAGCGCGATGCCCATAGCGCGAAAAAGTACTGGCACTTCATCAAACTCATGGGCAGGGCCGCAAGCCACATCGCGCTGGAATGCGCCCTGCAAACACAGCCGAATGTCTGCCTCGTTTCGGAGGAAGTGGAAGAGAAGAAACTCTCCCTCAATCAACTCGTGGAAGACATCTGCGCCGCAATTATCAAGCGCTCCGAAAACAAGGAAGACTTCGGCGTGATCCTGATTCCCGAGGGCCTGGTTGAGTTCATCCCCGAGATGAAACTGCTGATCGAGGAGTTGAACGATGCCCTCGCCTCAAGGGAAAAAGAGTTTGCCATACTCGACTCCTTTGCCGACCAGGTCGCCTGGCTCGGCGGGATCGTCTCCGGCGAATCCTACCGGCTGCTCAAAAGCCTCCCCCATGATATTGCCCTTCAGTTCCTGGTGGACAGGGACCCCCACGGCAACGTGCAGGTTTCCCGAATCGAAACAGAAAAACTCCTCATAGGCATGGTCGAAAAACGCCTCGCGAAGCACAAAGCGGACGGCGAGTACAAGGGCAAGTTCTCCCCCCTTGGGCACTTCCTGGGCTACGAGGGCCGCTGCGCCTTCCCCACCAACTTCGACGCCGACTACTGTTATTCGCTAGGGTACAGCGCCTTCGTGTTGATCGCGTCAGGCGTCACGGGCTATATGGTCAACGTAAGGAACCTCGCGTCAAAGCCGGGCGACTGGGTTGCCGGCGGCGTCCCCCTCACCATGCTGATGCACATGGAACAGCGCCACGGCATCAAAAAGCCGGTGATAAAAAAAGCCCTTGTCGATCTCAACGGCGAACCCTTCAGGGTTTTCGACAAGGCGCGTAACGACTGGGCTGTCAAAACCTCCTACCTCTACCCCGGCGCGATCCAGTACTTCGGGCCGGTGGAGATCTGCGACGCACCCACGAAGACGCTGATGCTGGAGAAAAAGGGAGCAGGGGAATAGGGGAGCAGGGGAAAAAGACCTCGCACGGGAGCACACAGGGGCACCGGGGAAAGGGAAAGAAGAGAAAAAACCACGGAAGGCACGGAGTACACACGGAGGAACACGGAGGAAGAAGCCCGCACGGGGGGCACAGGGATGTTAGGTGCTATTGGCGTTAACGCTCCCTAATCCCTGTAGATTTTCTTCACTTCCTTACTAAACGCAGACCGTTCGACCTTTGTATGCCTTGAAAGAATTACAGTCTTCAAACTATTGCAACCATCGAACATATCATTACCAATATACGTGAGGGAGGATCGTATCTCGACGCTTCTTAAACCCTTGCAACCTCTGAACGCCCCTGCACCAATAGTCTTAACCGAAGATGGTATGGTTACGTTTGTCAGCCTGTTGCGACCACTGAACGCCTCATTGCCAATAATCGTGACGGAGGATGGTATGTCGACGCTTTTTAAACTACTGCAATCAGAGAACGCCCCCGCACCAATAGTCGTAACCGGCACGTCTTGAATCTGCGCGGGGATTTTCACAGCCTCGGCGTCTCCTATATACTTTGTAATACTAATGCGTTCACCGTATGTAATAACTTCAAACTTAAAATCTTCGGGAACCGCACCTGCTATTACCTCTGTAAAGATTATCTGCACCCCCTCATTAAACGCAGACCTTACAACCTTTGTACGCAGTGAAAGGGTTACAATTTTCAAACTATTGCAACCTTTGAACGCATCATAGCCAATAGACGTGACCGAAGACGGTATAATAATACCGGTCAAACCAATGCAACCAGAGTACGCCATGGAACCGATAGACTTAACAGAGGATGGTATGTCAACGTTTGTTAAACTACTGCAACCGGAGAACGCCCCATCACCAATAGTCGTGACGGAGGATGGTATGGTAATGCTTGTTAAACCTTTGCAACCGGAGAACGCCTTCGGGCCAATAGACGTGACGGAGGATGGGATGGCGACGCTTGTTAAACTACTGCAACCGGAGAACGCCTGCGGGCCAATAGACGTAACCGAAGGCGGTATATTAATGCCGGTCAAACCAACGCAACCATAGAACGCCCCCGAGTCAATAGTCGTGACGGAGGATGGTATGGTGACGCTTGTTAAACCCTTGCAACCGATGAACGCCCCCGTAAAAGATCTAACCGAAGATGGTATGATGATGCTTGTCAGCCTGTTGCAACCTTCGAACGCCCCCCGGCCGATAGTCGTGACGGAGGATGGTATATCGACGCTGGTCAAACCACAACCGGAGAACGCCCTTTCACCAACAATCGTAACCGGTACGTCCTGAATCCGCGCGGGGATTTTCACAGCCTCGGCGTTTCCTATATACCCCGTAATCCTTATTTCTTTACCGTAACCAATAACTTCAAATTTAAAATCTTCGGGAACCGCGCCCACTGCCGGCATTGGCATCGGTTTTGTTTCAGGGACCTTTATCTGTGATCCACAGTACGGGCATACTTTCCACCCCTCCTGCAGTTCCTTTCCGCAATTTTTGCAGTGGTCTACTTTTGCCTTGCGCTTTTCCCAGTTCTCCCTATACGGCAATACCGTATCTTTATGCCATTTGTCGGCATCATCTTCGCTGAGAAAGGCAAAGACGGGCATTTCAAATCCACAGCCCTCGCATTTGGCTTTCGTAGACACAAGGCGGCAGACAGGACAGATGTTACTCATAAAAATAAACCCCATATATTTTGTTTATCTATCGCGAATGATATTTTTCATTTTTTCTCCGGATACAGCATTTTAATGCCATACTGCCTTTATGTAAAGGCAACGTCGTACCAGGCGGCTCTTCCCTCTTCTCTTTTCACTCTTCCCTCTTCTCTGGTAATATAAGGAAAACCAAATGTAAGGATGAAATTATGAAAGCAAATTTGTTCCTCTTATCGTTATTATTCATCTGCCTCTCGGGGCTTTTTGTCTACAGCCAGCCCGCGAGGGACCCCTTGCCGACGCAAACGCAAAGCACGGGCCAACCGGAGCAAGTCTCGGCTCAGAGTGCCGTTACGCAAAGTACCGTTACGCAAAGTGCTGCAACGCAAAACACATGGGTATCGGCCCAGGCACAGAACCCGGCTCAGAGCGCACAGGAGGCCGACCTGCCTTTAAGGCGTATCGCGTTACTGTCTTCCGGGGTGGGTTACTTTGAGCATTCGGGCGTTGTCGCCTCGGCTGCCGCGCCTGCGGAGATTCTTCTCAGGTTTGACGCCGCCGCAGTGAACGACGCCCTCAAGTCGCTCGTCGTGAACGACCCGGCAGCCGCCATGTCCGACACCTCCCCGTCGGTACGCTACGCGGTGGCAAACAGCCTTGACCGTGCGCTCAGGAGCCTCAAGATCGACCTCTCCGGTGCCCCTGGCATCGTGGAGATTCTCAACAACCAGAAAGGCGCAGAACTTGAGGTTTATGCGCCTAACGCGATCAGGGGGAGGATCATAGGCGTGGAGTACAGGCCGGAGGGGATCGCCATACAGTACGGCTATGCCTACCCCATGCAGACCACATCGGAGCCTTGGCTCTCGCTTTTCACGGCGCAGGGCATCAGGGTGATCGCGATCAAGGACATCGCCTCGTTTGTCTTTATCGACGAGAGGATCAACGCCGACCTCAACCGCGCGCTGGACCTGATCCTGGCTTCACGCGAGGATGATACGCGCAACCTGCTCGTGACCCTGAGCGGCGCGGGCAGCCGCGAAGTTTCGCTGAGTTACGTCATCCCCACGCCTGTCTGGAAGGTCTCCTATCGGCTTGACTTGAGCGGGCGTGAGCCCTTCCTCCAGGGCTGGGCAATCGTGGACAACGACAGCGACACGGACTGGGAGAGCATCGAATTGTCCCTCGTGACGGGGAGGCCGGTTTCGTTCATCCAGAACCTCTACCCGCCTTACAGGGTTTCGCGCCCGGTGGTGCCGCTGGCAATCGCAGGCATCGCCGAGAGCAGGACCTACGAGTCAGGCTACGGCGCGGCGTACGACAATCGCGCCGAGGCGGAGAAAGTAATGGAGATGGCGATGGCGGATAGCGTATTGTCAATGCGGCAGGCCGCTCCCATGGCCGTTCCCGCTCCCGCCCAGTCAACGGCGGCAGTCGGCGTGGCTGGTACGGCGGCCACCGGAAGCGCAGCGGGCGATCAGTTTGAGTTCACCCTGAAGAACCCCGTCACCCTGGAGAGGAGGCAGAGCGCGATGCTTCCCCTTGTTGAGGCGGTGATAGAGGCCGAGAAGGTCCTCGTATTCTCCGGTTCCAGGGCTATGAACGGGGGAACGATAAATCCCGGAATCAGCGCGGAACTTACGAATAACTCCGGTATGAAGCTTCCCGCAGGTCCTATCACGGTCTACGACGGCGGCACCTACTCAGGCGATGCCCTCATCGAGTTCTTCCCGGAAAACGAGAAGCGGCTCATCTCCTACGGCGACGACCTGTCCGTCACCGGAAGCGTGACTTCGTCGAATTCCCGCTACGTTTCGACGGTACGCATACTAGGCGGAGTCATGACGATTACGCGCCGCCAGGTTTACGAGAGGGTTTACACGATAAGGAACGCCTCCGACGAACAGAAAAAACTCATCCTCGAGCACCCGATCATGTCCAACGCGGAACTCGTCGAGCCCATAGCCGCAGAAGACCGCACCGCAAGCCTCTATCGTTTCACTCGCTTTCTCGCGCCAAAGGAGACCCATTCCTTCACCGTCCGGGAGGAATACCCCATCTCAGAGACGGTCACGCTGGCGAACCTGCGCCCCGAGGCCTTCCTCTCTTATTCCACGAATCAGGAAATTCCGGCTAACGTCCGGGATGCTTTGACGAAGGCCATCGAGCTTAGGGTGAAAACCGACGAAGCCACCACGGCCCAGCGGGATCTTGAGTCGCAGCTCACAAGGCTCAACTCCGAGCAGGACAGGATACGCCGCAACCTTGAGGCGGCAGGGAACACAAGCCCCCAGGGCCAGGATTACCTGCGCCGACTCGCCGCCCTCGACAGCGACATAGACAATCTCAACAGCCAAATCAACGATGCAGTGCGGGAAGTCCAGAGGGCAAGAAGGGAGTACGAGGACTACCTGGCTTCAATCCGTATATAAAATTTACCACGGAGGACACAGAGGAAGAATTAAGGATTCATCTCACGGAGGCACAGGGACACAGAGGATGGCGCGTAACTACCAAATTGCGCGCTATCCTTTTTTTATCATGTTTATATTATATTGTCTATTTTACACGTCAGCTATAGGCGCAGTGGGTGCTTTTCAGCAACTTAGTTATGCGAAGTGTGCCCGTACTTTAATTTGGTTGTAACGATTCGGTTGTTTATAGGCGTAGGAGGCGCAGCCAGGCCAGGCGAACGGAAGCCGATGGCCTTTAGGCCGCGCCACCGAAAATGGCGAAGCATATACAACCTGTTAGGTGCAGGTTTTGCTTTTTTTAACCGTCTATTATTATATCATGTGCATATTTTTTCAAGTCAATTTTCTTAAGTTTTTCATCTTCAATACTGCCAATCAATAATTTAACTATTTTTTCAGCGAATATTACCTTATATGGCCTGCCGAAAAAATTATTTATTTTATTATCTAAATATGGTAATTTTCTATTTTTATTATGTTCTTCTACAACTTTCTCATATATTGTACAAAGGCTTTTCTCAATTTCCTTTGGGTTATTTTCGTTTAGCGTATCTATAATAATTCCTTTAATGGAATTGTATACGGCTAATTCCTTTAACGCATTTCCGCACCATTTACTATACGGTATGTATTTATTTTCCAGATAAAATAATATTTTAATAAGGTAATTAATTATTCTGCTTGTATTTATTTTTAACCCTATATAATCGTTTATTTCTATACTCCTTCCAATAAATGCTTCTTTATTCCAAATATAATCCCATAAAACTGCCATTCGTAATTTGCATATGTCCAAGGGATAAAATTTTAATTCATTACGCAATTCATTTATCTTTAACCCGTCGTGAAAAACCATACCTGAGGTGATTTCAAGAAGGTTTTGATCTGTAAACGTGAGCCAGTCATCGTACGTAAATTTGCTCAATTTATTAATTGAGTATCTTTCCCTAAAATAATCCTGTGGAATCCTTATTTCTATAAGGTGGTTAATGGGCCTTTTTTCTGTATATTCCATACTTTGCACGCCGTCATATTTAAGGTCAGTGAAATTTGTGGAAAAGCTTTTATACCGAAAAGGAAGTTCATATTTCAGGTAATTATCCAATTCAGGAATTATATCTTTGTCTGTGATAAATATTTGAAGCCTTGGCCCCCAATTATGATCCATGGACATATCCGTATCATATCCCAAAACATCCGAACCATATCCTAATAATGCCGCAGAGTATATTAAATCAGGATATTTTTTCTCCAATAATGGTTTTATAACATCTATATAAAATCCTTTATTCAATACCAAACCTTTAATAAATGACGTAGCCACAATATACTCCTTAACAAAAAATATTCATATTTCATAATAAATATCAAATGGCACAAAAGCGAAATCCTTTCCGTGCCCCTGTGCGAGGTTTTCCTACTCCCCTACTCCCTTACTTTAAAGCTCATCCTCTGAATAGGCGAAGGGCCCCAGCGTAGTATCGCCTCACGGTGGGCCTTCGTTGGGTAGCCCTTGTGCTTTTCGTAGCCGTACTCGGGATAAAAAAGGCCGTAGTATTCCATGAGGCGATCCCTCGCGGTTTTGGCGAGAATCGAGGCGGCCATCACCGCCGGGACGAGAGTGTCGGCTTTGACCAGGGGTTCGCATGGCACGGGAATGTCCGGGACGAAGAGCCCATCGGCAATGGCGCGGCAATCGCGGATCATCGCGTTGCGGACACCAGCGGCATTATCACCGGCGACATATATGCCGTCGGCGATAATGCCGACTGCACTGGTGGCGATGTTTGCGAGCATTTCCGCGAAGGCGCGTTTCATTGCCAGGAGGCTCGCCCTGAGGATGTTTATCTCGTCAATCTCGGCGGCTGATGCCCACCCAATGCCAAGAGCAAGGGCCTTTGAGTAGATGAGGAGCCTTGCCCTTTCCCTGGCCTGGGCGCTTAGCTTTTTAGAATCATTCAGGACATCAACGGGAAAATCCGGGGGAAGGATCACCGCCGCGGCGCATACCGGCCCGGCCAGGGGGCCCCTCCCGGCCTCGTCAAGGCCGCAGAGGATATCGCCTGACGTATTCAACTATTTCTCTTTATACATTATCTCAAGCACTTCCCGCAATTCCGGATCGTCCTTATAGTAATGCTCTTCCAATTCTTCCTTTGTAAGGCCAATGAGTTCATGGCTGGAATAGTGTATCCACAAATCCTCGGTATTGTTTGAACGATCGTGCTTCCTGCACCAGTAATCGGGCTGCACGGGCAAGTGTTCCGAGTTTGGGAAAAACTTGTAATCGTGTACCGCAATTTTTAGATCCGGCCGCGGGATTCCCTTGTCCAAAATTATTTCCGCAAGGTGGTTGATGGTCCTCCCNGAATCGAAAATATCATCCACAAGGAGTACCTTGTCCCCGGTTCTGAGGAAGTCAGGNGAATAGGTCCAGCCTTCTACCTTCACGCGGGCTTTTGATTCACGCACGCCGGTATACGAGTGCGCGACCACCACCGCGTAATACACAGGCCTCATTCCTTTTTGAACGATCTTGAAGTACTCGCTGATGACGTTTCCGAGGTAAACCCCGCCCCGAAGGGACACGTATATCACATCGGGGATGAAACCGTCATGGTGAATCCTGTACGCCATCTTAAGGGCGTTGTTCCGTACGGTATTGTAGGCAAGGAATTCTTTCTTCATGGAAACAATATAGTCTATTTTAAGCTAATTTTCTACTGGCTAACGGCGCGGAACCAAAAAGCCAAACAAACTGCCGATAAACCCACCCACGATGTGGCCGAATTGCGAGACATCATCGCCTGTCCCAAAGATACCCCGGAAGGAATCGAAGAGTTCCTTTCCCAGGTAAAGGATCACCACGAGGATAAAGGTGAGCGGAATTTCCCCCTTGTTAAAGTTGGTGAACGAGACCAGGAGTATCATCATGAACACAACCCCGCTTGCCCCAAGAAGGCCGGTAGAAAAAAACAATACATTAAGAACCCCGGTAACAAGCGCGGTGATGAAAATCATGATCAGGAGTGAAAGGGAACCATAGATCTCTTCCAGAATGGGGCCTATAAGCAGGATAAACGTAAAATTTGAAATCAGGTGGGACCAGTCTTTGTGGCCCAGCACATGGGTAAAAAGGGTTACCCAACAGCGGAGGCTTCCGGCGTAGAAACCTGTTTTACCCGGAACTGCGAACCACTGTACCGTAAGGGAACGCGCCACCGTTTGTGAAAGGATGAGGACGGCGGCGCTTAAAAAAGCAAAGGTCAACACCGTGGGGGCGTTGTATCTGATTTTCATGGTTCCAGGGTAAGCTCCACGGGGCAGTGATCCGAGCCCTGCACTTCAGGCCGGATTATCGATGACTTGACGAACGGGAGGAATTCAGGATCGATACAGTGATAGTCTATTCTCCACCCCACGTTCCTTTCACGGGCGTTCATCCTGTAAGACCACCAACTGTAGTGCCCCTTTTCGCCGGGGTGAAAATGACGGAAGGTATCGATAAAACCAGCGCCCGTGAAGGCATCCATCCAGGCCCTCTCTTCGGGCAGGTATCCGGCATTTTCCTCGTTCTCTTTTGGCCGGGCAAGGTCAATTTCGGTATGCGCGATGTTGTAGTCCCCGGTGAGGACAAAATGCCGCTTTTTCTTGCGGTAGGCTTTGCAGAGCTTCAAAATCGCGTCGCAGAAGAGGAGCTTATAATCCAGGCGCTTCCCGGCATCCTGCGAGTTGGGAAAATAAGCCGAGATGAGGGTAAAATCCGTGTAGTCGGCCTGAAGCACCCTCCCCTCGTCGTCAAATTCGCCGATTCCCAGGTTCCTGACATTAAGCGGCTCAGTCTTGCTGTAAATCGCAACCCCGGAATAACCCGGCCTCTTGGCGCTTGCCCAGTAGGCATGGTAGGGCGTACCGCCTTTGTCACGGATCTCACGCAGCTCCGGTGACAACTGCTCGGGCCGGGCCTTGGTTTCCTGAATGCAGATCACGTCCGCCCCTTCAGCTTCGGCCCATTGGACAAAGCCCTTTTTTTCCACGGCGCGGATCCCGTTGACGTTCCAGCTTAAAATACGCATCGGGGAAAGTATAGCATAAAACAGCTATTGTGGAACAGCAAAACAGAATATAAGACAGTTTAATATCCATCTGGCCGAGAATTAAGAACGCAGGGGGCTGTCAGGCATCTTACCGGCAGCCCTTTTACGGCTTTTCATCCGTAAAGGGAGCAAATTTCGTCAGGTGCTTCAGGAAGGTGAGATCGATGGCGCCAACCGGCCCGTTCCTGTTTTTCGCAATCATGAGCTGTATCTTTTGCACGCTTTCTTTGGCTTGCTCCTCGAAGCTTTTCCCGGGCTCCTTCTCCCTGACAAGAAACATAACCATATCCGCGTCCTGCTCGATTGAACCGGACTCGCGGATGTCCGCCAGGCCCGGCCTCTGTTTATCCGCCTCACGCCTTAACTGCGACAGAACGACAATCGGGATATTCAGTTCACGGGCAAGGCCTTTTAAGGCTCTTGAGATATCGGAAATAATTTGATAGCGCGGCGACTGACTGTCATCCGAAGCGATGAGGCCTATGTAGTCCAGAAAAATAATTTCCACGTTTTCCTGGATTTTCAGCATCCTCGCCATGCCCTGAATGTCCAGCATTTTCATGTAAGGCATATCCACGATGTAAAGCGGCGCATTGTGCATAATATCCCCGGCTGACATTATTTTATCAAAATCTTCGCTTTTAAAAAAACCTGTCCTGAGTTTATAGGAATCAATTCCGGTCTCTGCGGACAGGAGCCTCAGCATCAGGGACCGCATGGACATTTCCAGGGAAAAAAAAGCCGCCGGCCTCGACTGCCTAAAGGAAATATTCGCGGCCATGCTCAGGGCTATTGCGGTTTTACCCATGCCCGGCCTTGCGCCTATGATTATCAACTCTGCAGGCTGAAACCCGGATGTCATCCTGTCCAGGTCCCGAAAGCCCGAAGGGATGCCCGTAAATTCGGCTTTTGTTTTGAATACCTCGTCAAGATAAGTAACGGTATCCAATAAAACTGCATCCGCTTTCTTGTAATGGGAGAGCCGGCGCGGATCGCTTACGGAAAATAACCTTCGCTGGGTCTCTTCAAGCAGGAGCTTGGGCTCAACCGTCTCATCAAAAGCCCTTGCCCCGATGTCACCGGAAATATGAATCAAGGCCCGGCGCAGTGAGTCGTTATGNACAATCCTGGAATAATACTCGGCGTTGGCGCTGGAAGGCACGGCGTGGGTCAGGGAGGCGATGTAATCAATGCCGCCGGCCTCNTCNAGCTTACCGGCCTTCTCCAGCTCGCCGGACAGGGTCAAAAGATCAGGCCTCGTNCCCGTGCTGAAGAGGGCGAGTATGGCCTCAAAGATCTTGCGGTTCCTTGAAGAATAGAAGTCTTCCAGCGACAGGTATTGCCGGACGATCCCTATGGCGCTGTCGTCAATAAGCATCGCCCCGATGACTGCCCTCTCGGCATCGTCGTTATGGGGAGGTATTCTGTCCTTGCCCGGCGTTGGCACCTAATTGGGATTCGCGGCCGCAACCGCGGCATCGCTTTCGCCGGAAACTTCCTGTGAAGAAATTTCCTGCGAAGGGGTTTCTTCCCTGGGCGCTTCAACGTTGGAAGGCACATCATGGGGAGCCTCTTCATGGGAAGTCTCTTCCCTACGTCTTCTCACGGGCCTGGCAGGGGCGGTTTTTCTTGTTTCGGTCCTTATTTCCTGGCCGATTACGCTTACGCTTATTTCAGCCGAAGCGTTTTCGTAGAGCTTAACGACCGCCTTGTACTTCCCGACATTTTTAATGCTGTTCCCCGGAAGCTCAACTTTCTTGCGTTCCATTTGATAGCCGTGTTTCCCAAGTTCATCCACTATGGTTTGGCTGGTAACGGCGCCGTATAGTTTTCCATTCGCGCCGGCAGGCATTGTAAGCTCAAGATTGAGGCTTTCGAGCTTTTCCTTGAGCCCTGCCGCATCACCGCGTTTCTGGGTTTTTCTTGCCTCGATTTCTTCCTTACGGCTTTCAAAAAGTTTTGCGGTCCTGTCGTTATATGGAAGGGCGATCCCGCGGGGAAAGAGGTAATTCCTGGCATAGCCTTTGGCGACATCCTTTACGTCTCCCTCTTCCCCGAGAGGCGCAAGATCCTTGTTCAAAATAACTTTCATACACAAGCTCCT
>JGI24698J34947_10000581_pt1 | contig 17416 bp, 14 predicted proteins | sample TergutMp193P3_FD_34947 | JGI IMG/M metagenome (IMG submission 34947) | reverse complement strand
TTATCGAGAGCTATCTCGTAACGTTCGTCCCAAACCATCACACAGGCGGTGAAGTAGCCAAAGGAGTATTGGTCAGTGGCCAGTTCGACTTTAGCTTCGTTGGTATCCTGCTCAAAAGCGTATGCGGCGGGGTCTTCCCTGCCGGATTCGTAATTGCCAACCGTCTCCATCAAGGCGGTTCCCCAGGATTTGCGCGAACCGTAGAATCTTTTCTGGTATCTTTCGATGTCTTTTGAAGATTCTTCTTTTGAACGCGCGATCCAGCGGATGACCCAGCGATATTCGATCTCGGAGCTGTTGAGTGTTTGGAGCATCGCCGGATATGTTTCGGTTGGAAAATCTTTAATGACGATAATGGGGATATACCGGCTGCCGAGTTTGAGTGTTGAGGAAATATCCAAATCGTCATCGGTAATAAAAGAATCTATAAAGCACGGACGTTTCAACGCGCCGATAGCGTGCGCGTGGGAAGATACGGTAGAATGGAGGTAGGTTGCGGTTTCATTATCAGAAAGCGCACGGATATTGATACGGTGGGCGAAATAAGAGATAACGGCTTCGCTTTGGTCGCGGAAATCTTGAATCTCCCGTTCTATATTTTGTTTGTGGTAATAATTGTTCCCGGTACCCTGTTGTTTTTTATAGAGGAGCGAGGTGGATTTTGCCAATACCTCGTCCTTCAATTTTTTCGTCACAGAGATATAATACACGTTGACAAAATGGGCTTTTTGGCCGGTAAATATTTCATTTCTTCTGCGGTCTATCAGATATCCGGCGATATTGTCCCAATGGGAACCGGGATAAGCATCGGAGAGGAAGCGTTGGGATTCAAAGTGGACCGCCCAGCCCGAGCCGAGTGATTTAATCGCCTGATTGAAGTACCACGCAACTGAGTTGATGCTTTCAGCCGAGGCGGAACCGAGATCGGGACAGATATAGGTGTAGGTACGCATGAGCGCCCCTGTTTTGAGCAGCACGATACCTTCATTCGGTTTTCCGCAAAAGAGCGACCAGGGACAGAAGTATTTTAGCTTGTTGTGTTTTTCGCGGAACAATTTAAATGAAAGAGCGTCCCGAAACTTGATAAAGAAATCCATACTTATCCTTCCAAATATTCTATTTCAAACAGGCTGTACAGCGCGTATTCGAGCAGGTTGGGATCGTGTTTAGAGATGATATAGCAAGGGACATAAAACACGATCCCGATAAACCCGTACAACAGCCCGAAAAAATAGACCGAGCCGATAACGATGAGCAAAATGATAACAAAGACCGGTTTGGGAATACCCATAAGCAGGTTAGGCTGGTGGAAACTCTTGTGAACCGGCAGTGAATAATCCTGCAATGTCGCCATTAATCAAGTCCCAGTTCGGTTGATGTTGAGGTAGCTGTGGTAGTACTTATATTAAGGAATTTGCTAGTGATGGTGCCCGCGGCCATAAAAAGGATAGTTCCGGCAATCCAGGGGACGAATTTCTTAAACATCCCCGGTTCCTGCCTTCCCGCCGTGATCATGGCGATACATTCGACGACCAGCGCGATGAACGCGATGCCTTTCACCCAGGGCGAATTCACCAAATCAACGAGTATTTTGACTTTCGAATTCAAACCGAAAGCGTCTGATGTTGTTGGTTGAGCAAAAGAGATTGCCGTAATTGTGCAGAGCAGCAGCAGAACCAGAAAAACCCGTTTCCCCATAGAACTGTTAAAAATTTTCATAGCAATAAACCTCGTAACATAAAATATGCCGCTTCATACGAAGCGGTAAAAATAATCAGAAAAAATGTTCCGTATTTTCAAATGCAATGCCTCCCCCGGAACCGGAAGTCGGTAGCACTTCATCGACAATTGGACCATTCGGCGTTGCCGACAGGTGTACGCATAAATGTATTGTTGCCGATATGTTAGGGATTGTCCCTTTAATTTCTTCACGCAGCAGGTCTTCGAAGCGCGTAATCATGGTGGCCGAGCTGTCGGCGTGAATGGTGGTGATATTACCGGTGTGGCCGGTATTCCAGGATTTCAATAATTCATTGGCAACCTCCCCATAGCGAACTTCGCCAAAAATAATTCTGTCGGGATCGCAGCGCAGGGCGGTTCGCACCGCTTCCGCCGCTTCCCTCGGTTTGACGGCCAGCATTGTTTTGTCATGCGCGTCAAGCTGCAATTCCGGCACGTCTTCGACAACATAAAAATTTTCATTCGGTGTATATTCAACCATCTTTTTAAGTACGGCGTTAGTAAACGTTGTTTTACCGCTTCCGGTGGCTCCGCCCACGAGGATATTTTTTCGTGCTTCGATGTATTTACAAATGAGGTTATATTGATCCTGGGTGAGGCGATTTTTCTCGACATAATTCTCGAGCGGGTAGATGATTTTCGGGGGGAGGCGCAGCCAAATCATGGGGTAATCAACCCACGGGGGCAGAAGGCCGGTAATACGGGCATTATAGGGCGGTGGGATAACCGCCTCCAATTTAGGTATGCCGTTTATAGGATCGATATTTTTTTCGAGCATCGCGGCGGCGGAAATGATAATACCTCTGACTTTAACATTTGACAAAATTTGACCGGTAAATACTTTGCCTTGCCCAAATATTTTAACGATGATTTCACCGTTTTGGTTGGTACGGATGTCAGTGACCTTCTGGTTTTCCAGATAAGGAATAAGGGGGGCAATATCATCCAAAAAGTTTTGGAAATAATGATTTTTCTTTACGGCGTTAAGATCTACGGTATTGTTCATGTTTCACCTTTTGCAGACGGTTTTTCATCCGTTTGTTTTTCGAGCAAATCGCCAAAGATGGTTTCTTCGAGGCTGGGCATGGTTTTGAGTCTTCGACGCAGCGCAAACATGAACTTTTTGAATCCCTGACCGGCGGCGGTGTATTTTATTTTGAGGGAACGGGTATCTTCCGGCAGCGGAGGAAAGAACAGGAAATTGTATTGAAAAAAGTCCATGAGAAATTTGTGTCCGAGATCGGTTTTGGCTGTTAATTTGTACAGTTTACTGTCGATGCTATTCATTTTTGCGATAAGCAGGCTTTCATCGGCGATATCGTTGGTGAAAAATTTTTGCAATGCCATGACGATAACGGCCGTTTCCGTAATATTTTCTTCATCTGCGTATAATTTTATTTGTTTTTTTAGTTCTCCGGGAAGGCGTAATAAAAACTGGGTGTTGCCGGTTTTTGTTTTATTGCTCATGCGGTATTCCTCATGGCTGAGAGAAACTGGTATGTCGCGTTATTGGCAATACAATTAATAGTTTTGCCGGTTTTTTGTTTGAGTTCAAAAAGATAATCTTTGAAAGTGAGACTACCTCTGATAAAGAATTTTTTCCATCCGGTTGTATCATTAGTTACGGTAACTGATTTAGATTCAGTTATGTGTAAATCATCGGGCGCGATATTTTGATAATAAAAAAGAGCAGCTCTAATGAGCGATGAGAACGGTAAATTAGTTTGTTTTCTACATATATTGGTATATAATTTATATATATCATGAGTAATTACCAACTGGTAGCTGTAGTCCAGTTTGTTGTCGGACATAAAATAAGAGAGAAAATCTTTAATTCTGATACGGAATGTTCCTGACGTAAACAAAAAAGAACTGAGAAACAGCGCATAAAACTTTGATAGCTTAATATTGTGGGAATTGAGAATTAATTCTATTTTTGCAAAGTCAGGTTCATTAATTCTGATATGCGTGAGGCTGTTGTCTTTTGAATAGATAAACGAAATTAAACGTATATATTCCTCAAACGAAGAAATATAAATTGATTTTTCCATAAATTTGGATAAATGCTTATGGATATGATTAAGCGGTTTGCGGCTGAAAGGCGCGTCCAAAGAATGGGCGGTGCAGTATTGGCTGAAGGCTTCAATCAGCGGCCTGGAGAGCGTTAGGTTCATTCTTCAGTTTCCTCCGTGAAAAAATCAGGCGCAAATTCCATGATTTTAGGCGGGTTTTCCATCTCAATATCCGCTATGCGGCATATTGGCTCCATCTGCTGGTGGTCGTTTTCATCCTGATACATGGAGATAAAATCAACCGGATTAAACGCTTCTTGTTCCGTTACGGCGGACGGTTGTTGCACGGGTTGCGTGGCAGTTGATCTTCTTTGGGCGAAGGAAGGCAGATTGGCGATTTCTTTTTCCAGTTCTTTTCTGGTCGCAGGCGGGGGAAGCCCGCCGCTTTTGGAATATGCTTTGTTTTTGAACCGGCTGTCCTGGTAGTAAACGATTTTTTTTGCGATATAGGCCGGCATCCCCTGGTTAAGAATGAGCGCCTCGTTGGGCGGCAGTTTGATCAACTCGTCCGGGTTCATTAAATCGCGGGCGATTTCCTGGGACGAGGCGTTCAGGTTGTTTAAGGACACACCGTAACGGCTGCCGGAAACGGACAGCGAATCTTTCATAACGGATTCTTTGCCGATCATTTCGGTAAAAGCCCTCGCGTCTTCAATTTTGCCGGGGGCAAAAACCATAACGGTTTTGCAGTTGTCGAGGAACGTGTGGTTTTGCCCGTAAATGTCAACAATTTGGTTAAGACCCTGGACTACAATATAGAAGTTGATGCCGTACCCAGCCAGAATCCCCATTGTTTTTGACAGGAACGGGAACGCGCCGAGTACCGGAAACTCGTCAATGAGGAACATGATGCGGTAAGGCAGTTTCATTTCGCCGTAAGAAGCCTCCCCTCTTGAAAATTTATTTAAGATAAAATTGATAAGCAATTTGAATACCGGCGCTATCCGCTCGATGTCCGAAAACGGTACGGTGAGGTAGAGCGAAATGGGCGATTTGGTGTCATAAAAGTCATGCAATTTGAAATCCGAATGGCTGGTAACATAGGCGATATAAGGGTCTTCAAAGAGCCGCATTTTGGAGAATATGGTCGAAAACACATCTGAACGGACTTTGGAATGCTGCTTCAGGCTGCGCTGGGCCGAGTTTTCAATAATTCGATGGATATACTCTGATTCGTTGCCGTCCTTGTCATAATGCTTGGACATAATCATTTCGTTAAGAAGTTCGTCGCCCATACCGCCGCCTTCCTGTTCGTCGCCGCCTCCCGCTTGGGAAAGGGCTGACAGCACCCCGTTGAGGTTCTGTTTTTCCGGGCCGTATATTTTGCTGGAGAGCATATGAAAGATAAGACCGGTTAGAAGGTCTTGCGCGTTGTTATCGAAAAATTGCGCCGCCCCGTCGTTCCCCTTTTTGGGTTCTTCAAACATATTGCTCAATATGAGGCCGATGTCGGCGAATCCCTGTTCGGTTAATTCGACTTCTTCAAGAGGGTTAAAGCAGACGGTATCTTTTGATATAGGCGAAAACTTTAGTATGGTAGAAAATTGCCTTCTAAAGCCTGCGGTATGGTAAAACAGTTCACCTTTGGGGTCGAAAATGATCATGGAGCCGGGGAAGTTGAGGCAGGTAGGAATAATGCTGCTGACCCCTTTGCCCGAACGGGTCGGCGCGATAGTCAAGGTATTGGTTCCGCCTCCGTGACAGACTAAGGGGGCTTCTTTTTTTGACGATAATGAAATAGATTGGGTTTTGGGATTTTGCTCGAAGTCAACATCAGCCGTCTGCGTTTGTGCCAGCACAACTCCCTGTGTTTGCAGGAGACCGAATTTTTTTAAATCTTTTTCGGTTCCCCAGCGGGCCGAACCGTAGAATTTGTCGCTACGATTCAAGGAGTAGCCACGGATGGCGGATACGATAAAAAAGAACATTACCGCGAGAAAAACGTTAATTCCCAACGGGACAAATGAAGGGAACAAAGCCGCGTTTACTATCGGGTCAAACGGCTTGCTGGAAATAATGATGAAGATATAGCCGGGATTAAAAAACGGATACCCTTTTTTCAGAAACAAAAAATCGGAGAGCAGCCGGAAGACGGGTTCTCCGGTATATTCGGGATGGTAAAAGACGTGTTTGCAAAATGTCTGGGCAAACAGCACAAAACCGGTAAAGACAAATATCAACGGGATGATAAAATTGCTTATGTCGTATAGAACATTCCGGTTGCGTTGCGCCGGACGCCGACGTAAAAATTCGTTCTTCCTGGACATGGCTCTCCTTCTCCGTAGTACAACCCGTCAAGAGAAAGAATGGCTTGTCATGAATTCAAAGCTATTCTTTTGCTCACGGAATTGCAGGTGAGAAAAGATAGCCTATGGGGGGACATCTGGCTATTTTCTATATTGTTATAAATAATGTATCACTTTATCAAAAATTATGCAATATATATCCGCAAATATTTTTAACTGGGTATGCACTTATATGAAATAACGCTGTGAAGACCGTAACCTTACGGTATGCCTATCATCGGCGCGTTGTGTTTGGTTTTTGAGGTGACGCCCATCTGGTCACGGTTATTTTGGGAACCAGATTTCCGTTATTGTTGAATTTGTACCCGCATTTAATATGTGAGTCTAAAAGGCTTTGTTCCGGTTCAAAATGCAATCGCACGTACCACGCTTTGTTCATTTTTTTGTTTTCAACCAGTACCGCGTGGTTCCATGAGTCTTCGTCGTTCATTCGGTACAGTTTGGTTACGACCCCTTCAATCGGCCCGGTTTCTTTTGAGTACAGGTCAAGCTCAACATTGGAGACCGAACGGAGGCTGTTGCGGGCATTCAGAAAAGAATTATAGCGGCCCATCGCTTTCAGCTTTTTCTTCCAACCTTTTTCCAGCAGGAAAGTTGTTTTAAGCTCCGGTATGTGGGCCGCAAGGCCGAGATCGCACAAAAAATTAAGCCGTTTTATCAATAGCGCGTCTGTCGCCGCTACCCTGCTTTCATAAGCGGGATGATCGGTAACCGGATGTTCCCGTTCGTACAGCGCATCGTCAAGCGTTGTGTACCGGCACTTGGAATAACTGTTTTCTATTGATATCTTGATTTCTTCCTGCGTACGCTGTCCTATCAGCGTAGTACAAATGCTTCGACTTAATGCTCTGACTGTATGCGTTTTAAATACTTTGTCAAATTCTACTTCCTTGCCGTTTTTGTCTATGCCGTTGATAAGCAAATGGGCGTGTTTATGGGCGGTGTCGGTATGTTCCGCCGCAACCCAGTTGAACCGGAAACCGGTTATCGCTTCCATGCGCTTTACGAGCGTTTTGACCAGGGCTTCGGTATCTACTTCCTGGCTTTCCGGCGATATGATGAATTTATAATGCAAGCCGGTCATGGATTCCTTGTACTGCTGGACAAAGGTTTCATCAACGGTGGTACTGCTAAATAACACCGGTTTGTCTATCACTTGTTTTTTATTTTGTTGGGTTAGGTATTCTTCAAGAAATTTAAGGTGTGTGCTTTTGTCTTTACCGTAGCGGCATTTGACCATGCACAGTTGTTCCCGTGAAAACGCCCCCCGTGAACGCCGGGGGGAAGAACTGGAGGCGTTTCGAGAGCCGCCGCTGGACGCCAGCTTACCCATCAGTTTGAAAAGCCGGTCAATGTCGCGGTTATGGTCTTTACGGTAGACCCGTTTCTGCCAGAGCAAGTCCCGCTGTTTTTTACCGTCAGCGTCATGGGTATCTATTTTTAAGGGGCGCGGCATAGGCTATCTGCCCATGCCCGGATCATCGCGGTTATTGTTTTTTCGGGGTTTTATTTTTTCATTTATTTTTTTCAAAACATTATTTCCTATTCTAAAATTACTGGAACGGAGTTGTTGAATGAGTTCTATTACACTATCCATGTTTTCTATATAACCTTTGTATTTCCCCTGTATTACTTTTCAGCCAATACCGTAAGGTTACGGTCTCCAGCGGCCTCATTTCCAAGCATAATACGAATTAACAATAGTGTCAAATGAAAAGTTTGAACTTTTGTAGACCGTAAGGTTACGGTATTCCTTTCCTCTGTTCAGAGCGATTATCCCCATGAGGTGGTGGGAAATTGTCCACATGAGGGGAAAGGGCGCTTTCATCACTGCGCCCGTCCGATTGTGGGCAATTTTCCATCCACCGATTGTGGATAATCAGTTGCCGGTTCCCTTGATAGACCGTAAGGTTACGGTCTGAACGGTATATCAGAATGATATATGAAAAATGGTGGTATATCACGGTATATCTATACATAGTAATAGAATACATGAAAAATATATCACCCCTTATCTTGCTTCAAAGATATCAATTCAGCCTTATATGTATGCAGACCGTAAGGTTACGGTCTGAGCGGCTGTATGGGTCTCGGTTTCTATAGACCGTAAGGTTACGGTACCTCTTTCTCTGTTCGGAGTGATTATCCCCATGAGGCGGTGGGAAATTGTCCACATGAGGGGAAAGGGCGCTCTCATCACTGCGCCCGTCCGATTGTGGGCAATTTTCCATCCGCCGATTGTGGATAATCAGTTGCCGGTTCTCCTTGATAGACCGTAAGGTTACGGTCTCAATTAGGTATAAAAATATATATTGCTCAAAAAGACTTGTTTAAATATAACGCTCTACATAAAATAAAAAAAAGGAGTAAGAACATGAATATAGAGGGATACAGACAGTGACGCTTATCCTTTGCGAAAAGCCAAGCGTAGCTAAAGAATTCGCCAAAGTATTGAGGTGCCGTCCTGAACAGGGGTATTATCAGAATGAAGCGTATATCGTTACCTATTGCGTTGGGCATTTATTTGAACTGTTTAACCCTGAAGACTACGATCCTCGGTATAAAAAGTGGGCTATAGGCGATTTACCAATAATACCCGCTTCCTTTCAGTATAAGCCCCAGTCCGCTACAAAAGCGCAGGCGGAGTGCGTGCTGCGGCTGCTGCGGAAACATAAAAACGATTCAATACTGGTGGCCACGGATGCCGGGCGCGAAGGGGAACTGATAGCCCGGATAGTGCTTAATCATGCGGGTATAGACACCCGTCAAAACTGTAAACGGTTCTGGGTAAGCGAAGCGTTAACCGGAGAAGTCATCAGGGCGGGAATAGCTGCGGCAAGTCCGCTTTCGGAGTATGACGCGATTGCGGAGCAAGGCTACGTGCGGCAGCGGGCCGATTGGCTGGCAGGGATCAATTTAAGCCGGTACATGAGCATTGGCAATACGCATGTATTTTCGGTAGGACGGGTACAGACCGCCTTATTAAACGTTATCGCGGTACGGAATTACAACGTGGCTCATTTTGTACCAACACCGTATTATGAGCTGCCGATAGCGTTAACGGACAGCGGCAACAATACCGTTCAGGCCCTGCTGGTTAATCCCGAAACAAACAATACCGCTTTCACTTCAAACAAAGGGTACATAGAAGAAGCCCTGAAGCATGCCGAGGGGAACCGCCGTGTCCAATGCGCGGTAGAAAGCCGCCAGCGACGGGAAAGGCCGGAAAAATTACTGAACATCACCAATTTGCAAAAGAAGGCTTATAAACAATTCGGTTATTCCCCCGAATACACTCTTTCCGTAGCGCAAAAACTGTACGAGGAATACAAATGCCTTTCGTATCCAAGAACCCCCAGCCGGGTAATGGGCGACAACAATGTTGATTTGTTCAGGGAGAAATTCGATTTATTAAAGGCAAAATATGCGGGAATAAGCGGATACTGCGATACGAATCTTATAGCTAACGGGAATACGCATATCTTTAATTCAAAGGAGCTGGAAGATCACCATGCGCTGATACCGCTGTCCGACATACCGGATTCGGCGGATGAAGCCGCTAAAAGCATATTTGACCTTGTGGTTCGCAGTTTTTTCACCGTGTGTATGCCCGATTGCATTTTCACCGAAAATAAAATAACGGCCATGAACGGGAAATATCAGTATAGGGCCGGATACCGTGTTATTGCAGACGAAGGATGGAAAAAGTCGCTAGACCGTAAGGTTACGGTCGGGGCAGATAAAAAACAAAAAGAAGAAGAAGAAGAAGAAGAAGAACCGCAATCGGTTTTATCATTTGACGCGCATAATTGCGGCATAACCGGTTGTGGCGTTGTCCGCAAGGAGACCAAGCCGAAAAAGGAGTATTCGATAGATACGCTGTTGTCCCTGATGGAAAACCCCCGGGATGAAAAAACGGACGGCAGATTACACGGGATAGGGACGCCGGCAACCAGGGCGGAAATAATCAAAACCCTCTTTGATCGGAATTACATAGAGGAGAACAGGAAGAAACTGTACGCGACAAAAAAGGGGCTTTACTTGCTGGCCGAATTGAAAAAAGATGATGATCTCAAACGGATAACGAACATAAAAGAAACAACCGAATGGGAGATACAGCTGAACGAAAACCCGCAAAAATTTCTGGAAAGGATTAAAGAGTACGTGCGGAAATGCGTCAAACCGGTCAGCCGTGAAAAGTTTGAGATAACCATAGGCCGCTGTCCGCGCTGCGGTAACCATGTTCGTGAAAGCGGCAAGGTGTATTACTGCGCTAACAAGGAATGTGATTTTCATATTTTCCGGGAGATAGCGGGAGCGAAGGTCAATTCGGGCGACGCCGTATTATTGATAACCGGCAAGACAACGGGCATGAAGCAGTGCGTGTCAAAAGCCGGGAAAAAATTCAGCGCGAAATTCAAGCTGGATAAAGATTGCAAGGTTGAGTTCATCTTTGGAAAGAAACAGACATCGGGCCGGAGAGACCGTAAGGTTACGGTCGGACGGACAGCGGCTGAGAGGGACACATGAGAACAAAAACCGTGAAATATTTCACAACCTATTATACCTGGCAAATGATGGTATACAGTTTGATGTACAGCGGCGTGAATATAATGATGTATGATCTTCTTTTTGACGGCACGTTGTGGGGAATATTGATAACGGTTATAGTCCAAACGACGCTGCTGAACGGCATAGCGTGCTATCTTTTTTTCGGTATTGCGGGGAACAAGGCCATGAAGTGGAATATAATTATACCGGTAACACTTGCTCTGTGTAATATCCTTTTGATAGCGGCAATATGGAAATATTCGTTATTCGCGCATATTGCGGCCGGGTTTGCCCTGGCTGTTGTTGCCGGCAGGTCGTTGCGGCATAGTAACGGCGATAACCTGTATATAGCCGGTAAATCCGATGATGTTGTTGAGGCCGCGAACGCTCACACGCTTCCAGGAAAAAGCGCGTATTTTCCGGTTGATATGGGAAACAAGTACAAGAAGCTGGGCGTTATAGACGGGGTTGGAAAAGCGGTTCATGGAAAATACGCGGGGAAGGTTGTCGCTGTCATGCGCTATAAAAACAAAGCGGCAGACAAAACGTATATGTGCCCGCTACGGCAGATCAAAATATGCAACGCAACAGACGAGATGCTGCGGGATTTCTATTCTTGCGAATACGAACTATCAAAATGAAGGTAGGCCCTGCTGAGGCGTTCAAGATTGGCTTTACCGGCTTTGTGGGTATATTTGCGCTTGTATTCTCCCGGGCCTGTTTTCCATTCCCGGAAACGCATTTTATAGTCCAGCAGGCATCCGATTTTCTGCCAGAACAGGGTATTGTAAAGGTACACCTCCGGCCCATTGATATTTTCAAGATGATAGTACACCTTCCGCAGAATATCCACCCTTCTTCCCCGCGCCTCATACAAAATCCCCACTGTTTTATTTACGTTCGGCAATTTGACGCCCTGGTGGTGTTTAAGTTCGTCAATCGGGCGCACAATGTATGCCCTGCGGTGACGCGGGTAGGAATAGAATAAAATCACCACGCCGTCGAAGCTGATAAGCGTGCCTGTCTCCGGGAATGTTATTTTATGTACGATCATGCCTTTGGCATAGAGGGTAAAACGGACGGCACCGGCTTTGGGAATATGGACACTCAGGCTCATTACGCAAGTATAAAAATAAACTGAATTTTCGGCAATACAGAGAAAAAATAGAAAATAAAAAAAAGTTTAGCAATATATATTTTTAATACGATATTTTCTCAAATGATGTTATATAATTTTTGTTGTACGTCTGTACATGAGATGTTAAAAGACATCTCCATCAAAATTTGAGGAGATCAAAATGAGTAAAAAAGCTACAGTTGCTGCGGGAGTAACACAAGAGAACGGGAATGTGGGAGGGTTTAACCCTGATACCCATGTCGTAAAACTGGAAAACACCAGCGAAAAAGACATGATGTATGATTTTGGGAAAAACCAGGTGGAAAAATTTCTTGCCGCAGTCAATGAGGGCAAGTTACCCTGCCAGCCGTTAGAAAACACGAAAGACGGAAGCTACGGCGACACCTATCCGGCTCGAAATGTGATATGGGACAATACCTACCACGGTATCAACCAGTTCCTGCTCAAGATTGAGCAGCGGGAAAAAGGCTACAAAACCGGCGATTATCTGACAACAGACGCCGCGAAAAAAGCCTATGATTTTTATTCAAAAAAACACGGTATTCCTCTGGAAGGCGTGCCGGTACTGAAGAAGGACGCAGAGCCAATTGTGATTATGGTTGCCGACAAGGGGGTGCCAAAATTTATACCATTGTATAACATTGATTCTTTTGGCGAACCCCAGGCTATCAGGGAATTTGCCGGCCATTTGCGGGAACAGAAACAGGAGCGTCTCAAAGAATATAGAGAATCACGGGGCGAGAAATATTACAAACCATCACCGAAAAGCCGCGACAACGGGGTGGTTGTGTGTAAATCAACCGATCCGGTCGCGTTTCTTGGGCAGTGGGAAGCCGCCTGCTCAACCGGAAAGGGATTTAAGGTTACCCCTGAACAGAATGCCGCATTCACCAAAGTCTGTAATGAATATATTAACCAGCCGATGGATAACGGCCAACAGAACAGGCCCTATCGTTTGGTAAAACTGATGGACGAAGCCGGCAAGTACTGCAAAACGTTCATTCCGACACTTTTCCAGAAGAAGGAATCGCCTGAGCGGACAATAACTGCTCCTGAACCGGAGATGGGCAGGTAAAATCCCTTAACCGGCAACCGTCCGGTACAATCTTTTTTCCCCAATGCCGGACGGTTCATTAGCTGGATTAATACCGGGATAACCAAAGAAAAACAGGCAAAGAACCCGGTTTTATGGGATGGTAGAAGGGAATAATGAAACAAAAAACTGAAACCCTGCAAGTAAGATTCACAGAGCCTGAGTACCATGAAGGAGCAGATCGTATTTTTATATGGAGAGAGGATTTGCCTGCTACGTGGTGGCAGCATAGTTTCCATATTAGCAAAATAAAGAAAGGTTGGGCAATAACGCGCAGGACAAAAGAAGATGGTGAATATTTTAACGAGGCAATATATAAAGGAACATTGGCGGAGTGTAAGAAATACATGAAGCAGATGATTATACGCCAAAAATATGAAGATCGGGCAATGGAGATAGAAATAATAAAAGATTGGGAAAAGATGGGATTAATAAATTGTGAAACATCTGAAAGCCGTATAAGCGAGGTAATAAAAAAATATGACTGTGATTTTTATGGAAACCGGATAAAAGATAATCCGATAATGGCAAAAATGGCCATACCGCCAGAAGGCGGCCTTGACAGCCTAATTAAAAACCCGAATGACTTTTTACAAATAATAAGGATAACTGATGCTGATGATTTAAAGCGGTGCGTAAAATACCTGACCAATAAATTTCCAGAAGAATACAAAAAGGATTCTGTAAGGTTAGTTGGAAAAATAATGGCAAACATAGGCAACCATTCGTATAAAAATATTGAGAATGGTTTAAAAGAAGCAGGATGTACAACGCCTGAGAGAACAAAACAGGTATTGGATAAATGGGCAGGTTTTAGTCCGGAAAGGAAAACAGAACAAAAACACGTTGACAGCGGAATGGGGAGGTAGTTTATGCAATTAGATATTGAAACCGTACTTGCGGCTGAGGAGATTAACGTAGGAATGGATCGGGTTAAGATCGTTGAATCTCCAGGAAAAATGATCATTTACGATTTAGGCACTAATGACGGTATTTCTATCACCGGCAAGTTCGATAACAACCTTCTAAAAAAAGACATACAGGAGTATTTTTCCGATTTTTTGAACATAGTAAGGACTGAGGATATTAGAAATTACACTTGGTACGAATGGAGATCAGAAAGAAATAGTATTGATCGTATTGAAGAATTTACTTTGCCTTATGAATCTTGGAATAAAATCATAGTAGAAGAACAGAAAGACGAAGATAGAGAAGTACGTGATTCCTATCTTAAAAATATTAAAATAGAGAATTTTGAGGATTTCAAACATCAAATGAAAGCGTTGCCAAAGATGTTTCCATGTGATTTTGACAAAGATTCCCTTAGAACAGCAAGAATATTATTAGACAAAGGGAATTTAGACAAAAAAGTTAAAGAAGAAATCGGTCGGGTGTTAACGGAATTGGGGTGTTCAGACCCGGAGAAGACGAAAGAAAGACTTGATCGTTGGGCTGGTTTTGCTCCGGCACAAAAAGTAGAAAAAAATGTTTGCGAAGTAATGGAGCGGTAGCATGAACGAAACGGCAGTATTAAACGACCTTAAAAAATTATCCGATATTCTTTCAACAGGAAAATCACAAACTATAGAAAATAAAGACGTAGGGGTGATAAGTGTTGACAAGGGCAATCTCGGAAAAGGCGGATACGGGCTGTTACACATTATTGAAACTAGAGATATAAGAGATAATCTTAATAAAGATGAAATAACTGCCATGCTTTACAGGGTTGTGAATGCGGCAGAAGAGGGAAGGATTGTCAAAAACCAACAACATATAATTGGAGGCAAAGATATTGGACGCTTAGGCATTGAAAAAAACGGCATAATAGCATTTGTAAGCAAAGCAAGGGGCGAAAAAGACGAAAAATTTGTGATTACTGGCTTTGGGCTGGATGAAAAAAAAGAAGAAGCCGCCGAAGCCATACGAACGGTGATCGCCCAATATGGCCACTCACCTGAATTCTCTTATATCCGAAAACAGGTGGGAGCGACGGTCTCCTCTATAGATAAAATATCACATAAATCAGGGGAAAAGTCAAGCCCTAAAACGGAAGAATCAGAGAAAAAGAAGGAAGCAACTCCGGTACAGGCATACCTTGACGGTATTGAAATAAAGAATATTGACGATTTCAAATATCAATTAAAAGCGTTGCCTATGATGTTCCCGTCTGAATTTGGCAAAGATTCAATAAAGACAGCAAAAACATTATTCAAAATCATTGATGAAAATACAAAAAAAACAATAGGCAATATGTTAACGGAATTGAGTTGCATAACGCCTGAGAGAACAAAACAGGTATTGGATAGATGGGCGGGTTTTGGCCGGGAACAAAAAGTAGAAAAACGAGCGCAAGACAACGGAATGGGGAGATAGCGATGACAGAACAGAAACAAACCGCCGTAGCAGAACAAATGTTATTCGATTTCGGCGAGAGCGAAGTAGAACAACATATCATACAAACAGTAGCACCGTTAGCCATCGTATCCATTGCGGAACGGAAAGCATACATGGCTACGCATGAGAGTGATCCAGAAAATTTTGTTTCTATCCCGATGCCTGAAACCTACCGGGCGTTCGGCGGCTGGAGCAGCTTCAATGAACGGCTAGTAACATCAGACCGGATCAGAATAAACCGGCAGGCAACTGAATTATTACAACGTGAAGATAAAAATTATAGCGAAAGCGAATTGTCCATATTGCGCCGTTATTCTGGCTTCGGGGGCCTTGCAGCCGAGGGTGAACGGGGCGTATTATATGATTTTTACACGTCGCCTCCGGTAGCGAACATGACTTGGCAGCTATTGCACAAAATACAGCCTGTGCGTAAAAACAGCCACATATTGGAACCGTCATGTGGGACAGGGGTGTTTTTTGAAACAGCGCCTGAAGGCGTTAACCTGTACGGTGTAGAATTGGATCAACGTGCGGCCGCCGTGTCAACGGCATTGTTTCCCAACGCATCGGTTAAGCATACAAGTTTTGAAGGCTACTATGCTTCTGAAGAAAACAATCGCAAATTTAATCACATCATAGGCAACGTGCCGTTCGGGGAGCGGACAATGCAAACAGCGTTTCTCGATCTGCCGGAAGAAAAAAACCTTGACCGGTATTTTTTGAAGCGTTCGATTGATCTGCTTGCAGAGAACGGAACACTTGCACTCATCACGCATCCGGGAGTGTTGGAAAATTCAACTTCGCGTGATTTCCGTGTAGAACTCATAGGAGAAGCGCAATTTCTGGGCGCGGTAAAGCTCAATGACCGGACGTTTCACCATACCCATACATCGGTACAGCCGGTAATAATATTTTTCAAAAAGTACCCTGACGATATAGTGCAGCGCATAGCGTCACATCCCGACAGCGCCATTATTGACGAATTGTACCAGGGCATACCCTATTCAGCGTTTATTGAAGGAACATATTTTGAGGAATACCCGCAACACGTTATGGGCGAGGTAGACGCGGGAGCCGGGCAATGGGGCGCGGACGTGGTAAAAGGCGATGCCGGGCAGCCCACATTGAAAGCTATGGTTGAAGCCTTTACCCCGTATCAATCGGTAAGCAAAGACGATTTTAACGCGATACGCAAGTCCTATGACATTATCTATAAGAAGGAGCTGGAGGATTCACTGTCGCTGTCCAAAAAAGAACTTGATGCGGTCCAGGACAAGACGCTGACGGCGGGGGCGCTTAAAACAAAGGAAAGCGCGGTATATCTGTTAAGCGATGAGTACCGGTGGGGATTGATTGAATCCTCTAAACCGTCATTGGCTGCAAAGTTAAAGCAAATTAATCTGATTTGCGAGCAAGTAAGAACGATACGTGCGGCGATGCGGCAGGGAGGGAAACCCGCTGAAAAGCAGCAGAAAGCGGTAACTTCCCTGGAGCAGTACCGGCAAGCCCACGGGCAATACCCGCTTGACGATACGGAAATAAGATCATTTTTACGCCGCCATCCCGCAGTAAAAGGCGTTTACGATTCGTTTATTACCCCAAACTCGGACATAGTAACGCTGGCAAATATTTTTGAGAACCAGAACGTGCGGCTTGACGGCTATGCCCGGAGCATCGGGGTATTAAGATACTTTCAGGAGAATTTAACAGATTGTACTGAAGAAAACCTGAGACAATACTACCCAGACGAATACGGCAAGATAATTGAGGAAATGTATCAAAATGACGATATATTCCTGACCTATAACAAAGTTTGGCAGTTACGCGAAGATTTTATTTCGGGCAACGCATGGAACAAGATAGATTTTCTGCAAGACACGCTCAATGGTGAAACCGATTCCGTCGTAACGGAAAAATGGCGGCATGGCATAGCAGAGCTTGAAAAGGCGGTTGGGTGGGTTCCGGTAGAGGATGCGCAGTTTACGCCGCATTCGTCATGGATACCGGAGTACATCATAAACGAGTGGATAGCGGACGAAGAAGGATTAGAAAATCTCGGGTTGGTGAATAACCTTCAAAGAGTATCAAAAAATGAAGTAGGTAAATGGGGCATCCGATATCA
>JGI24698J34947_10000580_pt1 | contig 17418 bp, 9 predicted proteins | sample TergutMp193P3_FD_34947 | JGI IMG/M metagenome (IMG submission 34947) | reverse complement strand
GACCGTAAATACGGCGGGCATACCGGCGGGTTTTTCCTGCACGCGTGGAAGCTGGACGTGGGCGGGCATATTGCCGGGTTCCCCCAGCCGCTCACCGCCCCCCTCCCCTCCCCGTTCCAGTCGCGCATATCCGCCCTGTTTGGCGCTCATTTAATACCTCTATAGTACCGATAATGCAGGTATGAAAACAATAATAAAGGTCTTGGCGTTGTGCGTGGTTTTTTCCGCCTGCACGAGTGCGCCCCAGAGAAGTTCCGACAATGTATGGTCCCTGCTTTCAAAGGGAGATGAACGGGCAAAGGGTTATTTCATGGGCGAAGTTGACGTCCGTGCGACGGATGCCAAAGGCAGAACCCCCTTGCACTATGCGGCGGAATTGAATGATCCCGCCCTTGCCGCCTTCTTTATCGCGATGGGCGCGGATGTTGACGCGGAAGATCACGCCGGCCAGACGCCGTTGGGGATCTGCGCGGAAAGGGGAAACGGCAAAGCCGGTAAAGTTATCGTTTCGTCCGGGGGAAATATTCATAAACCCGTCAAAAATAAAAAGAGCATTGCGCATATAGCGCTTTTGGACATTTCATTCTTAGAGGAAATCCTTGTGCCTGCCGCGCTGGAATCGACTAACAGCGACGGGAAAACCATTCTGTACCTTGCCGCCGAGCAGGGAAATGTTAAAGCGGTTAAAGCCATCCTTGCCGCGATTGAATCCGCCGAGGGCGGAAACAGGGTGCTGGCGGCTGCCGGAAGCAGAAACGGCCCGCTGGACAGGCGCGATTCAAACGGGTATAACGCGCTGGATATCGCCTTGACCCGCCCCGATTCGCGGGATCACATGGAAGCGGCCGAACAGCTTATCCTTGCGGGCGCCGTTTCTTCCAACCCCATCTACCCCTACTTTGCGCCGGCGGTCAGGAACGCCAATTACGACCTGCGCCGGACGGACGGAGCCGCCCCCCTGCACCTTGCCGCGGGAGAAGGCTACGAAGGGCTTATCAGCCTTTTGATAGAAAGAAAAGCCAATGTCAACATAAAAAATTCTTCGGGCGCGACGCCGCTGCATGAGGCCGTCCGCTCGGGCAAAACCAGCGTGATACAGTTGGTCATTAAAGGCGGCGCGGATATTAAAGCCCAGGACGCAAAGGGTAATTCCGTGCTGCACGTTGCCGCGCCGGTTCAGGAGCACAAGGCAGTCATAAAACTGCTCCTCGACAACAAGGCCGATCCCAATCTGCGCGACGATCACGGCGACTCTCCGCTGCACGTTTTAATCAGCCTTAACCGCAGGCCGGAAGTGGTACAGACTTTGCTTGCCGGCGATGTTGATATTACGGCGCGCAATGTTAACGGGCAGACCCCGCTCTACCTCGCGGTGCAGGAAAACCGTATCGAGTTGATCCCCCTGCTCCTCGCCAAAGGCTCCGATATTTTCGCGGCGGACAATTCCGGCGTGACCCCCTTTGATTACGCGATGAAAGTCAGGGGGCCGGTGCTTGACGCCCTCATAACGCCGGAAACGGCCGCGCAAAAAGACGGCGCGGGAAATACCATCCTGCACCTTGCGGTCAAAAATAAGGGCGACGCCTACGTCGTCGGGAAGATCCTCGAACAAAAAGCCGATATCAATGCCCGCAACCGCGAGGGGGATACCGCCCTGCATATCGCGGCGCGGATGAACCTGAAAGAAACGGGCGAATATATACTGGCGAACAGGGCAAATATTTTCTACGCCAATTCCGCCGGCGAAAGCCCGCTCTATATCGCCCTCACCCACCCGTCGGGAGTGCTGCAGTGGATGTTCACCCCCGCGACGGCGGCGGCCCATGACGGGCTGGGAAACACCATGCTGCACTATGTCGCGCTGTGGCGCATGGACAGGCATATTCCCTTTATTATTGAAAAAGGCGTCTCAACCGAAGCGGCAAACGCCACCGGTGAAACGCCCCTGTTCTGGGCTGTCAAATACGATGGCGCTTCAACGGTCAGGGCGCTGCTGCAGGCAAAGGCGAACCTTCACGCCCGCGACAGCCTCGGCAATTCCGTCCTCCACGCCGCGGTGCGCTGGAACGCGAAAAACGCGGTAACGACCCTGCTCAACGCGGGTATAGATGTAAACGTTCATTCTCTGGATCTGACCACCCCCCTCCACGAAGCGGTGCGCCTGGGCGTTACCGACATCGCGGTAATATTGATTAACCGGGGAGCCGATCTTGAAGTGCGCGACTCGGGCGGCAACACGCCGTTTATGGAAGCNGTAAAGGCCGGTCAGCTTGATACGGTNAAACTGCTCGCCAGAATGGGCGCCAACCCGATGACACGTAACGCCAATGGGGACACCCCCCTGCACGCCGCCGTTGGGCAGGGAGACAACGCCTCCATTAAAGCGTTATTGGACATGAGCGTTTCGATCCACGCCCGCAATACCGGCAACCGCACCCCCTTCCACTATGCCCTGCACCATTCGCCGGAAATGGTTTCCCTCCTGCTGACCGGGAACCGGGTTAACAGCTCCGATGATTTCGGCAATTCCCCGCTGCATATCGGCCTGCAGGAAAAAGTCTCCGCCCCCACGTTACGTGTCATTATTGACCGGGGGACAAGCCTGAGCGCGGTCGATTCCAACGGCCGCATTCCCCTGCGCCTTGCCGCCGACATGGGCGAATGGGAATCGGCGAAGGTTCTTGCCGACGCGGGTTCCGACCCCTTCTCCCGGGCGGTTGACGGCAAAACATCCGGTGAAATTATCATTGTCCGGGGCAGCGACGCAATCCGCACCGTATTCTCCGGCAGGGCGATTAACGCCAAAGACGTATCCGGCAACACCATACTGCACTATGCGGCGCGCATGGGCAAACCGGAAACCATAACCCTGTTACTGGAACTGGGAGCGGTTAAACACGCGCAAAACATATCGAGCGAAAGACCCGCGGATATCGCCATGCGCTGGAACAACAACGAGAACGCGGCTTTATTAAATTAAGGTAATAAGGGGAAAAAAGAGAGAGTACGCTCTTTCTTTTTTCCCTTTTTATTTGTCTAGTACTTCCACTTAAACCCAAAAGAAATCATCGGTATCGACAGGGAGAAATCGGCGGCGCCGGAGGGGTCTTCCTTCCCGGTGTATTCGTTGAACCGCGTATTACTGTTTTCTTGCGGCTGGTAAAACAGCGACGTAAGGTTTTCCGCCGCAAGGTATATCTCCGTGTTGGTCCTCCCGTTACGGTTAACCGGATAAAATGAAAATTTAATATCCCAGGGCAATGACCAGCTTGCCCGCTCCTCTACCTGCTTCAAAGTATCGCGCCGGTATTTCTGCACAATAACCGTATTCCCGTTTTCATCAGTATACATAACCGGGTACGAGTAAATCCCCTTTTCCTCATCAATGATAGACCTGGTTCTCAACTGCCCCGAGGCAAAACCAAAACGGGTTGAAATCCCAAAGGTTTGAGAAGGTTTTATATTCAGCACAATGTTGCAGTTGTGGAAGCGGTGAAACGATGGGTAATACCATTGGCTGCCCTCGCTGTCAATATTGTTACCCATATTAACACCCTCTCCTCCCGCCATGGGGTCGTAATATTGCGCCCAGGTAAACGTATAGGATATCCAGCCGTCCACATACCGGGATTCCAGTTTTTGCAGTTGCAGATCAAAGCCCGCCACATTGCCGGTGCCGTCAAAATGAAAAGAAGGAACAGGAGTTTGCGAGTCTCCCGAGGATTCGAAACCGGCGGTTATGTAGGCGCGATCGAAAACCCGCTTGTAGTACCCTTCAATGTTGAAACTGTAACCCTGCGCCCAATCCAGTTTGAATCCCGCGACGGAAGTCCATGCGCGGTTGAATTTCACATTGTGACCGCTCAGCCATGACATATTTTCAATAAAACTGATAAGGTCGTTAGTCGAAGAAAATAACCCCGAACCNACGGTAAAGTCCAGAGAATCCAGNAANCCTTTATTTTTCAAAATATTAATGTCAATATTTAACCGGGGGTTAAGNGCCGGCTCGGTTTGAGTGTTAAATTTTTTCCCCTGTAAATACAGGTGATCGACGCGCAGGCCAAGCTCAGCGCCAAAGCGCTGGTTGGGGCTTGAGTATTCCACCAGTCCGTAACCTGACGTGGTCACGCCGTGATTCAGTATATTGCTGTGGTAATTCATGTTGCGGATTAACGCCGCATGTTCATTATAGTAGGGGCTGTCGGGGTCCGTAAAACCGGGAACCATAACGGCATACTCGGAGGGCAATTCGGTAAAGGGTATTTCCAAAAAAAGATCGACAGACTGTTTTTGCGACCACTGCGAGTACAGTTCCTGAACGCCGAACGCGGCGATAAAGCCTTTGCCTATATCCCAATCCGCGTCAACCCTGCCCTGCGCGCTAAAAATGGTATGATCCACTTCAAGTTTTACATTCGCGTCCGGGGCGGTGTAGGTTTTCCCCTTCAACTCAGCCGCGATAAAGGGAGGCAGCGTATCCAAAAATTCATCGTTATACGCAACCGTAACATTATTGTTAAAATAATCGTTGGTGATGGTTTTAATAAACCCGGCGCCGGCGGTCGCTTTCAGCGCCACAACCGGCGAAGGGCTTGCGGTAATTCCGGAAATTAAAAACCCCTGATAATTATCGTAGGCGGCGGTAATATCAACGTTGCCCTTGACATCGTCATCGTCGTATTTGGTTTCGGCTTCCGCGCCGACTCCGTCGCTGCCAAAAAATAAATTGAGCCGCCAATCCAGATTCGGCGTAAAACGGTAATTCACCGCCATGGCGGCGCTTCTGATGTAGGGGGAAGTAGATACATAGTTGATCATGTTAAGGTTTTCATCATCAATGACCCGGCTTAATCCCTGCGCCGTCCACACCAGGGTATCCCAGTAAGTTACCTTACCCATGAACAATACCCCCCCCCTCCCCCCCAGCGGATACGAAAGATTAAGACTAACGGCGCTGGTGCTTATTCCCGTTTCCATTTCAACTTCCGTGGTGGACGGCGACTTTGACGTAATTTCCAAAAGGCCGGAAATGGTATGCCCGTACCGGCTCGAAAATACTCCGTGGCTCAGCCGCGCGCTGGATACCATTTTGGGATCAAAAATCGAAACGGCGCCCACCCAGTGATAGGGGCGCTCAAGGTAGAAGCCGTCAAACGACGCGACGAGGTCGCCGGGATCGCCGCCGCGAATCGAAGGCATGGCGCCGAACATTCCCGTATAGCCGACCCCCGGCAGCAGTTTGACCGAACTCATCACGTCCTCGATAATGCCGATCTCGGCCGTCTGCGCCAGTTCCCGCTCGGATATGGCGACGCTGCGCCCGCTTTTGGTTTCGCTCGATTCAGGCCGCTGCGCTTCGACAACCAGTTCACGGCCCTGCATAACGCCGCTCAGGCGCAGCGCGGCGGTAATGCGCACAGGCGCGTCGCTCTCGCCGCTTGCCGCCGGAATGGACACCCGGCGGGTATCGTAGCCCGGATAGGTGATCTGCACAACCTGCTGCCGGTCATCGTTCAGGCTGAACAGCGCCACGCCGTCTTCGTCGCAGATAAATTGCTGCCCGCTCCGCAGGGACACGACCGCCCCCTCCAGCGGCAGCCCCAGTTCCTCGTCCTCAACGTATATCTCAATGTCCCGGGCAAAAACAGCAGCCGGCAGCAGAAAAAGGAGAAAAAACAGTACCGCAAGGGAACGTACCGAAAGCATTACGGGGAGTATAACAGACCTGTGCCCCTTAACCAAGACCCTTGACAACCCCCAGCCGGCTGGATACCATGTTACAAGTCAAACCATAAAGGAACAGGGTAAAGTTATTTATGGCTCGGTATGAAGAATGGATTGAAAAATAGCGAAAGATTGCTTGGATTGGGTTGAGAAAAAGATTGCAGAAAATAAGTAACGAACTGCCTCCCCCTACTCCGACAGGCTAAAGATATTCATTTCAATAAAATTAACCATTTCCTGCCGGGTGAGATCGTCCATGCTTTGTATGCCGGAGAGAAACGTTTTCCAGTTTTCGATAAAGTCGGCGACAATCCGGTGGTTCAGGGGCAGGTGTTTGCCGGCGAGCAGGCTCTCGCTCTCCTTGTTCCGCCACGGCATATCGGTTTTGCAGACGATCCTAATGTCGTTTAACACATTTTTTTGGGTTCGCGCCAGAAACACGATCGCCTTGCTTTGGCCTGCCTGCCCCTCGAATTTTTTGTATATCGAATAATTCCAATCATCCAGCGGTATGCGGATTCTGGTCAGGAGTTCCTGGGGTTTCAGCGCCGTCTGTCCGGGCGCGGTAAAAAAGCGGGAAGCGGCAATCCAGCGGGAGGATTGAACGCCGCGTAATTCATATTGGGCGTCCAGCGCCATCAGCGCGGCGGAAGCGTCCATGCACTCGCCGCTGAAACAGAGGTTGCCCCCGATGGTCGCCATGTTGCGCAGTTGCGGGCCGGCGATATTTTCCAGGCAGTACCGCAGGGTGGCGGGGACGATCTTGCCAAAGCCCAATATCCGGCTGAGGTTCGCCATTGCGCCTATTTCCATATAACGCTCTGAGCGGCTGATCCGGCGTATATCTTCAAGTTTTTCAAGCGAGAGGATGATGGGCGGCAGTTCGAGGATCCGCTTGCCCTGTTCGCGGATTAACGCCGTGCCCCCCGCGTACGGTACCGCCTTGGGATAACGGTTCCAGGCGATAAAAAGTTCCGAATAGCTGGTCGGAAAAAATGCCAGGTTAAGCTGTTCTGCCATAGAGCCTCCGCTGCCGGAATTCGACGGTTTTTTCGATGCCTTCGACGAGCTTTTCCGGATCGGTGCAGCGGCATTTGATACCGCTGAACGCGTGCAGCACATCTTCCCGCGAGGGGCGCTTGATCCGTTCCAGCAAAGCCCCGGCATTGAGGATCTTGCTGGTGGTGCAGTAGCCGCAGGTTTCCATTCCCGCCTGGGTAAAACCCGCCGTAATATCCTGATACTCGTCGGTTTGGGAAAAACCTTCGATGGTGATGACCTCGCTGCCCTTCAGCCTGAATGCGGGAATAAGGCAGGCAAGGCTGACGTTGCCGTTGAATATCACCGTGCAGAATCCGCACTTCCCGGTCAGGCAGCCGATCTTCGCCCCCATCAGCCCGAAATTGCCCCGCAGTATATCAATGAGCCGCACATTCGCCTCGCTGCGGATCATCACATCCTCTCCGTTCAAAATAAAACTTATCGTCATAGTGTCATCCCCTCCCATATATCCCGCGCGGTCAGCGGTATGGATCGGAAGCAGTGATCCGCCGCCTGGGAAACCGCCTGCACATAGGCGGCGGGTATGCAGGAAAAGGGAAGGTCGCCTATTCCTTTGGGTTCAACGTGCCTGCCCCCGATAAAGTCAATCATAATCGGCGGGATTTCCGCGGGGCCGGGGATGTCAAAATTATCAAATTGCTCCGTCGGAATTGCCCCGTTGACGTAGTTGATCTGTTCGCGGTACGCCCAGCCGAGCGCCTGCACCGCCGAATCTTTGAGGCTTTTGCGGGCGCGATCCGGCGATATAATTTTACCGCCGTCCACGCTCATCCATACGCCCCGTATCAGGGGAAGGTAATCAACGGGGTCTATTTCAACTTCGACAATGGCCGCCGCCCACCCCGGTTTGGCGAAACTCAAATACTCCTCCCACGCGGCCTCTTTGGGGGGGCGCACGGTCTTGCGTACGATGATGGGCAGCGGGTCGCGGAAACGTTTTTTACCGATTGCCGCGCAGCCCTGTTCCACCTGTTTGGAAAGAACGGCGATGTTACGCGACATGGTTTGCGGCCCGGAATCGGGGAAATCGCCGGTACCGCAGCTTATCCGTATCATGTCCCGGTTGATGCCCAGAATTTCCGACGCGATGTTCGTCCATAAATTCCCGTAATCGCCGTCGGAGCCGGGCATACTGGTTTTGATTTCCAGCGACCCGTCTTTTTCAAGGATCAGATCGATGCTGTAGACCCCCTTGTCCGCGCCGTGGTTCAAGAAACCGCTTCCCTGACAGCCGATGGCTATGCCGATACCGCGCAGGTTTTCGCTGCGCTCGCCCCAGCCGCCCGACAGCGGCTCCTGGGCAAGGTGGATGCCCCGGCTCTGCCTCAGCAGCTCATACGCCGCCCATTTGCGCCGGTAATCGCTCATCTGCACCACCATCGTGATAAGCTCAGTCTTTACCGCCTCATAGCGCCACTGGGCGGGGTCCTGCCTGAGCGTGTCGGCAATGCGCGAAGCCTGGCGTTCCATGGCAAAAAAGCCCTGCGCCATGCCAAAACCGGCAAACGGCCCCTGCGGGGGGATGTTGGTGGTAACCGCAGAACTGGATAATCGTATATTTTTCGCCTTGTAAACCCCCAAACTTCCCAGGTTAACATGATCGAGTATTTCGGGGGCGTTAACCGCGTGCGCGCCCAGGTTAACGGTCGTGTTGATCTCTATGCCGGTGATATCCCCCTTCTCGTTCAGGGCGTGGGCGACACTGATTTGTGTCGCGCAGCGCTTGGGCGAAAAGGAAAAGTCTTCCCTTCTCGTTAATACCAGCCGCACCGGCCGTTGGGCGATCCAGGCGCCCAGCGCCGCGTGGCACGCGATCAGCGAGGGGTACCAGAGCTTGCCGTCCAAATGTATACCCGTTATGCCGGGCTGAACCAGCACCCGCGCGGCCGCCAGCCCGAGAACCTGGGCGACGGAACGGCGGACATGGAATGGCCATTGGGTAGCGGTTGCAACCACCACGGCGGCGTTTCCCGAACCGTTCGGTTTGGAGTCTGCCTCATCCGGATTCAGCCAGGCAATGGCGCCGGACGGCTCGGCGTACCAGTGTTCCTGAATGCCGGTCGTATAGCTTTCCCGCACGACGGACGCCGCCTGGGCAAAAGCCGTTTCGGGGTCGCCGATGAGGATGTCCCGCTGCGCCGCGGTGTTCGCCGGCCCCGCCTCGCCCGGAGAAAAAACGGGCGTTCCCTCTTTCGTTATAACCTTGCAGTGCCGGGAATAATCTTCCAGCACATTTTTATCCGGCCCCAGCAGTATAGCCACCGGTTCGCCGATGTAGGAAAGCGTTTCATGGGCCAGCACCGGATGGCCGGTATCTTCAAGAAAATTTTTGCCGGGAATGTCTTTGGCGGTTATCAGCGTATAGGCGCTGGGGAGCCGGGGGCAGTCAACAGAATCAAGGGTGCCTTTGGCGACGGGCGATCGGATCGTCAGCGCATAGGACATCTGCGGAAGGTAAATATCGGTAAAAAAACAGGGCGCTTTCATGTTTTACACATTGTCTTCCCTATTTAAACCCCCACAGTTCCAGCTTCAACGTAATGGTCGGCTCATCGCATACTTCGGTCGGGCCAAAGTACTGTATGGATCCGGGGACGCGGAAACAGGTTTCAACCGCCCAGGCGTCGCGCGACTTCAGGTATGACTTGAAGGGCCAGGCATCCATTTCTACCAGCGCTTTTTTGATAACGGGCTTTTGCGCGCCGTGGCGGTGTTCAAGGTTCATCATCATGGTGAGGGGGACGCCGCCCGCTATCCATTCCTTTGCCGGCGAGGCGAGGTTGCGCACGCTGGAAAGGTAGCCGGTCAGCCCCGACGCGATCAACACAAAAGCGCTGTAACCCAGGGAATAGCAGTAATCCGCGTCGAAGTTGGAGGGGAAGGCGCACCTGCCTTCATAACCAAAAAAATGCCCCAGGGAACTGAATTTTCCCTTGTACACATTTTTATCTTTCAGATCGCTGAGTTTATTTTCCACCATGCCCATAAGGAGTTTCTCGGTTTCGATTCGCGAAACTTGCACATTCCCGTGGGGGTCGCGATCCATCAGGAACCCCATGCCGATTTCCTCGGGCATGGAATCGAGAACCGTATACGACAAATGGGAAATACGGCTTTTAAGCCACTGGAGATATTCATTATATGAACTGATTGCGGCAAATACTTCTTCGTTGGAGGCAATGACATCGTTTAATTCTTCGATAAGTTGTTTGATTTCGGGGATGAATTCAACCAGCCCTTCGGGAATGAGGACGATGCCGAAGTTGTTGCCGTTATTCGCCCGTTTAACGATGGAGTCGCAGATTATGTCCACTACTTTATCAAGCGAATAGCGGTGCTCCTCAATTTCTTCGGAGATGAGGCACACGTTGGGATGGGTTTGCAGGGCGCACTCAAGGGCGATGTGGCTCGCGGCGCGCCCCATCAATTTGATAAAGTGCCAGTATTTTTTGGAGCTGTTGGCGTCGCGCATCAGGTTGCCGATAAGCTCAGAGTATACCTTGCAGGCGGTATCAAAGCCAAAGGACGTTTCGATATACTCGTTTTTCAGATCGCCGTCGATGGTTTTGGGGCAGCCGATAACCTGTATATCCGANCCCTCTTTCAAAAAATACTCCGCCAGCAGCGCGGCGTTGGTGTTGGAGTCGTCGCCGCCGATGATAACGACGGCGTCCAGTTCCAGTTCACGCGCCGTTTCCAGCGAGGCGGCAAACTGTTCGGGCGTTTCAATTTTGGTACGCCCCGAGCCGATAATATCGAACCCCCCGGTGTTGCGGTACTGATCGATAAACTCTCCGGTAAGGATTACGTGCTTGTTCTTGACGAGGCCGCCGGGGCCGTCCAAAAACCCGTACAGGGTGGAGTTGGCATTGCCGTTCTTCAACCCGTCGTACAGGCCGGCGATGACATTATGCCCCCCCGGCGCCTGCCCGCCGGACAGGATAACGCCCACTTTTAACTCGTGGGATATCTTTTCGTTTTTCCCGGCGGTAAAGGTTACCAGCGGTTTCCCGTATGTCAGCTTAAAAATTGCTTTGATTTTTTCCCGATCCGACACCGACTCGGTCGGGGCGCCGATTTCGACGGCGATATCGGTTATTTTTCCCGAAAGGCTTGCGGGAAGTTTGGGTTTATAGGCGTAGCGTGCCTTTTGCAGCGCGGAAATCTCCATTGTTTCACTCCTTGCGGGTATAATAGCACATTTGGTATACTACTGCAATATGGAAAAAACGGCAACTTTAGAGGAGAAAACCACCAAAAAGATATTAACGATAGCCATTCCCCTTATCCTGCATCAGTTAAGTATGCAAATGCAGATTTGGGTCGACCGGGCGATGCTCGGCCATGTTGATTCCCGGTATTTTTCCGCGGTCGGAAACGTGCTGGTACCGTATTACGCGGTAACCGCGATAATAGCCGCCATTTGCGGCGGAACAACCATTTTGATCGCTCAAAANATCGGGGCAANAAATGAATCGCAAAGCAAAAGCTATGCGGAATGTTCTTTTGTGGGCAANTCGGTATTCCCGTTATTGGCTTTTTTATTTTTCTTTTTTGCGTCNGNTTTTATGTTCAGGTTGATGGGGGTTCAATCCCCCATTCTGGAATACAGCACGTCTTATATCAGAATATTGGCGTTTACGCTGTTGATTTTGGGGCCGGTGACCACGTCCGTTTCCGTTATGCAGGGCATCGGGATAACCAAAACAATCATGCTGTCCGGTTTAATAAGCAACGTTTTGAATGTTCTGCTTGATTGGGTTTTGATTTTCGGTAAATGCGGATTCCCGCAGATGGACATAGAGGGGGCGGCTTTAGCGTCGGTCATATCCAATTGGGTAACCGCGCCGATTATGATTTTGTATGTGTTCCTGAGTAAAAATATACCGTTCAAGCTGGAAATTAAAAAAATATTTAACTTTCACTGGAGTTTGTATAAAAATGTTCTTAAAATAGGCATTCCGTCGGGGCTTGAATATATGCTGTGGAATGTTGGAACGCTGGTGGTAATTTCATATCTGAACAGATTGGATATAATGGCGGCGGGGATTTTTACCCTGATTTTTTCGATAGAAACATTGCCGCTTTTCCTGTACATGGGCTTCGCGAACGCGGCGTTAACGCTGGTAGGCCACAAAACGGGAGAAGATAATCAAAAACAGGCAGTCGGCGTGGGTTTCAAATGCCTGCGTTTTTCTCTGGCTATCTGCATACTTTTTGCCGCGTTATTCGTCATTTTTCCAAANGGGATCATACGCTTATTNACCAATGATATCTCCCTTATCGAATACGCGGCGGCGTTNTTTATGGTGGTATCGTTGACGCTGTTCCCGCAGGCGGTCAACAATGTAATAGGGCGGGGAATACGCGGCATGGGCGACACTCAATGGATGTTGTACAGCCAAATTTTNGGCACCGTTCTGGTAATAATTTTNTCATACCTGCTTATCTTTACCGCCGGCCTGGGGTTATGGGGAATATTTATCACNCTGCTCGTTGATGAAACGGTACGGGGTATTATTAATCTGTTGAGGTTCTGGAAAGGGCGGGAATTCTTTTTCTTAAAGCCGTTTGAAAAAATTATCGTTAAAAAATGATAAAAAATGTCAGGAATGCGGCGCGGCGCACATTTTGGGCTTGTTTTATTGGAGCTGATGGTTTATAATGCCCATTATGAAGAAATTGCATCAGGCGCTCATTTTGATTGCAATATATATCCTTTCCCTTGGTATCCGCGTTTTTTGGCTTTCGCATAAAGAGGGTTTGCATGTAGATGAAGGATTAACCATTGCCATTGCCTGCTGCAATAATTTTATGGTAACGGAGAATTATGAATATGGCAAAAAATATACCGGGAAGGAGTTGAAGGAAGTAAGCCTGGTCAGCGACGCAAGCCTGAAAGGCGCATTGGCCGATGTGCGCAGTTTATGGCAGGATACCCGTGACCCGCCGCATACCAATTTGTACTATACCTTTTTGCGGCTTTCGCTGGTTGGACTCAAAACCGGCGATATAAACCAGATTGTCTTAAGAGGGGGCATTCTCAACCTCCTGTTTTTTAGCCTTTCGTTTATATACTTTTTCCTGCTCATGCGGCTGTTATTCGCCCGCTCGATACTGCTGCAGTGCGCGGCGACGTTCTGCGCGTTTATGTCAACCGCGGCCATTTCCGATACGCTTTTTATACGGTCGTATCAGATACAGGAAACGCTGTTTATTATACTCTGTTATTACTTTGTGTTAAGCATTGGATGGAGAAAATTTATCATTCATGAGAGCAATTTGTTTATTAGCGTAATCCCCATACTGTTTATGTCGCTGATTACCGCCGTTACGCTTCTGACCGGGTACTTTGCCCTGATTTTCATTGGACTGTTCGGGTTATACGCTATCTATCTGTTATGCGCCAATAAAACATTCACGGAGATACCTTTTTATTTTGTGGTGCTGTGTTTCGGCATATTGTTTGCGCAAATTTTGTACCCTAAATATGTATCCGGCTTCTTTTCGTACCGGGGGCAGGAAGTTATAAAGACCATATCGGAGAATGCGCTGGAAAATATACGCTATTCATTTATGGGTACGCTCTCGCTTTTACATAAACATTTTTTCAGCTATCCGGTCATTGCGGTGATTGTCTTGTGCTTTGCCTATTTAACGGTTATGTTCATTCGCGAAAAAAAATTGCCTGAGCTTGAACAGCAGTTGCACGGCAAACAGACGAGCGCCAGGCTGACCATTCAAAAGGTGGCGTGGTATGTTTTTATCGCATCGCTGCTTTTCCTGTTTATTGTTTTGGTACTCGCCCCGTATAAAATTCTGCGTTACGGTATGCCCGTTTTCCCCTTTTTGATTATTTTGCCGGCGATGCTGATTAACTCAATATGGACGCAGTCGCGAAAAATAGCGGCTTGCGCGATGCTGCTGTTGTGCGTTTGTTTTGCATGGAACGCGGCGAGGGAAAGNAAAATTGAAAATATTTTTCGCGGTAAACCGCATGAGTATGTGTTTACGCANAACAAAGATACGCCGGTGTATGTCGTTAATGCCGCGTGGTCATTGTGGAAATACGCCAATTTGATTCCGTATGTGCATGATGAGCAGGCGTATTATTTTATCGACTGGTATAATTATTTTGATGAATATATGAAGTCGGGGTGGAAAAAGGCGAGTATTAACCTGCCTGAGGTGGAAGGCCATGATACCATTTATCTGTTAACTGAATATATCCCGGAGTTTTCGCAGCTTGATGACTTGATGAGCAGTTTACAGGCGGCGCAGGGTATCATAGAAAGTGAATTTGAAATTAACACCGGAGAGCCGGAATCGTTGTTTCCGTATTTTAAGGGCAAGAAAATAATTATGAGCGCCCGTTAAAGCGGCGTATGAGTTCAAAACACATCCGCGCGTTATGATACGGGCATTTCCAAAAACCGGCTTTCGGCATGGCGGTATCCGGCGTATTGTCGCGGCTCAACTCATTATGCCATTCGCCGTGGGCGCGATCGACAAAATAATTTTGAATATAACCCCCAATGCCATTCGCCGCGTCAAGATATTTTTGTTCGCCGCACAACTCGTACGCGTTATAAAAACCGATGACCGCCTCCGCCTGCGGCCACCATTCCTTTTTGGCACCAGTATGCCCTGAGCCGTCGCAGCCGCCGATGAGGCCTCCAAGGAGGGCGCCGTTGGGGTCAATAGCGGCGGCGTAAATACCCTCAGCAATTACCAATGCCGTTCGCTTCATCTCATTGATGAGGTTGTTATCGCCAACCGCCAGCGCGGCTTCATACAACAGCCAGCTTCCCTCAATATCGTGGCCGTATGAGATCTCCTTTGAGAGCGAATTCCAGTCCGTATCAAAAAACAATTCAAAGTGCCCATTGCGGTTGACGATTTTGTCGAGCGTTAGGCGCAATAGCGTTTTAAGCGCGGCGCGCACGCGCTCATCACCGCCGGCGCGCGCCAGATTCGTGTACGCTTCCAGTACGTGCAAATGCGTATTCATGGATTTGGGGCAATTTATTTCCTTGCTGCTCAAGCGGTAATCGTCAATGTCATGCCACTCGCGCGTGCGCGCTTCAATATAGCCGCCCGCCGATGGATCAAGCCCGTATTGTTCGGTTATCTCGAAAAGAGACATCGCCAGATCCAGCGATGATCGATCGCCTGAGGCGAGGTAATACTCGCTCAGCGCGTAAATGCCGAAAGCGATGTTATAAAACTGTTTGCGGGTATTGAGCGCCCGGCCGGTATAATCGACCAGCCAGTACAAGCCGCCGTGCGCTTCATCCAGAAAAGCGGACGATAAAAAATCACGCGCGTGTGCGGCATGATTCCGGTATTGTTCATCGGCGAACAGGCGGTATGCGGCGGAGAAGGTCCATAATATGCGGGAATTCAAAATGCAGCCCTTGTCCGCGGTTGTCTGTATTTTACCGTAAAAATCCGCCTCGCCAAAAAAACCGCCGTGTTCCCTGTCGGCCATACCCTGCCAGAACGGAAGGATGTTTTCTCTTGCCTCTTGTATCGCCGCCTGCCGTGTAAGCATAACGCCAGAATAGCAGGATATGGCAAAAAAAACAAGATTATAGTATAATGNCCCATTATGGCGAAGTACCCTTTTGAAACCATCGAGCCTAAGTGGCAAAAGTACTGGGCAGACCACCNAACGTTCAAGGCGGCGGAAGACCCCGCGATCCCGAAGGACAAGCGCCGCTATGTGCTGGATATGTTCCCCTACCCGTCCGCGCAGGGGCTGCACCTCGGTCATCCCGAAGGTTATACGGCGACCGACATTTATTGCCGCTACCTGCGCATGAACGGCTACAACGTGCTGCACCCCATGGGCTTTGACTCCTTTGGGCTTCCCGCGGAGAATTACGCGATCAAGACCGGCACCCACCCGGCGGTTACCACCGCGGCGAATGTTGAGACATTCCGCACCCAGATAAAAACGCTCGGCTTTTCCTACGACTGGGACCGCGAGGTTGATACATCCGGCGAAGACTACTACCGCTGGACGCAGTGGATTTTTCTCAAACTGTTTGAAAAGGGACTCGCCTACGAAGCGGAAAGCCCGATTAACTGGTGCCCCTCCTGCAAGACGGGNCTTGCCAACGAAGAAGTGAAAGACGGCCTGTGCGAGCGCTGCGGCGAAAAAGTTACGCGCAAGCGGATCCGCCAGTGGATACTGAANATAACCGCCTACGCCGAACGCCTGCTCGCCGATCTCGACACGCTTGATTGGCCTGAGCCGGTGAAGCTCATGCAGCGCAACTGGATTGGCAGAAGCGAAGGCGCCAATGTTACCTTTAAGATTGACGGGCATTCTGATGAACTGGAAATCTACACTACCCGCCCGGACACTTTGTTCGGCGCAACCTACATGGTGCTTTCGCCCGAACACCCGTTAGTTGCAAAGATCACCACGGCGGGGCAAAAGCAGGCGGTAACCGCGTACATCGAAGCGGCGGCGCGCAAGAGCGACCTTGAACGCACCGACCTCGCCAAAGAAAANACCGGCGTATTCTGCGGCGCGTACGCGATCAACCCGGTCAATAANGAAAANATACCGATATGGATAGCCGACTATGTCCTCATTTCCTACGGAACCGGCGCGATCATGGCCGTTCCCGCCCANGACGAGCGCGACTGGGATTTTGCCAAGGCGTTTAATCTGCCGATTATTCTGGTTGTCGCCGCCGAAAAGCCGGCGGCCGGGAAGGATTATTCAGCGGAACCGGCGGAGTGTACCGCCGCGGACGGCTACTCGGTAAACTCAGGCTCCTTTTCCGGCCTGAGCACCGCCGAGGCGAAAAAGCGCGTAACGGACTGGCTGGAAGAAAAGGGCATTGGCAAACGGGCGGTCAACTACAAACTGCGGGACTGGATTTTTTCCCGCCAGCGGTACTGGGGCGAACCCATCCCTATTGTACATTGTACGCAATGCGGCATCGTACCGTTAGCTGAAACTGAGCTTCCGCTGAAACTGCCGAATGTAAAGTCCTACGCGCCGACCGGTACCGGCGAATCGCCGCTGGCGGGCATCGACGAGTGGGTGAATACGGTTTGTCCCCAATGCGGCGGCGCGGCAAAGCGCGAGACCAACACCATGCCGCAGTGGGCCGGCTCATGCTGGTATTACATCCGCTACCTCGACCCCAAAAACGAAAAGGCATTCGCCGCGAGAGAAAAAATCGACTACTGGCTGCCGGTTGATCTGTACGTCGGCGGCGCGGAACACGCGGTTCTGCACCTGTTGTACAGCCGCTTCTGGCACAAGGTGTTATACGATATTGGGCTGGTAAATACCGTTGAGCCGTTTCAGCGATTGATAAATCAGGGGATGATCCTCGGCGAAGACGGTCAAAAAATGAGCAAAAGCCGCGGCAATGTGATCAACCCCGACGATGTCATTAAAGAATACGGCGCCGATTCACTGCGCCTGTACGAAATGTTTTTGGGGCCGCTGGAAGTGAGCAAGCCGTGGATTTCTTCGGGAATTATCGGCATCTCGCGTTTTCTGGAACGCCTGTGGGCCATCGGGGAAAAGCCCCTGTGCGAATCACCCCCCCCCTCCCCCCCCTCACCGGAACTGACGAAGCTGCTCCACCGCACGATTAA
>JGI24698J34947_10000579_pt1 | contig 17427 bp, 17 predicted proteins | sample TergutMp193P3_FD_34947 | JGI IMG/M metagenome (IMG submission 34947) | reverse complement strand
GGTTTCTTTTTGACCGCAGGAAACAAGCGCGGCGGAAAGCAAAATGAGAAGGGTGGTTCTTGCCGCTAAATTCTCATAATATCGTTTTTTAACTTGTACCACATATAAAGCCCTTTGTTCAGCCTTAATTTGAAAAGGTGACAGTCACCTTTTCAAAACCTACCCGCGCTGCGATTTACCCGGAATCTTTGGGTGAAATGATAAGATAAACTGCTCCGGCGTAGCTCCTTCCGCCATAACCCCTTACGCTGCTAACAAGCTCGTCAGCCAAAAAATACCTGTCCTGTCCTTTGTACGTGCCGTCGGGATAAAGTTCAAATTCACTGCTAGCCGGATCATAGACTTCAAAATAAGTTATCCCGTCCACCACACGGTACCCTTTAACAACAACGGCATGGTATCCCTCATCAAGGTAAATTTTACTGCCATCGAAAGTTGAATAAAACTTGCCTGTCCGTTGTGCTTTGTTTTTATTGTATGTAATACCGTACATATTAAGGGCCACGATCAATATATCGCCGTTGTCCAGGAAATCTTTCGCCCTTGACAGATTCATAATGCGGTTCCATTCATATTGACAAGGGATGTCGTTGGCGGAAAGCCAGTTGTAGAGAGTAAGAAGAGGGATGCCGTCCATTGCCCCCAAACTGTTGTATAAGTATGTATCGTTTCTTATATCCGCGACAGTCTTGGGGAAATCCGCGTCCGACCACTTTGCCGCCATAATGGCGCAGGTTGGTGCACAGTTTACCCTGGAACCCAATCCGGTCTTATGCTGAGGGACATACCAGTCGTAATCCCTGTTCAAGCTGACATATTCGCTTTCCACCTTGCCCAGTCCCCATTTTTCGAACTGCGACTTTTCGGCGCCTTCACAGCCCGTCAGGAGCAACAAAGCGATAAATATTGAATATTTTACAAATGCTTTTTTCATATCTTCCTCCTAAAGCCCCTTCTCCTTCAGCCAGTTTGCTATGTCGGCACGCAATCTTTTTAATTGCCCGATTGTCTCCGGGTAATGTATCATGTCAGGGTAGTATATATAATCAAAAGGCTTATCCGGCAGGTTTTCCTCAACGTACCTTGTAGATAATACGGAAACGTTTGTGTCTATTTGTCCATGAATGAATAAAACAGGGATATTTATATTTTTGTAAAACTCAAATGGCCGCCGGGCATCAATACTATACCGCCATAATAAAGTTACTTCTTCTCCTGTTCTTGTTTGCCTGAATTTTTGCTCTTCCGGAGATTCCTCGTATCTTCCCTTATATGTGTTGTAATAATCATTGTATGCTTCAAGGTATTGCTTGATCGATTCATCTTCCAATGGTTTCTTGAGTCTGACTGCGGCAATATCAACCGGGGAAACAAGACCTCCCGCACCAATAGATATAAGGCCGGAAATGCTAAAATCTTTGAGGTGAAAATAAAGCTCCGGTGCGATAATTCCGCCTTCCGAGAAACCGGCGATTATAATCGTTTCATAATTATTCTGTGAAAGGTATTCCGTTATGACACTCGCATAATTTAGTATAAGATTATCGACAGTGTATCTCTCCCTGTTTTTAATATCCCAAAACGGGTTGACACGGCGCCCCCAATGAAACTTCTCAGGGACAAAAATATTGTATTCATCATATAAAGGCAGGAGCCAGTCAACAAAATGTCCCCCCCATATCGTTTCACCGCTTTCCCCTATCCTGTTGCCAAAAAAGCCAGGCCCGCCGTCAAGGGTAATAAGGAGCTTATTTGATGTAATGTTTTTAAATTCGTAACCCTGTCCGTCCGTAAAATACAAAGTGTTGTAATATGGGACAAATTCTCCCAATAATTCCAACTGCGTGCTTGAATCAATATCATAGGATGAATTACCACTGTCAGGAACAGGCTTTTGCATTAGGGGATCGCAGGTAACAAGCGCGGCGGAGAGCATTATTATGAACGCGATGAAGCTAAATAACCGACACCCTTTTGTTACATTCGTTTTTTTCATAGGCAAAATACCTCATTGGTATTTAATGCTTTACTTATTCCCTCGCCGAAATTACCAGATAATGCTCAATTGGCTCCGCGCCGTAATAATCATCCACCGCCTCCATGCCATCATGGACTTCGCTCGCCAGGTAGTACCTGTCCTGGCCCTTGGGCGTGCCATCCGCATAACGCCAGGCGCCAAAGGGGTCATAGACCTCAAAGTATGTTTTACCGTCAACTACCCGGTATCCTTTCAGGATAATGAAATGCCTTGACCCCGCCATTATCGCTGTTGGGTTAAAAGTCCTGCCGGTAAAAGATGTATAATACTTGCCGGTTCGCTGGACTTCATTATTGTTAAGCGAAATGCTCCATGTGCTGATATACACAATCAGAATGTTCCCGTTGTCCAGGTGTTCTTTTATGGTTGACAATGAAATGTCGTTATCAAATTGGCAAGGGATATCGTTGGCGTGAAGAAAACTGTAAATATCGTCAAATCTCCACCGCCCGATATATCCAAGGCTATTGCTCCTGTATTGCTCTCTCGCGTCTGTGAGGGATAGGGAAAAATCCGCGTCCACCCACTTTGCCACCATTATAGCGCAGGCGGGGCCGTCGTTATAAAGATAACCCAGTTGTAATTCGTATTGGTCGATATACCAGTCATAGTCCCTGTTCAGGCTGACGTATTCGCTCTCTTCCCTGCCAAGTCCCAATATTTCCAAAGCTGTTGGTTCAGGCGCAGGGCCGCAGCCTGCCAGTATTAGCAGAAAAAGGACAAGTATTGAATATTTCACAAGTGCTTCTTTCATACCGAACCTCTCTTTACTTCCTGGTTGAAATTACGAGAAAATGATCGATGTTCTCCGAGCCGTAAAACGCGTCCACGTTCTCCATGCCGTTAATGACTTCGTCGGCTAAATAATACCTGTCCTGGCCCTTGTGTGTACCATCGTCATAGCGCCAGGCGCCAAAGGGATCATAGACCTCAAAGTACGTTTTCCCGTCAACGATTCGGTATCCTTTCAGGATAATGAAATGCCTTGACGAGGCCCTTGCCGCAGTTATGTTGACTCTCCTGCCGCTGAAAGACGAGTAATACTTACCGGTTCGTTGTTCCTCTTTCTTGTTGAGTATGATACTCCATGTGGTAATGTACACAATCAGAATGTTCCCGTTGTCCAGGTGTTCTACCAAATATGGCAATGAAATATTGTAGTCAAATTGGCAAGGTATATCGTTGGCGGAAAGATAGTTGTAGATATCCCCGAATTTCCACCTCCCAATATATCCAAGTTTATTGTTCATGTATGTTTCTCTTGCGTGTGTGAGAGATTGGGGGAAGTCCGCGTCCGCCCACTTCGCCGCCATGACCGCACACGCGGGCCCGTCGTTATATTGATGGCCCAGCCGTTCTTCATATTGGTCTACGTACCAGTCATAATCCCTGTTCAGGCTGACATACCTGCTCTCTTCCCTGCCAAGTCCCCATCCCTCCAAAACCGTCGGTTCAGGCGCAGGGCCGCAGCCCGCCAGTATTTGCAGCGAAAGTATTAATAGCGAATACTTTATGAGTGTTCTTGCCATGTCGTACCTCCCTGTTTTTGATCATTATACAACGAAAGCCGCTTTTTTTACAACATAATGTGCGTCTGGTTGTGTTTTTGCCCGCTTTGGCATATCATCAGAACGGTTGTTTGGAGATAATTTTGGAAAAAGCGGTCGTCTTTAACATAATGCGTTACGGCGTTCACGATGGGCCGGGGATTAGGACGACGGTTTTTTTCAAGGGGTGTCCCATGTCGTGCAAATGGTGCCATAACCCGGAGGGCATTGACCCAAAGCCACAGGCAGTTTTCGACCCCAAAAAATGCATAAAATGCGGGCATTGTGAAAAGCGCTCAGTGGGAGATTGCCCGACAGGCGCCAGGGAAACCATCGGCTATGAGATAAGCGTCGGGGAATTGATGGCTGAAATTAAGAAGGACCTGCCTTTCTACGAGCAATCAGGCGGCGGCGTCACGTTTTCCGGGGGTGAGCCGCTTTGCCAGGCGGAGTTCCTGCTGGTGGCTTTGGCGGGCTGTGGGGAAGAGCATATCAGCACCGCAATCGACACCTCAGGTTACTGCGACACAGGGGCTTTACTCAAAGCCGCCGAAACAGCGGGTTATTTCCTGTACGACATAAAGTTTATCGACAGCGGGAAGCATGAGAAATACTGCGGCGTTCCGAACGGTCTTGTTCTGGAAAATTTGGAACGCCTCGCGGATACAAAAGCGAAGATCCTGATTAGAATTCCGGTCATTCCTGCAATTAACGACGACATGCAGGAGATGACCGCGATATATAATTTTATTTGCGGCTTGAAAACTATACAGGCGGTTCACCTTTTGCCTTACCATAATATTCACACCGAGAAATACAAAAAAATCGGGAAGCAGTATGGGCTTGCCGAAATTTCAGGCGACGAAAGCCTGAATATGAACGCGATCAAGGAACTGTTTGCCGCCGGGTTTTCGGTGAAAGTGGGGGGTTAGGAAATGAACGAGAGGGTCAGAAAATTAAGGCAACAAAGCCTCGACGCAATCCCGGCACTGTCGATTGAGCGCGCGTTAATCGTAACCGATGTTTACAAAGCGCACGAGGGGAAGGTTTCGGTTCCCGTGCTGAGGGCTTTGACTTTCAAGGCGCTTTGCGAGCGCAAGACCGTGGTCATTTACGACGGGGAGCTCATCGTGGGCGAGAAAGGCGACAAGGCGAAAGCCGCGCCGACTTACCCGGAACTTTGCTGTCATACGCTTGAGGACTTCAAGGTAATTAACGACCGCGAGAAGGTCTTTTTCAAAGTTGACGCGGAAACCCTGAAGGCTCAGGAGGAAATTATAATTCCCTATTGGAAAGGCAAATCCATGCGGGACAAGCTGTTCGGCAGTGTTGCACCGGAATGGGTTTCGTGCTATGAGGCGGGTATTTTCACGGAGTTTATGGAGCAGAGGGCGCCGGGGCACACGGTTTGCGACGGGAAAATATACCAAAATGGCTTTCTTGATTTTAAAGAAAAAATCGAGGCGGAGCTTGGGAAGATCGATTTTGTAAATGACGTGAACGCTTATGACAAGCGCGAGGAACTCGTGGCGATGGCGATTTGCTGCGACGCGTTTATCGCATACGCGAACCGTTATGCGGAAGAGGCCGAGCGCCTCGCCGCCCTTGAGAAGGACCCGGCACGCAGGGAAGAGCTCCTCGCCATAGCCGCAAATTGCCGCCGCGTTCCCGCCAAAAAACCGGAGAACTTCTGGCAGGTGCTTCAGATGTACTGGTTTGTCCATGTCTCTGTGACCTCCGAGCTGAACACATGGGACGCGTTTTCCCCCGGTAGGCTGGATCAGCATTTATACCCATTTTATATAGAAGAAAGTGAGCAGGGAACGCTCAACAAGGAAAAGGCAAAGGAGTTGCTGCAGTGCTTCTGGGTGAAGTTCAACAACCAGCCTGCCCCCCCGAAGGTCGGCATTACGCTTGCCGAAAGCGGGACCTACACGGATTTTTGCAGCATTAACTCAGGCGGCTTGACCGCCGAGGGTGGGGACGGGGTCAACGAGGTCACCTATCTGGTGCTGGATGTTATTGAGGAGATGCGGCTCGTACAGCCGAGCGGCAACATCCAGTTGAGCAAGAAAAACCCGGACAGGTTTTTGAACAGGGCGTGCAAGGTCATCAAGGCCGGGATGGGTCAGCCTTCGGTTTTCAACGCGGATGCGGTTGTTGAGGAACTTGTGCGGCACGGGAAGAAAATCGAGGACGCGAGGGAAGGCGGGACTTCGGGCTGTGTCGAGTCCGGCACTTTCGGGAAGGAGTGTTACGCGCTGACCGGGTATTTTAACCTCGTGAAGGTTCTGGAAATTACGCTTAACAATGGTTTTGACCCGATGACGAAAAAACAGTTGGGATCGAAGACGGGCGAGGCGTCCACATTCAAAACTTTCGAGGATCTGTTTACCGCCTATGAAAAGCAGGTGAAGCATTTTATCGATATAAAGATCGCCGGTAATCATATAATCGAGACGCTTTACGCGAAGCACATGCCGTGCCCGTTTCTTTCTATTGTGATTGACGATTGCATCGCTAATGCCCGCGACTACAACGCCGGCGGCGCGAGGTACAATACCCGCTATATCCAGGGCGTCGGGATCGGGACGTTGACTGACAGCTTATCTTCAATAAAGTATAATGTGTATGATACTCGATACATCACGATGGAAAAACTGTTCGACGCGCTCGCAAAAAACTTTGAAGGGTATGAAGCCGAGCGGGCGATGTTCAGGAACAAGACGCCGAAATACGGCAACAATGATCAGTATTCTGATGATCTGATGTTAAGGGCATTCAATATGTATTACAGCCTGGTTGACGGCAGGCCGGCAGTGAATGGCGGGATTTACCACATCGACATGCTCCCGACCACCTGCCATGTGTACTTCGGCTCGGTGACAGGCGCGACGGCGGACGGGCGAAAAGCACGCGAGGTTCAGTCCGAGGGGATTTCCCCGGCGCAGGGCGCTGACAGGAACGGCCCCACGGGCGTCATCATGTCCGCCGCGAAGATGGATCACCTCAAGACCGGCGGGACTTTGCTGAACCAGAAGCTGACGCCGTCGCTTCTCGCGGACGAAGACGGCATTGAAAAGCTCATGGCGTTGATTAGGACTTATTTCAGGATGGACGGGCATCACATCCAGTTCAACATCTGCGACGCGGACACCCTCCGTGATGCGCAAAAAAACCCTGAAAACTACACGAACCTGATTGTAAGGGTCGCCGGTTATTCGGACTATTTTAACGACCTTGGCGAAGCCCTTCAAAATGAGATAATTAATAGAACGGAACATAAGGGGTTTTAACGGAAATGCGTGTTATCATTGTCGGCGCGGGCCAAACGGGAACGCAACTCGCCCGTTACATGGTTCAGGAAAAGCACGATGTCTCGTTGGTTGAGAGCGATGAAGAAACAGCACGCCACACTTCCAACCGAATTGACTGCCTTGTTCTCCACGATACGGGTACGCGCATAGAGTCCCTCGAAGAAGCCGGGATAGCCAAAGCCGATGCTTTGATTTGCCTCACCGAGTCGGATGAAAAGAACATGATTATTTGCGGGCTTGCCGCTTCGCGATACCCTGGGCTTGTCAAAATTGCCCGTGTCCGAAATGACGAGTACACGATGTTGATGGGCATCGATCGTTTCGTCCATCCCGATATTGAGGCCGCACGCGCTGTCCTGAATGTCCTGCCGCACGGCGCTTCAGGAAATATCCTCCGCTTCCCCGGAACCCCTTATGAACTGGGTTCTGTTAATGTCGAAAAGGGCAGCGCACTGGACGGGCTTTCCCTTATAGGCTTTCATCCCCTTATAAAGAGGGAAGGCCTCATCGCGCTGGTGGAACGCGAGCAGGAGAGTTTCCTTCCATCGGGTTCTACGATTATTAAGGCAGGGGATCGTATTCACGTCATGATCAGTGAAAATGACATGGATATGGTCTTCCAGTTGGCAGGGAGAAAAGAGACCCCTTTGAGGCGCATAGGAATTGTGGGCGGAAGCAGAATTGGCGGCCTCATCGCCGAAGGGCTTCTGGCTCCTCAAAATATGCCTGCCTACCCGAATAAATCACCCATAGGCAAATCGCTTTTCAGGGCGTTTACCCCCAGGAACAGCCGCCGGGTGATCATCATCGAGGAAAATTATGCGCTATGCAAGGAACTCTCCGCGCGCTTTCCCGAAGCGTTGATCCTGAATGAAGATATTTCAGATGAGAATTTTATCACGGAGCAAAGATTGGGGGATCTGGATCTTATCATCGCCGCCACGGACAATCAGGAACTCAACATCATCACCGCGATTTACCTGAAATCACTGGGGGTAAGGCGGACGATTGCCCTGGTCTTAAGTCCAAGCCATGAAACCATTGCCTATAAACTTGGAGTGGATGTGGCTGTTCCCGTGAAATCCGTGGTGGTTGATTCGATTCTCTCTCATCTTATGGGCAAGGTGATACAGGGCATTCACAGCCTGGGCGACGGAAGTGTGGACATAATTGAGGTGGAAATCGGGGCGGGTTCGCATGCGGCGGAAAAGCCCATCACGGAATTCAGGCTTTCGGAAGGCGGCCTTATCCTCCTCGCTAACCGTGGGGATACGTCCTTTATTCCAAAGGGGGATTATGTTTTTAAGCCCGCGGATAAAGTGATCGTGATTGCGAAAAACGGCAGCGAAGGTGAAATAGAAAAATTTTTCAGCGTGCATGGAAAGGTAAAGTAAATGGCTCTGATCCGGATTTTCGCGATAATCCTTGCGCTTGTATGCCTGCTCATGCTTCCTTCATTTATATTGGCCGTTGTTCTTGGGGAATTTTTCATGGTCAGGGCATTTCTTGTCCCTCTGGCGACGGGGATTGTTTTGGCGTTATTCGCAATTGTTTTGATCCCAAAAACCAAAGTAAACCTTCGCGTCCGCGACGGATTTCTCCTTGTATTCCTGACCTGGGTTTTTGCAAGCCTCGCGGGTAGCCTCCCCTATTACCTGTCCCCGTTAAACATGAGCGTTTACGATTCAATTTTTGAAAGTTCCTGCGGCTTCGCGACCACGGGGGCGACGACCTTCACGGACGTTGAGGTCTTGCCCAGGTCGCTCCTTTTCTGGAGGAGCATGAGCCACTGGGCGGGCGGCATGGGGATCATACTTTTGACGGTTGCGTTGATGCCGCTTCTGGGGGTGGGTGGTTTTCAGCTCATTAAGGCGGAAGCTCCGGGGCCTGAAAAGGAAAAACTGAGGCCCAGGATCACCGAGGCTGCAAAGGTGCTCTGGCTGGTTTACTGCGCTTTTACCCTGATCCTCGCCTTGCTCTACAGGTTCGGGGGCATGGACTGGTTTGACGCAGTCTGCCACGCTTTTACGGTGATGGCAACCGGCGGGGTGAGCACCAAAAACCAGGGCTTCGCTTTTTTCAATACGCCTTTCATCGACTGGGTAACGGTAGTCTTCATGCTTTTAGGTGCGCTCAATTTCAATTTGTATTACCGGCTTGTCCGCGGGAAATTCCACGACCTGGTACAGAATACCGAATGCAAGGTCTACTTTTCAATTTTCATTGTCGCCGCGCTTGTAACGAGTCTTTCCCTGATCCCCCACTACGGTTCGTTCGGGAACGCCCTGCGCTTCGGTTCCTTTCAGGTCGCATCGATCCTCAGCACAACAGGAAGCGCCCGCACGGACTATACGGTCTGGCCCGGCCTTGCACAGGGGATCCTCTTCTGCCTCATGTTCATAGGTGGCTGTTCGGGCTCCACCGCCGGCGGCGTCAAGGTTATACGCCACGCCGTGCTCTTCAAGCAAACCGGAAACGAGCTGCGGCGGATTCTTTACCCCCGAGGGGTGTTCAGCATTCAGCTTAACAAGAAGGTGGGCCGCAAGGACGTGGTCTACGGCGTTGCGGGCTTTGTGTTTCTTTATTTTATGATAGTGGGCGTTACGACACTTGTCACTGCGGCATCGGGCCTCGACTTTTTTTCGTCTTTCAGCGCTGCCCTTTGCGTCACGGGCAACATAGGCACGGGTTTCGGCGTGTTGGGACCGTTTCGTAATTACGGCGTCATTCCGAATTATTTAAAATTGTTTTATTCGCTGGTGATGATAACGGGAAGGCTGGAATTGTGGACCGTATTTGTGCTGTTTACACCGGAGTACTGGAAGCGGTGATGGGTGGGGGTAAAGCATGATAATAGGCTTAAATAATTTTACTGTTGAATTACATGATCATCAAACAGAATGGGAACAAAATGCGAAGGAAACAATTGAATGTTTTAAAGATAAATTTGGAGATTTAATTGTTGATATAGAACATATTGGAAGCACTTCAGTAAAAACAATAAAAGCCAAACCAATTATAGATTTGGTTGTCGGAATAAAGGATTTTGATGATAAAAAAGACATAATGGAAAAAATGGAAACTTGTGGTTTAAAATATTGTCCGAAAAATGACGGCCCCGAATCCAGAATGTTTGTAATAGGTGAACTTGATGGAATTATAACACACATTATTCATTTGGTAGAATACAATGGAAATGAATGGAACAATAAAATAAATTTCAGGGATTATATGAATAGTAATATTGGGAAGGCAAAAGAATATGAGAACTTAAAAATAAAATCAATGAAAAATAGTGAAAACAGTGTTCATAATTATCATAAAAGTAAAGAGCAATTTATTATAGAAAAAATCAGAGAGGCAAATAATTGGAGAAACGGAGGAAAAATATGCCATTAGCGTTTACTGTCAGACCGAAGAAACAGATAAGGGTTATCATTGACACCGATGCGGATTGCGAAGCAGACGATCCGTTTGCAATCGCACATGCGCTAATTAGCCCAAAGCTGGTTGTTAAGGCAATATTTGCCGAACATTTCAATATCGAAGGTTCAACAAAAAGAAGCTATGATGAAATAAAGAGAATATTAGCCGCTATGGAATTGTCTGTACCGGTATTTATGGGCGCTGAAAAGCCTTTATCAATTGATGATGAAGTTGCGCTTTCTCCCGCGTCAGAATACCTGATAGAAGAGGCATCGAAAAACGATCCCATGCCGCTGTTTGTGCTTTGTATTGGGGCGATAACCAATGTTGCCGCCGCGATAAAAGCGCACCCTGAAATTAGCCTTAAAATGAAAATTGTCTGGATTGCGGGTCATGATTATGCAAGAGCCGGGAAAGTTCCTTTTAAAGAGTATAATTCAGGCAACGATATAATGGCGGGTAATATTATTTTTGGCAGTGATATCGAGCTTTGGCAAATACCTTTTAATGTGTATGGTTCTGTCCGCATAGGGTTGGCTGAATTACAGAAAAGAGTATATCCGTGTGGAAAGATCGGCAAGCACTTGTTTGAAAAAATGGTAACATATAACGGGACAGATATGGCGGATTGGACTGCCGGTGAAAGCTGGTCTCTCGGTGATTCTCCCGCCGTTGGCGTTGCCATCGACGAGAATTGCGGAAAATTCGAATATCGTGAAGCCCCGGTTTTTAACGAAGACACTTCATATACGTTTTTAGGAGGCAGACGCAAAATCCGTGTATATAATTCAATAGATTCCAGGTTTGTTCTTGAGGATTTTATGTCAAAGCTTGAATTAATGTATGGAACATTTGCCAAACAATAAGAGAAGGAAAATCGCCGATATATTGACATAAAACAGACTAAAAATATAGTATAACCTATGCTCCTAAACCTGGAAAACAGAAAGACTCACAAGGATATTGAAGTGTCAATTATATACCCGGAGAAAAATAAAACTGTTGAAAGGCTTATTTCGTTTATCAATTCATTAAGTATTAAAATAGAAAGTTATACAGAAGACAGCATTAAGCAGATAAATGTACCGGATATTTATTATATTGAGAGTGATGATAAGATAGCGGTTATTTTTTGTGAGGATGAAAGTTATAGAACCAAATACCGTTTATATCAAATCTATGAAAAATTAACCGGATTTGGTTTTGTTCAGATTAGTAAATATTGTATACTGAATATAAACAAAATTGATAAAATAACTCCGTTGTCCAACAGGCGCATGGAAGCGATGTTGACAAACGGGAAACGATTGTTTATTACCAGAAAATATCTTTATGATATAAAAAGAGTGTTACAGGAGAATCTTGATGAAAACTGATAATATAAAGAGAATTATTTCATATGTATTTACCAGTACCGGCGCGGTAATGTTTTTTTTGGCTGTTTTTCTCATGTTTAAAGAAAATAGATCCATCTCTGCCGGTACTATTCTTGAGATTATCGGAGCAAATACTGTGATTACTATAGGTCTCTTTTTAACTTTTAAAATTGAGCTTCGATTTCCAATTTTGGAATTTTTGCTTGATATTGTTTTTATGATAGCTGTTATTGTCTTATCAGGGATTTTATTTGGTTGGTATTCCTATATACCTGTATGGGTTCCTGTTATCATGGTGATTGTAGTCTATATATTGTTTTATTTACTTGATATTATCAGGGTTCGTAAAGAAATAAAGGAAATTAATAAATTGCTGGGAAAACTTAAAGAGAAAGAAGGAAAAAATGCATCTTGGTAGTAAATTCGGGCGTGTTGGTTTAATCCCTGTTCCCAAAATGTTCAACAGCTCATATAAATGATATTATATGAGTGAAATGTTAAGCAATAGTATTGACATGAAAGACAGGAAGGGACTTACCTCAAATGCCATAAAATTAATCGGCATTATTTCCATGACAATAGATCACACGGCCTTAGTCTTTTTCCCGCGTTACAGCTTGGCTATGCCGGTATTGTTTATGCATGTTATTGGAAGATTGGTCGCACCAATTATGATGTTTTTTATTACTGAAGGATATCATTATACCAGGAATCTCAGGAAATATCTGTTTCGATTATTTGCCTTTGCGATTATTTCACATTTTGCTTATACGTTCGCATTTGGTAAAAGTTTTATTCCTTTTCGTGAAACAGTATTTGACCAAACAAGCATTTTATGGACGCTTGGACTGGGTCTTTTAGCGTTAGCGGTTTATAAAACAGACAAATTAAAGGATTGGCTAAAACATATAATTATATTTATTAGTATATGCGCTGCTTTTCCAGCCGATTGGAGTTCTCCCGGCGCTCTCGCGATTTTATACATGGGTAGGAACAGGGGTAATTTTAAAAAACAAATGCTTTTGTTAATGTTGTGTATAGCGATGTATTCGATAGGATATTTCATTTTTCTCAATAAGGTTTATGGTTTGATGCAAATGCTGATTGTGTTGGCAATTCCGGTATTGTATCAATACAATGGTCAAAGAGGAAATTGGAAGGGTATGAAGTGGTTTTTCTATATTTATTATGTTGGGCATTTATTTATCCTCGGAATTATCAGAATATTTTTGTTACATAAAGGTACAGTATAATAAAGTAATGAAAAAAATCAATTTATTTTCGAGTCTCAAAGATTTCCTGATTCTATGGAGTTCACAAGCTGTATCTACATTAGGTACGGCGATGACAAATTTCGCGCTAATAATTTGGGTTTATGAACAAAAGGGTACTGCTTCCAGTATAACTTTGCTATCGATATGCTCTTTTTTGCCATCTATCCTTTTTTGTTTTATCGCCGGGACTATTGCTGACCGGTGGGACAAAAAGCGGATTATGTTGATTTCCGATTTAATAGCGGCGCTGGGCACAGTGATCGTTTTACTGCTGTATATCACTTCTGTCCTGCAAATATGGCATTTGTATATCATAAATTTCTTGCTTAGTTTTATGAACGCGTTTCAAAATCCGGCGGCCTATGTCGCGACGAGCATGCTTGTGCCAAAGGAACAATATGTCCGGGTCAGCGGCTTGCAGGCTTTTTCCGGCTCCGCCATAACAATATTGGCTCCGGCATTCGCCAGTGTTCTGCTGGCGTTTGGCGGGCTTAAAATCGTTTTATTGCTTGATCTTGCGAGTTTCATGGTCGCGTTTTTGACTTTGCTGTTCTTCATCAAAATTCCGTCTGTTAAATGCAATGCCAAAGAAACACAGGAACCGTTTCTTGCAAGTTGTATGGCAGGGATCAATTTTCTGAGGCAACATTCGGCGCTGTTGCGCATCATTTTATTTTTTGCATTCATCAACTTCATTGCCAAAATGGGCAGTTATGGAATGATGCCCGCCTTCATATTAAGCAGGACAGGCGGCAATCAGGCCGCGCTTGGAATGGTGGAAGCCGCTGTCGGAATTGGTACGCTCGTTGGGAGCATTTTTGTTACATTGATGAAACCGGCAAAAAGCAGGGTGAAGGTGATATTTATCTCCTGTGGTATATCGTTCCTTTTGGGGGATGTGGGGCAAGGCGTGAGCCGCTCATTGTTTTTTTGGATAGCTGCGGCGTTTGTTTCTAACGTACCGATGGCGTTTTTAAACGCTAACATTACCGCGGTTATGCGTACCAATATCCCAATTGAGATGCAGGGACGGGTATTCTCTGCAAGAGATACAATTCAGTTTAGTACTATCCCATTGGGGCTGTTTTTCGGCGGTGTTCTGGCGGATTATGTTTTCGAGCCGCTCATGGCCGCAATATCTCCCTTACAGGGTATGTTTGCATTGCTTGTTGGAACGGGCAAGGGTGCAGGTATCGCACTCATGTTTTTTATTGTTGGTATGATAGGGTGTGTGACAAGTCTTTTATGCCTAAGGAATCCAATTTACAAAAAATTGGATGATGTGCGGATATAACAGGAGATTTGGTAATTCCCAAATATATGGGTAGAAAATATGAATAAACTAAGTAAAACCGCCATGACTTGACATTTTTTCGTTAATATGGTAAATCGTGGAAACTTGGAGGAAAACGATGAGTATATTTATTAAAAAAGAAGATGGTCTTACTAAAGAATTATTATCATATACATATAAAAATGAAAGTGAATTACAGGAAATATTATTTAATGCTCCTAATATTGTATATAATGTACCGGAATTACAATTAATTGAATCTGAGACAGCCATGAGAGCCAGAGAGTACTCAACAAATTATGGAAATATAGATGTTTTATTTATAACAAAAGACGCAGATATTATTATAATTGAAACAAAACTGATTCGTAATCCGGAAGCAATTAGATCAGTTGTTGCACAATTAGTTGGCTATATAAAATCAATGTCAATGGAAGGAGTTGATAAATTACTTGAATCCGTAAATAATAATAAATTAAAATTGGATAATGATTTCAAATTAAGCGAAAAATTTATTAGTGTTTTGAGTAAAAACATAAGCCATGGGAATATTTATGGAATTATAGTAGGTGATGATATACATCCTAATTTACTAGGATTAATCGATTCCATTCAATCTGCCCCACATTTATCATTTCATCTAAATTTGATTAAAATAGAATCTTATTTATTTGATAATAACATTATTATTTCCGCATTTAATATTGAGAGTACAAAAGAAATTGAACGAAGTGTGATCAATATTACAATAGATTTTGAAAAAAAAGAAAGCACCATTGAATCAAAATCTCCAGAGAAAGATAGTAAAGGCTCAAAACCAATATTGACATGGAATGAATATATTAATAATGTTAATGAAAAATATAGAAATTTAATTATTACATTTGTTGAAAAATGGAAAGATATATTTAAGATAAACATGGGTACTACTGGATTCTCAATAAGTGTTATCGTTGGATCTAAATATATTCCAATACAATATATATACGATAATTATCTATATTTACTATCTGAGAAAACAAGAAGAAGCAGTAATATACCAGATAGTGTTTATCTATCATATAAAGAGGAAATTGAAAAAGTACCGGAAATTTACGATAGGCATTTGATAAGTAATAAAGTTTCAGTCAATTTTGTTGAAATGAATGAAGATACATTTAATATAGTTTTGAATGCAAACGTAGTATTAGCAAAAAATTTATTGGACTATTATAAAGAAAATAAATAAAAGCCATTTAGTATAACTTGGCAATGAAAGACCATTTAGTATTGTAAGTTTTAATATGACAAAAAAACGTTTTTAATACTTGACAAAATTGCACTTATGTTTTAACTAATATACAGGAATAATACATGGAAGCTATAAACGAAGATATTTCCGATTTTATCGATACATTCAAAAACTCATTGTTGGAAAAATGCGGGAATATTGTAGGCATGTACTGTTCGTGTTGGTTCGTGGTAAAAATTCCTTCGTGGTCGCCCTACACCCCGCCAATCACCACAATCTCCGCCTCGTCCATCGTAGCCCATATTCCCTTTTTGTGAAGCTCGTTAATCGCAAGACGTAGCCAGTAACCGAAAGTGCCCGGTTGTGAACCGTCGGGGTTCATCGACGATGAGCGTCCGCCGGGGAGTTTTGCGGCTTCGGGCATGAGGATGTTTTTGCTCGCCCAATAGTCCAGCGCGAAAGGGTCGGTGGAAGCGGCAATTTTGTTTATCTGTACAGCGCCTGAGTAGCTGACGCCGGGCCCTCCGTTCGGACCTATCCAAATCATGTCCAGTATATTGAGGGCAGGCATACGGGTTTCCGCCATCATCGTTCCCATGCTTCCGTTCCCGACGTTGTTGTGAACGCGCATGTTTGTCAGCCTCGTGGATGGTACTCCCATGTACGCCTTCACCGCGCCTGTTACCTGAAAGAGCGCGTGGGATTTGAGAACGGGCATGTTTATAACCTTGAACCTTTCGCTGTCGTACCTTCGGGTGTTCGCGTCCCATATACCTTCCTTGAAACTGACGCGGGTTCCGTATTCGGTGGTGAACTTTGGGTAGGAAACTTCCGTGCCTGTGCTGTATCTCGTGTCACCCACCACAAAGCCGTTTGTGTCGTTCCCCGCGCTGAATTCCTCTACACGCACGGCGGTAAATTCGTCCCACAATACGCCGGTGACGCGGGAACCTCTTTGCTGGAAAGAACGGATGACATCCATGACAGACTGCCTGCGGTCGGCGGAGTTGGCGTTAGTCCAACTGAGGCTGCCGCCCCTCCCCTGGCTGCCGAATTGCGCCTGACCGTTATCCGCAATAATGATTTCCCCGGTGAAGCCGCCGGGATGATCCAGCAGCGCCTGAATGACGCCCCGGATGAGGTCAGTGTTGGTGCCGCCGCGCTCCGCCCACTGGCTGTTTATTTTCAGCAGAACCACGTCGCCTGAGGCAATGATGCCGTTCGGGGAAGTCGCGGTTTGGTAGAAGTCAAGCCCACGGCTTTGCATGGAACGTATAAGCCGCGTCACCCCGTCATCTGTGCCGTCGGTATTCTCTACAAAAATCACGGAAACCCCCTCATCAGGCGGATTTTGCCACGGCGCGTGCGGGTCGTCGTTGTCGCCCGGAGACTCGGGGACGACCCCGCCTGGCGCGGGATTGGGCGACACGCTGACTTGCGTTCTTTGCGTGCAACCGTTGCCAATGAAAGCTGGCAACGCAAACAAAATTAAAGCTGTTAAGAGGATAAATGTAGCCGTGTTCTTTACTTTCTCTTTCATGGCTGCCCCTCTTCCCAGTATATTGTATATTCATTGGTTTTTGAAGTATAATTATGCAAATTCTTTAGGAGGAATCAAAATGAAAAAAACTTTATTACTGGTTTTGGCAGGTATACTCCTGACAGGCGCGCTTTTTGCCAGAGGAGCACAAGCACCCGCCGCCGGCGCACAGGAAATGGTGATCATGAATGGAGATATTACTACTCTTGATCCGACCCAGATTGTAGGTATATCCGACGGCAATGTCAGCCTGGCGCTGTTCGAAGGGCTTGTTGGTTATGACCCCAGAACCGCCAAGGCGGTGCCCGGGGTTGCCGAAAGCTGGACTTTCAGCAACAACAACTCGGTGATTACCTTCAGGCTCCGTCAGGGGGTCACCTGGAG
>JGI24698J34947_10000578_pt1 | contig 17430 bp, 14 predicted proteins | sample TergutMp193P3_FD_34947 | JGI IMG/M metagenome (IMG submission 34947) | reverse complement strand
TTGTATGAAAGAAACGCCGAATATCTTGGGATTTTGGATAAGGCAGAAGAACAGGAAAAAATATTGCCATTACTCAGAATCTTTGAACCTAATTTGATACGTTTTCAACTTATCAATGAAAGAGGAATAAATATAATATACGCTGATTTGGGGAATAAAAAAAAGGTCCCTGTTAATATGTTTGGCGAGGGTTTCTGCCGTTGTCTTACCATGGCATTGATTTTGGCAACAAAAAACGCAGATGTATTTCTTATTGACGAAGTTGGATCCGGCATTCATTATTCTTTTCAGAAAAATTTATGGAATTTTCTTATTGAGGCTTCAGAATTGTATAAATGTCAAATTATTGCTACAACACATAGTTATGATACAATAAAGGCATTTAATAATATCATAAAAAACAATGGCAACGTTTCAGACTTTTCATATATAAGACTCGGAAAAAACAAAGACGGTATAAAACCGAATATCTTTTCAGCTGATACATTAGACTATTCTCTTTCCTCGGAATTGGAGATTAGATAATGGCAAAGAATTATCAGAAAGAAATAGGCATCATAGAGAAGAAAAAACTGATAATTGCAGAAGGCAATGACGTTAAATATTTCCTAATCCATTTGCTGAATAATAAGGAAATAAATGATATTCAAGTTATAGATTCAGGAGGCATAAAAGAACTAACAATTTGTATTAATTCATTAAAGAATGTTGACGGATTTGATGATGTTACTTCGATTTTAATTTTTAGAGACGCAGAGGATTCTGCACACTCCGCAATCGAAAGTGTAAATTACAGTCTGAAAGCAACAGGATTGATAACAACTGATATAAAACCATTTACTACTAACAGCCAAAATAATCTGAATATCGGGCTTGCGTTATTTCCGGGCATTGACGAAAATGGATGTTTATATAATTGTGGGGCACTTGAACATCTCTGCCTGCGTTTATTCAAAGATAATTCTAACTATGCAATAATTAAAAATTACATCGAAGATTTTCAGACAAAAAGCAAAGAATTTAAATCTCCGCATAAAAATGAATTACACGCGCTTTTTACTTTTACTGATAAATATGTTGGTTTAAAGATTGGAGAAACCGCTAAAACGGGCGGCTTTAATTTTGATTCTCCTTACTTATTGCCTTTTTTAAAAATGATCAACGAAATGTAGGTATCAGCTACCAGCGGAGTTTACGCCGGTGGTGAGATTTTTCTCATATCGATCTACCGCGATGAGGATTATTTTCTTGAAATTTTATCAGAGAGGTTTGAGGTTGAGTTTCTTGAACGCTTGCTGATACCACAGATGACCTTCCTTGACATCTTGCCGAAAAGATTCTATCTCTTGCTTGGTCAAGGGACGGGGACCTTCTGAGGATGCGGGCTTCTGGTTCAGCGAGGGTTTTGTAGTTGCCATCATATAAATCAACCTCCTTTAAAAATAATTCTAATTTATTTGCGCCGTATCTGTCAATCAGATCATTCAAAGTTTTTGGGTTTTAAGCAATTTCCGGACCATTTTTTCCTGTTGCCAAAGATATTTTATGAATTAGCTTTAAATCGTGGCAGGAACATTTTTTAACCGAGAACTTAAGAATAATAAGATAGACAGAATTAAATATGGAGCTGCGATTTTGGATGGCTACCAGCGAAGTTTACGCCGGTGGTATTGTTCGATGGGGTCTATTCGAGGGGTTTGATATTCATCTTGTCGAGGGTTTTTTGCGCCCAAATGTGATCTTCCTTGGCTTCTTGCCGCAAAGATTCTATCTCTTGCTTCGTCAAGGGACGGGGACCGTCTGAGGGCGAGGGCTTCCGGGTTTGTGAGCGCTTTGTAGTTACCGTCATAGAGCTTAACCTCCTTTAAAAATAATGATAATGTATCTTGGCCGTATTTGTCAACCAGAGCATTGATGATCATTGGATCAGGCGCTATTTTATTTCCGTGGCCGCCAAGGGACAAAGCCGCAGTTTGAACGACCTTTCCTCCATTTCTTTCAATGAAAAGACGCAGTTCATTGAAAGAGCCTCCGTTGGAAAACACGTCATCGACGAGTATATGTTTTCGACCGGCTTTTACTTCGCCGCTAAAAGACGGTCTGAAAGCAAAACGGTGCCATTCGTCTTTACCGGTACGGTGTACGCGGTTAGTTTGAACAATGTTATCGTTGATTTCCAGTCCGGTACGTTTACCGATGTATTCTGCAAGCATCCACGGTATTTTATTTTTACCATTGGCTTCAACAGCACGAACAGGGACAATAATCGCGTCAGGGTATTTTTGTTTGAGCTTACTTAACTGGTCCAGGTTTTCCGGAGTATTAAGGAAGGAATGTACCAAACTTAACGCGGCAATCCTGTCTTCGTTATTTTTCGCGTCATCATAACAGGGGTGGTCTTCAAGAAGCTTCCAGGGTTTCGCGCAGGCGTTTTCGAGATCGACAAAGTGCATTACCGTAGGGAAATCCGCGTCCCAACTGCCGTCATAACTCATTTTTTCTTTTCCTCAAACTGCATTAAGATTTTATCTCCGGAGAGATAAAAAGCCGCCTTAAACTCTTTGTCGGTCTTTCCGCTTACGCATTTTTTCATTTTGGTCTTTTTGCCGGCAAGCAGGGACTGCGCCTCATCAGGTGATACAGAGGCCCCGCAAATTTCCTTCCATATCGCGAAATTACAGGGGTTCTCGCCCTTGTACTTACTACAATAGTAGTTTTTCTTGCCTTCGTATACAGCGGCGCCGCAGCGGGGGCATTTTCCCAGCGATGTTTTTTCATACTGGTATATTTCCATATTGGTCTGCATAACAGCGCGGCGAACGAAGTCTTTTATACCCTCAAGAAAAGCTGTTGTATCATCGTGCAGCTGCTCTTCCCAGCGGGTAGTCTCGGGAACGGAGATAAAGGCGGCCAGATCGTTATTTTTTAAAATATTTTCAATAAGGAATTTTCCGTCATCGGTAATAAGAATGTTTTTGCCTTTCTGCGAGACGTATTTGCGGTCAACCAGTTTCTGTAAAATGGCGCCTCGGGTGGCCGGGGTTCCCAGACCGGTCAGGCGTTTGCCTTCATCGTTGCGCGGATTCTCCATGAGCTGAAGGAGGGAAGCGAAGGTGTAGTGTTTTTTCGGCGCTGTTTTCTTTTCTTCGATTTCAACTGAAGATACGGGATATGTTCTGTCTTTTTCAATCCCCGCATAGTTTTCCGCCGGTTCTTCTTCGTCCTCATCAGCGTCATGCGATGTTTTCCAGCCGGTCTGAAGTATCTCAACGCCGGTTCCCATAAATTTGAAACGCTTGTTATCTGAAAAAACATCAGTGGCGATTTTCACCGAATTGTATACATACGGCGGTTTCAGGATCGTGAAAAAGCGTTCAAAAACGAGATAATAAACACTTGCTTCTTCATCGGAACAGTTCAACGGGATCGTCGCTAATGGAATAAGCGCATGGTGGTCTTGAAGTTCGGCAGAATTGAAAAGACGTTTGTTGTCGGCAGAGATGAGAGAAGGATCAGTACCACTTATTTCTTTTTTAAATTCTAAGACTCCTTCATAATCGGACATGAGTTTTTCATAAATACCTTTAACCAGGGCGACGTTCTCATCGCCCATGACGCGGGAAGGGGTGCGGGGATAGGAAAGGCATTTATGTTTTTCGTATAACGCCTGCGCGATGTCCAGTGTCTGTTCAGGGGAGTAAGAATATTTTTTATGAGCTTCTTTCTGCAGGGCAGTTAGGTTGAATAACTGCGGCGGGTGGTCCGTCTTTTTCTCTTTTTCAATCTCGGTAATGACGCTGTTGGTCAAAAAATCTTTTTCCGCTTTTATTTCCGCGAGCAGTTTTGAGTCATTCCTGAAACGTGTTGGAAATTCGTCGTTATCGGGATTAACCAGTTTTACGGAGACAGTTGAAGCGCTTTCCAGTGCTGCCGTTACTTCATAAAAATAATCAGGCGTAAAATTTATAATAGATTTTTCCCGTTCATAGATTGCACCTAACAGGGCTGTCTGAACACGCCCGAAGTGCAACAGTTTTCCGCTTTTAAGAGAGACAAGGCGCGTGAGATTCATACCGATGAGCCAGTCGGCGTGCTGCCGGGCGAATCCCTGATCGCGGTAGGACGAATATTCCGCAAGCGGCTTCGCTTTTTCAATTCCGGCTTTAATTACTTCCGGCGTGAGGGCTTCGGAGACCCAGAAACGCCGGGCGTTAGAATGATTTTTAAAACCGACATAGTGGAGTATTTCCGCGCCTATTAGTTCCCCCTCTCGTTCTGCATCCGTGGCAAACAGGAGCTGATCGTTTTTGTGACTGTCAAAACATTTTTTAACAACAGCAAGCTGGTCTTTTGTTTTTGCGATTGCCTTGTATTTTACAGCATCCGGAATAATGGGAAGTCCCTCGAGGGTCCATTTCTTCAGGTCTGGATCATAATCTTCCGGCAGATAGTCTTCCAAAAGATGTCCGAGGGCGTTTACGATACAGTAATCGCCGTTTTCCCAGAAATTGTCTTTTCTGGGAACGCCCAGAGCATCAGCGAAGGCCCTGGCGACCGATGGTTTTTCGGTTAAGATAATCATAATTTTTCCTCCTGGAATAAATTAAATTGGTTTTGAGCGGGAGAGCTTTCCGCAAGTTTATTAAGAGCTGCATAGTTGAGTTTTCCGCGCTGTTCCAAAAGATAAACGAGACGGGTATAAAAACCGTCGTCATGGGCGAAAGCGCCTGAAGTGTGTTTATTAAGCCAGCCGGCAGCGCGTTTTAACTTGTCTACGCGGGAAGCGCGGACACGAAACAATACAAAAACTTTTTTTGAGAGTCCCGGAAGCATACAGCTTCCTGTTCCTGTTTCTTCTCCAACGTTGCGGATAACGCAGGCCTCGCGGTATGTGTGGTATGTGTAGTAAAGGATGACGACTGCGCCCGGCGGGTAATACAGGAGCGTGTGTTTTTTCTGCCGGTCGTAAGTTTTCCAAGCATGGGGCCCATCGGAAAAGAGAGTGTAAAATGAATTGCGATCCTGGATTGTAATTTCTAAATGGTGTTTCATAGACCGGCCGTAAGGCCGTACTCCTGGTTAAGCGCGGCAAGGGTGGATGATAATTTTTCAAAGTTAAAGCCGCATTCTTCATAAACTGCCGATTGCCTGTGAAAATACTCTTCGCGCTTATTCGGCGGGAGTTTGTGTAATTCCCGGTAAAGAGAAATTTGATCAGGCGGGGAATATTCAGGAAGCCCGCAGGAAGGGCAGTTGGCGTCAGAACGGGAGTGTGACGCGCCGCAGGCTTCGCATACAACAAACTGTGGGTGTGTTTTTGATTCAGGCAGTTCCGACAGTTGTGCGGCTTTATATTCATCAGCCATGTTATCCAAAAAGAAAACTGAAAAATAATAGGCTTTGAAAGAGCGAATGTTTTCTTTGAGGCAGCATTGCTCATGGAGCCATGAAAGGTATTTCAGACCGATTTCTTTTTTTGCCATGAAGGCCGCCGCATTTGAATAAAAACCATTGTCAAAAACAAGCCCCTTGTCAATGGCCAACAAAGCGGTTTTTATTTCATTTGGGGAAGAATAAGCCGCTACTACTTTTTCGACGGTTGGGAGATCATCACTGGAGGTAGTAGTAGTTTTATTATATAAATTTAAACTACTACTACTTGTTCTGTCGCCAGAATTGGCGAGGTTGGCGTTTTCAGGTTCTTCAACATCGCTAAAATTGGCGACGTTAGACTTTTCAGGTTCTTCAACATCGCCAGAATTGGCGAGGTTAGACTTTTCAGAATTTTCAACATCGCCAAAATTGGCAAGGTTGGCATTTTCAGGCTCTTCAACATCACCAGAATTGGCGAGGTTAGACTTTTCAGAATTCTCAACCTCGCCAAAATTGGCGAGGTTAACCTTACTGTCAACACGGCAAATCCTGATTTTCCTGCTTTTGCTGCGTTCATTTTCGATTGAGATGTAGCCCGAATCTTTCAGTTCTGCTATAAACCGGCTGGCGTTACGCCCTGTTTTCGTACCGTCAAGAAAAGAATTGCTTGACCAACAGTACCCATCAAGAAGAGAAAGCCGGGCAATTTTTCCATACATAATTTTAGCGCCGTCAGACAGCCGTGTGTCATTGAGTACGTCTCCCGGGATTGTGATTTCCCTGAAGAAATTCGGCTTTTCGTCAGTTTTTAAAGAATTAATGTTTTCCTCCCTTTAAAAAGTTACTAGTAACTACATATTATCTGCGCAAAAAAAAGTAACTCTTTTACCTATGGGAATAAAGAATAAATAAAAGAAAAAGATAAAAAAAAAGACCGTCTCCGGGGAGAGTCCGGAAACGGTCTAAAGATTCAAGCCCTCGGGAGTCAGCACAACTCCCGAGGGCTGTTTATTAGTAAATTTTATAGATGACCAGCGATCCATCTCCGCCGTCAGACGGCATTGAGTTGACGACGCTTCCGCCAGGCGCGCCGCCGCCTCTTGAGGAATTGCGGTTGTTTCCTCCGTCCGTGCCGTTAACGCCGGTTATTAAAGACCCCAGTGTAAAGGAAAAAGTTGACCGACTCTGGTATTGTGCAGGAGTTAAATTATCATTCCAATCAGTCGAACTTTGGTTAGGTTTATAATTAAAAGAACCTGTAATGGAACTTGGGTTAAGCGTTCCGGCGGAGCCTCCTATTCCCTGAACGCTGATGGTGTTTAACCATTCCATAGGTCCTGAAGGATGGGAAACCGCCGCGGCAGCGCCGCCTGAACCGCTGTCTCCCGATATCGCGTAACTCATGTGGAACGTTATAGAGGGTACGCTGCTTTCACTGCCGTAATATAAAGCCCAGGTGGTTGCAGACATTTGCTGGTGATAGTGCAAATTACTTATACTGGAGGAAGGTATATTAAAGACAGACGAATCATAAGACGGAGTGTTGTTTCCTCCGGGAATATTTGTATTTGAATAGAGGGCAGAAGCGGTAACGGCGCTTCCGCCGGCGCGGTTAGACGTTGAGCTTGAGCTCTGACCGCCGCTGCCGCCGTTAAGGCCGCCGCCGTTACCGCCGTGTCCTCCTTCGGCGGTCATGGCGACGGTTGTTTTAAAAGACTGCTGGAAATATCCTGCGGCCCCGCCGCCTCCGCCCGGCCCTATAGCGCCTCCCGCTCCTCCTCCGCCGCCCGGAGTAAGCCATGACGCTCCAGAGCCGCCTCCTCCTCCGCCTGCGACGAGGAAATACCCGTCAGCGGAATAAAGGAAGGTTCCCGAACCGCCGCCGCCGCCACCGCCGCCTGAAATTGCGGAAAAGTTGGTTTGAACTAACGAATTTAAAACAGTATCAGTGTATACAGTTTGGGAAGAAGGAGGGCTGGTAAAAATATTTTTAGTTGCCGAAATAGAAAAAATACCTGAAGGGGCTGGAGCAGAAGCGGCAGCTCCGCCTGAACCTGTATAAGCGGTAAAAGAAGCGGCGGTATTAATAGTAATAATTTCATATACGATACCTCCCGATCCTCCAGACGATGAACCTGTAACGGTAGAATCGGATACAGCGCCGTATCCTCCTCCGCCTCCGGCGCCCGAAAGCTTGACAATATAAACACCGGGTTGAAGAGTGACAGTAGCGGCGGTCGGATTGTCTGAACCGAAGAGGGAATAATGAGCCGGTCTTCCTGAAGAGAATGAATTAAAGCTTGCATTTGAGATAACGGCGGTGTCAAGCTGGGGGAAATCGTCGGCGACATAAGTTTTGAAAAGGTATTGATCAACGTCATATAAATAAATCATTTTCCACAGAGCGCGTTTTAAGCCGTTGTAAAAGCCCCTTCTATTAGTATTATATTCCGGAACAGTTTTGGAAAACTCGTAATAGACGTCCGACTCGACGCGGAACGCGTAAAGATACAAGACGCAGGATTCGAGAGGAACATACGCGTTAATAGGCAAATCGGAAGAGACCGTATGCCTGTATCCGTTAATGTCGAACGACGAGCCTCCCATAATGGCAGGTTTGGCGGCGCTAGTAAGCCGCGCGTCAAAATGACCGAAAGTGGAAACATAATCGAAAACGGCCGAACCGTCAGAGAAATTTAAAATGAGATTGTCGTCCCGGGAAAAAGATATTTGGGTTTCGACATCCACGTTTACGGTGAAGGAAACGGCAAAGCGTCCTGTATTCAGAAAATTACCGCCGTCCGAGGAAGAGAGGGGTATTCTAGCGGTAACATAATTGTTCTCCCTGAAGACAGTTATGTCGTTGTAATTGCGGCATGAGGCGACAGAACCGGCAAGATTATAGACGGATACGTTTGTGATTTGTTTTGCCGTCGTATAATAAGGAAGCCCGTGTATGGTAAGGTACGGGACAATGTTCGCGGGAATATTTTCGATATCAAGAAATCCGCTGCCGTTAAGGAAAGAGACCCTCACGCGATCATTAACGGTAATAAGGTAACGGATATCGACGTCAATATTAATGTCGAAAGATACGTAAAAAACTCCGGTTTCGGCAAAGAAAAATTTTGAATTGTTATATGAAAGAGGAATACGCGCTACGGCCCTGTTGTCGTTAACGGAAATCTGCACCGTTGAATAATCCAAACACGAAGCGATAGATCCGGCCTGGTTATGAATAGAAATACCGGAAATGTTTTGCAATGAAATATTTGCGGGAAGATTATAGATTACAAGATAACGATAATCAATTGGGGGCGCTTCCCGTCCGGGCAGGGAACGGACGTCAACGGTTCCCCGGCCATTTACAAAGGGAATAATAAACCTGTCAGACAAGTTGACGCTATAGATAGTAAGCACATCCACAAGAATTTCGAGAGCAATATAGAAGCTGCCTGTTTCGATAAACTCAGTATTGTCGTTATAAACGAGAGGGATATAAAGGGTACAGGAATCGCTTTCATTATAAAGCCAAACATTTTCAGTATTATTGAATTTGCCTATAACAGAGCTGGAATTCGCAATTTGAGCGGAAAAAACGTTTGTGGACTGAGTGTGAAGCGGCATATTGATAATTTTGAGGAAACGACCTGTCCTTTCAAGTTCTGATTTTTCAACGCTGGTAAGAACGTTACTGTCATTATACACCGGCGTAACGGGCAGGTTTAGAATATCAACAGTTCCCTGACCGTTTACAAAGGGAACAAGGAACATATCGGTTAATCTGACTCTGTACATAGTAAGCACGTCAACAATAATTTGGAAAGCGACGTAGAAGCTGCCGGTTTCGGTAAATTCCGTATTGTCGTTATAAACGAGAGGGATATAAAGGGTACAGGAATCGCTTTCATTATAAAGCCAGATACTTTTGTTGACAAACCTGGCTATAGTGGAAACGGAATTCGCGATTTGAACGGAAGAGACGTTTGTAATCTGCGTGTTGGCCGTCATATTGATAATTTTGAGGAAATGACCCGTTCTTTCCAGTTCTTCTTTTTCATCGTCAGTAAGAACGTTATTGTTATCACCTGTCGATGTGCCTGGCAGGCTGAGGATATCAACGGTTCCCTGACCGTTTATGAAAGGAACAAGGAATAAATCGGAAAGCGTGAAACGATATACTGTAACGGCGTCCACATGAATTTCGAAAGCGACGTAGAAGCTGCCGGTTTCGGTAAATTTCGTATTGTCGTTATAAACGAGAGGGATATAAAGGGTACAGGAATCGCTTTCATTATAAAGCCAAATACTTCTGCTGACAAACCTGGCTATAGTGGAAACAGAATTCGCGATTTGAACGGAAGAGACGTTTGTAATCTGAGTGTGAAGCGGCATATTGATAATTTTGAGAAAATGCCCCGTCCTTTCCAGTTCTTCTCTTTCATCGTCGGTGAGAACGTTATTGTTATCACCTGTCGATGTGCCTGGCAGGCTGAGGATATCAACGGTTCCCTGACCGTATATGAAGGGAACAAGGAATAAATCGGAAAGTGTGACACGATATACCGTAACGGCGTCAACATGAATTTCGAAAGCGACGTAAAAGCTGCCGGTTTCGGTGAATTCAGTATTGTCGTTATAAACGAGAGGGATGTAGAGGGTGCAGGAATCGCTTTCATTATCAGGATCGCTTTCATTATAAAGCCAGATACTTCTGCTGACAAACCTGCCTATAGTGGAAACGGAATTCGTAACCTGAACGGAAGAGACGTTTGTAATCTGAGTGTGAAGCGGCATATTGATAATTTTGAGAAAATGCCCCGTCCTTTCCAGTTCTTCTCTTTCATCATCGGTAAGATCGTTACTGTCAACGCCGCCTTCGTCTGGACCTTCGTCCGGGGTATTGTTTTCAATAAAGAACATGTCGCACGCGAAGACAAAAGAAAAGATTAAAAGAGAAAAAAGAATACAGAAAAAAAGATAGAACCTCGACATAAATGAGCCTCCTAATTTATTTTTATGGAAAGCATTACAACGATGCTTTCAAATTTAAACCCTGTTTCAAGAGCGATACCGAACCACGAACCAAAGAACCGCCTGATTCCGAAGCGGAAATCATAATAATTTATCGGGACCGGGGTGTCGTTATATTCAATTAAAATATCATTACGCACAAAGCCGAAATCGAAAGAATAAACGAAGTAGAGGTCAGTATACGGATCATAAAGATCAAAATGATAACCGATTCTCAAGCCGAAACTGTTCAGGTTCGGGTTCGGGGTTTTGAGAAAAGCGCCGATAAAGAAGGGCAAAGGCAGCGGGGGAAGGTAGTCCAGCCGAATTTCCAGCGGAAGAACCTTAAATTCCAAATTGTCGAACACAATCGGGGCTATGCCTATATCGACAAAGACGGCGTTTTTGTCCGCGACTTCCGGATGCCGCCACAGGTTAATTACATCAAGAGCGGACAATTCAGGTAAAGGGAAGAAAAACAGCGCGGAAAAAATAATAGCTTGTAAAAATTTAAATGTTTTCATTTTACTGTAATGAGGGCGACGTCTTTAATTCCGTCGTTTGTAATAGTTTGCATGAGGGTTGACCCATGCGCCAGAGCCAAAATTTCTATACCATATCCTGAATCTTTTACGGAGATAATATCAGGATCATAAAGGGCCCTGATAATCATGTTTCCCTGGGTTATTTCAGGAGTACAGACGGAATATTGCAAATACGCTTTTTCCATAGGCATCAACGTGATTTCAATAGTCCCGAAAGAAATTTCTTCTGATAAAGGAACAGAAACGACAGCCGCCGACGTAAAATATCCGTCTTTCTTATTATAGGAAAGGAATGATTTTTTAGACTGGGAAGATAGAATTAAAAAAAGAATAAACAAGACGTTAAAAAGCAAAGAGAGGATGAAGAGAATTTTAATTTTCATAATTTTACTCCAATATATATCTTTGGGTTACGGGATTACTGCCGACAGAAGGCAGGTAAAGCGTTTTGTTAAGCATGATATTAATAAGCGTACCGTTATCCACGGTTAGGGTAGGCTGGATATTAAGAGCGCGGGAAATAATGTTGCCGCCCAACTGGTTAACCACTTCAGCATTGGATGCCGCGATATTCGAGGCCATTTCCTCCGTGGCATACGTGGCCGCCGTTTCCGTCATTTTTGAATTCGCGATGGAAAACAAGGTGATAATTCCGGCTGCCTTAAGGTATTCAAACCAGTTTTCATCGTATGCCGCGCCTATTCCGCTCATGCCGGCCCTGTCTACGCCGTTAGCGCCATCGAGGTCAAGCTGGAATCCGTCGGGCCTGATAATGGTGTCCCAAACGATTTGTACCCTGTTTTGAGCGTAGGATACTGAGCTGTTGTATCTGGCGATTAAAATAGTTCCCTGGGGAACAAGGAGTTTACGTCCGGTCTTGGAGTCGTAAATATTTTGCGTAACGCGGGCGATAACGTTGCCCGGCAAGTCGGTATTAATGGCGGTTAGGAGGATTCCCGGAATGATTGTGCCGGTCCAAAGAGCGTTATCGCCGAGGTAATATCCGCCAACGACGGCGGCGCTGTTACTTGACGATTCGAGGAAGGACTGTTTGTTCTGCTGGTTGTTTTGTGAAGCGTAATCGGAAACCGGGTTACCGTAAGAATACGCGGTGGACGCGTTACGCGAATCGGCCGGATAATAATCGGCCTGGCCCTGCGGCTGAGCGGAAGAAGGGACAACTTGCGTGTTCCGGGAGAATAAACTGCCCTGGACAGCCGGTACAAGAGACGAGCTGTAATATGTAGGCTGGGCGTCCTGGGCAGCCGGCTCGGAAGAAGAACCTTGAGACGGCGGAGGAGGGCGTGGCGGTTCACGGGATTCGGCGTAAGGGTTATTAAAGGAGACGGGAGGAAGAGGTACCGGCTCTTCATTTTCAACCTGTTCATGATAAGAAACTTCCACGGCATAAGAATCAGACCCGCGGTTAACGGCGCGATCACGCAGGGACGTAAGGAATTCACCCGACGTGCTATTGGAGACAGCCACTTCTTTTTCCATCGCGGAGGACTTTTTTTTTGGCTTCAATGTATTGAGAAGAAGCCCGCCGCAGACAATTACCGCGAAAGAAACGCAAAGAACGACCAAAACTCTTTTACGGTTAAAAATGCCCGGCTTAGCGTCTGTCCCGAGGCTGGTTGCCTGTTCCGGCGACATTTCGAATTTCTGTTCTTCTTCGGGATTGTCATCAAGTTCCTCTGCCATTTTGAGTTCCCTCTCTTTTTTTAAGATTGTAGTTTGGATTCGACCGATTTTAATTGTGATATTTTCGATTAGCTTATCAATAACGATCATGTTGCCGACAACGCGATAATTCAAAATATCATTGCGGTTTTCAAGGACCACCGGAAGTTCTCTTTGCAAAACAAGCCTGGGAAATTGTATGTAAGTTTTACTGCCGTCATCGAATACAAGTTCGGGCAGCCAGTAGGGTTTTTGGAAAAGGCTGTAAGTAATTCTGTAATTGAAAGAAAGGAACCGGGGATCGACGCCGCCGATATTCGATTCGCCTTCCGCGGACGGACCGGGAGAGGAGTAATTGTTCGGCAAGGAAGGAATATAACGCCATCTGATTACAGGCATATGCACGTTNGTGAAGCTGCGCAAAATGATTCTGTAAACGCGCCTGTCCGTGTTGATGATAAGGGACGCCTCAAGGCCTGAAGAATTCGGCTTTATGTAAATATGCTGAACAATGCTTCCGTTTTCATGGCTTATGCCGGCGCCGATGATCCAGCGTGCGCTGTCGGAGACAAAGGGCGGTTCAAGGACGTTCTCGCCGGGCTGGAGCGAGATATCGCAGACCCGCAGGGGCTGAGCGTAAACCTCGTAAACCCAGTCCTGATTGTAGTCGTAGACAATAGCGGCGTGGGAATAGTCCTGGGGCCTTATAATGCCGGCGGCGTTTGAAGCCCTGACCGTCTGTTCTCCCGCGGCGGGAGTTCTGGAAGGCGGGGCAGTTTCTGTAGGAACAAAAACCGGCCGCTCCACGACAATAACCTCAGGTTCTAAAAACGCGGAAGGAACTTCTATTTGATAAGGGCCGTTACCTTGTCTCCGAGATCCGGCGCCTGAGTCCTTTATCCTGTTCTCAACGTCAACAGTGGCGCAAGAAAAAAAGAGGGATAAGAGTAAAAAGGAAAAAAGAAATCTATTCATTTACAACTCCGTCATTTCAAAATTTTCGATATAGATACCCAACGGGTTTCTTCTTATTGTGGCGTCGGTGGGAGTAACAAGACGAACTGTAACAACGGCGCGTCTTTTTGAGCTTTTCGGGCCTGACGAGGATTCAATTACCGTTTCGGTCCAATTAATCTGATAAGAGCGGCCTGTTATATTTAAGACAGATTCAATTTCAACAGTCCGCCGAATTTTACCGACAAGATCAAAGGGCGAGTCCGAAAGCAGCATGCTTCTTAAAATTGGCGAGTAACCGGCTGTTGACATTACAAAGCACTCGTCGATGTTGTTATAAACAATCTGATAATCGGTAGATACGGATCGCAGATTGGAGACAAACTTCCGGATATCGTAATGTATGGCCGCCTCGGGAACCTGGACGGCGCCGCCCTGGCGCACTTCTCCCAGGTACTGGGATTCGCCCGAAGGCATAACGTTAACAAGGACAGGAACTGTTTTTTGCTGGTTTACGGAATAAAAAAATAAAATTAATGCGACGACAAAAAACCCTGCGTTAACAAAAACCGTCTTTCTCCAAAGCTGGGCTTCCTTCACTTTATCAAGAAGGATATCGGCGTAAGCCCTGTCCTGTCCTTCCTGGAAGGGATTGGAAACGGGAAGAGGTTTATAAACTGTTTTTTTATGAGTCGCGGGCATTAGCGGTTGTTATGCGAAATTATCAAGACGGCCTTAAGGAGTCGACGGTGGCGACGCGGAGGGGGGCGGAGGCGGTGGAGGCGGAGGCGGAGGCGTGGCAGGAGCCGTTCTCTGTTGTGTTCCTGCCGGTGTCCTTATAGCGATACTGCCGACCGGGCGCGTGGACGCATAATTCTTGGCGTGTTGTGAGCCTCTATCCATTCTATCCTGCCATGTGAGCGGGTCTCTGCCCTTTCCCAATCCAAGCAAATTGCGGGCGAGGCTTGACTGAACGGAAGACGCGGTACTCTTTCCTAAGCTGCTTAAAAACGCCGCCGCCTGCTGTCCTCCGTCCCCACCCATATTTTTCACCGCTGCTGCGGCCTGGCTGGCGCCGGCAACATTGCCGCCGATTCCATAAGGGATACGCGCCGCTTTTTGAGCAAACCCGCCGACGGCGCCGGCTGCCGCGACAGCACCGCCGACGGCGGAGATGGCGCCCGCGGCGTTCAGGCTGGGCGTACCCGTAAGGAGCGACTGCGCGACGCCGGGAGCGCTTTTGCAGATGAAGAGAAACAACAGGCAGACAAAAAGAATAAAGATAATTTGATCGACAGACCCCGTAAACCCTTCGGCAGCAAAGTAATTAAACAAGGAAACAAAACCATAGATAAGAAGGAAAATAGCAATGGTGCAAAAGAGAAGTTTAATGAAGAATCCGACAATCGCACCAATAAATTTCTCGGCCAGGAATTTAGTGCCGTCCCAGAGAGAGAAGGGGAATAAAATGACGCCTACGGTAGCGACGAGCATAAACTCGAGGAAACAGACAAGATATTCAAGGAGAGCGAAAATGCCGGTAAAAATGATAACGAAAGCGCAAATCAGGCCCTTTAAAATTCTGCTGAACTCAGGGACAAGAGACCATTTTGTTTTATTATCGGCGTAAGCAAAACAATCAGAAGCGAGGAAGAAAATGATTTTAAAGACGGCCGCCGGCGAGACAGTGGTATAACTCATCCTGGGATTTGTGCGGCGGGTGATCAAGTTGCCGAAAAGATGGCTGTTATCCTGTTTTAATATTTCAGTAACTGTCCTCTGAACGACTGTCCTTTGTCCGTTGCTTTGTTCCAAATAACGATAATCGAATGTTTCCGTATTGGTGATTCCCGTGAAGTAAGAGGAGACGGAAGGAATAATGCTGCCGTTGGCCATATCAAAAGTCAATTTGGTAATACCGCCGATTATATTCGGATAAGCGACAATGACAATGAAGAAAAAGACAGTCGCTTTGAGGATTTTGATAATGTTTTCCTTAAGGCCTGTTCCCGTAAGCGCGTAATTGAGAGCGGCGGAACTTATTGCGATAAGAAAAACAATTCTGCCGATAAAAAGAGCCTGGCGGAGAAAGTAATCCTGAAGCGCGATAATTTTATCGACGACAAAGAAGAACGCGTTGTTTACCTGGTTGCCTATATTTGTCCAGTTTTCCGCGCTGAAAGCCTGAATAGGAATAAAAGCAAAAACGAGGAGAAAAATAAAAATTCTTTTCATAAGAAACCGCCTAGTCTGGAAGAGCGCCGAAAACATTTTCCGGCCAATCTGATAAAACGGGCTGATCATATGGAGTTTGGGCCTGATATATTTCGACGGCTTTAAGCTCCGCCAAATCGGTTACAGCCATGTTAATATCGTGCAATGTCCTGTTGCTGTCTATTTCCACTTCAGCTGAAATGGCCGCAATTTCCGGCCCGCCGAGCCGATCTTCTTCGGGCAGATCGGGGTTGCCGGCAAGCTTTTTTAAAAACTCGCTATTGCGGATCATTTGACTGATATACCTGTTGTTTTGATTAACGGGGTTGGTCAGAAGTTTTCTGGCAATCCCAATTTCTTTTTCCTTCCATGTCTGGACGTAGGCGTAATTGGAAGGCGTCATGCCGAGGTTCAGCCACATTTCCCTGCGCTGTTCCGGGGTAAATTCGGCATTCCAGAAATCAATGCGGGTATCATCAAGGTCGCGGGCCATGCTTTCAACATCAAAAAGCGAATAAGTTTTATTTCCGACGGAAACAGTCGCGCTTTCGAATATTCTCTCGGCCTCGCTTTCAAGGTACAGCTGCCGGTTGTACCAGTCCATAAAACCGTCCCAGGTCTTTACCTCCCCAAGCCGGCCAATGTTGAGTATAGACCTTCCGAGAGTATCGGCCATGTTTTTACTCTGAGCGGCAAGGTGCTCGATTTGCGATGCCGCATTTAAACCGGCTTGAACGTAATAAATAGCCTGATCAATTTTTAATTCGCTCATAATACCTTCAAGTATTGGGGCGGTAATAGCCATTTGGCTGTGAGCCTGAAGCGGGAGAAAGAAGACGGCCAAGAACACAATAAAAAACCTTTTCATAAAAAACCTCCTGAAAAAAATATATTTCTACCCTATGGACATAAAAAAAGCCACCCGAAGGGCGGCTAATTTTGATCTGTAAAAAATAAAAATTAAGTTTATTTTATAAATTGAATTCCCAATTTTCGCTTTCAGCCCAACCGCTATAATCTAAAAAGTAAAATTTAACTTTGTCATCAACAACTACGCCAATAGAAGTATCGGTACGTGCAAATGCGTTTTTATAACCGTTGGGCAGGGTAAATTCCCAATTCTCGCTTTCAGCCCAACCGCTATAATCTAAAAAGTAAAATTTAACTTTGTCATCAACAACTACGCCAATAGAAGTATCAGTGCGTGCAAATATTATTTTCTGAGATGCAGTAGAATTATTACTGGAAAACAGTTGATTAACTGAGTCGGTAATATTATTATTTTCTGATTTTTTGTTACAAGCAAAGAACATGCCAATAACGGCAACCAAAGTAAAGATGATCATTAATTTCAGTGCTTTCATTTTTTCCTTCCTTTTTTTTAGTCCAATGAACTATAATTTTTTGGTTTTCTCTGATGGAATTATCGCATGGAAATGGAAGGCGGTCAAGGGTAAAAACTGCCGGTTTTAAGCGGTTACCGCCCGAATGGTCCGCCTGTTTTAATTGACGCATCCGTTTCCCGCTGCAATGTTTTCTCTTCCTCAATTTGCCTTGCGGTTTGAATTCGCATTTCCAATATTTTTGTTATTTTTTCCGCCCTTTCTTTTTCAACCGAAGGCACGCTAAAAAGAAGTTCCTTACATTC
>JGI24698J34947_10000577_pt1 | contig 17433 bp, 8 predicted proteins | sample TergutMp193P3_FD_34947 | JGI IMG/M metagenome (IMG submission 34947) | reverse complement strand
TGGCCGAAGGACACTTCCGTTACCGGGCCCTTCTCCGAGCCGACGTCAGCCGCCAGAATTCCGTGCCGGGCGCGGTACATCCCGCCCTGGAGCCTTCCGTCCTGCTCGAGTACAATGATTCTTTCGTTGGTTATGACATTCGAAAGAATCGAGCCTTTCTCAAGCCTTATGTCGCCAATCGCCATTACCGAGGCGCGTTCCACAAAGGCGCTCATGATGCCCGCCCTCGCCTTGAGGATACCCTTGCCGCCGCCTTTAAAGCCGCCTTTCACAACCGCCTTGCCCTCGGCGAAGATCAACGCCTCTTCGGCAAAGCCGTCAATGGTGATGTGGGAACCGCCCTCAATCTTGCAACCGGGAAGCACGTTCCCGTCGATCCGTATCTCGCCTGAGAAATTCATGCTCTCCGCGATATCCTCGCGGATCGTCTTGACCGGGCTGATTTTCAGTGTCTTCCCGTCGAAGGCGAGTTCTCCGGAGCGGAGGGCGACGATGCGCTTCCCTTTTTTAAGGCGTGCTTCCCTGAAAGCGGCGTCATGCGCTATTTCAGTTATTGTCCCCTGTTCGACCGGGAGCTCGTTTCCCTTTATGTCGTAACCGGGACGGCCCTCGGGAAGGGGTTCCGACACTTCCACGATTTCCGTCCCTGCCCTGACCGTGACGGTACTTCTGCCATCCGAAGCCGCGAACGGGTCTATGTCTACCAGCCATTTTACCGAAGAACCTCCAGAAGCAATCGGCTTTTCCCCCCTCGCGATGACGCGATCCAAAACGCTCCCGTTCGCCCTCGCCTCGATGCATGCCCTTTCCACCTCTTCCCAGTTAATCCCCTTTTTGATTCCCATGGCGGCCAGTACTTTTTTTACGTTCTCTATTGAGAGGGGAATTCCCGCGCCTTCTTTACGGACAAAAGTCCCCTTCGCCGTCATCGCGTCTTCGGAGACGTTGATTCCTATCTTCGAGTCCTGGTAATCGACCACCTCGCCAGAGAATTCCTGGGCCGTGCCTTTATAGATGAGGAGGCCCGCCTGGAAAGCGGTAATGCCGTTATCGCGGTACAGGAGCCCGCGGGAAAGGCTTATATCGGGATCGTTTCCTGGAAGGCCGGGAATATCCTTGCCGTAAATATCCTTTCCCTTTTCCCCGTCGGAACCTTCGCTTACAACCGCGATAAGCTCATCCTTTTCGACAAAGGCGTAGCTCATCCCCGCCTGGGACTCAAACTTGCCGTCGAAGGAGACATCCTGTTTGTACCAGTCACTGAGCCGGACCAGGATCGGTTTCGCCTCCTCCCCGGAAAGGGGCGTCACCTTAATCTGTATGTCCCTGTCTTTGCCCCTTGTCGAGGCCCTTCCCTCGGCAAGCACGTAATCCAATTCCGTATCATTTCCCTGCAAAAATGCCTGGACTTCGGTTTTAAGTTTTTCCGCGTCAAAGCCGCCGGGATTGAAATCTTTCAGGGCATGGGTAACGACCTTCATATCCAGGGGACGGGCGCCTTTGCGGAGGTGCAGGATCGCCCTGGTCTTGTCGTCGTTTATTTCAATTCTTGCTTCAGTTTTCTGCCCATTGTCTTGAGGGACAGCTTTGTCTTGAGCCGATTCTTCGCTTGCCATAATATCTGTCAGGGTTTATATCCTTTTGCTATCGCGTTGGATAGTTTAAGTTTAAGAAAGTTGTTTTCCTTTTTCAGCTTTGCCAGTTCAAATTGCTGGGATTTTACGGTTTCCACAAGGTCCCCCGGCGAGAGCGCCCCGGAGTGGAGCAGGTCTTCCACGTATTCCATCTTTGCGCCGAAATCTATTTCCGCTTCCATGCCCGCTTCCTGGAAGCTGTCCTCGATTTCCTTGTCGTCAAGGCCGTAACTGTCTTCGTCGCTCTGGAGTATCTTGTCGGCAATCCTGTAAATTGCCTGTGAAAGCACCGCCTGGGGTTTGTAGAGCAGTATGGGCAGGCGGGAGGCGAGGGCGGTGTCCTGAATCGAATCCCGGTACACCACCCCCAGATGCTCAATTTTGAGATCAAGGTATTCTTCGCAGGATCGGCGTATCTTCGAGGCAACATCCGCGTCCTTTGGGTCGTCAATCATGTTCATGATGAGGCGGGGATGAAAGTGGGATATATGTTTCATAAACTTGTCGTGGGAGGCAGGATCGATCTTTTTTATCTCCGGCAGCATTTTGGGTATATAGAGCTTCTGGGCGCCGGAGCCGTCTTTGCGGGCCTTCTCCAGGTAGGCGCTCGCGGGGCTTGACTTGCCGAAAACCGTTGACATGAGGCGGAACACCGTGTTCTTGAGGAACACATACGCGTTGAGTACCGCCGTTACCGCCGGCGCCGAAACCACGATGCCCTGCCCGGAAAGCAGGAAGAAGTCCAGGATAGACTGATGTGTCCCCGCGCCCAGGTCCAGGATAAGGATGTCCGCGTCGTTTTTAAGGTTCATGAGGTTATTTACCAGGGCCCTCAACTGGTTTGATTTGAGGTTCGCCGTACCCGGAATTTCCGTGTCTCCCGGAATGAACCTGAGGCCGCGTACGCTCGTATCCGCGATGACGTTCTCAAAATTCGATTTTGGATCGTTCAGAAAGGTGCCGATCCCGGTCTTTGGGGACTGGTGACCCAAAACAAGGTGGAGGTTTGACGCCCCCAGATCCAGGTCCGCAAGGATAACCCTTTGTCCGGCCTGGGCAAAGGCCACACCCAGATTCGCCGCCATGAGGGATTTCCCCACTCCCCCTTTCCCACTCGCTACCGGTATGATACGCATTCTATGCCTCCACGGATAATCAGGAAGACAATACTCCCGACGTTATATTCTATTTTAAATGGATTTATAATCAAGGGGGTGAACAAGGTATTCCAAAGAGAGCCGCTCCAAAGAAATTTTTTCGACCCCTTCCGTTACATTCACGGCATTGCCGCTGCGAAGGTAAAAAAGCCAGACCGAAACAGGCTTGCCGAAAATGTCCCCCGCCGCCCGGTAATACGCCGCGAGCTGGCCGTAGTGATCCGGCGGGTTCTCAATTTTGTCTGTCTTGAAATCAACCACCACGACCTCGTCTTTCGCCGCAAAGAGGAGGTCTATCTGTCCCATAATGGCGATTGGTTTTCCTTCCGGCGCGGCTGACGTGAATACCTGAAACTCAGACTCCTTGCGGTCGGCGGCGGCGAAACGCCTTCCTAAATCCGAGGAAAGGAAATTGTCCGCCATGGATTCCGCCGTCTCCACAAGGCTATGAACTTTTTTGTCATCCATGCGGGACTTGATTTTTGGCGGTATCCCGCCCTGCCCCCTGAGGCGTCCTTCCAGCACCGCGTGGACAAGGCTTCCGAAGCCGGCAGGCGATATGCCTGTTTGCTCAAGGAGTTTATCGAGGCTGCTGTAGGGGGACGTTTTGTCGGGGTCATCAATTCCGGCAGTTCCGGCGGGCGGCGCTTGGGTGTAACGCAGGGCGCTTGCGTGGATGTCCGGCGGGGTGGTTTTGGCTTGGGGAATAATTTCCGCCGAATCGTAAAATGGCATCGCCGCCAGCGCTGCCGCCTGCCTGTCACCGTGACCGCGTGCGTTACGCGCCATGGCGGAAAGCTCTTCCATGGTCAGGATCGGAATCGCTTCAATGCCGCATAACGATGAAGGGCAGTTTGACAGTATGCCCTGAAGGAGTTTGAGAAAGGTTTCCTGCGTGTCTTCCGAATTTTCATCCAACTGAAGAAGGCGGCGGCGTATCGTGTCTTCGTTGAATTCTACATCGGCGATATCCCAATCGTCCCTTGCTTTCTGGTTTTGTCCTGGCAGGGTGAAAGTCAGATAAAGCCGGGATTCCGCCCTGGTCATTGCCACATAGAGGAGGCGCTTGAGTTCTGCGGCGTCTTTCGCTTTTTCTTCCTCCCGGAAAACGTCGCTGAAATAGTTCCCCCCCAAAGGCAGTTCCTCCGCACGGGGTATCGATAAAATGATGCCGTATTGTTCGTGAAAGCTTACAAGATCGGAGTGTTTCCTTCCGGTTCCCGATTTTGTGCTGTCATAGATAAATACCACCGGAAATTCCAGACCCTTGCTTTTGTGTATGGACAGTATCCTGACCCCGGTTTCCCCCTCGCCGGGTATGTCCTTGTCATCCGGCTTTTCTTCCCGGTGTATGACATCCTCAAGGTAATCGACAAATTCCACGAGGCTGTTGCCCCGGCGATCGCTTTCGCAGGCGAAGCTGAAAAAAAGATCGAAGAGGCTTTCGTACGCCTGTGCTGATTTCGCCCAGAGGGTTTCGTAGCGGTAGCCTTCCTCGTACCAGAGCTTCGTGATGAGTTCCGTTACCGGGAGGGTCCGGCTCAGGACGCGGTAATGACAGTAGCGTTCCCGTGCCCGGCGGTAGAGGCCGCGATCCTCCTCCGGGATGAATGGCTCGTTTTCCTCGGCAAAGGGCTCATTGCCGCCTTCCATGCGGAGCATGCACGCCGCGAGGGTGAGATCGCTGAGGCGCGTAAAGGGGGAACGGATCAGGGTGGCGTAAGCGATGCGGTCTTCGGGGTACACTAGAAGCCTGAGATACGCCCGGAGGTCAAGGATCGGGGCGTCGTAGAAAAGTCCTGACGGGCGATCGGTGTTATACGGAACTTCAAATCTGCGGAAGTATTTCTCCAGGGAGCTTTGATGGTTATACGAGCGCTCAAGGACCGCGAAATCGCCCCAGGTACACTCTGTCCATTGGATGCCGGTTTCCGTTCTCTTCGGGATTTTTTCCTTCCCGTTTACCATATCCCGGATCTTCCCCGCTATAAAGGCCGCTTCCAAATCATGGGCCTTTATGCCCTCTTTATCGTCTTTGGGCAGCGCATCGCCGTTTAGAAAACAAAAATTCGCCAATGGGAAAGGTTCCCCGGCGTCTTTCCCGCCTGAGTTTTCAGCCGGTTTGATATGGCCGTATATGGCCTCGTAATCCGCCGTGCCCTTTGGCAAAAAGACCTTTTCAAAAATATGGTTGAACGCGGCGATGAGAAGCGGCCTGGATCGGTAGTTGTAGCCCAGGCCGACACCGCCGGCGTCCTCCCCGTCACGCGAAAGACTATTCTCAAGGCTCCTGAAGACCGCCACGTCGGCACCCCTGAAACGGTAGATGGACTGTTTTTCGTCCCCGACGAAAAATAGCCGGTCTTTTTCCAGTTCCTCCGAACCGGCTACGCTCGCCTCTGTCCTTTCGGGACTCTCCGCGAGGAGATAAACCAGGTCGCGCTGCAGCGCGTTGTTGTCCTGGAATTCGTCAATCATGATCTTCTTGATTGAATCTTTGAATATCTTTCGTATATCACTGTGGTTCTTCAGAATGTCTAGCGCAAGGTGGGCGACGTCGTTGAAACTCAAAAGCCCGGTTTTTCTTTTTTTCGCGTTGAACTCGTCCTGGAATTTTTTTATGAGGTCGAACAATCCGGCAGAGAGATCGAAGTTCAGCGCGTAATTCGCGATGGATTCCAGTTCGTGGTAAAGGCCGCCTTCTTCTCCCCCCTTGATCAGAGCGAAAGCTTCGACTAACGGCTTGTACATCTCTCCGTATTTAGGCGGCCGCCTTGCCGTGATAAGGGCGGAATAGAAATCAAAATATTCTTTTACTTCACGCCTGATCGTGTCCGGTCCGCCGCCTTTTTTGAGGAGGGGGGCGATATCCGGCGCGGGAGGCGGCGGTTTTTCCCGGATAATTTCCCCAAGGCTCTCCACAAGTTTGATGGGTTTTTTGGTTCCCGCCAAGCTCTGTAGGGCATCGACAATGATAGCGATATTGCTGTCAACCTCTTCGTTTTTTTTCTTCCACACCCTGAGGATCTCGGCCCTCTGGACCGAAAGATACCCGTCAAAAACGAGCGGGCTTGAGATGGGGCTGTACCTCAAAACAACACCGGCAAAAATTTCATCCGCCAGCTCCCTTATCTTGTGATCCACCAGAAGCGCCCGGATACAGGGGGCTTCCCGGTTATCAAGGACGAAACTCAGGGCGGCTTCGCGGGCAAGTTCCCTCAACGCTATTTCGTCGTTTTTAAAGTCGGGGCTGATACCGTAACGCGCCGAGGCGGTTCGCGCAATGTTCGCGGAAAAGGAATCCAGTGTGTTGATCCTCGCCTTGTGAAAATTTTTTATCGCGTCTTTCGCCTTTTCCGCCCCGGCAGAGCCGGTTTCCGCGTGCGCTAGTAAATAGCGGTAGATTCTGCTGTACATCTCGCTTACGGCTTTGTTCGTAAAGGTGAGGGTAAGGATTTCTTCCGGTTTTAGGTTTTTTTCGGTCACCAGCCACACGTAGCGGCTTGCCAGCACCCTGGTCTTGCCCGAGCCCGCGCCCGCCGCTATCACGCCGTTTGTCTCCAGCATTACCGCCTTTTTTTGATCTTCATCCAGCCCTTTCAAAAGTTCAGGTACAGGCAATTTCTTCTCCCTTAATAATAAACCGAGCGGCAGACGGTTTTATACACACAGTCATGGCATTCCCCGATTTGTAAACCACGCGGGACAAAATTAAGCGCCTTGACATTTTTGCCGAACTCTTCAATTTGATTTTGGGCAGCTTCCAGGACCGGTTCGTACTCTTCCCTGTCCGGCACTCTAGTTCTGCCACCCATGCTTTGTCCCATCGCGGGCCTTATCATTTTTCCGTTGATACTGTAGAAATAGGCCCCCATCACCCTGGCGGCGTTGTCTACCTTTTCCTCGCAGAGCTTGACGTATAACGGCATCTGGAATTCCAGGAGGGTGGTTTCGCCCAGATCCTCCATTTTGGTCTGCTTCGGAATATTGGAGGTTTTGTAATCGATTATGACAGGTTCCCCGTCAGGCGAAATTGAGAGCCGGTCGATGGTTCCCCTGATGGCAAGTCCTTCGGTTTTATAACTTACAGGAAGCTCAAGTTCTTCTACCCTGTAGCCGTCGAAGTGTTTCGCTTCCAGTTCCAGTATACCGGCGATTTTCACTGCCATCCCTGCGGCCTGCGGTGAAACCAGGGGAATAGCCAGGGGTCCCCTGAAGGCGGGTTCTTCTTTTATGGCGGCCCGGGTAATTTCCAGGGCCCAGCGTTTGTAAGCGTCCAGGTGTTTAGAATCGAATGAAGTATCTTCCTTTTTAATCCTGGCAAAAAGGGTTTCCATGATCTTGTGGTAAAGAAGGCCAAGGGAAGTATCATCCAGAAGCGCCGCTTCAAGGGAGTATTCCTCTGCCCTGAAAACCCTTGAGTAAAGCCACTCGATGGGACAGTGGTAATAGACATTCAGATCCCTTGTGGGAGTGACGGCAATGTACCCGTCACCGCCGGGAATCGCGTCTTTAAGCATTTCCCGTATTTGTTCCACGGCGCGTTCTTTGGTATCGGCGGGAAAGGGTGTTTCAAAAAACGAGAAGTTGTTTTTTTTATGGACAAGGTTTTTTACCCACAGATCAAACGAGTTTTTTTGCAGTGGAAAAATTTTTCCCAACTGAGCCGCGCCGCCTCCCTGTACGTTCCTCCAGAAATTGCGCTCTTCCATGTATGGGTCAGTTATCGGCATGCATGCCGTCGGCTTTTCACCGTATCCTGATGCGTCCACTATTTTGCCTTCCGCGAAGAAACTGTGGGGAATCGCCCAGCCTGAAAAGGTTTGGGCGGAGGCACTGATCCTTGTCCGTGTTCCAAAATTGTTATCTTCGCCCGTATCGCAGAGAAGAAAAAAAGCCCATGTAGCGTCACTGTCCTCAAGGCCAAGGGATTTCCGTTTGTCCTGGCGCAAGAACCTCAATGGCTGGTACAGTACCGTAGCCGCGCTTTGCGACGCGTTAAGCACAAAGTGGCAGTTAAAGGGAGAAGCCACAGCCACTCGCCACGGATAAATATTTATTCCGGTTTCCTTCTCATTCATTACATACGCGATTTCGTCAATATGCGAAATGAAAAATCCTGATGGCGACGCGGGGGTCATGTCGCCTAACTCCTCTTCCAGCTCGATGAGGGAGATGAGTTCTTCTACGCAGCGGCTCAATACCGCGTCGTTCTCCGCTGAAATTTCTTCCATATTGAGAAAGGTGTTCCGGAAAGCAAAGTAGTATTTGCGTATGGCGGCAAAACTTTCGGAATTCGCGAGGGCACGAATTGCTTTCTTTAATTCACGATAATAAAACCGCAGATCCCTTTTGTCCGGCTTACGGGCCTCTTTGAACGCCTCTTCCCAGATGTCCCTGACTTCGCCGTCCTGGGTATAGCCTGAAACACAGTTGTACTCTATGCCGAAGTTGATAATGGCCTTGTTCTTCTCCCTTTCTTTCCAGGGAATATGATCGTTTAGGATCAGGGCCTTGAGGCTGTTAAACGAAAAACGGGAAGCGGCGCACTCGTTTACAAGGGAAAAAAGCCTGCCCGCGCCGGTCTCGCCCAGTTTCTTCCCGGCGCGGCGGACAAAGGGAATGTGGCGTATAGACAATTCCCTGAGGAGGCACGGTTCCATTTCCTGGAGTTCGGGGACACTTACCGCCATGTCGTCGTAGGGGATACCTTCCTCCTCGTGGAGCTTCCGCATTTCCATTACGGCGCTGAGGATCTCCTCCCTCGCAGACCGGAAGAAGATCAACTGATTTGCGGGTGCAGTAGGCTCCGCAAAACAAGCTTGCGTTGCACTAACACGGATAAATTGGGGGGCTTTTAACAGCGCGTCGTATTCGGTGAAGTCCTCGATAAGCTCCGGGAAAAAGATCACATAACGCATACCGTCCGGCAGGAGCGTTATTTCCTCCCATGAAGGCTCGAAGAGGCCGCAGCGTTCAAGAAAGCCTGAGTATTCGTTTTTTAAGAGCAGGTAGTCGGAATCTTCGGCGTCGCCCCCGGTGTTTTTCGCGATCTTTTCCCAGTAGGCAAGGGACGACAAGAGCCGCGCGATGAAGGGGACAAAGTTTTCCCCTTCCCCGGCGTATTCAACGGGGATAATTGATTTCAGGGGAAACCCCTCGGCGCCTTCCCCGCCTGCCGCTTCGGCGTTTTTTCGCGTCAAGGCTTCGGCGAACAGCTTTCGCATAACCGCAGTGGCAGGCCGGCGTTTCGCGTCCTGTGTCTGGGCGGCCTCTTCCTTGAAGTCATCCCAGGCAAGGAAGCGGTTGGCGGCAACTGAACGTGCTATGCCAAGGGTACAGGTTTTTTTTGCCCAAAGGCCGGCGGCAATCCCGGAGGGGAACACAAAGCGGACGTTTTGATCGGCGATGTGTTCGCGAAGGGTTTGGACAATTACGTTCATCAAAACTCTTTCCCTAGTCCCTGGTCCCTAACACCTATTCCCTTATTTTCTCCGCGAGGGCCTTTGCGGTAAATCCCAGATGCTCGGCGACTTTTTCGGCGGGGCCGGATTCGCCGAAGCGGTTTAACGAAAAGATGTCTTCGGGTTTTGCCCAGCGTTCCCAGCCCTGCGACACGCCCGCTTCGCAGACGAAGGTCCGCACACCTTGCGGAATAACGCTGTCCCTGACGGCGGCGCTTTGCGAGGCGAAGAGTTCCCGGTTAATCATTGACACTACCTGCGCCTTCTTTCCCGAGAGGGCGGCGGCTTCCAGGGCAAGGCCCACCTCGGAGCCGGTGGCGATGATCACCACGTCGGCAGGGCCCTGCGCGTTTCTGACAACGTAAGCGCCCCGGCGGATGTTGCTCTTCCATTCGTGATCGTCTTTTGTGAAGACCGCGATATTCTGGCGGCTCAGGGCGAGCACCGTGGGGCCGTCGTTCCGTTCCATTGCCATGGTCCAGGCCTCGGCGGTTTCTTCCGCGTCAGCCGGGCGCAGCACGGTGAGGTTCGGGATGGCCCTGAGGGCTGCCAGGTGCTCAACCGGCTGGTGGGTCGGGCCGTCCTCCCCCACGAAGATCGAATCGTGGGTGAGCACGTAAATCACCGGCAGTCCCATTAAGGCGGAAAGGCGGAGGGCAGGACGGAGATAATCCGAGAAGACCATGAAGGTGGCGCAGAAGGAACGGAAGCCGCCGTGAAGCGTAATTCCGTTGGATATCGCCGCCATGGCAAACTCCCTGATGCCGAAGTGGAAATAGCGGCCGCCGCGCTCGGAGGCGGAATAGATCGCGGCGCCGGGGATGCCAACTGCGTTGGGCCCCTTGAGATCCGCCGAGCCGCCCACCAGGTTCGCATTGGCGGCGGCTATCGCGGCAAGGGATTTGTTGCCGGCGGAGCGTGTGGCGACTTTTTCCCCGGCGGCGAAGGTAGGCAGGATCGCCTTCACTGCCCTGCCCGAGTGGAAGGCGTCCCATTCGGTTTTTTTGTCCGGGTTCTCCTTTGCCCACGCCTCAAATTCCATAAGCCATGCTTCCCGCGCCTTCTTCCATTCTTCGCGTTTGGCCTTGAAGAAAGCGGTCGCCTCGGGGGCGATGTAAAAATCGAAGCCCTCTTCCGTCTTCGGGACGCCGAGCGCCTTTCTCGCCGCGATCACTTCTTCCATCCCCAAAGGCGCGCCGTGGGCGTCCGCCGTGTTCTGTTTGTTAGGCGCACCTTTTCCTATAACGGAAGACAGGATTATGAGACTGGGTTTTTTCGTTTCGGCCTTTGCCCGGGCGGTCAAGTCCGCGATCTCGTCGAAATTGTACATGGAGCCGGAGAGTACCTGCCAGCCGTAGGCTTCGTAGCGTTTGGCGGTATCCTCGGTGAATGAAAGGGCGGTGGGGCCGTCTATGGTGATCTTGTTGGAATCGTAGAAGACGATGAGCTTGCCAAGGCCCAGGTGGCCGGCGAGAGAGGAAGTCTCGCCGGAGACGCCCTCCTGGAGGCAGCCGTCACCGGAAAGCGCGTAGGTGAAATGATCGACGATCTTGTGCTTGCCGGTATTGAACCTTGCCGCAAGCATTGTCTCGGCGATGGCCATGCCCACCGAGGTCGCGAGCCCCTGGCCCAGGGGACCGGTCGTCATCTCGATGCCCCCCGATGCGCCGTATTCAGGATGACCCGCCGCACGGGAACCGATTTGGCGGAAAGATCTGAGCGCGTCAAGCGTCATATCCGCGTAGCCTGAAAGGTGAAGCAGGGAATAGAGGAACATCGAAGCGTGTCCCGCCGACAACACGAAACGATCCCTGTCGGGCCATTTTGGGTCCGAGGGGTCGTGGCGGAGTATTTCCCCGTAGAGCATAGCGCCTAACTCGGCGGCTCCCATCACCATGCCGGGATGCCCCGAGTTTGCCTTCTGAATGGCATCCATTGCCAATGTCCGCACCGAAAGCGCGACCTTCTCCAAAGCGTTTACGTCCATTATGTTTTTTTCCTCCAATTTTTTTCGGTTTCTCTTATAAAGGGCAGCAGTTCCTCCAGGGAGGCGCGTGCCCTGAGCAGCCGGCGGAACTCCGCCTCGCGGCTGAAGAAAGAAATTTCAGATAACACCCGAAGATGGGTTTTTGCCGAGGCGGAAACGATCAGCAGCAGGGTCTCCACCGGTTTTCCGTCAAGGGAATTCCAGTTAACGGGAGAGTCCAGATATGCCAGAGCGGAGAACTGTTTTTCCTCCGAGGAGACAAGGGGATTACGGGGATGGGGGAGCGCGATTCCCTCGCCTATGCCGGTTGACATCAGCGCCTCCCGTTCCATGACCGCTTCCAGCAGGGTATTTGCCGGTATCGGCAGGACAGACGGAAGGGCCTTGACAAGCTCAGTTAAAACTTCCCTTGTGGTAGTTCCGCGTACTCCGCGGTAGATCCCGCCGCGTTCGATAAATTCCGCCAGTCCGTCGTTTGTTTCGTCCATAAAAATTCCTTAACTTCCGCCCCAGTTTAAACCGGCGCCGAGTCTCCTGTTGCAGGCATCCAGGTTGAAATCGTCGGGGACAAAATCCGTGCCCAATTCCTGCCTTGCGCCAAGCCGTTCCATATCGTTTCCGCTTTCCAGCGCCGAAACGAGCCTTCTGAACTTCAACGGGCCGGCGACAAATTCAGGCGGCGCCGCCCCCGAACCGGCAACGCAGCGAACGGGCCTCTTCGCCGGCGTCTCCTGCCGTGACAGTATCATAATCTTAACTGTCCATTTTGTCCCGTATTCATAGAGCAGCTCATTGACATTGGCGGCTGCCAGTTCATGGATCCTGGTTTTCCCGTCAAATTCATCCCCGTCGCTGTATCTAAACGACTGGGAATTGTGCCAGCCAAAAACTGTCTGGATGATTTGGTGAAGTTCCGCGAGGGTGCGGTTTTCATCGATAATTATTCTGCGCCAGACATCGGTCCCACCGATAGTCAACTGGATGAGCCTTTCATTGATCTTGCCGAAATTGACCCCGGATCGAATCACCGCGAGTTTATTGCGCCTGAAACTGCCCAGCGCGTCGTCAATTAATTCTTTCATGTCTTCATAAGTCTCAATCATGCTGTCCAGGGAATTATCCAGCGCCTCAAGTTCGGCTTCGGGGAGGGAGCCGTCGGAGTCCAGGTCCTCCATCACTGCGGCAGTGTGGCTCTGTATCTGGGAAAGAATTATGAAGGTGTGCCTTGGAAGCCATGAAGTGTCGATATCCCCCTTGCACAGCCTCACGACAAGTTCGATGACTGCCGTATGCAGTTCCCCCGCCCTCTGGCGTATGGGGCCCATTGCCTTGTCGGTAAAGGGGTTGTAAAACTCCCGGAATTCCTCGAGTACGCTCGCGATATATTCCATGAGGAATTTTTTTTCCCGGTTTTCAATTTCAACACAGGGGGGGACGAGCCTTCTCATGATGAGCTCCTCATCCCCGTCCTCGCGATGAAGCGAGTCGCGGATATAGGACTGGACCACATACTCGGAAACGGGGATCTTCAGCTTGCTCAGTATCTCCTCGACGGGCCTTTTATCGGGACGGGTATTATCCATGTCCAGGTTTTTTAGGTCGGGTATTTCCCTGCCGGCATACCAGAAGCGGGTCTCAATGCCATACGCCGCAGTTTCAATTTTGCCGGTTTTTTTGTAAAGATAATCCTCAAGGGAGTACGCAGGTGTCTCCCTCATCCTCGCGCCGCCGTACCAATAGGCGTAGGCGATCTGCTCTTCCGTGCATGAGGCGGGCCCCAGTTTTTCGAAGGATTCTTCAAAACCCTTCTCGGCGGCCAAAAACCATTCCTCAAGATCGGCGTCTTTCCATTCGTCCCTTCCCACCTTTTCGAGGTCAAAATTTCCCAGCTTCCAGTCCAGGGTTTGGACCACGAAGCGGTCCCCCGGCACAAAGGCCGTTTCCCGGTAGATGTTCCGCATGTCCAGGGTTTTTATGGATACCTCCGGGGGATCCTCGTAGGGGTCGCTGTTAAAGGCGTTTTCGTTTTCGGAATTGTCCCTGGCGACGTACTGCGGGGCGTATTCCTCGCCAAAGACGCTGTAGAAAGGGTAGAATTCTTCGGGAGGGCCCTCGGTGGTGGTGAACGGAACCTGCGCCCCCTGCCAGAAGAAGGTGTACTCTTGCGGGAGGAGGCCCGCGTTGGCAAAGGGGACACAGCGGTGGCCGGGAATGAGTATGCCGTTCACCAATTCCAGCCTGGTCGGGCTGATGACAAAGGGAAGCGGCTCAAAAAACCCCCTCCGGGAGACCCAGCGCTTTGTTGCGGCCTGGAAGGCGAGGTTTCGGGAATTGATGAACGCCTCCACGTCCGGGGCGAGCCGGTTTGACCGCCTGGGATCGAGGAGCCGGATAAAGGAAACCACCTCATCCAGCTCAAAGGGACCTTTGGCGTTATCGAGAAAATCGTAAAGTGCTTCTTCCTGGCTTGCTATCATCGCTCAGTACATTATGCCCGGTTGTAGCGGATTTCGCAAGGCAAAAAAACGCCGGTCTAAAATGACCCACAAAAAACCGGAAAAGAGCACAACTGTGTCATTCTGACACAGTTGTGCTAGGGACTGGGGACTTGGGACTGGGGAATAGGGTATTTTGTTAGTTATCTTTGCGTTTTGGCAATGCGCTATGCTTGTTAACCTCGTTCCCTAGTCCCTGATCCCTAGTCCCTGATCCCTTTTTATGCTTTTATTACAGGATTTTAACTTTTTTTTACTCAGTTTCATAAAATTGGCATACATTTTGCTACTTTATTTGTGTTGGCGGGGAACCAGAACCCGGTCGCTGTTATGGGCTGTCAGCCCAGGGTTGCCGCGAAGGTCCCGGGTCCGGGTCTGGAAAATAAACCGTCGAACTGTAAGAGGAGAAAGAATATGAAAACTGTTAGCCTTTATCGCCCCGGAGTCTTGGAGAATGCGTTGAGCGACTTCGATCGCTACATGGAGTCCTTCTTTGGGGACAATTTTGTCAATCCGTCGGACCGGATTTTCAACCGTGTCCCCGCGGCCGATGTCCGCGAAAACGAAAAGGGCTATGTCCTTGAGGCGGACCTTCCCGGCTTTGACGAGAAGGACATTGAGATCCGGCTTGACGGCAATAACCTTATCATCAGCTCCAGAAAGGCGGAAGAGAAGAACAGCGAGAAAAATGCCAATGAAGGCCAGGAAGGCAACTACCTGATCCGCGAACGCCGCTACACTTCCTTCAGCCGTTCCTTCAGGCTGCCCGAGAACGCCAACCCGGAAGCGATTTCCGCTTCGTTCAAGAACGGCATCCTTTCCCTGGAAATCGGCAAGAGGGCAGAGGCCCAGCAGCGGGTGATTCAGATCACGAAGAGCTAGGGGAGTAGGGGAATAGGGGAGCAGGGGAGCGAGGCTGGAGAGCTGTGCGTACAGTGACCGGTTTCACTTTCTGTTCCCCAGCCCCTTTATCGTCACAGATTTTCCAGCGAGCCGATTTTGAGTGCTGTCCTTAAAATCAAATTGAACCACTGGCTCGGAGTTGTCATACTTTCATGTACCGGGTTTTCTTTCCCCCTCCGATGACCCGAATGGCCTCTTTATCGACTAATCCCCGGAGAAGCCGTACCGCCATGGCTTGAGAAACACCTAAGGTAGTTTCTACATCATTCCGGGCAAGTTCTTCCCGCTTTTTAAGCATGGCGATTATTTTTTCCTCATTCTCAGTAAAAGTGCCTCCATTGCCGTTTCTATTGTGGTTGTTTGTATTTCTATTTGGGAGGGTTATCTTAAACGCATTACCGGTGGCCTTTAATTCCGGTTTTCTCGCACAGCTATCATAACTGCGCATAATTTTGGGAATACCTGTGCCATAGGCTTCTATCAGATGGAGCCGGTAAAACACATTCGCGAGATTCTCATTCCGGGGCACAGAAAGGCCAAGCATTATGTCATCAAGGGAAACCCCTTTGGGCAGGCCGCCAACGGAGACAAACTCAACGCGATCATCAAAGATGCTGATAAGGATACTGCTTGAAAAAGCGTAATCCCGGTGAACTAGCGCATTCAGCAGGGCCTCCCGCAGGGCCTCCTCCGGGTAGTCCTTTTGATCCTCACGGAAAAGCCCTTTCACTTTCCCATGGTTGTGGTTGTACATATCCAGAAAACTATAGGCATCTTCCAGTTGCTTGAGCAGGGAGCCGGAAAACTCCCGCCTATCCTTAAAAACCTGCTTTTCAAGCCCTTCAAAAACGGCCAGCTTAACGGTATGAACTGATTGGTCGGAAATTAAAAGCCCCAAATTAGTGTACACGTTATAAGTGGTTTGCAAACGGAGCGTTTTTTGTTGAGTCGGGCCAAAGGGAACGCTTTCCATCTCGAAAAATTTCTTTGCCGCATTAAAAGTCAGATCCTGATTGAGGGAGCGCACCTGCTCATACTGAGTCCCATCGGTTTCTTTAATCATATTGAGGATAGCTGTCTCTGTTGCTGGAACCGATGATGCCCCCTGGCGTACAAAGACGCCTTCGGGACGGATACCCTTACCAGCAAGGTAATACGGACAGGCGGTTCCCTTTTGAACAACAACGGCTATAACGGTGGCTTTCCCTATTTTTTCTGTCATGTAATCCACAAAGAGGGTCACATCGGGTTTAATACCGGAGCGTATCGAACTGGTCACTTTAAGCAGTGTATCATCAGGGTCATCTACCCCGGCCACCGTCTTATCGTCATTGATGCCGATATAGAGCGTTCCCCCTGCGGTATTGGCAAATGCGATGATAGTTTTTTTGAGCTCCTCTGTGTATTCCCGTTTAAACTCTGTGGTGAGATTTTCCCCGGCTTCTATCCGCTTCATGTCCAATGCCATTTCTTTCTCCTACTTGCTAATCATTCTAATCATTCTAATCATAATTGTCAACATACGACGATGCCGGGCGTGTACGCTTTCCTTATGCTTTCTTTTGGGTTATAATGAGTACCAAGTGAAAGGCATTCTCATTGCTGTTGGAGAAACCTGTGGGAGAATCATTTGATACTGACATTATAGAATCAACCGCGTTAACTACAATTGAACGATTTCTTCAGGAACATGGAACATGTATCGTACCGAGATTGTCAAAAAACGATAAATTCCCTCTTTTTGACGGCTGCATTATAGTTTACAAATCACCAAATCTAAAAAATGACAATATTCTCGATACAATTGATGTTCAATTAAAAGGTAAAACACAAAGTACGTTGTCTTTTAGCGAATCAGCAAAATTTCCTGTTGATTTTAACTTTATACGAATGGTTCATGGAAAACTCGGTGGCATATTCTTTCTGGTAAGAATAAATTCAAAAAATTACCAGATTGTACAGGCCTATTATAACATCCTTAATTATGGAAAAACATCAGAACTTTTTGGTAAAATCAAGGGCCAAAAGACAATCTCAATTTCACTTTGTAAACTGACTTTGCTTAATGATTTTACCGATGAATGTGTAGATTTTATAAAGAAAAAACACGCAGCCATCCAAAAAATAACGGGATATCACCCTGCCATTCTGGAGAAACGTACTCGGCAAAAAGCACCGGAAGATAAAATTGAAACATGGCATAAAACCATATTCTTTAATAATCAAAAATATTTTCATAAACATCCCTTAAATACTCTATACTCCGAATTAAAATCAAAATACCGATCAATTTTTTTTATTGGAGAGCCAAGATTGGGAAAAAGTTTTGAAATGGAAGCGTTGTACGCAAATATAAAAAAAGACAAGCCATTTGCGATATTTTTTGACCTTTCTCAATATCGGGGTGGTGATCTTGAGAAAGACTTAGGACTAAGTGATGCTAATTTGCCCTATGATATATTACTCGACGGATACGATGAAATATCGCCTTATCTTGTTATTTTTTTTAGAAAAGAAATGGAACGTATATTTGAGAAATATCTATTTTCAACATTTGTTATTTCTTCCAGGGAATACTGCAAAAATGATATACCGATTCCTAAAACCGGATTTACTGCCGAAGTATATCTCGCGGTTTCAGATCCTTATGACTTAATCAACGCCTATGATGAGGATACAAAGAAGATACTTACCATAGAATCGGAAACACTGCGGGAATTATTTATGATTCCAATTTACAGACCGATAATCAATGAAATAAAAAATACTGAAAGCATCTATGATACTCTGATT